>JAANMY010001056.1_pt1 | contig 33719 bp, 40 predicted proteins | sample 7279691 | NCBI WGS metagenome assembly JAANMY01 (sample SAMN14094543, study PRJNA606508) | bioreactor metagenome | isolation source: A lab-scale SPAN reactor treating ammonium-rich wastewater day 388 | place: Ireland: Galway | collected 2018-02-07
GTACGGAGCTGCTCAAAGAATTGAAACAGATTGTCACCTCTACCAATCTATCTTTGAATGATAAAGAAAGGATGGATGTCATTGACCGGGTCTATAAGGAAGTTAAAGATTATCACAATCTGGTAAGATACTTTACCAATAAAAATATTTCTGTCAGCTATCTGAGAGCAAAAAAACAGAACAATACCCAGAGGGTGCTAAATCTATACGGAACCTCTAATCAAAAATACTGGTAGAAATGGAGCCTAATAACTTACACGAAGTACTGCGCTCCGTTTATGAAGAAATGATGCCGCTTTGTGCCGACATGGCAGCTGTTGCAAAAGGTGTCGCAGGATTGGGAGCACTGTTTTATGTAGCCATTAAGGTATGGCAGTCCTTAAGCCGTGCAGAACCTATTGACTTGTTTCCTATGCTCAGACCATTTGCCATCGGTATCTGCATTATGTTTTTCAGCACATTGGTGTTGGGAAGTATTAATGGTGTTTTAAGTCCTGTTGTTCAGGGAACTCATTCAATGCTGGAAAATCAGGTGTTAGACCTGAATGAATTACAACAGAAAAAAGACCTTCTCGAAAAAGAAGCCATGCTTAGAAATCCTGAAATGGCCTATCTGATTTCGAACGAAGAATTTGATAAAAAACTGGAAGAGCTTGGTTGGTCGCCATCGGATTTAGTTACCATGTCAGGTATGTACATGGAAAGGCAGATGTTTGAAGTTAAGAAACAGATAAGAGACGGTTTTAGAGAATTTTTGGAAATTCTCTTTCAGGCTGCTGCACTGGTTATTGACACGATCAGAACCTTCTTTCTTATTGTTCTCTCCATTCTGGGTCCAATAGCTTTTGCGATTTCAGTTTGGGATGGATTTCAGACGACATTAACACAATGGCTGACCAGATATATAAGTGTTTATCTCTGGTTGCCTGTTGCAGATATCTTCAGCTCAATTCTGGCAAAAATCCAATCACTCATTTTGGAACGGGATATAGAAATGCTGGCAGATCCAACCTTTATACCTGACACCTCCAATACAGTCTATATTATTTATATGGTCATTGGTATCATCGGATATTTTACGGTTCCTACAGTAACTGGCTGGATCATTCAGGCGGGAGGTGCAGGTAATTTTATGCGCAATGTCAATCAGACCGCTTCAAAAACAGGAAATATCGCAGGAGCTGCAGCTGGTACCGGAACAGGTAATATTTCAGGGAGATTATTAAAATAAAAAAAATAGTTCTATGGAATTTAAAACTTTAAGAAATATTGAAAGCAGCTTCAGGCAAATCCGTTTGTTTACGTTTGTTTTTGCTATGCTGTGTTTTGCAGTTGTGGGAGTGGTTGTCTTCAAATCATATCAGTTTGCAGAAGAACAGCGTCAGAAAATTTATGTCCTTGATAATGGAAAATCGCTAATGGTGGCTTTATCTCAGGATATGTCCATCAACAGACCAGTTGAAGCCAGGGAGCATGTCAGACGGTTCCACGAATTGTTCTTTACCATAGCACCTGACAAAAATGCTATTGAAAGCAATGTAAAAAGAGCATTTTATCTGGCCGACCAATCGGCATTTAACTATTACAAAGACCTTCAGGAGAAAGGATATTACAACAGAATTATTTCCGGAAATATCCAGCAAAGAATTGAGGTTGACAGTGTCGTTGCCAACTTTGAAAGCTATCCGTATAATGTAAAAACATACGCAAGACAGTTCATTATCAGGTCAAGTAATCTAACCATCAGAAATTTGATAACGGATTGCTCATTGGTCAATTCTGTCAGGTCTGACAGTAATCCGCAGGGTTTTACTATTGAAAAATTTAATGTAATTGAAAATAAAGATGTTGAAACTGTTGAACGCTAAAATGACAATAATGAAAAAGCTAAGAGATAAAATTGAACATTATATTCTTCAGACTGAAGATCACTGGAAAAGTCTGCGGTTAGAACAACAGCGATTACTGACTAAGGTCTTCTTTGGCAGTTATGTCCTCGTGACCTTCATCGTCATCATTAATATCTGTATTTCTAAAGATAAGAGATTCAATACGATGTCCATCAATCATATTGACGGTATTTCTAAAAAACCTGTAGAAAAATGTTTGGGACATACTGGTTTAATCCAGTCAACTACAAAAAAATAGGATATGAAAGATTCTGAAAAAATTAAAATTACAGAAAATGATCTTCCCCAAAATTCTATCGGGTTAAACAATAATCCAAAAGTCCAATGGGAGAAAGTGAAGAAACCAGTCATTTATTTTTTGATGGCTGTAGTGTGTGCATCTTGCCTCTATCTAATTTTTAGACCAAAATCAAACAGTACTATCGTTGAAGATGCTGGTTTTAATGCTTCTATTCCTCAGGCGAAAGATGGTCAGTTACAGTCTGATAAGCAAAAGGCTTATGAGCAGCTCTTATTAGAGCAGAAGAATGAAGAGAAAAAAAATGTGATAAACACTTTGTCGGACTACTGGGATGATCAGAATGCTTTAAAATCCGATAACAGTAATTTAACAGCTACACCGGATATCACAAATGAACTTCAGCAACCCAACCAAAATGCAGTGAGCAGTTACCGTAATGCACAGCAAGCCTTAAACTCATTCTATGTTGGTGAGGATAAAGAAGTCAACGCGCTTCGGAAAGAAATTTCAAGATTGAAGAGTGAAGCAATGCAGAATAATAGTGTTCCGGCTGGACTTGGAATCAATGACCAGTTAGAGCTGATGGAAAAATCGTATCAGATGGCTGCTAAGTATCTTCCTGGAACTGCGAAGCAGGGAGATACATCCGCATCCGAAGTGAATAAAAAACCCACTGAAGAGAAGATAAAGCTTACAGCAGCAAAACCAGTGTATTCCGGTATTGTTTCAACATTATATAGAGAGCAATCCGACAGTGTTTTTATTGCAGGACTGAATCAGAATAGATTTTATGATATCCAAAAAGCTACAAATACTTCAGCTCAAATTAAAAATGCCATAAAAGGTACTGTTTCTGAAACAAAGCTGCTTGTCAATCAGAGTACATTATCTATAAGACTTTCTGAAGGAATGCAGTTGGGGCGCACTGAAATTCCGGCAGGAAGCCTTTTAACAGCAACCGGTAAATTTCAGAGCGGGAGAGTTCATTTAAAAATTACTTCCATACAATATAAAGGGAATGTGTATGCGGTTGAAATCAATGTTCATGATAATGATGGACAGCCAGGTTTATATGTTCCGTATTCACCTGAACAAAATACTGTAAATGATATAGTTGCCAATATGAGCCAGACTTCGGGAACCAATATTATGATGACTCAATCCGCAGGACAACAGATTGCAGCTGATCTCAGCAGGGGAGTAGTACAGGGATTGTCAGGCTATTTTCAGAAAAAAGTCAGACAATTAAAATTAACGGTAAAAGCTGGACATGAAGTCCTGCTGGTGCCTAAAAATAACTAATCAAAAAATTAAAAATGAATACACAAAAGAGCCATTATGTTCTTATAATCTTATTTCTGCTGTTTGTAAGCAGAATATCAGGTCAGGATTCAGCAACCATGAACGTATCATTAGAACAGGCAAAACTACAACCTTTCAATATGCAGGTGACCTATAATAAAACCAGCCATTTGATATTTCCTTCAGCGATACGCTATGTTGATCTGGGAAGTGAACTGTTAGTCGCCAATAAAACAGAGCCGGTTGGCAACGTTCTCCGAATAAAATCTGCAGTTAGGGATTTTGAAGAAGAAACCAATTTTTCTGTCATCACAGAAGATGGTAAATTTTACTGTTTTGATGTCTTTTACAGTGCATTTCCAGCAGCTCTCAGTTATGATCTTGCAAAGATGCAGAGAAATATTGAGAGACAATTTTCTACAGACGTACTTTTTGAAGATCTCAAAGGAAGCTCTTCATCCCTGACAAAATTAATCATGGAAAGCCTGTATCGAAAAAGCCGTAAAACTGTTAAGCACATTGCGTCAAAAAGTTTCGGTATTCAATTCTCTGTTCGTGCATTACACGTGAATGACAGCAAATTCTATTTTACGATTGAGGTTGATAACAGCAGTAATGTAGCTTATGACATTGAGATGATTAACTTTAAAATTGCAGACAAGAAAAATTTTAAAAGAACTGTTATTCAGGATAAGCAACTGGAGCCTGTCAGGATCTATTCGCCAGTGATGACCGTTGCACATGATTCTCATATTACTGCAGTTTATTTATTGAATCAATTTACCCTACTTAAAGATCAGGTTTTGGAAATTGAGGTTATTGAAAGAAATGGTGGACGACACCAAAAAGTTCAGTTAGAAAATACAGAGCTTATTGGTGCAAAACTAATCGACAGCTTAAACTTTAAAACCAATTAAAATGAGCCAGCTATTTACAGTAATAATCATGATTCTAACATTCAATGTGAAATCTTTCGCACAGCAAATGATTCCCAAGCAAAAAGGATTTGAAATGTCTTATTCAGTATTTTCCAGTTCTCCTAAAAAGCAAAACTATGTTTTAACTGCAGGACTTATTTCTTACGGAAAGAATGGCAAATACTTTTTTGGAATGGCTGAGTACAGCCGGAAATATTATAAATATAGTAATTACGATATCCCCATGGAAACTTTTTTACTCAATGGCGGTTACAGTTTCTATTTGTTAGGAGATACCCTGCGCAATTTCAATTTTAATTTTGGTATAAGTGGTTTAGTGGGATATGAACAAGTCAACCGAGGGATATATAAGCTGGATGATGGCTCAATCCTAAATGAAACCGAAAATTTCATTTATGGTGCTGCAGGAAAGCTTTCTTTAGAAAGTTATTTGACAGAGCATTTTGTATTGACATTAAATGGACAACTGCGCTTTTTGCAAGACAGTCAGCTTGGTGCGTTACACTCTCTGTTTGGTTTTGGATTACGTTATAATTTTTAAAAATAATATAATGAACAATATAATAAAGTGTAAATTTTCTAATTTATTTAAGTGTTTACTTATCGTATTCTTTTTAAGTTCCTGTCAGGATAACGATTTGGAAATAGAACAGAACTTTCCGTTTGAAGTACAAGTGATGCCTGTTCCCACAAAGATAAAGGAGAATGAAACCGTGGAAATTAGAATTTCATTGGTAACGGCATCTAACTTTAATGAAACAAAGTATAGTATTCGATATTTTCAATACGAAGGAAGTGGAAAACTTCAATATTACAGTGACCCACCTTATCTGCCTAATGATGAATATTTATTGCCGCAAAAACAGTTTAGGCTGCATTACACTTCTGAATCAGTAGAATCGCATAAATTTAGTATTTGGATCAGAGATAGTTTTGGAAATGAAACTAAAATAGATTTTGAATTCGATAATGCTTCATAGTAATTAAATTGAAATGTAAGGCTTGGTTTTAGACCAAGCTTTTTTTATGAAGCTAAACAATGAGATCATTATAAAAAAGTATTTAGTATAATATTTAATTACGAATTAAATGCTTTAAAACTGCAACTTTTTTGAGATGAAGTGGAAACTCTAGTGGACATCAAAAGTGTTGCTATCGATCAACAAAAAGATGTTTTCGAGTGCAGGGAGAAATTATCTTTTTCTGTCGTTTTTCTAAACGACATCTGAACACTATCCACAACTTTTTTGAAAGCAATGGATTGATTGGGTATTCAAATAGGTTGTATCAATATAATATGCAAAAAGACTGTTCCGACTAAAGTCGGAATTGCCTTTTTGCCGAAATTTTTCTCACTCGATTTTTAAGGGATGGGTATTGAAATCCTTGAGATTGTGAAAGAATCCTCGATATGGTGTGAACCCATATCTAAACAAATTCCAAAGTAAACTGCAACCAATTTGCACTAATGAAGAGTTGATAAATAAATCCTGTTTTTCAAGTGCTTCAGCAACGGAACAGCTTGGCGTATTGTCACTTTGTTCCGAATTTTTTAGCAAATCTCGGAACTCGTCTGTAATAAAGGGTAGGTTTGCAACAGCTTCATATTTTTCAGAATTCGGTTGTCTGATATTTCCGATGGTGGAAAGTATGGCTTGACCTCTGTCTTTGGTATTTCCAAAGTCCAGCCAGTATTTTAAATTTGGATTATGATGTCTTTTATGTTTTAAAATGTCGGCAATTTCAAAACGTGCAGAAACATTGTCAACACAGGATATGTAGATATTGGCTTCAACATTTTCGGGGTAATACCTTTCTTTTTCCCAAGCAAACTTTTTGGTTTCTGCTTTCCAATTAGTTCCTGTCCATCGGTTACAGCGGTTTATTAATGCCACTGATTTATAAAGTCCTTTCTCAGACTCCGCAAATCGCTGTCTCCCTAAATTGGCTGAGGTAATAATATCATTATCCCACAAACGAACCTGGAGTCCAGGGTGTTCCATCTCAATTAAGCTATGATTCATTTCCATTAATGCTGTCATAACCTTTGAACCCGTTCCACCTGCTCCAATAACATTTACAGTTACAGGGTTTGTAGGACTTATTAGATAGTTATCAGTAAAGTGAACTTTTGTTTTTTCGGTTGTCATGGCAATAAATATTTGAGGGTTTTATTTGTTGTTTTCAGTACATTTTTTGGAAATGCTTTTTCTGTGTTAATGAGTTCTTTCCAAAGATTGACGCAATTTCCTTTGATCGGGTTATGTCCATTCATTAAATGGCTGAAATAGCTGTTAAAAAAATAATTTTCCCAAGCTTTGGTAAATTCTTCAACAGAGGAGGAATTTTTAATATTAACATCTACAGTTCCCATGCAAACATTTCCGCTTTCATAGATATTGAAAAAGGGTGCATGGTATAGCTTTGCTTTTTCCGTTGGTCTTCTATCAGAAGATAGTGCGAATATCACTAAACTCTGTTTGTGGGCAAACCATATTAGCGCAGGGATTGACGCCTTACCATTATTAATTTCCAGATTTTCGGAAAAGAATAGGTTTTCAAAACGACTTTTGCTGTACCATATAACAGAACCGTTTTTGCTTGGATTAATATGGAGAATATTATCGCTAAGGATATTTTGAGGTCTTAAAAACTCTTTATTCTTTTCTGTTTCAATAGAGAGTGCTTTGGACAGATATTTTGCTTCACGAACTGTCAAAGGGTGTGCATTTATGGGATTTCCGTTCTTATCCATATCAAAATGTTCAACATAAGTATCTCTATCACTTTCAGAAGATTGATAAAAAACTAAAGCAGACACAGGATTATACAGTACTCCGAAATCTTTTATTATATTTTCCATTGGTTTATATTTAAATATTGGTCATTAAATCAATAAGTTCTTCAATTAGGTTAAATATTTGATGTTCAAAATCAAGATTGCTTGTATCTGCATTAGGGTTATCAAAATATTTAATGACAGCAGGTTCTTCAATTTGTCCATACTCCTGCAGTTCATTATTAACACTTTGAAAAAGAGTATTAAATAAATAACCTTGTGCATCAGCACAGAATGAAATGTATTTATCCATTGTAACGATGTTATCATCCGCTTCATCATCATATTGATTATATATCACATTAGATTTTGCATTTTTCAGAATATTTGAATTGGGGAACTGTAGTGATAAATTGTAAAAGGATTCTGCTAAACTAAAACAGTTTTTATCAAAATCATCATTCGCTTTGAACCGTTCTAACCTTGTTTTAAACTGTTCTAAGTTTTGAAGATTATAGATTTTCTTTTCAATAGAATCGCCTATCCATTCAGCACTTTTAATATCTAACAGTAGATTGATATTCTCTTGGTCTTCATCATCTTCATTTGCCCATTGCTCAAACATTTCGTACATCCAATACAGATAACTTGCTTCCTGTCTGTAGTAAGGAATATCAACAATATGATACAAATAGCTGTAAACAGAAAGCATAATATGAAAAGTTTTTTTATACTTTTTAATTTTTGATAACTTATAAAGTGGAATAACAGGAATGTAGTATAGGATTGCTCCAGTATTGTATCGTTCTTCACTCGTGAAATAAACCTTTCCCTTATCTTGTATCAATTGGATTTCTTCCCAATTTCGAGTTTTGTTCTTAAGTTGATTCTGAACATCTTGAATTTCCAATGCAATATTATAGGGATATTCAAAATCCTTAAATTGTCTTGAATTAATCTGATAATGTTCTTTGAGAAAAGAAAGGGATCGATAAAAATCCCTTTCAAATCTTTTTGACTTCTGATGATATTGTACAGTTTCAGTTTTCTCTAACGTAGGAAGAAAAGAACACTTCAAAAAAGCATTGGAATCATTACTGTTGGAACTGACTTCCGATAATCTTTTCTGATTTCGCCTGCATCTTTTGGACGATTCATCCATTGTGAGAACTCTCCCAATTGTCTGTGCAGTTGCTTCTGCTGTTTTTGCTGTGGGATTTTGATAGTTCCCGATATGATTTTGCGTTGCATAGTTCATAATACTGTTTTTAGGTTATCCTTTAGTTCCCATAACACTTTCAAAAGTATATTGCACAGTATCATCACGGATAGCAGGTGCAGATACTTTTGCAGTGGTCAGAATGGGGTAGGTGTTAGCGTAAAAATTCATTACTGCTTCAACACTCCATTTAGGTTCAGGGTCGTTGAGTTTTATCTCCTGTCCTTTATCGATAATGATAAAGACTCTTTCTAATTCTGTTGCGAGTAACATAGGATTAATTTTTAAGGTTAAGAGGTAAATAGGTTAGGGGCAAATTCTTTTTCGTATATCTCCTGTTTTTCCAATATTTCTTTTGAATATTCGGGATATTCTGACGCTTTGGGTAATGCTGACCATGCATCCTTAAATTTTGATTCATTTTCAAGCTCCTCTGCTTTTTTCATCGCATCTCTATATTTTTTCTCCCTTTCGTCTTTGGCTTTCTTTTCCTTGTCAGAATTTTGTTTTTCCATCGCAGAATGTTTTTTGGCTTCTTCCAACTGCACCATAAATGAATCCATGTTGACCATTAAGTAGGATGCCGACTGTATGGGCTGTATAATGTTTTCAAAAAATCCACTGTCCAAATCTTCAGCACTGCCACGCAGATTTAATGGTGGTATTCTGTTTTTTGCATCATCTCCACATCCGCTGTTTTGTAGCAGTACGGAGACAATCCAATTATTATCTGTTGCTTTCTGAATCGATATATTTAAATTGCCTGTAAACTCAATTTGAGTGAGTAGGCTGAAAAAATTAGTATTCATTTTGATTGTCTTTTAAAATTGATTTTTTAGAATTTCTGTCATAATTAATCCTGTATCCGTTAGAATGGATAATAGCTGTCATTAAATTTCTTGCCTTTGCCAAATCTTCATCATCTACTTGGGTAATATTTAATAGATGAAAATTTTCAAAATCTTTTAGAATTTTGCCAATAAAGGATAAAGCTTTATAATCTGTCTTGTTTGAAAGAATGCTCATTTTGATTTTTTTTTAAGCAGTAGCAGTTTGTCATAAATATCAGTCCAATAAGTTTTTTGTTTTCTATCAAACTCTGCAAAGCTTTTATCTTTGTGGGAATATCCTTTATAGTTTTCAGCTTGTTTTAAAGCCTTTTCCAAATCGGTTATTTCAATGCTTTTTCCGTGTAAATCCTTGATTTTCATAAAATAATTTTTTATGGTAACCGTCTGTGAAGACGGTTACCTCAATTGTTAATTTAATTTGAAAATATCTGCTCCGTCTTTGGCGAATCCTGTACATAACTCGAAAGCTTTTTGAGATTTCATTTGAGCAGTACCACCCATTACAATCGACTGTAATTTAGCTTCATCATCTCTGTAACTTTTAACATTCTGATAAAATCCTGTTACTGCATTGTAAGCGCCAAACAAAGTACCTTTAGTCGTTTCCATCTGTTGGGTATCACTCATCATAGCATAGGCAAAAGCATCATCCACTGTGTTTTTGAAAACTGTTGACAATTCATCAAAATTTCCTTTTTGTAGATGGTTTAAAGTTTCTTTATTAGGACAGAGTGCCAATTGAATCAGTCTTTTCATTTCAGTATCACCAATTGTAATTTTTGACCAATAATTAAAAGTGCTTTCTAATTCTTTACTTAGGGTATTAGCTATTCCCATGACTTTGTGAGCATCTTCCAAACGTTGTTTTGCGCCTGATGTATGTCTAATTCTTACAACATTGCTCATATTGCGTAAAGATGCATTCAAGGTATTTTGACAAACAATGCGTATTGGGGTAAAAGCGGCGGTAATACTTCCGCTTCCGTCATGTGAAGTCGTCAGGAAAATATACTTTTCTGTGATGTCGTCACAATTTCCGACACGGATGTAATCAGGTAGTTTAGCAGTAATGAAAATTTTTTCACCGTTTCCTAAAGCTCCTGCGGTCTCCTACAAAATTCCGTCACCACCGCCTACGATAGAATCAAAAAATGAAAATGCTTCGCGGTTTTGTACAATTTGATAATCCTTTCCGACTACTCCTAAAACTGTGTTGTTATCGGTGCGGATATTGGCGAAGTAGTTCGGAACTTCCAATTCTGAATTGCTCATTATCAATGCGTCTTGAGATTCTGTAATACCTCTACCTTTTGTAAATAATGGAGATTTTTCTACCTCATAATCGAGACCTGCAAATTTGATGGCTTCTTCACTTGTAGGATGCTCTTCTACAATCTGCCCCAAGTTATGCCATGCTTTTTCTTTTACGCTGAAAAATGAGTATTTCCCTGTTCTGTCGTTGAAATTTAAATTATGTGCCATGATATTAATATTTAAATGTTGAACAAATTGTGTTTGAGTTTTTTAAAATGGTAGGTCATCGTCTTTATCGTTAGCATTCGAATCAATTTTTTCATTCTTTAATTTGCTTTCTGTCTCTGGCGTTTGTTTATCCACCTTTTTACTACTGCCGTGAAATTTGATTTGTGAAGTATGAAAATTTAATCCTGCGTGTGCTTCTCCGTCTTTTCCTATCCATGCTGAGGTGTAGGCTCTACCACTTAATTCCACTAAAGTTCCTTTGGTAAGAATTTCAGCGACTTTTGCAGAAATCCAATAGGCACAGTCGAAATAGGTGGTTTGTTCGATTCGTTCGCCTTGTTTGTTGCGATAATTGTCATTGGTAGCAATTGAGAAATTGACTACTTGTTTTTCATTTGACAGGGTGCGAACTTCCGCATCTCTTGTCAGTCTTCCGATAATGTTCATAACTGCTTGTTTTAAGATTGTACATTTTAATTTGTTTTCAATCTTTTCTCCGTCCTTTCTCTGAAAGCCTCGTTGGGCTTCGCTGAATATTTTTCAAAAGAAAAACCGGAAAAAAGAAAGCAGATATGAAGTGTTGACAAAGAGTAAAGACCAAAAGGAAACGGAATAATTGGAGGGTACCTTTAGGGAGGAAACCGTTTATGCCGTAGTCTTTTGGTAGGATAAGCGGACGGCTGGCAACAATACCTTAGCTGCCTTTTTACCGATTTTTTTTTAAAAATTTTCAAAAAGAATATCTGATTTTAATACTAATCATAGTAGAGTTGAAAGCCCATTAATTATAATTTTCTGTCTATATAAAAAAGAGTATATTTAAAGTATGGATAAAAGTAATCTAAGAAACAGAGGCGGTCAAATTTCTATCGGTTCTAAGGAAGATGGTGCAATAATGGAAATGTTTAAGATTGATGATCATTTGCTAATTATAAAAGAATTTGCAGTTTACGAACTTATTTTTGCAGATGATATCGATCCAAATCGAGAAAATCCTGATTTACCATTAAATTCTCAAAAATTATTATTTGAATTCGGAACTGAATCTGAAATATTTTCAAGAATATTTTTACTTGCAAAAAGATTATTTAAGGCTGAATATGTTGATGCATCAATTAATATTGCTGATTCAACTTGGCTTGTTGTTGATATGTTACAAGAGTTATCCGAAATGATAAAAGAAGCCGAAGCTCTAAAAGAAATGGAACAGCAAGCTGCCACAGAATATGACCTACGTAAGAACAAGGGATTAGATCATGCAACTCCATCCATAATAAATATTAAAACTAAATGCAAGACTATTTTTCAGAAACTTGACCAGTTTTATCAAGCACAGCTTTCGTTAATTCGAAAATTTTATCCAGACTTCAGCGAACAATCATATTATTCAAAATTCTTGGAATACTTGCAGGAAAAATATAAAGCAGAGGATGATTTCTCCAGATTTTTAGAAGAAGTTTTACCAATTATCATGTTATCTAGAAACATAAGAAATTGCTTGGACCATCGTCGTAATGAAATTAATATTTCAAATTTTGAACTCCAAATTGACTCTAACATACTTACACCAACGATATCAATTGATTACAATGGAAGTCAATTAAAAAAGACTTCTCTGACTGGTTTTATACAAGAAATGATTGAATATGCAGTTGTAATCGCAGAAAATATGTTAGCGTTTTTAACTTCAAATAACTTAAAAAAAAACCGTATCCTTCCAGGAAATGTAAAATTTATTCCTGAGGAGGAGAGAACTAACAAATATTGCAAATTTGCGTATTGGTCTCCACTCGGTGAAGGAGGTTTTTATGATCAGAAATAGACTTTTTGCCATCAAATGAGATTTAAATAATTATTAGCTTAAAGTTTAGTAAGCTTACCATCATTATACAAAAGTAAATCCTTCTAAATTAAATTAATTTTGTTTAAGTGATTTACTATCAGTTAATAAAGAAGTTGTACACATGAAAAAAAATCCAATTGATACTTTGGTAGAAAATTTAGTAAAGCAATTTTCTCAAATACCTGACTTTTCCTTAACCCAAGATGATCCACTGGGTAATAAGATGTTTAATTTTGTTGTAAGATATATTTCAGAAATAAGTGCATTCAAAAATCTTTTTGTTCAGTACTATTTACCTGCTTCCTTAAGAGCATCACATGACTTTCAAAAAAATTTGAAATCATCGAAATACAAACATCTAATAAATATTACAAATGAAGAACTTAAAGAGAACTACTATGAGACAATAAGGTTAGGATATGTTGGAGCTTATCATAAATATGAAAGTTATCTAAAAGACTTATTAAACATTTTAGATGAGTTTTTTAAAGATCTTGATTTTGAAAATAATTTCATTGACATCAACTCATATCTGAAGAATATCATAGAAAAAGATCTTTTGAAAACAGTAAACTCATTTAAAATATCTGAGAAAATCAACTGGATTTCGAATTGTGTAAAACATTACAACGGCTTTCCGATAAAACAACCCATTCCAATTAATTTACAATACTTCGATCATTCACGTAAGATTGAGATTGAATCTTCTGAATTTAAAGAAGATTTAGATAAATTAGTAGCACAGTGCCAGCTTATTTTAAGCATTTTATTTATGACGGGATTTCATCAAGTACTAAGTCAGGAATTTATATTAATAAAAAGTCAGTTAAAAGAAGAGAACCAACATCAAGAAAAAGTGAAGAAAATTAAAGATGATTTATTTTTTGTTATAAATGGCTTCTTTGGCAATAATGATAAAAGTCTTAAAGGTGAAATATCTGATAATGGATTATATTTATAAGTTTTAGGTCTTACTTATATTTAGCCTGCATTCAATAAGTTTAAAAAAAATTAAGAAGGCATATCAAACTCTGCACCTTCTGCGAATTTTTTCTCGCAACTTGTGTCTCTGAACAAATGTAGCTTCCAGTATTTTTTGGGAAGATAGTAGTAGTCTAATCTTTTATTCATAAAAATTCTTTTTATTTAAATACAATTTTGCAGCTATACTTATCTTTATGATGTAAAGCTAAATCCTGTAAGAAGTAACAAACAAAAAACTTCACTAAGGCGTACCTGATAACTAAATTTTAATGGACATAATACCAAAAAAGAAAGCAAGGATAAATCCTTGCTTAATTAGTGTTGTCCAGGTCTTGACCTGCAATGTTGAATAACGTACTCTAGACGCCCGAAACGTATTCTAGTATAAGCTCTTACAAATACCGGTCTCCACAAGGAGCAAAATAAACATGTTTTCATGTTACAAAAATTTTGATTGTTAGCAACAATACTCTTTTGCACATGATATGTTTAATAATGCAAATGTACTTAAATTTACATTTGACACAAAAAAAAATAAAAATTTATTTTTCAGGAAGCTGTCTATAAAATTTGTCGCTAAAATGTTTTTCATTAACCATTGACTTGAGAAAATCAGCATTCTCCATATTTTTATCAATGTGCGGATTCTTACGTCCATAGTATCCTGTGTGATTCTCAAATTGTTCTTTTTCAATACCGGCTAAAATCAGCCGTACGGCTTCTGTCATCATTTCATATTTTTCAGCAATCTCATCTAGTATGAGAGTTTTAATATCACTAATGATGTATCTGTGAACAATTTTGTTTCTTTCAGCGTATAGATTAAACAAAAAGTCATAAATCTCTGTGGAAATAATGCCCATGTCATGTGCTTCCTTGTATATACGTTTTTCTGTTATTGCTTTATCTGTCTTATCCTGATAGAGGTATTTAATCTTAAACAAGTTTGATTTTTCAATAATTTGATATTTAAGAACGATGCACAAACGCAGATAAGCGTCAATTTGAGATGCGTATATTATAATAAGTTCAATAGAGGATTCATTTTCTTGTGCACGTTGTGTTAGGTCAAAAGTAGCTGCTAAAGCCGATAAAAATTTTTCATACCGGTAGAAGTGAATAGCCTGTTTGCGAGATTGAGGTTCAATGAATATTAACGATTTTAGACATTCCTCTGCTTTATCTATTTCTTTAAGAACTAATTGTTCGTCTACCAATAAGGGACGATAGATATATTTAGCCATAAAGAAATTTTCTTTGACCCATGTTCCCCATAATATTATGACAAAGCCATCGTTTTGATCAATTTTTGTTTTTTCAAATTTTAAGTTTCGCTCAAAGTAACCTTGACTTGAAAATATTTTATTATTTGGTTGCTGTTTATTGTAATGACTAATTTGAAAACATCCTAAGGGGTTTTTAAATGGTTGAAAACTAAAAGGAGATTCGTTCTCATAACCATATAATTCATTCTGATAATCCCAGTCAATTGGTATGTGAATTTCAAATATACCTTCAGGATTGGTAAACGTTTTCATTTTTTTATGACTCTATTAATTCAATTCGGGCACAAAAAACAAAACTGAAAATTGCAGAGCGCGTAAGTTGTAAAAGTCTTAAAGTTTCTTTTTCAAAATGATCCAAGTCAGTTTTTAAAGAAAACTTTTCCTCTTCCCAACCGCTGTTAAAGTACTTACTGTCTTTTATTGAAAAAATTCCATGTTCTAATTTATTTCTCCATTCTTTGTAAAAACCAAATTCTCCATTATTTTTTTCAAGATCACATGCAATACTATACAATGCAGTAAGATGAATATTCCTTTTCTTATTTATTTCTTGCCATCTTGTGCTATTTCTTTTTTCACTCCAAAAATTTTCAAAGTATATAGATTCATTTCTATGCATAGTAAAATCAAATATGTAGCAAATGCCTTCTGCAATTTTATCCAGAATTCCAAAACACAATCGAAAACTTGTTCTTAGCTTTTCATATTTAATACCGTTTACAATTCCATCAACTAAATTCTCGTAATGAGTTGTTTCTGCAACAGTCTTTAAGTCATGAAAGTAATCAAAAAATAGTTCTTTTGAAAAACAGAATTCTGATTTTATTCTATTACAGAGCAGTTCTAATTGTACAATTTTTTTATTGTTTGTTTGGAAACCACCATGGCCAATAGTTATATCATCTTTTTCTGCACCGTTACAACTGCAGTACAGGCTATGTTCAGATAAACTTAAAAAGTTATCTAAGAAAAATTTAAGTTTTAATGGATGTTTTTGATATTCTTCGTTATTTAAAATTGCTTCGTGAGGAATTTTTGAGATACAAAAATTTTGTTCTTGAAGAAATTGATACGCATACGACTTACTTGTTTTTATTTTTTCTCTGATAGCTTCAAAAGGAATCTTATGTTTTTCTGCTTCGTTAAACAGTCTGTAAACCTCAATAAAAAGAGCGATTGTTATGGGGCATTGTGAATACTTTACCATTGTTAGTAAACCCTCAGCTTTTGCGGCTAGGGCATAGAAAAAATTATGATTGTAATTCAAGACGTTATCATATAACTGGAACGCCTCAACATACCGTCCAGAATTAATCAAATTATTACCAAGATTAGTAAAGACTTGAATGGAGTAGTGGTTTGGTTTTCTTATATCAAGAGCTTTGAAACTTCTGAAGTAGTATTGCTTAGCTTCAAATAAGGTTTCAATATTCTCTGGGATCGGAAAAAAATTACTGACATCGTCAGTATCTATCTTGTAAAATGATTGATATGCGTTACCTATACAATAATTTATGGAATCTTCTGTGACGTAGTTTTTTATTTTATCCTTATTATCTAACAGAATTTGTAGACCTTTCTCTACTTTTTTCCTGTCATAAGATTCATTTCCAAGATCAATAAAGAATCCTGCAATTGCTTTCAGGATTAAATAATCATTTACATCCCGATTCGTTAATGCTTTTTCTAAAGCATCGTTAGCTTCTCTATATTGACAGGTGTCTAATAAGTAGCTAATTTCTTTATTTAAATTTAAAATGCGATCCATATGTAGATAGATAAGTTAGCGGATGTTCATTCCATTAATATTATAATCTTTCAAGTATTGCTTGAGTTCCGGATGTAATGGTATTACTTTTTCATCTATATATTCTTGGATGAATGGTGCAATTTCGTATTGAATATTTTCAGGAGGAACCATGTCATTTTCGAGATAATCCATTATATCATCTGACCGAACTAAAGTTGAATCAGTCATTAGTATCAGTAAGAGAAAAAATGTCAGAATATAAGAAACTCGAATGTTAATGTTGTTCAGAAAGACCTCTAAATTCGTATTGGGTAGATTGACTAAATTATGAGAAGTAAATTTGATTCCATTATTGTGGACATAATCATTTAGTTTTACTGTTAAATTGAACCAGTAACTTTCTAAGCTATAATCTTTTAAAATTTGTTTTATTCTTTCATCTTTTTGAAAATAGCTCATGTAGTTTTCAAAGCTAAGTTTTCTTTTATTTTTAGATGATAATTGATCCACTGAATTTTCTAGCCAGGCGGCGACTGCGATTTCATCTCCGGAAAGTGTAGTATCTATCTTCATAGATGAAAATGAATCATTAAACTTTTCAACATCACTTAGATCTAGTTTGTCAAGTTCTTCTGATTTAAATATGTTTCTTTTTGATGAGTTATCCAATATATAAACATGTAGTAGCAAATCGTCCCTAAGTTTTCGAATTAATGTATTTGCATCTGAAAAACTACCGTTGGAACAGCAGTTCTCTATATTTTTTAGCGTTTTACAACAGCTTTTCAACAAGATAGTATTGAAGAAATTGACCTTTTTATCAGAAATAAATGTTATCATTTTACCACTGTACGTAATAAGACTAGAAAATGATTCTAAAAAGGATACGTTTTTTTCAAATTCATTAGAGAAAGTGTTAAATTCTTCGGATTGTTTTATGTCGTTAAATTTATTCATCCTGTATTTTAGTTATTACTACAATTTACTGTTTTATTTTTTTTCTGATGATGAATGGAATTTTACCTTGTAATATATTGTGACAATCATAATTTATCCTCCGCGGATGAAAGTTTTCCTGATTGTTTTAAAAAATCTAACAAGGACATTAATACATTGTTTAGTTGTGCAAAACTTTCTTCTTGTTCAGATATTCTAGCAATATTTTTTGAGCCATGAAAAAGGTTATTTCTGAATCTACTGGTTATGATCAATAAAGCAGATAGTTTATCGTAATCAACAGTGATTTCTCCTTCTAAACAGTTTTTTAAAGACTGCTTAAAAGTTTTATCGGTTTTAGTATCACGGAAATCCAGCTTTTCAAAAATCAAATTCGTTTTTTTATTAGTAATGTAGCGCTGACGAAAATAGTTAAATGGAACATCGAATGATTTTGGAGGTAATGTGTAGCCATTCTCTTTGAGATCAGTTAGGTTTTGTTGTATTGTGCTTAAACTGCCTTCTTTATCACAAAAGAATCTTTCAAAAAGATTCCAGAGTATTGTGAAATTTTTTACATTTTCTATTTTATTGAAGTCAGGTTTAACATTCTCCTCTGTCAAGAAATTTTGTAACCAGCTGTTTTGATCCATATTGAGCTATATTTAAAGGTTTGACGAATTCTTATTTATGCTTTGTAATTTATAAATCTTACTCGAAATTTTAAAATAAACATTAAGATATTCTATGTTTATTTCTGATAGTATCATTAAAGTACTATTATAATTGAGCTGCCTAAAATCACAGTCATGTTTTTGACTATTTTATATTCAGTTGCAAAGTATATGTTTTCGCTATGTGCAAATATGACCCCATGAACATAAGAAGATAATTTTGAGTACTGTACTATTATTTCTTTTAAAAATTCCTCTGAATTAAACTCTTTATTTTCTAAATGCTTTTCAGTGAAACTAATGATATTCTTGATGCTGAGATCTTTGGCTATCGCATCTGATTCTTGGAGATCGTATTTAGCATAATCTCTATTGCTACTGTGTAGTTCACGGTTTATATCTTGAAAATTTTTTTATTTTTATATTGGTCTCTATTGAATTTTTTTTAGTATCAAAAATTTATCGACGAATTCTAGTGCTGTTCTGAATTTTTGAGAATAAGAATCGGATTCTCTATTAAGGGCGAGGTTGAAAAAATTAAATCGTAAATCTAGTTTTTCATTATCGTTTTTTGTTCTAATTTTGAGGAATAAATATTTAGAATAAAAATCCTTTATTAAAATGTATTCAATTCTTCATTTTTTAACTATGTAAAAATAAACAGATTTACGATAGGTTTTTATAATTTGCCATGAGATTTTTATTGATCTGTATTGTAAGTTTATTTTTTAATATGCTTCGTGCGCAGAATTTTTCAGATACAAAACAGATACTTGAGGGAGTTAACTCTAAGATTGTAGAAACACCTTCGAAAGCTCGTGATTTGATTATTTTTTTGAAGAAATATCAACAATCCGAATCTGTTGTTAATCAATGTAATTATTTTTTGGTTCAATCTTATTATTACGAGAATAATTACAGTGAAGCTTTTCAAAATATCATTCAAACGTATAAAGATCAAGATGTAAAAGGACAAATTCTGTATAAAAACATTTTATATTCAGCTGGAATCAAAAAGGTTTCTTTTTTAGACAAATTTGAAAAAGACTCTTTATTTAAGATTAACAAAAACATTCTTAAAATCAATGATTTAATTATAGAAAATAGTTTCTCAAAGGCGCATCATAGGTTTGTATCTGTTCTTCCAAAGATTAATGATCAGAATAAAGATGTATTTAGGGAAAGTTTAAGTCTTCTTGTCTCGAATATTTTAGAAAGAAGAAATGAAAAAGAATATTCTCAGATATTATCTAATGTAGAAAGAATTGTAAATCTTTATTCTAATGATGCTCAATTTGAGGTTTATAAAAAAGAATTGTTCCCCAACCAAATTTCATCACAGTGGCTTTTAAATGCTCGCAAAATACAGGAAAATACCACTAATGTAAAATTGGTTGGTGAATATTATAAGTGTATTGAAAGCTATTATTATGAAAAAAGAGACGATTTTAATATTATTGCTGCTTCAGATAAAAACGAATTTTATTTTAAAAAGAATAATCAGGATATAATTTTTGCGCGCTCACAATGGATTTATCTCACAGAAAACAAGAGGAATGAAGAATTTAAAAACTTTCAATATTGGACCTACGCTATTTTGTGGGTAATTTTTATCGTTTTTATTATTGTAATCATTTTAATTTTATTTAAAATAAGGCAGGAAAAGAAAAAAGGAATTCAGTACGGATTGATGTCAGATAAAATAAAATCAATTTCGACGAAGAAAAAAGAACCGCAAACAATCTCTGAAAACGTGAAAAATGTTCTTCTGGAGAAGTTGGAAAAACTTGAGCTTACCCATTTTTTTTTGGATCCCAACATATCAGTGCAAACCTTGGCAAAAAAATTAGATTCCAATTCAAAATATATTTCAGATGTTATCAACAGTTCTAAAAACAAAAATTTTACTGCATATATTAATGGTTTAAGAATTAATTACATAAAGGAAAAATTATATTCAGATCCGGTTTACAGGAACTATAAAATAAAATACTTGGCAGAAGAATGCGGTTTTTCATCGCACAGTATTTTTTCTTCAGTTTTTAAAAATTTGGAAGGCGTTTCTCCGGTACATTTTATTCAGCAATTAAAAGAGGATAATCTATGAAATATAAATTACTTGCGATTCTCTTTCTACTGTTGTTTTTAGACTGTTTTTATGCTGTAGACAGAGATTTGATTACCGTAGAAAAAATTGAAAAACTCGCAGCTTTGAATCCTGAATTGGCTTATAGACAAGGGATTAAAATAAATTCAGATACTAAGTTAGACAGTAAAAACAAGCTTCGTCTTTTACTTTTGCTAACCAAAATAAGCAACGAAACTAAACGCTACAGTGAAGCGCTGCATTTAGGAAATGAAGGTCTTGAACTTTCTGTAAAATCAAAAAAGACTCTTTTTGAGCTGAAATTTTTAGGCATTTTGGGGAATATTTATCAGTCTCTGAAGGTAAATGATAAAACAAAATACTATCTCAACCGCGCTGAAGATTTATTAAAGAAAACCAAACTTCCAGCTTCTCAGCAACACATCAAAGGAAATATTTTGTATCTGAAAGGAATGAACTATGCCTTTACACTAGATTGTAATATGGCACTGGAATATTTTGATCAGTCGATCAATGCTTATAAAATTTCAGATCATCCACTCACAAAAATTAATATTAAACTTGCATATCTGAATAAGGCTTTTTGTCTCTTGGAGATGAACAAACTAAAAGATGCTGAATACTATCTTAATCTTTCACAAATAAACACGTATAAAAATCTAAAAAAAAGCGGAATTCCTGAAAGTTATATCATGATTATTAATCAGTCTGTGGAGTTGGGATTTGCTAAGCTTTTCTCATTGAAGAATAACTTTCAACTTTCCAACGAAAGATTATTAGCTATTTTAAAAGTTAAAAATACAACCAATATTTCAGAAATTGAAGCAGATGTCTATACGCAGCTTTCCTCTAATTTTTTAAGATTAAAAAATATCGAAAAAAGTAAATTTTATCAAAGTCTTTATCGTCAGAAAATTTCACAAGAAGATAAAAACCAGATTCAGATTTTAAACAAATTACTACAACAGGAAAAGGAACTTTCAAAAGATAAAATAGACAGAAATTCTGAAAATGCAGTTTATTTATTCATTTTGTTGGTCTGTGTTTTTGCACTTATTTCATTCATTTTGTTAAAGAAATTAAAGAAAATCAAGCAACAAAATAAAAGTATTGAAAATGAGATTTATGTTATTGATAATTAATAGGTTGTATTTGTTTTTGTTGTTTTGAAATTAAAGAATATTCCTTAAAAACGACATTCATTCTCTTATTACCGAAGCTTTTATTTTCTATTATTGTCTCTGATTTTTTAACATACGAAGATTATTTTTTTTAGTCTTAAAAAAATGACTCAACTCAATCTTTTATGCTTAAAAAACTAATTTTTACAGTTTAGAAATATGTTGATTTTTCAACAGTTTTTAATTTGTAAAATATTTCAAAAAAAGATAGTATTAGAAAAATATATGAAAACAATTTACTCTTTTGCATTGGCTATTTTGGCTTATTGCGGTGCATCTGCACAAACAAATGTTTATACACAAGATTTTACAACATTTACTCCTCAGAACTGGTACATGGGATACAGTTATGACCCAACCGTGGGGACTGGACCGCAGCAGGAAGATATGTATAATGCATATTTGGTACAAAGATCTTTTTTAAATAATCAAACAAACAATAATCCTTCGGTTTCTGTTGAAATGTACAGTGCGGGATTATCTTGTTGGGCAATCAGTCCGAGTTTTGATTTGTCAGCGGGAGGTCACAGCGTGTCTTTTGATTACGGTGCAGCATCAGGAATTTATTCTAATGATCCAACAGCTCAGGCTCCACAGGGGCAAACAGATGACGTTTTTAAATTTTTAATCTCTACAGATAACGGAACAACTTGGCAAGAATTAGAGAGTGTAAACTCACCAAACATAGGAATTCCTAATGCAAGAACAACAAAGACATATGCACTGAGCAACTTTAACAGTGCTACCACAAAATTTGCATTCTATACTTCTAATGGTTCAGTTCCGGATTGGGGAACTGATTATGTTCTTTATTTTGATGATTTTAAAATTCAAACTGGAGTCAATCTTTCTACAAACGAAGGAGCGGTTAAAAATAAAAATGTCGCTATTTATCCGAATCCAACTCATGGAGCTGTCTACGTAAAATCTGACAAAGAAGTTAAAAGTATTGAAATATATGACTTCACAGGAAAATTAGTTTCAAAAGGGACTAAAATTGATTTGACATCATCTGTTTCTGGGAACTATTTGGTTAAAGTTATTTTTAAAGATAATAGCTTCGTGACCGAGAAGATTATTAAGAAATAGGTTAGTTGGTTTGGTTTATTGATTGGTAGCAGAAGCATTTTATTGTTTCTGCTTATTTTTGTTGTAGTAAACATGTATTTTTAATAATGGTACAGCATTCTTGCATTTCATCAAAATTCAAATTTCCAAACCCTAACCTCATCGCCATAAGGTTTTTGTTTTGATACAATAATGTTTTGGGAATGAAGACATTATTTTTTGCACAATCGCGACTGAGCTGCATTAAATTGATAGGAATTTTCCATTCTGCCCAAATGGCCAATCCGCCAGAAGGTTTCTTAAAGTCAATCCATTCTCCTAAATATTCATTCAATAATAAAGAAAAATGATCCCGTCTTTCCTGATAAATTTTCAAAGATTTCTTTAAATATCTGTTGATTTCTCCTTCGGTAATCATTTCTCCTAAAACGTGTTCCATTAAAATATCCCCCTGTCGATCTATGATTCCAAGATATTTTCGCATTTCGATCATTAGATTTTCGGGAGCGACAATAAATCCGGTACGAAATCCCGGAGCTAACGATTTTCCAAATGAACCGATATAAATTACCATACCGTTGGTATCAGCGCTTGCGAGAGGAAGAATCGGACTTTTGTCGTAATGAAAATCGTAATCATAATCATCCTCTAGAATGATAAAACCAAACTCATTGGCAAGATTTAGAAGTTCTAACCGTCGTTGAGCGCTTAAAGTAACTGTCGTAGGATAGTGATGGTGTGGTGTAAGATACAACATTCTTATTTTTTGTTTTTTACAAATTTTTCGAACTTCATCTACATTAATTCCTTCCTCATCAATCGGAATCGATTGAATTTTCACGCCAGCTTTTTGAAAAATCATATTGACGGAAAAATAACTTAATTCTCCCACCAAAACAGTATCGCCTTGAGATAAAAGAATTTCAGAAACAATATAAATACTCATTTCCGTGCTTCGTGTAATCAAAAGATTATTCTTTGAGATTGGCAATCCTCTCGATAAGTTGAGATATTTAGATAGATTTTGCTTGAAAAATTCACTCCCATCATGATTGTACTGCCCAATTTTATGTGCTTTTCTTTTTAAAATAGAGCTGTAAATTCTGGAATGTTGATCAATTTGTGTCAAACGAATATCGGGAATTCCATCGTTGAAAATATACTCACAAGTGGAATGTTCGAAAGGATTATCTAAAATATTGGATGTTTTGAACGGAAATCCGGTCGTTTTTGGATAGTTTTCAAGATGTTTTTTCTCAAAACTTTTGATTTCTAAAGGTTTGTTCTGATCTTTTCCAATAACGAAAGTTCCTTTATTGGGAAGGCTTTCTACCCAACCTTGAGCAAATAATTCGTCGTAAACGGAAACAATTGTATTTCTGTGAACCTCCAAAATCTGACTTAAAGCTCTCGTTCCCGGAAGTTTTGTTCCGAAAGGCAAAAAACCACGTTGTATTGCATTAATCAGCTGATTTGAAATTTGCATATACATAGAAACCTCAGAATTTCTATCGATTTTAATGAAACTTTGATAAGGAATTTCAACCGGACTATCCATAATCTTAAAACTGGCACCATTCAACCATCCGGCAATATACTACTTTTGAACTAAAACAAAAAAGAATGGAATTTTACAATCTTTTAGACAAAATTGTTCAGCACAATGAAACTCATGCAAAATGGCTGAATACACTTTCATTCATGGAAAATGCAGGAGCGAGAAAAATTTCGGCTTGTGAACATCCGACGAAAGTCAGTTTAATTCAATTAAAACATGCAACGGAAGAGCATCGCCATGCTTTTTATCTTAAAAAACAAATCGGAAAAATTGATTCTGAATTATGCAAAACTTATGAAAGTAATGAACTATTGGCTTCTATTGCAACGAGACAATATCTTCATTCTCTTGATATTAAAACTTGCAAATATCTTCAACAACATTTTAAATTAAGTAAAGAAGAATTAAAATTTGCAGCCTATCTTTTAGTCACTTATTCAATTGAAGTTCGTGCTGATGAATTATATCCGATTTATCAGGATATTTTGACAAAAACGTCGTCAAAAATTATGGTTAAGTCTATTATTTTAGAAGAAGAAGGACATTTGGAGGAAATGATTCATCAATTATGTGAATTTTCGGAAGATTGGAAAGTTCATGCTGAAGTTATTTTAAATATTGAAAAGAAACTTCATGAACAATGGATTAATACAATTTCTGAGGAAGTTTTGCAATTAAATTATGCAGAATAGATTTTATCATTTTCAGGAAGCTTTAGAAAAAAGAAAAGAAAACGGCACATTAAGAACTTTAAGGCAAAATCAGGAAGGAATAGATTTTTATTCTAACGATTATTTGGGATTAGGAAAAAATAAAAATTTTCAGGATTTATTATTAAAAAAAGTCACAGAAAATCCTGAATTGCTAAAAGGAAGTACAGGTTCAAGATTAATAAGCGGAAATAGTTCTGTTGTTATGGAAACTGAAGAATTCATAGCTAAAGAACATCAATATGAATCTGCATTGCTTTTTCCTTCCGGTTATAATGCCAATTTAGCTTTGTTTTCCACACTTCCGACTCGTCATGATACGATTATTGTTGATGAACAAATTCATCGTTCTGTGCATGATGCGTGTAAAATGTCGAATGCCAAAAAATTGAAATTCAAGCACAACGATGTTGAGGATTTAGAAAGGATTTTAAAAAAGCAAAACGGACTTTGTTATGTTGCGATCGAAAGCCTATATTCCATGGATGGAGATTTTGCTCCTATTAATGAAATTGCTGAAATCGTAGAAAAATATAATGCCAATTTAATTGTCGACGAAGCTCATGCTTTTGGCATTTTTGGATATGGTTTGGTTAATCAATTTCAACTTCAAAATAAAGTTTTAGCAATAGTTATTACGTATGGAAAAGCTCTTGGAACTCATGGCTCAGTGATTTTAACGAATGATTTAATTAAATCTTATCTCATCAATTTTGCATCTCCTTTTATCTATTCAACTTCAGTGCATGATTTTCTTTGGATGAGTATTAAAGAAGGATATTATTTTTTAAATCAACGTAAAGAATTATCAATCAAACTTCAGGAAAATATTAAAATTTTTCGCAATCAGAATTTGAAAAGTTCATCTTCCAAAAATAGTCCGATTCAGGCGATTATTATTCCGGACAATCATCAATTGAGAACTTTAAAAGAGACTTTATTTGAGAATGGATTTTTGACTTACGTTGTTTTTAGTCCGACTGTGAAAGAAGGAACGGAGCGATTGAGGATTTGTCTGCATAGTTTTAATACTGAAGAAGAAATTATACAATTAACAAATATCATTAAAGAATTTACATGAAATTATTTGTAACCGGAATCGGAACAGAAGTCGGAAAAACCGTTTGTTCAGCAGTTTTAACGAAATATTTTAATGCAGATTATTGGAAACCCGTTCAATCTGGAGATCTGGATTTTTCTGATAGCATGAAAATCAAAAGTTGGGTTGGAGAAAATACTGTTTGCCATCCTGAAACATATCGATTTCAATTAGCAGCTTCTCCGCATCAATCAGCGAAAGAAGAAGGAATTACAGTTGATTTAAATGAATTTAAACTTCCTCAAACTCAAAATAATTTAATATTAGAAGGAGCAGGTGGATTGATGGTCCCTTTAAACGACAACGAATTTATTATTGATTTAATCGAAAAATTAAAAATTCTTGTCGCTTTAGTCGTGAGAAATTATTTGGGTTGTATCAACCACACTTTATTGTCCATAATGGCTTTGAATCAAAGGAAAATAAAACTGCAATATTTAATTCTTAACGGTAATTTTCCATTTGATACAGAAGAAATTATTTGTAAAAACATTCAGTCAGAAACAAAAATTATAAGAATTCCTGACATCAAAGATTTTACAAAAGTAAATATAAAAAGTATTACAAAACAATTAGAAATTAAATGAAAGATAAAACAAAATTGAGAAATGATTGGACGAAACAGGAAATTGAGGAAATCTACAATCTTCCGCTTTTTGAATTAATCTATAAAGCAGCAACTGTCCACCGCGAATGGCACAATCCTGAGGAAGTTCAGATGTCGACTTTGCTTTCCATAAAAACCGGAGGTTGCCCTGAAGATTGCTCATATTGTGGACAAGCGGCTCGTTATCATACGAATATAAAAGTTCAGGCATTACTTCCGACGGAACAGGTTGTTGCCCATGCTCAAAAGGCAAAAGATAATGGCTCTTCACGTTTTTGCATGGCTGCAGCTTGGCGAGAAGTGCGCAACAACCGTGATTTCGACCGGGTTATCGACATGGTAAAAGGTGTAAACGACCTCGGAATGGAGGTTTGCTGTACGTTGGGAATGTTGACCGAAGAACAGGCAATTCGCCTTCAGGAAGCAGGTTTGTACGCTTATAATCACAATCTCGATACTTCGGAACAATATTATGAAGAGATTATTTCGACGAGAACTTTTGATAATAGAATTAATACCATCAATAATGTAAGAAAAGCAGGAATTACCGTTTGCTCAGGCGGAATTATCGGTCTTGGAGAAACGCACGGCGACAGAATTTCAATGCTTTTAACGTTATCAACGATGCCAAAACATCCGGAATCTGTTCCGATCAACGCATTGGCAAGAGTAGAAGGAACGCCGCTTCAGGACAACGAAAAAACGAATACTTGGGAAATGGTGAGAATGATCGCAACAGCAAGAATTATCATGCCTTCATCTATGATTCGTCTAAGCGCAGGAAGAATTGAAATGACTGAATTTGAGCAAGGTTGGTGTTTTATGGCAGGAGCGAATTCGATCTTTACGGGAGAAAGAGAAACCCTTTTGGTAACGCCAAATCCAGGAGTTTCGGAAGATATGCAAATGTTGCAGACTTTAGGCTTGAAACCAATGAAAGGACAATCTGAAAAAGCGATGGAGAAGTTTGAAACTTGGAACGCCAATGCCTAAAAATATGACTTTACAAGAGCGTGACAGAGCTGTCAATTGGCATCCTTACACGCAAATGCAGACCGCAGAAGATGCAATTCCGATTGTGAAAGGAAAGGGGATTTATCTTTTTGATGAGGACGGAAAACAATATATCGATGCAGTTTCTTCGTGGTGGGTAACGCTTCACGGACACGCAAATCCATCCATTGCACAAAGGGTTTCTGAGCAGTTGAATACGTTGGAACAGGTTATTTTTGCGGGTTTTACCCACGAACCCGCGATTCAGCTTTCGGAAAATTTGTTGAAGCTTTTGCCAAATAATCAGGAGAAAGTTTTTTATTCTGATAACGGTTCGACTGCGGTTGAAGTTGCTTTGAAAATGAGCATTCAGTTTTGGCATAATCAAGGGAAGGAAAAGACGAAAATTCTGGCTTTTAAAGACGCTTATCACGGCGATACTTTTGGAGCAATGTCTGTGAGCGGGAGAAGTGTCTGGACAAAACCTTTCGGTGAAATGCTTTTTGAAGTGATTTTCATTGATACTCCAACTTCGCAAAATCTTGATGATTTAAAATCAATTATTAAAAATCATTCGGAAGAAATTGCTTGTTTTATATACGAACCTTTGATTCAGGGAGCTGCGGGAATGTTGATGCATCAACCGGAAGATTTATCTGAATTGATGAAGTTTTGCAAAAATGAAGAAATTTTGATGATTCAGGATGAAGTTTTTACAGGTTTTGGAAGAACGGGAAAATTATTTGCGGCTAATTATCTTTCTGAAAAACCGGATATTATGTGTTTTTCAAAAGGTTTAACGGGCGGAACAATGCCAATGGGAATTACGACTTCTTCAAACGAAATTTTCGAAGCTTTTTTGTCGGATGATAAATATAAAACTTTATTTCATGGACATTCTTTTACTGCAAATCCGTTGGCTTGTACGGCTGCTTTAGCGAGTATGGAACTTTTGTTGAAAGAAGAAACTTTGGCTCAAATTAAGTTAATCAGCGAAAAACATTTACACTTTTCCAAAACATTGCAACAGCATCCAAAGGTTGAAAATGTAAGACAAACGGGAACAATTTTGGCATGGGAAATTAAAAACGATGAACAAACTTCTTACTTTAATGAAATAGGAAAAATGTTATACAATGAATTTCTAAAAAGAGGAATTATCATGCGCCCATTGGGAAATGTGATGTATTTGGTTCCTCCGTACTGCATTACTTCGGAGGAATTGGATTTTATTTATCGAAATATAATAGATGTTATAAAGTCGCTTTAAATTATTTTTCGATTCTTAAGCAAATTAAAAGTTAAATAAAGCCTTCGGATACATGTAAATGAGTTAAAACAAATCAGTAAGAAAAATGAGATGAAGCTATGGTATGCATCTGTAAATTTTCCATTTAACTTGTAATTGACAAGAATTTTTAATGATACTCAAAAAAGTTTTTTTTAAATTATTGTAATTACTTTAATTAAGTAATAGATATGAAACACAATTGCCCGAAGGATTTGATATTAAAATAGCAAATCCGAATGGATTAATAATAATGGGCAGGGAGAATAATTTGTCATTAGATCAAAAAAGCGATTTTGATGTAGTCAAAAGAAAATATAAAAATATTGTCGATATAATTACTTACGATAACTTATTAGAGCGTCTACATTTCACAATGGAACAAATTCAAAAAATGCAGTCAGCAGAGCGAAATGGTGTTTCGGTTTAGAAACGATGAAATGTTAATTAAATTTGATTACATGCCAAAAATCTATCTTTACTTTTTATTTTATGCGTGCTATTTTGGTGCCATGTACAGCAATATATTTCCAAGCTTATTAAATTTGAGAAATCCAGCTTTAACTTGTACTTTTAGATTATATTTCAATGGACATTAATTTTAGAAAGTTCTGCAAGTTTATCTAAATCTTCTAAAAAATTTTTCGAAAAATGCACCGCTGAGGTCACATTTGCCCCTTTATCGGGGCTTTTTTATTGTTTAAATTCAGGCAGATTATATCAGAAAATTTATTTACAGGTTGAGTAATCTGTACTGTTGAGGAGAGTATTTTGTAGAAGATTTGAAATATTTTCCAAAATGAGAGTTGTCGTTGAAGCCAAGCTCATAGGAAATCTGCGTTACAGAAAGTGTTGTGTGAAGGAGCAGTCTTTTCGCTTCGAGTATTACCCGGTTTTTAATCATTTCGCCCGCAGAAATGTCCATATTTTCTTTGATAAGTGCATTCAGGTAATTGGGTGTCAAATTGAGTTTTTCTGCATATTTTGAAGTGATTTTCAGTTCTTTATAATGCTTTTCTACGAGACTGCTGAAGTTTTCTACAATTTCTTTTTTATGATCCGGAGATTTTTTGCTGCGGTTTCGTTTATTTGAATTCCTAATATATTTTAAGATAAAAACTTTCAACAAAAGACAAATTATCTCTTTTCTCAGTAATTTATTTTTGCTGTATTCTTTCTGAAGTTCTTCAAAAGTTCTGAAGAGATCTTCTGCATTATCATCAGAAGGCAAAATGTATGGCGCCACATCATGAAGAGCTGTATCGCTTTTGATGATTTTATTTCCGGTATAGATATAATTGTAAAATGATTTGGTAAACAGAAGCGCATTTCCTTCTATGCACTCAAAGTTTTTAAAATGATATACCTGATTATAATTGATGAAAAAAAACTTCATAGGTTGCAAATCAAACTCCTGATAATCAATCATAAGAGATCCTTTAGCATTCCTGAAAAGTAAAACTGCATAAAACTTATTTTTAAAATGTAAATCTGAGCCTGGCTGTAATTTTGCTGCAAATTCTTCAAGCGGCATCATGATAAAGTCATTCCGCAATGGTGAAGGTTTTTTGAGCCTGCTTAAACTAAGGGACTGTATGGTATGATTCACAATTTCAATTTTTATTTATCAAATATAAACATAAAAAATACCATAACTGCTTATGGTATGAATTGGACAAAAGAAACTATCAATTAAGATGTTCCAGTATTTTCAGATGCTTTGCACTGATTTTCTTTTCAATTGTTTTATCTACATATTCAGAGTTCATTGCACGCAGAACAGCCATATAATTCATACTGAATTCAATGGTGTCTCCAATATGGTAATCGTTGCCGTTATCTGCAAGATCAAGAATCATCATGTCTGAACTGGCTCCGATGATTTCAACCCCGGAACATTTCGGTTTTATATTTTTAGGATCAATATCCAAAATACCGACATCAACAATGGCTCTGACTGATGTTTTTCCTTTATTTTTTTTATCGTGTACGGGTTTTTCTCCGGTAAGGTTTGTTCCTATATCTCCCGTAGGAATCATTGGCTTTTCTACAATTTCGATGATCTCTGCCGTAAGCTTAAAAACATCCTGATACATTCCTTTGATTACTGAATCGTGGTAAACATCGGTACCGAAAAACAGGGTTTCACCAATTCTGAAATGGTTGATTCCTTCAGGTATTTTATTTTTAAAAATAAGCGGAATAGTAACTGATGAACCTGCTGATATGAATGGAATTTTTGTCTGATGAGTTTCCTCAATAATTTCTTTAAAACGGTTGAGTTCAGTTAATTTTTTCTCATCAGGAAGGATTCCGTTGAGACAGTTGAGGTTGGTTCCTATTCCCACCACTTCGATATTAGGCATTTTGATGACTTCACCATAAAATGACGATAGATTTTTTATCATGATACCTTCTCTTAATTCTCCCATTTCCACCATAATAACAATTTTATGTGTTTTGTTTTGTTTGATGGCTTCATCAGAAAGGGCTTTAATAGTATCTAATTCTGTATTAAAACTAACGTCTGCATATTTTACAATGCTTTTAGCCAGTCTTTTAGCAGGTGGTTTTATGTAAACCGTCTGTGTTTTTGGAGAAAGATCTTTTATGTGGCGCAAATTTGTCAGCCGGGAATCGCAGATTTCTTTATCAAAGATTTCCAGCAGACTTTGCAGAAACTTTTCATTACCGCAAAGCAATTTTGCAACTACAGCCCATTCGATGTTATTTTCTTTGAAAAGTTCGTTGAGGTAATTGTAATTATGAAGTAATTTGCTGGTATTTAAAGTAATGTGTGACATTTTATTTTTTTAATCGCATTTCAAGATATTTACTGGAAAATCCTAGTTTCCTGTAAAGATGTATTGCCGGATTTTCCGGTTCACAATGGAGGGCGATATCTCCCTGTGAAGAATCAATAGCATGCTGCATCAGTTTTTTTCCGATGCCTTTTCCCCGCACGTTTTTATCAGTAGCAATGTATACGAGAATGTTTTCGGGAATATATCCGCCCATACCGGTTTTATTTACAACAACGGCTCCTATAATATCATTTTTATCTTCATCTCTTGCAGTAATAATAATACCACCCGGCTTGTTGTTATAGCCTAATGCGTAGTCGACAGCATCAGAAATATCTTTTTCCGGATCACCGTATTGTTCCAAATGTTCGAAAAGAAACTGTATGATCTCTTTTTTTTGATTTGTAATGAGTTGGTTTTCATCTGAATATTTTTGTAATGTTATCATAATTTTTGTTTTATCCGGGAGATGGCAGAGTAATATCAATACCCATATTATCATCCGTTTTTTCTTTGTCAATCATTCTTTTGCTTTTTAAAAAAAATAAAGGAATGTCTGTATTGTTAATAATTTGTTTGAAGAAATTTTCCAGGAAGAATGACTTCCAGCTGTCTTCATCCTTATAATTAAGAATAATAATGTCAGCATCATCTTCATGAGAAAATCTGGATATTTGAGTGGCTTTGCTTCTTGTCATTAAAAACTGTGAGTCATAGTCCTGCGCTTTAATGGCAATACTTGTCCGGGCTCTCTGGTAAGCATCTTTAATCTTTAATAGATCATCTTCATTGCTGATTCCCAAAAGGCTGATAACGCCCTTGTTTTTCTTTGCAATAGCAATTGAGAGGTCAACTTTATCAGCAAGATCTTCTAAAACTCTTACAGGCACGAGGATCTTGTCAAAAGCATATTTTCTGCATTTTTCCGGAACCAGTAAAACAGAACTGTTGGCTTCCGTTAAAATTTTATAAGAAAGCGAACCTAAAAATAATTGTGTGAAATTTTGCTGTCCTGAGCTTCCACAAACTACAAGATCTACCGCTTCTTCATGAACTGTATCATTGATAGCGTGCACCAAACTGTCATTTTTAATTAAAGTCTGCAATTTCAGCTCAGGATATTGTGACGTGATGGAAATTTCCAATTCGTTAAGTGCAAACTCTGTTTTTTTATAGTTTTCATCAATAGTTTCCGCGCCTATAGCCTGCTTTCCCGTTCTGTCGATGATGGTATGGTTGGTTATATTGTGAAATAATATAACTCTTGCTTTGTGACGTAGAGCAATATTTACAGCCATTACGACCGCATTACGTGATTTTTCTGTAAAATCAACCGCCACTAAAATTGTACTGATAAAATTTTGCATTTGGTTTAGAATAATTCTAAAATTAATATACAAATTTAGATAATAACAATCTCAATTAGTGTTAAAAATGAACGGAGTTATGGTATAATTTATCTTTTTTAAAATGAAATAAAAAGATAGGTGAATTATAACCGCTAGAAAATTGAAATTAAGGAAACTTCAATACAATAGTAAATTGGTAAAATTTTAAAATACTCTTTTAATCCTTAAAACTTTAAAATTGTAAATATTTACTCCGCCTGTTCCGAAAACTTTAGTTACTTTATTAGCAATTGACCAATCTCCTTCGCTTCGCAAAACTTCGTAAGTCAATTCTCTATTTTGGCGCATTGCCTTTAAGGGCGAATTGTAATTAAGAGAATCTACATCTTTATATTTTTCGATTTTTTGATTCAGCAGATTTTCTCCATCTGTTGCTGGCTCATAACTTTGTGCATGAAAATTTGAGCAAAGTGACAGTGATAAAATTAGGAATAAGAACTGGGTTTTTATATTCAAAACTGCTTTTGTTTAAAATGACGGGTAACGGTTGGGTATTTCTGTTGGCGGGGATTATGATAAATGGTTTTTGTAAATATAACAAATATAGCAATTACCGAAAATCTTTATGAGGTAAACTTCACACCCGCTAACAGAAATACACTGTTATCTGCTGTTGTTCTTCTCTAATAATTCGATATCAAGTTCGTACAAATATTTTATTTTGTGCCGAAAGAAGGAACCAGAATTCCAATTTTTTTTA
>JAANMY010001059.1_pt1 | contig 33677 bp, 36 predicted proteins | sample 7279691 | NCBI WGS metagenome assembly JAANMY01 (sample SAMN14094543, study PRJNA606508) | bioreactor metagenome | isolation source: A lab-scale SPAN reactor treating ammonium-rich wastewater day 388 | place: Ireland: Galway | collected 2018-02-07
TGGGACGAGGCGTTCTGAGTCTCAGGTGTCAGAAGTCAGTTGACAGTTGACAGTGGCGGCAGAGTCTCCGGTGGCGGCGCATTCAGCGCCGTTGCGAGATTGCCGTGGGTCAGATTGGCGGACGCGCACCGGCCACGGCTTTGCGGTCACTCGGCAGCCGTGAACCCATCTATTCGTCGTACGTCGGGCATCCCCATTCGGGGGCTCGCCGCATCGAAGCGAATCGCGTCCGACCGAAGCTCAACCTCGCAACGGCGCTTGATGCGCCGCCACCGGTTACGCCGGCGCCACTGCCAACTGTCAACTGTCAACTGTCAACTGACTCCTGACCTGCGCGCCGCGAACCGCATGCCGAGGCCGAGGCAGGCGAGCGCCAGCGCGAGGAGCGCGACCGGCGAATCGACCGGAACCGCCATCGCCGACGGGGGCCGGATGTCGTCGACGACATCGACGATCGAGGCATTGCCGTTGACGTCGCACTGGAGGGTAAACCGGGCCGACGTGCCGACGACGTTGCCTGCCCCGTCGATCGGGGAGCCGACGATCGTGCCGACCCAAGGCTGCGTCGGAGCGCCCGGAACCGGGATCGACCCGCCGAATTCGGCGTCGAACCAGTCCTGCACGTCCATCTGGGCCGCGGACTCCGGGTCGAACCAGAAGTTCATCGTCTGGATGATGACCGGCCCCACCGACGGCGTGATCGTCCAGGTGAACCGGATGTTGGCGACGAACGGGCCGTTATCGAGGAGGTTGTAGGAGACCGCGAGGTCCTGGACGTTGGTGATGACCGAGTTCGCGCAGACGCCGGACGGCGCCTGCCCGATCGAGATCAGCGTGAAGTCGATGGCTTGGGCGGCGGGCGCAACGGCGAGCGCTCCGGCCAGGCTGAATGCACGGAACAGGTGACCCGGTCGCATGATGGTCCTCGCTTGATCGACCGGCGCGACGCCCGCCCCGGCCGGGTTCGCCCCTCCCTGGGGACCGCCCTGCCCAATCCTAGGCTGGCGGTGTGGACAACGGCAACGGCTGGAACGTGACGCGAAGGTGACATCCGCGCCGCGGCGCGGCGGCGCGAATCAGTCGGCGGCCTGCGGCTGGCGGGCTCGGCGCATGGCGTCGGCGATCGCCTCGGGCGGTTGCGCGCCCGAGAGACCGAAGCGGCCGTCGATGATGAAGAACGGCACGCCGCGGATGCCGAGCGACGCTGCACGGGATTCGGCGGCCTCGATTTCGGCATCGCCGACCGGCGAGAGCAGGAACGCCACCGCGGCCGCGCGGTCCTCGCCGGCCTCGGCGGCGAGATCGGCGAGGACGTCGTGCGAACCGACGAACCGGCCTTCGACGAAGAACGCGCGAAAGAGCTTCTCGACCAGCGGCCCCGCGTCGCCGCGATGCTGGGCCCACGCGATCAAACGATGGGCGTCGCGCGTGTTGGGCTGGCGCGCGATGCGCCCGAAGTCGAACGCGATGCCGGCCTGCGTTCCCGCGCTGTGCAGCCGTTCGTGGACCTGCGCGAGACGCGAGCCCCCGCCGAACTTGCGTTCCAGGTACTCGCGCCGGTCGATGCCGTCGCGCGGCACGCCCGGGTCGAGTTCGTACGGGTGCCAGCGAACGGTCGGACGCGTGACGCCCTCGCGCTCGAGTTGCGCGAGCGCGGCGTCGAGGTGACGCTTGCCGACGTAGCACCACGGGCAGACGACGTCGGAGACGACGTCGACGGTCGGCGAATCGGGGGTGCTCATCGTGGACGTTCCGGGCTCCGGGGAAATCTGCTCGACCCGCGTTGCACACGGTCGCGCAGGGCCTCCTTGCCGGTCATTGTAGCAAGCGGGCCAGCACGCTCCGTGCCAGTCCGCGGGCGGCGATAATGGCGAGCGCAAGGGTGCCGATGCGATGCGACCGAAGCTCGACTGGAACGTCGTCTGCCACGTGGTCGACAACTACGGCGACGCGGGCGTCGCGTGGCGGCTTGCGCGCCAGCTCGTGCACGAGCACGCGCAACGCGTGACGCTGTGGATCGACGATCCGGCGCCGCTCGCGCGGATGGTCCGCGGCATCGATCCCGCGGCAGGCGAGTCGCGCGCGGAAGGCGTCCTCGTCCGGCGCGGTCCCGCGGGCGCGCCCTGGGTACCCGGCGATGTCGTCGTCGACGCGTTCGGCGCCGGGTTGCCGCCCACGTGGATCGACACGATGGCGCAGGCGTTGCGGCCGCCGGCGTGGATCGTCCTCGAGTACCTGTCCGCGGAAGCCTGGGTCGACGGCGCCCACCTGCGCGCTTCGCCCGAACCGCGCACCGGTCTCGCCCGGCACTACTGGTGCCCGGGGTTCACGCCGGCCAGCGGGGGTCTGCTGCGCGAACACGACCTCGTCGCGCGCCGCGACGCGTTCCGGCGCGATCCTGCCGCCCGGGCGGCCACGCTCGCCTCGGTCGGAACGGAACCGCCCGCGCACGGCGGCGTCGTGCTGCTGTTCTGCTATCCGACACCTTCACTCGCCGAACTCTTCGACGCATGGAGCGAGGCCGATGCGCCGTGGGTCGTGCTCGTGCCGCAAGGCGTGGCGGCCGATGCGATCGACCGCTGGAGCGGCGGCCGCGTGCCGCATCCGGGCGCGCCCCTGGTGCGCGGCGCGCTCACGCTCGTGTCCATCCCGTTCGTCACCCAGCGCGACTTCGATGCGCTCCTGTGGTCGTGCGACATCGCGATCGTGCGCGGCGAGGACTCGTTCGTGCGCGCGCAGTGGGCGGGCCTGCCGTTCGCGTGGCACGCCTACCCGCAGGAGGGCCTCGCGCACCTCGCGAAGGTCGAGGCGTTCCTCGACCGCTCGCTCGGATCCGCCCCGCGCGAGGCGGCGGACGCGATGCGGGCGTTCACGCTCGCGTTGAATCGCGGCGACGGCCCCGCCCTGGCGGGGGCATGGGCGCCCTTCGATCGCGCCCGCGGCGCGCTCGCGGCATCGGCCAGGCACTGGGCGGACCGACTCGCGTCCCGGACCGACCTCGCCGCGGGATTGGTGCAATGGGTAGAATCCCGGCTATAATCGAAGGTTCCCCAAATTCAAACGGGCGGCCCGGCGCGAGCCCCGCCGCCCCCGGAGACCCCGATGAAGATCGCCCAGGAAGTCCGGGCCGGCAACGTGATCATGGTCGGCAAGGACCCGATGGTCGTGCAGAAGGCCGAGTTCTCGAAATCCGGCCGCAACGCGTCCGTCGTCAAGATGAAGCTCAGGAACCTCCTCTCGGGCACCGGCACCGAGACGATCTACCGCGCCGACGAGAAGTTCGAGACGATCCAGCTCGACAAGAAGGAAGTGACCTACTCGTACTTCTCCGATCCGATGTACGTGTTCATGGACGGCGAGTTCAACCAGTACGAGGTCGAGAAGGAGTCGATGGGCGACGCGCTCAACTACCTCGAGGAAGGCCTCGAGTGCGAGATCACCTTCTACGAAGGGCGCGCGATCGCCGTCGACATGCCGAACACCGTCGTGCGCGAGGTCACCTACACCGAGCCCGCGGTCAAGGGGGACACGTCGGGCAAGGTGCTGAAGCCCGCGAAGCTCTCGACCGGCTTCGAGGTCCCGGTGCCGCTGTTCGTCAACACCGGCGACCGGATCGAAGTCGACACGCGCACCGGCGAGTACAAGCGCCGCGTGTAGCCCGCGGATCGGCCGCGCGAGGGCCGTCCGCGTTCGTCCGGACATCGAAGGCGACGGCCCGTGCCGTCGCCTTCGTTCGTTTCGCCGGCCGCGGCACCGGGATGACGAGCTTCCCTTCGGACTCCGCGGCACCGGCGCCGCGTCAGCGCGACTCGAGCGCGAAGGAGATCGGGACGAAGACGTGCGCCGCGACCGCGGCGTCGCCGCGCTTCGCCGGGACGAAGCGCCAGCGTCGAACGGCGTCGAGCGCCGCCTGGTCGAGGCGCTCCGAACCGCTCGAGGTCGCGACCTCGATCGAACCGGCGCGTCCGTCCGCCGTCACGAGCACGCGGAGCAGCACACGGCCTTCCTCGCGCAACCGGCGCGCCATCGCCGGGTACGCCGGCGGCGGATTGTCGAGGTAGGCGGCGTCGAACCGCGGCGGAACGAGCGGCGCGGGCGCGGGTGCCGCCGCGACCGGCGCGGCAGGTGCCGGCACGGCCGGCTGCGGGACCGGATCGGGCGGCGCGGGCGGCAGCGTGATCGTCGGCAGGTCCTGCGCCCGCGGCACATCGGGGACGATGACCGGAGGCGGCGCGACGACCGCCTGCGGCGCAATCATCCTGGCCGGCAGCGGCGTGCGCTTCGGCGGCGGCGGCGGCGGCTTCGGCGGTTCGACCGGCCGCACGATCTCGACGGTGATCGCCGACGGCGCCTTCGCGACCCGCAGCGGCGATGTCTGCGTGACCAGAATCCCGATCAGAACGGCGTGGAAGGCGATGATCGCGGCGATGGCCGGCCAGTTCATGCGGGGCTTGGCGTACTCCACGGGCGGCCGCACCGCCGCGACGGCGGCGAGCCTGGCGCGCGGCGCTGGACGGGGCGAAGGCGGAAGCGGCCCCAACGCGGCGGTACCGACGGCCGCCGCGCGCATCAGCAGCCCGTTCTGGAATGCGGCCGAACCTGCCGCGACGCAGTCGTCGCGAGCCGCCGGGACACGCGATCTGCGAAGGTGCGACGCTGCGGATCCACGGTCGTGCTACGCAGTGAGGATGAGCTTGCCGTTCTGCGTGATCCGCAGACGGTACTCGCGCCCCTCGTGGTCGATCACGAGTTCGCGGGCGTCGCCCAGGAGCGCGCGCGAACTCGTCCGCGGCGCCGGCACCCTCGCGACGGCCGGACGCGGCGACGGCGGCGCGTCGCCCGGCGTGGTCTCGGGGGGTGTGGTCGGCGTGGGGCTCATGCGGCGAATGATAACGATTCGCATTATCACGGTCAACGAACGACGCCCTCGCCCGCCCGGCCGCTCCGCTTCATCGGGAACGACCTCGCCCGGTCGCCGGTGGGCCGCGCCGTTGAAGCGCAACCCTTCGTCCCGCACGTGCCTCGAAGATTCGGGGGGCTCCCGGAGGCCGACGCGGATGCCCGCTTCCCCCCGTGCCGATGAGAGCGGCCGCCGTCCGGAGGGAACGCGAGGCCCGTCAGCCCATCGGCCGGCCGGCGAGGCGCTCGAGCGTCGCGAACGGCGAGCGCGCCGGGTGGACCATCGCGTCGAGCGGCAGATGCAGCGTCTGCTCCATCATGTACTGCCCGGAGATCACCGCGTGCATCACCTGGTCGGAGAAGACGAGCCAGGTCGTGCCCGGCGCGAAACGCACCTCGCGCCGCGGCGAATCGCGCTGGTAGTCGGCGTCGAGCTTGGCGCGATCGTGCAAGAGCAGCATCACGTGGTCGTATTCGCTGCGCGTCCCGCGCGTCACGCGCAGGGCCGACAGCATCGCGGCCTTGCCCGGCGGCTGCGGCCGGATCGACGGCAGGAAGCGCGCGGCCATGTCCGCGAAGGGCTCACCGACGCGCCAGACGCGGTCCGCGCCGGAAGGGTTGACGTTGCAGAACACGCGCAGGATGCGTTCCCCGCCCGTGGGCCGCGACGGGAACGCGTCGACGTGCAGCCTCGTGTCGTCGTGCCGGGGCGACTGCGCCCGGCCGGCGACGGCAGCAGGGCGGAAGCTCGTGCGCGCGCGCCGGATGCGATGCGCGTACGCCGGCAGCAGGCGCTCGACCAGTGTCGTGGCCGAGCGCGCGAACCGCGCGATCGTCGCCGCGAGCGCCCGCGCGTCCTCGCCCCGCGCCGTGGTGCCCCGCACCGCCTCGCCGTCGAGACCGATGTTCTTGCGCGAACCGTCGAGCCAGCGCGCATCGAGGAACCGACGCTCCTCGGGTGCGAAGGCGAAACCGCAGTCGGGCAGCACCAGCACGCCGCCCGACTCCAGGATCAGGACGGCGCGCGCGCTCTCCTCCGCGGTCCAGTCGGACGTCCAGGTTCGCGCCTGCCAGGATTCGATCGGAACATCCATCGTTCGATGCGACGCGGGGTCGCCCGATGCGGAGAAACCCGAAGTGTACCGTCCGCTCAGCGCAGCGCGAGATCGACGCGCGCGGGCGGCAGCGGTGCGCCCGGTGGTGCCGCGGCCTGTCCGCCACGCGCGACCGTCTCGCCGCCGAGTTTGGGCGCGAGGAGGAACAATCGCTCGCCCGCCACGCCCTTCGCGACGAGCGCGTCCTTCACCGCCTGCGCACGCGCATTCGCGAGCTGACGCAACGCCTCGTCATCGACCGTCGCGTTCGCGAGGAGCATCGCCTCCATCTCGGCGGGTGCGACATCCTTCAGCATGCCGATGACGTTGCGCGGCCGCTCCTTGATCGGCGCCTCGCGATACGCCGCGGTCAGCCAGCGCACCCGTTCATCGGCCCCGATCGCGACCGCGTCGACCGACGCGGGCGCATTGCCCTCCGACGCCAGCGACTTCAGCTTCTCGCGCTTCATCGCGTTCTCGACGCTCGCGCGCCGCAACGCCTCGCGGTCGCCCACCGGGTCCGCGCGTCCGCCGATGTCGAGCTTCAGTCCCGGGCGGTCCGCGAGCGCCTTGGAGAGCGTGTCGACGCGCTTCCGCGCCTCGGGTCCGAACGCGGCGCTGCCCGCGGTGAACGGGATCGTCGAGAGTTCCTCTCCGCCGCCGAATGCCGCGGAGAGCAGGGCGAAGGGCGCCGTGATCGCCTTGGTGATCAGGTTGACGATCACCTGCACGATCAGTCCGCCCACCGAGAACTTCGGATCGTCGAGCGAACCGGAGATCGGAAGCCGGATGTCGATCACGCCGTTGCGGTCCTTGAGCAACGACACGGCGAGAAGTACCGGGAGCTTCGTCGCGGTCGGGCTATCCACGCGTTCCCGGTTGAACACGAGCTGGTCGAGCACGAGCTGGTTCTCGGCGGCGAGCTTGCGGTCCTCGATCTTGTAGTGGACGTCGAACGACAGCTTGCCCTTCTCGATCCCGTAGCCCGCGTACTTGATCGCATAGGGCGAGAGCGGCGGCAGGTCGACGTCGCGCGCCTTGCCGGTGAGGTCGAGCGCGAGTTCGCGCGCGAACGGCTGGAGCGTGCCCCGCACCTCGACCGGCGCCGCCTGGTCGACGCGCGCCGCGATCGCCACCTCGCCCGCCTTCTCCGGCGACATCGCGCCGATGGTCCCCGCGACGTCGGTGAGGTTCGCCGAGTAGTTCGGGCGCACGAACTGGTCCGAGAAATTGACGTTGCCGCCGGACAGCTCGATCCGGCCGATCGACACCGGCGTGTCCTCGCGCGTCTCCGCCGCGGCCACCGACGCCGGCTTGGCATCGGGTGCAGGCTCGGGCTCAGCGCCTGGCGTGAGCAGGCGCGTGAGGTTGAGCGTGCCGTCCGGATAGACGATGACGCGCGCGTAGAAATCCGCGGCGACGATTCGCTCGATCGAGGTGCGGAAGGGCGAGGTCGCGACGTCGAGTCCCTCGATCGCGAGCGATTTCCAGCGCGCGAGGTCGGAGGCGGTCGGCTTGTCGAGCGCCGCGAACTCGGTCACCGTCACGTTGCCCTTCCAGCTCACCTTGGCGGGCGCGTTCTCGCGCGTCTCGACCGACAGGTCGCCTTTCGCGGCAAAGCGCCCGCCGGTCACCGAAACGTTGACCTGCGACTCCACGTAGGGCCGGATCGACACGAGGTTCAGTCCCGACGCCTCGAGCCGGCCGGAGATCGAGAACGGATTGGTGACGACCGGCCCTTCGAAGGCGAGCCGGCCGCGATCGCCCAGCCGCGTGCGCAGCGTGAGTTCCGACTTCGCGCCGCGCGCGTTCGAGTAGTCGCCTATCGTGAACGACAGGTCGCGCGCCGCGAGCTTCACCGGCGGATTCGGCACCCGGTCCTCCAGGTCGGCGGTCACGCGCTCGATCGAGGTCTGCCTCACCAGCAGCGTCCAGGTGCGGTCGTCGCTGTCCGCGGTTCCGGTCGCGTGGGTCGTCTTCATGATGCGTGCCGCTTCGAGCGTGCCGTCGCGTTCGCGCGCGATCCGCAGCACGGCGCCGCTGCCTGCGATCGTGCCGATCGACACGCGGCGCGCCGCGACGTCGACGTCGAGGCCCGTGCCCCGCAGTTGCGGAACGCGCCACAGCGGCTCGCGCGCGCCGGGGAACGCGAGACGCAGGTCGTCGACCGTCGCCGTCCCGTCCGACAGGCGCAGGTTGCCGTCGGCACCGTACGCGAACGTCGTCGCGAGCGCGAGCGAACCCTTCTGAACCTCGACCGCGAGCACGTCCCTGTAGTACGGGAAGAGCAGCCCGAGCGAGAACTTCGCGAGTTCGAAGCGCCCGCTCGCGGCGGGGACCGTGGGCTCCACATCGGCCTCGCCCTTGAACGTGGCGATGCGATCGCCGGAGACGAACGCGAGTGCGACATGCGCCTTCTCGCCGGCCTTCGTCGAGAGGTTGGTCGCGTCGACCGACACGTCGACGAGCGACGAGCGGAACCCGGACGACTCGTCGGCGAGGCCGAGGCTGCCGCGGGCGACCGTCGCCTTGGCGAGTGTCACGGTCCAGGGCTTCTCTGCCGACTTCGCCGGTTCCGAGACGCGCGACGCCGGCGTGGCGCGCGCCGGCGCCTCGAACAGCGGCTGCGCGAGTTCGAGCGTCCCGTCGGCGAGGCGCTTGAGGTCGATCGTCGGTGCGTCGATCGCCACCGACGCGACGCGCGCCTCGTGACGGACGAGGTCGACCGCGTCGAGCGAAATCGCGATCCGGTCCGCCGCGACGAGCGATGAGCCGTCGCGGCGCTTCACCGCGAGACCGTCGATGCGCGCATCGCCGCGCAGATCCAGGCGCTGCGCGGCGCCCCGCCCCCCGACGAACACGAGCTTGAGCTTCGTGGTGAGCGCGCCGCCCGCGAGATCCACGCGGGGCTTCGCGGGCAGGTAGGCGAGATATTCCCGGAGCGGCAGCGCGTCGAGGTCGAGGTCGAGCGACGCTTCGGGAGGATCCGCGAACGGCACCGTGGACCCGCCGAGCGCGACCTGCGACCCGTTGAGCGAGCCCTCCGCGCGCGGAGTCACCCGGATCTCGGTCTGGTAGGGCAGCGACGACAGGAACGGAATGCCGAGCACGAGCGAGGTGAGCTTGTGCTCGCGCCCCGCGACGGCGTCGGCGAAGGTGACGGTCCCGTCCTCGACCTCGATGTTGTTGAGCGAGAAGCGGGGCGGCGGGCCATCGGGTCCCGAGGTCGCCCGGTCGATCAGGTCGGAGACGTTGTAGCGGCCCTGCGGGTCGCGCGAGAGCGAGACCGACGGACGCACGATCTTCAGCGCATCGAGCACAGGGGCACGGTGCACGATCGACGCGGTCGACAGGTCGGCGTCGAGTTCGTCGAACGCGAGGAGCGGCCGGGGTCCCGCAGCGTCGGCGATCGAGAGGCCGCGAATCGTCACGCGCAGCGTGAACGGGTTGAACGCGACCGACTCGACCGTGGTCTTGCGGCCGAGCGCCTCGGTGAGGCGGGACTCGAGCTGCGCGCGCAGGATCGGCGGGACCGCGAGCCAGGCCGCGAGGATCAGCAGCGCCAGAATGCCCGCGACCCACGCGAACCGCCGCAACCAGCGACTGCGCGGGGTTCGAATCGCGGATGCAGCGGCGCCGTCGCTCATCGGGAAACGCGCGCGGCGCCGGGACCTCGTCCCCGGCGCCTGGCACGTGCCCCGATTCTACGCGTGGCGGCCCGCGCAGTCGAAGACCGCGAACTCCGCGGTCATGGTTTCGTGCGCGTGATCGAAGCGTCGATCGTGCCGTCGGCGTTGCGCGAGCGGTCGACGGTGGTCGTGCCGCCGTTGGGACCCGTGGTCGTGCTGTCGACGACGCCATCGGCGCCCCGATACCGATCGACGCTCTGCGTCTTTCCGTTCGGCCCGGTCGTCGTGCGGTCGGTGAGACCGTCGGCGCCGCGCGACCGGTGCACGGTCGTGGTGCCTTCGCGGACGTGGTGCTGCTTCGTCCCTCTCGCCCAGGCGGCGTCGGACCAGGTAACCTGCGCGGTGGCGACGATCGTCGCGGCGACGGCGACAGCGAGCGTGTGCTTCGACATGGTGTGCTCCCGATGTTCGCGGCACCCATGGCGCCGCACGCGATCCACAACGCCATCAGAGCACGGCGGGCCTACCCGGGACCGTGACCAAACGTAACCGCGTGTTACCGAACGCGCGCCGGAGCCGTGTCGCGATCGTGGAGCCTGCGCCCGCCGATCCAGGTCTGCCGGATCGCGCGGTCGTCGCCCATCGTCATCTGGACGAACAGCGCCTCGTCGACCCCGCCCACGCGTTCCATGCGCTGCGCGATCGCCGGCGTCGACGCGAGGTCGAGCACGACGAGGTCCGCCTCGTGGCCGGGCGCGAGATTGCCGATGTGCGACGCGAGGCCGAGCGCCCGAGCGCTCCCCTGCGTCGCGAGCCAGAACGCGTGCACCGGCGGCATCGACCAACCGGAGAGTTGCGCGACCTGGTAAGCCGCGCCCATCGTGCGCAGGATCGAGAGCGAGGTCCCGCCTCCCACATCGGTCGCGAGCCCCACCTCGACCGGCCTTGCCGGCTTCTTCGCGCGATCCCAGCGAAAGAGCCCGCTGCCGAGGAACAGGTTCGACGTCGGGCAATGCGCGATCGCGCTGCCCGACGCGGCGAGCGCACGCCACTCGCGCTCCGCGAGATGGATGCCGTGTCCGTAGATCGCGCGGGGCCCGACGAGGCCGAACCGCGCGTACACGTCGATGTAGTCGCGCGCGCGCGGGAAGAGCTTGCGTACCCACTCGACCTCGCCGCGGTTCTCCGAGACGTGCGACTGCACCCAGCAGTCCGGATGCTCGCGCCACAGCGCGCCCGCCGCCTCGAGCTGCGCGGGGGACGAGGTCACCGCGAAGCGCGGCGTGATCGCGTAGCCCAGGCGTCCGCGGCCGTGCCATCGGGCGATCAGCGCCTTCGACTCGTCGTAACCGCGTTTCGCGCTGTCGGTGAGCCTCCGCGGCGCGTTGCGGTCCATCAGCACCTTGCCGGCGATCAGGCGGAATCCGCGCGCGCGCGCCTCGCGCATCAGCGCGTCGACCGAGCCCGGATGCACGGTGCAGAAGACCGCGGCGGACGTGATGCCCTGCCGCAGGTTCTCGTCGAGGTAGGCGCGCGCGACGCGGGACGCGAGCCTCGAGTCGGAGAACGCAGCCTCGGACGGGAACGTGTGGTTCGCGAGCCAGTCGAGCAGTTGGGCGCCGTGGCTCGCGACCATCGGCCATTGCGGATAGTGGACGTGCGCGTCGACGAAGCCCGGCGCCATCAGCGAATGGCGCGGCAGGCGCTCGACCCGCGTGCGCGGCGGCAGCTTCCGCAGCACCAGCGATGCGGGCCCGGCATGCACGATGCGCCCGCCTGTCATCGCGACGATGGCGTCCGGTTCGTGGAGCAGCGCGCGGCGTGCTCCGACCTCGAACGGGTCGCCGCGCCACGCGATCATCGGGCCGCGCAGGGCGACAACTGCATCAACCGTGGGCAGGGACCGTCTGGTGTTCCGGGGCATCGTGGCGCGAGCATACCGGACGCGCGCTGGTCGGCCGCGACATGCGGGTCGGGCTGCCGCTTGACGGAACCCGGAACATCGACACGAAGGTCGTCCGACTGAAGTCGGACCTGCAGGGCGTTCGCGACGCCCGGCAGCATCGTCGTAGGTCAGGCTGAAGCCTGACCCGCGAGGAGATTGCACGGCGCTCAATGCGCCGCCACCGGAAACTCGGGCGCGTCTGTCCTCTGTCCTCTGTCCTCTGACTCCTGAAAGTCAGGACCCCTCGCTCGCAGGCGCGCGCCGGTTGATCGGAAACACGAAGAAGTTGCGCACCATGCCGCCGACCGCGACGACGATCAGGAACACCGTGCCGCCGGCCATCACCGCGAGGTACATCGGCATCCCGGCGTGGTTGCCGCGAATGACGACCGCATCTTCGAAGAGCTTCCATCCGGCGACGGCGCCCGACGGTATCGCGAGGAGGAAGACCGCCACGTTGTACAGCAGCAGTCCGCGCACCGGCGCGCCCTTCGGATTCAACTGGAAGAAGAACCACACGGCCAGTCCGAGCAGGACGGCGAGCAACAGGATCATGAAGGCCATGGCGGTCCACTCAGGGTTGCGATCTCTCGATGGTCGCCCGGCGGATTCGCCGGAGCCTTGATCCGGATCAGAGCGGGGACGTGCGAGAGGCGACGTCGGGGGGACGACGCGGCCCTTCGCACGGAACGTCCCGGGCGGGCAGGGGGCCATCGCCGCCGGGTCTCAGCGGGGCGGGTTGCCTCCGGGCGGCGGTGCAACGCCCGGGACGGAGCCGAGAAGCCGCAATGTCCCTACTAGCGACAGGGGGACCGCGAGTATCGCGCTACGATGGACCGCGCTCTTCGCTGACGAGACGCATGACCCCTGCGGCGACGGCGAAATCGTCGATCTGCCCGAACTGTTGCGTCCGCAACCGGCCCTGCCGGTCGATCAGCATCAGCGTCGGCGTGCCCTGCATCCCGTAGGCGCGCATCGTGCGCGGGATCGCCCCAGCGGGGTCCGCGACGTCCACGCCGATCGGGTGCGTAACGCGGAACTCGTGCAGGAACACGCGCAGCGCCGCGACCGTCATCACGTCGTGGTGCTCGAACACGGTGTGCAGTCCGACCACCGCCACATCGTCCTTCGAATAGTGTCGGTGCATCCGCTCGGCCTGCGGCACCGCGTGCAGCACGCAACCGGGACACAGCATCTGGAACGCGTGCAGCACGACGACCTTGCCGCGCAGCGCGCCGAGGCTGAGCGGCGATGCCGTGTTCAGCCACTCGCTGACCTGCAGTTCGGGGGCGGGGATGGGAATGTCCATGAACTCGCGTTCCGGAAGACGAGGCGTCGACGCGGCTGCAGACGATGATATCGAGCCCGGTCGAGCACGCCAAGACGCGCGGCGACGCCGCACCGTCCCGGCGCTCCGCCTATTTCACCACTCCCGCGAACACCAGCGTGATCGACGGAAACACGACGAGCAGCGTCAACCGCACGAAGTCGGCGGCGAGGAACGGCAGCACGCCCTTGACCACGGTGCCGAGCTTGAGCCCCGGCTGCGACGCCTGCACGACGAACAGGTTCATGCCGAACGGCGGGTGGATGAGGCCGATTTCGATCACCGTGACCATCAGGATGCCGAACCACACGGCGTCGAACCCGAGCCGGTGGACGACCGGGTACACGAACGAGATCGTGAGCAGCAGCATCGACAGGCTGTCGAGCAGGCAGCCGAGGATCAGGTAGCCGACCAGGATCACGACCAGCACCCAGTACCGGCCGATGTCGAGCCCCTGCACGAAGGCCACCGACGCCTGGGGCAGGCCGGACAGGTCCATGAAGAATCCGAAGATGCCCGCGCCGATCAGCACGAGGAAGATGAGCCCCATCGACAGCGCGGTGTCCCACAGCGAGGACTTGACGAATTCGCGCGTGAGCCTCCCCTGGATCGCGGTCAGGACCACCGCGCCCGCGACACCCACCGCGGCGGCTTCCGTCGGCGAGAACCAGCCGAGGAAGAGTCCCCCCAGCACCAGCACGAACAGCACGAGCACGTCCCACACCTGCACCAGCGCCTCGACGCGCTGGCGCCACGTGTAGCGTGCGCCCGCGGGGCCGACGTCCGGGCGGCGCCACGTCGTCACCCACACCGCGCCCATGTAGAGCACGGCGCCGAGGACCCCGGGCAGGATCGCCGCGGCGTAGAGCGCGCCGATCGAGGTCTGGGTCAGGAGGCCGTAGAGCGCGAGCGGAATGCTCGGCGGAATCATGATGCCGAGCGTCCCGCCGGCCGCGACCGCGCCGGTCGCGAGTCCTTCGCCGTAGCCGCGTTCCTTCATCTCCGGCAACGCGACCTTCGACATCGTCGCGGCGGTCGCGAGACTCGAACCGCACACCGCGCCGAACACGGCGGACGCGCTGATGGTCGCCACCGCGAGCCCACCGGGTCGATGGCCGACGAACGCGTTGGCGCCGACGAACAGGTTGCGCGACATGCCCGAGTAGGCCGCGAACACGCCCATCATGATGAACAGCGGAAGCACCGACAGGCTGTACGGGAACAACGCGTTGAACGGCGCGGTGCCGAGCCCGAACTTGAACGTGTCGAAGCCGCCCAGGAGCCACGTGCCTCCCGCGCCGATCACGGCCATCGCGATGCCGATCGGCACGCGCGCCATGATGAGCGCGAGTACCGCCGCGAATCCCGTGAGTCCCCAGATCTCGTGGGTCACCGGCGGGCCTCCGCAGCGTTCGCGGCGGCGGCGCGCATCCGCGCGCCGAGCGGGAGACGGGCATCGCCGAGCGGCCGCGTCGTGCTCATGCCGGCTCTCCTGCGCTCGAGGCCGGCGCTCCCCTCCCCTGCGCATACTCGAGCGCACGCCCCAGCGCGCACGCGGCCGACAGTCCGAAGCCCAGAATCACCGGCACCCAGTACCAGAAGAGCGGGATGGCGAGGATCATCGAGCGGTCGCCGATCGCGGCCTCCTGCAGCGCCTTGGCCGCCGACGCCCAGCACGCGACCGCGAGCAGGACCGCCGAGACGAACGCGCCCGCGCAGAACACCTGCCGCCGGCGACGGAGTTCCAGCCGGTCGGTGAACAGGACGACGCTGATGTGGTTGTCGAGGTGGAACGCGACCGGGATCGACAGGAACGCCGCCCACATCACGCAGAGCTGCGTCAGGTCGACGACGCCGGGGACCGGCGTGCCGACCGTGTGACGCAGCACGATGTCGATCACGGTGACGCCCACCGACACGGCGAGCGCCACCGCCGCGACGTAGGCGGCACCGAGGCTCACCCGGTGCAGCCACCGGTTGAGCCCGGCGACCATCGGCATCGCCCCTCTACTTCTTCTGCTTCGCGACCGCGTCCTTCATGTCCCGGTAGACCGAACGCGCGTCGGAGACTCCCGCCTTCTCGAGTTCGGCCAGGCGGTCCTCGATGACCTTCTGCGAGTCCTTCTCCCAGCGGGCGAGTTCGGCGTCGGAGAGCTTCGCGATCGGGGAATTGCGCGCCTTCGCCGCGTCGATGCCGAGGCGGTTCCAGCGCTCGAACCAGCCGTCGAACTTCGGGATCAGATGGTCGCCCGATGCCGCGTCGATCGCCGCCCGCACGTCCGGCGGCAGTGCGTTGTACTTCTGCTCGTTGATCGCGAACCAGAACGCCACGGCCGTCACGACCGTGTCGACGTGGAAGTTCAGCACCTCGGCGAGCTTGTAGGAGGCGATCGGGTCCCAGGCGAACACCGCGCCGTCGATCACGCCCTTCTCGAGGTTCTCGTAGACCTGCACCGGCGGCAGGTTGACCGGGACCGCGCCGACCGCCAGCAGGACCTTGTTGACGGTGACCGAGGGCGCCCGGATGCGCAGGCCCTTGAGGTCATCGAGCGACTTGATCGGCTTGTTGCGCGTGTGCAGCCGCGTCATGTCGTTGGTGAGCGCGAGCAGCTTCAGTCCCGAGTACTCCTTCGCGAGATCCTTCTGCGCCACCGCCCACAGCGCGCGGTTCGCGACGTCGCGGTTCTGCGTGAGGAACGGCAGCTCGATCAGCTCGGTGCGCGGGAGCCGATCGCGCGGCACGCCGACCAGCCCGAACGCGACGTCGACCACGCCCGAGCGCACCTGGTCGAGCTGGCGGTCGATCGATCCGAACGCCGAGCCGGCCGGGAACACGGTGATCTTCACCTTGCCGGCCGAGCGCTTCTCGACCTCCGCGGCCCAGGGCATCAGAAAGTCCGTCGTGATGACGTTCACGGCGGGCAGGTAGTGGCTCATCTTGAGCTCGATCGGCTGCGCCAGCGCACCCGTCGCCGCCCAGGCTGCCACCAGGAGCACCGTCGCGCCCCGAATCAGAATCGCCTTCATGTCGTTCCTCCGCGAATGCCTCGTTGGGTTTCGGTTCGCTGGTTCGTGCCGGTGCCGATCGACGCACCGGTGCCGCGATGTCGCAATCGTTCGCGCGCCGTCGCCACGAGGTGGCGGTCGAGCCGCGACTTCACCTCGGCCGCCTCCTCGGGCGTCCAGGCGCGGAAGCCTCGGCTCGCCGCCATGCCGGTCTCGCCCGCGGCCACGCGCGCGCGAAGGTAGGGATGGGGACCGGGCGTGCGGTCGAGGTCGGCGATCAGGACCTCGTGGATCGCGAGCGTCAGATCGAGGCCGACCATGTCGGATTGTTCGAGCGGCCCCAGCACCGAGAGTCGTGCGCCGAAGCCATCCTTCACGACGCGGTCGAGCGTCGCTGCATCGCACACGCCCGCCGCGACCAGCGCGATCGCCTCGCGCTTGAGCGCGTGCTGCAAGCGATTGCCGATGAATCCGGGGACGTCGCGCTTCACATGCACCGGCGACATGCCGACCGACTCGAGCAGGTTCATCGCCCGCGCGATCGCGGAGGCGTCGCTGCGCGGGCCCTGGACGACCTCGACGAGCGGCACGAGGTGCGGCGGATTCCAGAAGTGCATGCCCAGCACGCGCCCCGGCCGGCCGAGTCCTTCCGCGATGGCCCCGATCGGGATGGCCGACGTGTTGGTCGCGAGGAGCGCGTCCGGCCCTGCCGAGGCCTCGAGCCGTGCGAACACCTCGCGCTTCAAGGCGAGCCGCTCGGGCACCGCCTCGATCACGACGCTCGCGCCGCGCACCGCGGCGGCGAAGTCGGCGGTGCACACGAGCTCCGCCATCGTCGCGGCATCCTGTCCAAGGAGATCGCCGTGATCGCGGATCGTGGCGGGCGCCTTCGCGAGCGCCTCCGGGGAGGCGTCGTGCAGGGCCACCGGGTGCCCGGAGGCGCAGAACACCTGCGCGATGCCGCAGCCCATCCGGCCCGCGCCCAGCACCGCGATGCGCTCGGCTCCCATCAGGCCGCCGTGTAGCCGCCGTCGACGTACATCACCTGGCCGGTGCAGAAGTCGGACGCCGGCGCGAGCAGGTAGATCGCCATGCCGATCAGGTCCTCGACTTCGCCCAGCCGCCCGGTCGGTATGCGCGAGAGCGACCGCTGGCGCGTCTGCGTGCCGAGCGAGTCGTCGCCGAACATCCACGCGGTGAGCTTCGAGCGGAACACGGTGGGTGCGATCGCATTGACCGTGATCCCGTGTTTCGCCCACTCGGTGGCGAGCACGCGCGTCAAGCCGTCGGTGGCGGCCTTCGACGTGCAGTAGCCGCCGTAGCCCGAGTAGTTGCCGTGCCGCCCGCGCACCGACGACATCAGCAGGACCTTGCCCCGGCGCGCGTTCGCGATCCAGTGCCCGCCGACCGCTTTGCACAGGAGCCAGGGCGCGCGGACGTTCGCATCCATCACCGCCTGCCACTCGTCGAGGCCCTGGTCCTGGATGAATCCGGCCTTGTTGAAACCGGACGCGACGACCAGCATGTCGAGGGCGCCGAAACGTTCGAGCGCCGCCGCAAGCATCGCCTGCGCGTCGGCCAGCGTGTCCGGCCGCCGTGCGACGGTCGCCACCTCGCCGCCGAGGCTCCTCGCCTCGTCCGCGACCGCATCGAGTTCGTCCTTCGAGCCCGACGCCAGCACCAGCTTCACCTTCATCGCCGCGAGCGCGAGCGCGACGCCGCGGCCGAACGCGCCCGACGCTCCGGTGACGAGCGCGGTCCTCCCGGCCAGGTCGAACAGGCGCATCGGGTCGCGAAGGGTCTCGGAGATCATGGCGCGTTCCGTGGGTTCGTGGCGTCCGGGGTCGTCGCGAAAGCGGGTTCAGGACTTCGGAATCACCGTGATCATCACGCACGGCAACACGCCGTGGTTGCGAAGCGCGCGGGCCTCGCCGGCCGGGATGAAGCAACTGTCGCATTCGCGCAGCAGCGTCTCGGCGCCGTCCACGACGACCGCGATCTCGCCGGACACGACCACGTAGGCGCGGTCGACGCTCGACGACGAGAGTTCCGCCCCGCCCCCCGGCTCGAACACCGACAGACCGACCTGCGCTCCGAACGGGCTCACCTCCCCGCCCTGCAGGCGGTAGCCCCGCATGCCGAAATGGCGCGGCGCGTCGTAGGGCTGCGCGTCGAGGATCGGTGTCACCTGCATGGCGGCTTCACGCTCCGGTCTCGAAGCGGAACGACTGGTCCGGGTCGACGAGCGCGACCACGCGCACGCCGCAGCCCTCGCCCTCGTACCAGCGGAACGGGAAGCACAGGAACGTGCAGCGCTTGCCGGTGATCTCGTCGATGTCGCCGCCGATGTTCTCGATGCCCGGAATGCCCGCCGAGAGCATCACCTTGTGCGCGGGCTCCCACCAGGGGAAGTCCTGCTCGAGCGGCCGCCCGGAGAACGCCCGGTACTCGTCCTCGAGCCACGGGTGCGACGGGCCGGTGCCGTGCGAGACGAGTTTCGTCCCCAGCGGATGATCGAGCGCCTGCACGTCGATGCCCACGAGCTTCACCTTGCGATCGACGAGCCACCGCGCCGCGTCCCGGTAGAGCCCCGGCGAATAGGCGAAGTAATCGTCGTTGTCGCCCCACAGACGGTGCGCGCCGGTGTTGATCATCACGATGTCGTTCTCGCGGATCGCCGGCGTCGCGCGCTCGAGGTCCTCGGGCGTGATCACGCCCCACTTGCCTTTCGGGATCGACACGGCGACTCCGGTGCCGAAGAAGCGCCACAGCGGGAAGTCGGTGATGGTCGGCGTGTTCTCGAGCACGTGGATCGGCGCGTCCATGTGCGTGCCGCGGTGCATCGACGACTCGATCTCCTTGACCTGCACGCCCTCCTTCGCGTGGAACTGCAGCGTGCGGACGTTGAGCGAAGCGGCCGACGGCCACTCGGGCATGCCGTGGCCCCAGCGTTGCGAGAGGTCGTAGAAGCGGAAGGACGAGGTGCTCATCGCGATATTCGAGGGTGGACGGTCAGGTGGCCGCGCCGGACTCGATCCGGTTGCGGCCCGAGGGGTCGTGGATCGCGACGAAGCGCACGACGCAGGCGTCGCCCTCGTGCCAGTTCCACGGCAACGCCTGGAAGCTGCAGCGCCTGCCGGCGACCCGGTCGACGTCGCCGCCGACGTTCTCGATCGTCGGGATGCCCGCGGCGAGGAGCTTCCGATGCGCGGCGTTCCACACCGGGTGGTCGGCCTTGGCGTCGCGCCCGGTGGCGGCGCGGTAGTCGGACGCCAGGTACTTCATCTGCGGGCCGTTGCGATGCGGTCCGAGCGAGGTCGCGAGCGGATGGTCGATCGCGGCGGTGTCGACCGCGACGAGCTTCGCCCGCCGCGCGATCAACCAGTCGGCCGCGTCGGGCGCGAGCCCCGGGGCGTGGCCGAAGTATTCCTGGCTGTCCGCGTACTTCCGGTGCCAGCCGGTGACGATGACGACGATGTCGTCGGCTTGCACCGCGGGCGTCGCCCGCTCGAGATCATCCGCGGTCACGAGCTCCCACTTGCCCTTCGGAGTCGACAGCACGACGCCGTTGCCGAAGAAGCGGTCGACCGGCAACTGGCCCACGCCCTTCGCTCCGGCAACGAGGTGCAGCGGGGCGTTCACGTGCGTCGACACGTGCATCGAGCCCTTGTAGATCTGCGTCATCACGCCGTGCTTCGCGTGGTTGACGATCCGGTGGATCCTGAGATCCTCGAACCCCGGCCAGGTGGGAGAGTTGTAGCCCCAGCGATGCGACAGCTCGGTGAACTCGAGGCCACTGACCGGATCGACGACGGCGCTCATCGGCTCCACTCCACACAGGTGCGCTGCGCCCGCGAGGGGCGCCGCTCACGCGATCGTAGGGAGCGCGCCGCGCCGCGTCCATTGAGGTCTTTTCATGCGCCCATTCCCGGCGGTTATGCCCGGGGCTGCAGGCGTTCGTGCAGCGCGCGCACCAGCAGGTTCGCGAGCGGCGTGGCCTGCGGCGCGCGCCGGTAGACGATCCCGCCGCGGAAGCGCCAGAACGAGCCGTCGATCGGCACGCGCGCGAGCCCGATCTGGCGGCCGCGCGCCATCACTTCCGAAGACAGGCTGGCCACGAACTCACCGGTCCCCAGCAGCGAGAACACCATCTCGAGCGAACTCGCCTCGACCGCGAGTCCGGGCGATTCGAGGCCATGCATCGCGAAGTACTCCTCCATCCGCCCCAGCCCGGCGTAATCCTGGGTGAAGCCCACGAACGGGCACTCCGCGAGTTGCGCCGCCTCGACGCGCGTCGACTGCACGAGCGGATGGCGCTCGTGCGCGATCACGACGTGCTCGCTGTCGCAGAGCTGCTCCTTCACCAGGTCTGGGTGGTCGGGAAAGTCGAGCGCCGAACACACGAGGTCGAGCTCGCCCTTCAGGAGCTGGGGCAGCAGCGTGTCGAGCACGCCGGAGATCACCTTCACCCGCGCCTTCGACTGCTGCCGGACGAGGCCGGCGATCACCTCCGGCAGCACGTGAACCGACCACAGCGGCCCGATGCCCACTGTCATTGTGCCGAATCCGCCTTCGAGCAGCACCTGCAACTCCGTGCGCGCGCTGCGCGACTCGAGGTCGATCAGCCGCGCGTGGCGCGCGAGCGCGATCCCGTAGGTCGTGGGCACCATCCCCGACGGCGTGCGCTGGAAGAGCGGCACGCCCAGCTCGTCCTCGAGCCGCTTCAGGCTCTTCGAGAGCGCGGGCTGCGTCACGCAGAGTTCGTCGGCGGCCGCGGTCAGCTTGCGGTGCTCGAGGACGGCCAGGAAACAGCGGAGCAGGTTGGAGTCGAGCATGGCGAAGGTCGGGGAGAGGACCGCGTTCGGGCCCGGTACGTGGACGGGCCGGCGGAGCCATGCCCGCCGGTTCGTCCGGGAGCATAGCGCCGGAGACGGCGACGCGCCGTTGCGCGGGCGACGGTCCGGCATGGCGCCGAATACTCGCGACGTTGCCGCCACGTCGCGGCCGTCGCCGCGGGTTCGCCGATTTCCATGACTTCACCGACGGTTCTTTGCAGGAACGATGACCGAACGCTATGCTTCCGAAGGGAGCGGGCGATGGCGGCACCAACCTATCGGCAGATCGAAGCGTTCAAGGCGATCATGGACGCGGGAAGCGTCACCGGCGCGGCGCAACGGCTCAATCTCTCGCAGCCCGCCGTCAGCAAGCTCCTGGCGAGCTTCGAGTCGGTCGTCGGCATGCGGCTCTTCTCGAGACACAAGAAGCGTCTGACCCCGGGCGCCGAGGCGCACGCGCTCCTGCGCGAAATCAACAGGGTGTACGTCGGAGTCGAAGGCGTCACCCGCTTCGCCGGAGACCTCCGGAGCCTGCGTGCCGGCGCCCTGACCATCGCGAGCGTGGCGGCGCTCGGACAGCGACACGTGCCGCGCATCCTGGCCGAGTTCGTGAAGGCGCGCGGCTCGGCCGACGTCGGCCTGCACCTGCGCAGCTCCCACGAGGTGGCCGACTGGACGGCTTCGCAGAAGGCCGACGTCGGCATCTCGATGATGCCGGTCGATCACCCGGCGGTCCGCGACGAGATCCTGTGCGAAGTCGACGCGGTTTGCGTGATCCCCAACGGTCACCGCCTGCGCTCGAAACCGTTCATCGAACCGCGCGACCTCGCGGGCGAGAACTTCATCTCGTTCATGCGCGACGGACGCCTTCGGCACGTCATCGACAGCGTGTTCGAGGCCGCTCGCGTGTCGAGACAGCTCAGGATCGACACGTTCATGTCCGACTCGGCGTGCGCCTTCGTGGCCGCTGGCGTTGGGGTGTCGATCGTCGAGCCGTTCACCGCCGGCGAGTACGCCCGATACCGCCAACTGCTGGTCAGGCCGTTTCGTCCTTCCGTCGTCTATCAGTTCCGGCTGCTGTACCCGCGCTTCCGCGAACCCTCCCTGCTGACGCAGGCGTTCGTCGCGCACCTGAAGGAATCGATTCGCGCGCTCGATCTGCCGCCGGCCAACGGCTTCCCGGGCAATCCCGTGCCGCTGGCGGTCAGCGCGCCTTCTCGGCCTCGACGAAGAGCTCCAGTCCGACCGCGCGCTCGAGCACGAGCACGAGCACGATCGTGAGCGCCACGAGCGCCGTGGAGATCGCCGCGACCACCGGCCGTCCGCTCTCCAGAATGTACGAGTAGATGCTCACCGGAAGCGTGGTCACTTCCGGGCCGACGAGAAACATGCTGATCGTGATCTCGTCGAACGAGATGATGAAAGTGAACAGCAACGCGGTCACGAGTCCCGGCCGCATCAGGGGCAGCGTGACCCGCACGAACGTGTTCCACGGCCGTGAACCGAGGCTCATCGCGGCCTCCTCCAGCGAGCCGTCCGCCTTGCGCAGGCTCACCGAGACCGGCCGGTACGCGAACGGGAGCGTGATGATGCAGTGTGCCAGCAGCAGGCCGGCGAAGGTGCCGTAGACGTCGAACGCCACCGCGAGCGCCACCATCGTCATCCCCAGCGCGGCGTGCGGGAAGACCAGCGGAGCGAGAACCATCGATTCGAACAGGGACGCGACCCGACTGCTGGACTTCCGAGCCACCGCCAGCGCGGCCATCAGCGCCACCGCGGTCGTCAGCACGGCGGCGGCGACGGCCAACGCAACGCTGGTCAGCATCGCATCGAGCCAGCGCTGGTCGGAGAGGAACTCGGCGTACCAGCGGAGCGAGAGTTCGCCGGGCGGGAACCGAAGGTATCCGACGCTGGTGAACGAGACGGCCACGACGATGAGAATCGGGCCGGGAAGGAGCAGGAACAGCGCGGCGATGAGGAGTCGGTTCCAGCTCACGCGCGGCTCCGGCCCGGCACGGCGATGCCCATCCGCATGCTGATCCTCCCCTCGAGCCACTGCATCGGCAGCACGACCGCGAGCGCGCCGACGAGCAGCAGCACCGCCAGCGTGGACGCCTTGGGGAAGTTGAAGGTCTGCATGACCTCCTGGTAGATCTGGGTGCCGATCATGCGTTCGTGGACTCCACCGAGCAGGAGCGGCGTCACGATGGCCCCGGTGGACATCAGGTAGATCACGGTCGCGCCACCCAGGACGCCCGGCAGGGAGAGGGGCAGGACGACGCGCGTGAACGTGAAGGAGTGATTGCCGCCGAGACTCATGCTCGCTTCCTCGAGCCCCCGGTCCAGGTGGACCAGCACCGAGAGCACGGAGATGACCATGAACGGGAGCAACACATGGACGAGGCCGATCACGATTCCGGTCGTGTTGAACATGAGCTTGAGCGGCGCGTCGATGACGCCGAGCCACGCCAGGGTTTCGTTGATGACTCCTCGCGGTCCCAGGATGACCATCCACGCGTAGGTGCGCACCACGACGCTCACCAGCCACGGCAACGCGACCAGGATCATCGGCAGATTCCGGTTGCCCGGATAGCGCCAGATCGCGTAGGCGATCGGATAGCCGACGGCGATGGAGCAGAAGGTGACGAGCGCCGCGACCTGCAACGTGCGGAAGTAGGTCGCGACATAGTCCGGCCGCGCGAAGAACGCCCGGTAGTGCTGGAGGCCGAAGCCCCCCCCGTCGCGGAACGAAAGCGACACCATCTGGCCCACGCTCGCGACGAACAGGGCGAGCAGGACCAGCGACGGCGCGAGCAGGAGCAGCGACCGCCAGTCGACATCCGGTCTCCCGCCGTCGGCGGTCGCCGGATCGACGGATCCCGGCGGGCGGCCATCGGCTGCTCCATTCGGCACGGCGCCCCTCCTCATGCGCGCTGGCGGCGCTCCGCGTCCGGCGCCGCGTCCGCTCCGGGCAGGCGGAGGAAGTTGCAGGCGTTCTGGAACAGCCACTTGTGGCGAATGGCCGGCTCCAGTCCCAGCGCGTCGATGTCGTCGAGCGAGCTCTGGACCGGCGTCAACGGGTACGACGATCCGAAGATGATCCGATCCTGAAGGAGCGTGCGGCCGTACTGCAGCAGCGGCTCGTACCCCGAGTGATCGACCTTCAGGTACCGCGGGCGCACCGCGACCAGCCCGATGTGCACGTTCGGGTGGCGCCATGCCACGCCGATCAATTCCTGGATCCAGGGAAATCCGGGCGGCGCGGCGCACACGCGCAACTCCGGGAAATGAACCATGACCTGATCGAGGAGCATTGGACGCCCGTACTCCATCAGCGACATCGAGGAGAAGTTGATGCCGGCATGGATGTTCACCGGGATGTCGAGCTCGATGCATTTCGCGTAGAGCGGGTACATCCGCGGATCGTTGATGGCGATCCTGTGCTCGAAGCACTGCAGGTTGAGTCCCTTGAGCCCGAGCGCGCGCACCGCGTACTCGAGTTCCCGAACCGCCGTCATTCCCTTGTGCGGGTCCACGCCGGCAAAGCCGATGAACCGGTCTCCGCGGGTGCGGCAGAACGCGGCGACGTCCTCGTTCCGAATGCGCCAACCGAACGTCGATTCGACGTCGCGCGCCTTGACGACCACGTGCCGGGCGCCCACCCGGTCGTACATCGCGAGGTAGTCGTCCATCGTGCCCGTGCCGGCGGCCTCCGCCACCCTGCCCTCGCTGGCGGCGTACACCCGTCGGTAGTTCGCCAGGTGCGACACCGTCGACTGATCGAACTCCGGGGCGGGCGGGCGACTTGCGTAGTCGATGATCATGGCGTGAGCGCCTTCCGATGCCTTCACGCGAAGGCGAGCGGCGGCCACCGGTGACGCCAACCGATGACCGGTTCCAGAGCCTGCGCCAGGGCGATCAGCGTTCGCTCGCTGTGCCAGGGCCCGACGAGTTGCATGCCGACCGGCAGTCCGTCCGACGCGACGCCGCAGGGTACCGAGATGGCCGGGTGGCCGGTGGGATTGAAGGGAACCGTGTAGCCGTACCAGGACCGGCGCAGCGGACCCGGGGTCGCTCCGGCGACGGCGAAGGGCTCATCCGCGCGCTGTTCGACTCCAGGCGGTGGCGCCGAGACCGTCGGCGTCACCAGCACGTCGGCGTCGTCGAAGAGCGCCTGGACGCGGCGAAACAGCGCGCTGCGCTCCAGGATGACGTGTCGCATCTGCGCAGCGCTCATGTCGAGGCCTTCCTCGACGCCCTGAACGAGTACCGGATCGAGAAGATCGCGCCACCGCTCGAGCAACGGTGCATGTCGGGCCGCCTGATTGGCGCGCAAGAGCAGCCTGCACGCGTCGGGGGCCCAGTCGAGTTCGTGGGGACCGTCGAGCACGACCGCTCCGGCCTCGGCCATCGACGCGATCGCCCCGCGGACCAGCCGTTCGACCTCCGGATCGATCGCCGGGTTGCCCATCGTTCGTATCCACCGCACGCGCAGTCCGCGGAATTCCGCGGCATCGATCGGGGAACGCCCGGCGCGACCGCCACCGAGGGTCCACGGATCTCGCGAACTCGGTCCGGCGATGACCGAGTGCAGCAATGCGACGTCGGCGGCGGTGCGAGCCATGACGCCGACGCAGGACAATCCGCCGAAGAGGTCCGCCGCCGCCTCCATGGGCACGGCGCCCAGCGTGGGCTTCAAACCCACGACGCCGCAGCACGCCGCGGGAACCCGCGAGGAGCCCGCCCCGTCGGTGGCGAGCGCCAGCGGTCCGAAGCCCATGGCCGCGGCGACCGCCGCTCCACCGCTCGATCCGCCGGGCGTCCTGTCCGGATTCCAGGGATTCCGCGTCACGCCGTGCAGCGGGCTGTCGGTGAGGATCTTGCAGCCGAACTCGGGCGTGGTCGTCTTGCCGAATACGATCCCGCCCGCGGCGCGAACCCGCGCGATCGCCTCCGCATCCGCGTCCGGAACGTTGTTCGCGAACGCGCGCGAACCATGCGCGGTCCGCATGCCCTTCGTGCTGATGAGGTCCTTGGCGGAGATCGGCAGACCGTGCAGCGGACCGAGCGATGCTCCCGCGGCTCGCGCCCGATCAGCGCGATCGGCCTCGCGTCGCGCGGCGTCGCGATCGACCAGCGCGAAGGCGTTCGTGCGCGCGTCGAACCGGTCGATTCGATCGAGCACCGCGTCGATGACCTCGCGACAGGAGACCTCTCCCCGGGCGATCCGGTCCGAGAGGTCGACTGCCGACATCTGCCAGATCTCGTTCAATGCGGCTCCAGTCCGGTCACCGCCAGCGTCCTTCGACGCGATCGTAGCTGCCGAGTCGCAGGTCCGGCTTGCTCTTCAGCAGCACGCCCTTGGCGATCTTCTCCGACGGCGTCTTGGGCAACCCATCGATGAACTCCACGTAGCGCGGAATCTTGAACGCCGCGAGGCTGGCCTGGCAGTGCGCGAAGATCGTCTCGACCGGGACGCCCCGTTCGCGCGCTTCGGGTTGGAGCACGATGTAGGCCTTGACCTCCTCGCCGCGGATGTCGTCGGGCACGGCGACGATCGCCGCTTCGAGCACTTCGGGGAGGCCTCGCAGCACGGCCTCGACTTCGCGCGCCGCGATGTTCTCGCTGCTGCGGCGGACCATGTCCTTCAGCCGGCCGACGATGTAGTGAAAGCCCCGGTCGTCCTTGCGAAAGAGATCTCCGGTGCGGAACCATTCCCCGAAGTACGAATCCCGGTTGGCCTCGGGTTTGCGGAAGTAGCCGGACATGATTCCCGGGCCGCGAACGACGAGTTCTCCGGTCTGCCCCACCGGCACGTCGCTGCCCGTTTCGTCGACGATCCGGCACTCCCTGAGCGGTGCCGGGATGCCGCAGGACCCCGATCCGATCATCTCGGTGCGATCGAGGGGCACATAGAGGCACGGGCCGACCTCGGTCATGCCGAACGCCTCCATCGCCGGCACGTTGAAACGGCGCCGAAGATCCTCGTGGATCTCTTTGCGCACGCCATAGATGTTCGCGCGCGCGAGCACCGTTTTCGCATCGTCCGGATGCGGCGGCTGCTTGTACACCGCCTCCGGGAACAGGCAGAAATGGATGCGGTGATCGCGCAGCCACCCGGCGAACCGGCTGGCGCTCTGCCGGTAGGCCACGTACAGCGTACCGCGCTGGTAGAACGCCACCAGCAGCAGCCACTGCGGGTCGAGATAGAAGAACGGCGTCGCGGCGAGAATCCGCTCGAACCGCTTCCCGTCCCGGAGGCCGTTCACCTTTCCGCTGGTGAGCCAGTATCGCTGCGTCAGCATGCAGCCCTTCGGAAACCCGGTGGTTCCGGACGTGTACTGGATGTTGAGCAGGTCGTCCTGTGTGACGTCACGGCCGACCTCCAACTCATCGCTCCGTCCTTCGAGGAGCGCCTCGAGAGATCGGTACGGCGCGGGATCGGCCGATTCGAACAACGCGATGCGTTCGGGATCGAGTCTCGCCCCGGCGTCCCCGCCGCCCGGTGGGCCGAGCAGCGCGCGATGCTCGGCGTGAACGATCAGGAACTCGACGCGGGCGTCGTCCACCACGTATCGCAACTCCCGCGCCGTGTAACGGACGTTGACCGGAACCATGACCGCGCCCAGGCGCGCCAGCGCGAGCCAGATCGTGGGCATCGTCGGGATATTCGGCAGCATCGCGGCCACGTGCGTGCCCTGTCCGACGCCCCAGTGCCGGAGCGCGTTGGCCATCCTGTTCACCGAACGCTGCAGCTCGCGATAGGTGATCGTGCCGCCGCCTTCGAAGAAGTTCCAGGCGTGCCGTTCGGGCACCTCGGCGGCCGCCTGGTCGAGGAGCGCGCCGACGTTGACCGGAAGCGGCTCGGTTTCGATGAACCTGTGCCGCTCACCGGTCGTCATCGACCCGAGCTGCGCGATGTACGCATCGATGTTCATGGCTTCGCGCCCGGAATCCCGTTCATTTCGCGCCCGCGAGGATCTGCTCGGCGAGGTTCGTGCGATCCTTGTCCGCCGCCGAAATGACCGCCCAGTCGGGCTGGTGCAGCTTCGGCAGGAGTTCCTTCAGCGTGAAGCCCATGTCCTTCTCGAGTTCCGCGGGCATGCGCGCGTCCCGGTTCAGAGGGAAGTAGCCGCCCAGTTCGAGCGCCTGGACCTGCGGTGGCGCGGTGGAGATGAAGTCGAGCCACTTCTTCACCACCGGCAGGTTCTTCGCCCCCTTCGGAACCACGACGATGTACGGAATCATCAGCGCCCCTTCCCTGGGGATGACCATGTCGACGTCCTTCACCCCCTCGTGGCGCATCTGCCACACGCGTCCCGAGTAGTAGGATCCGGCGGCCACTTCGCCGCGCGTGAGGAGGCCGTTCATGTGCGCGATCGAGCTGTACTGGGTCAGGGCGTTGGGCGCGATCCGCTTCAGCAGATCGACACCCGGACCGATGTCCTTCTCGCTCCCGCCCTGGGCGATCGCCAGCATCGGCAGGTCGTACGACGAGAGATAGATCGGACGGGTCAGCGCGATCTTTCCCTTCCACTTCGGGTCGGCGAGGTTGGACCAGGAGGTGAAGTCGCTCTTCTTCGCCTGCGTGGTGTTGATGGCGATGCCGTAGTACATGAAGTAGGGGCTCGCGCCCGCCAGCCTGCCGTCCGGCGCCTTCATCAGGTACTTCTGGTCGGTGGCCGCGGCGGCCGGAAGATCGGCGCTCGCGAACGTCTCGATCAGCCCGTCCCTGAGCAGGTTCGCGGCCTGCGGATAGGTGACCAGGGCCACGTTGTACTGGGACCGGGACGCCGGGTTGCGCAACTGCGCCTCCGGGCTGGGCACAGGGACGATCTTCACCGTGGCCCCGGTGGAGCGGGCGAACGGCTGCGCGAACGCCGTCTCCCAGACCTTCTCCACGCCGCCGCCGAACGTCGCCATCGTGATGTCCTGCGCGTGCACGTCGGCGGACAGCGTCGCAATCGCTGCAACGACGCCCGCCACGATCGATGTCAATCGCATGTTCCTGCTCCTCCTCGTTGGGTCGATCATGTTGCTCGGGGTGATGCGTCTGGTTCGGTTCTGGCGTCGCCCTGCGCCGAACGGCCGGGCATCGGCGCGACCGGCGCCGCCGCCACGGACTCGCGGTCCGGCACGAGCGCGGCGTGGTCGAGGCCGAGGGAGAGCGGCACGGTTTCTCCGATCCGGTAGGTTCGACCGCCGGCGTCGGCGCTCGACACCTGTGCGACGATCGACATGCCGGCGGCGCGCAGGACGTAGCGGGTGGTCGCGCCGACGTACGCCCGGCCTTCGACCGTCGCACTCGAACCCGCGCCCGCGGACAGCGCTTCGTCGCCCAGTCGAACGTGCTCCGGCCGCACCGAGAGCATGACGCGGCTGCCCGCCTCGACCTGCGTCGCGGCGGGCAGCCGCACCTTGCCCACCAGGGATCCGAGTTCGATTTCGAGCCATTCCGAACCCACGGTCCGCACCTTGCCCTCGAGCAGATTGGTATCGCCGACGAAGCGCGCGACGAAGGCGCTGGACGGGCGCCGATAGACGGCCTCCGGCTCGTCGATCTGCTCGATCCGCCCGCGATGGAACACGGCGATCCGGTCGGACATGGTCAGCGCTTCTTCCTGGTCGTGCGTCACGAACAGGAATGTCGTGCCGACGCGGCGCTGGATCTCCTTCAGTTCGTATTGCAACTGGCGACGCAGCTTCAGGTCCAATGCGCCCAGCGGTTCGTCGAGCAACAGGACGTCCGGCTGCAGAACGAGCGCCCTCGCCAGCGCGACCCGCTGCTTCTGACCCCCGCTCAACTCGTGGATCCGGCGCCGCTCCAGCCCGGCCAACTCGACCAGTCCGAGGGCGTCCGCGACCTGCCTGCGGCGTTGGGCATTCGCGACTCGGCGCGCTGCGAGGCCGAACGCGACGTTCTCACCGACCGACAGGTGCGGAAACAGGGCGAGGTTCTGGAACACGATCCCGACCGGCCGCCTGTAGGGCCTGACGCGGGCCATCGAGAGGCCGCCGATGCGCACGTCTCCCCGGGTCGGTGTTTCGAAACCCGCGATGATGCGCAACAGCGTCGTCTTGCCGCAGCCGCTCGGCCCGAGGAACGTCAGGAACTCGCCGCGCCTGACCGATATCGACACGTCATCGACGGCGGTGAACTCGCCGAAGCGCTTGCTGACCCGCTGGATCTCCAGGATCGGCCGCTCCGCGTCCTGCCTGCTCGACATCGCCGCTACGCCTCCGGGTCACGACGCGCTGCCGACCGGTCTCGACGGCGCGCACCACAACGCGCGCCCATGGTAGGAGGGCGATTCGCCGACCGTCAATTGACGAATTGCCGGAAGTTCATTCCAGAACGTTATGCATGGTTGCCGGCGCCCGCGAGGACGGCGAATCGAGTTCGAGCGGGTTCCTTGCGACCTGTCGCGCAACTGCGCCGGTGTCATTCCGCACGCCGCGACTCGACACTCCGGCGGCCGCGTCGCATGCGCTGGAACGAGATCCCCTGCGCCAGCAGCGCCGCGACGATCGCGACGGCGTAGGACACGACGAGATCGAACCGCGGCAGCATCAGGCCCAGCGCGTAGAAGAACACCGCGAACCCGAAGAGCCCGGCGACCATCCCGTGCATCACGTGCTGCGCCGCGGCGGGACCGGCCATGCGGTGCGCGAACAGCGCGAGGATCACGCCCATCAGCGGAAACGCGGCGAGCACGCCGCTCATCACCGGGCCGACGTAGGGGGCGACGAGCGTCACCGCGACGATCAGGCTGACGACGAGCGCGACGCGCGCCGGCAGATCCCACCAGGGCGGCGCAAGACGGTTGTCCTCGACCTCGCCGCGCGGGCTCGACCGCAGCGAGATCAGCACCGCCACGAGTGCAACGGAGAAGAGCGTGCCCTGCGAGAAGTCCGCGAGCTGAAGCGGAATCGCGGTGACGACGAACGACGCGCAACCGCCCGCCAGTGCGATTGGCCAGCCCCGTGTCGCCAGCAGGCACCAGGCGAGCGCCAGCGCCGCCTGCGCCGCGGTCGCGATGAGCGAGCCCGACGCCGCCTGCGCGGCGAACATCGGTCCCTGCTCGAGCGCGAGGAACACCGAGATCGGGCCCGACGTCAGCGGCAGCCCGACGATGAAGCCGCCGATCCGTTCACCCCAGCGCCGGATGGCGAGGCTCGCGCCCACGAGGAGCAGCGGCGTGATGAGGAGCTTGAAGGCGAGGAGGTTCAAGGTGCGGCGCTGGTGGTTGTCGGACGGGGGCCCGGCAATCGTCGGGGCAAGGCGGGCGGGGCGCAAGCGTTCCGGCACGCGCACGCCGCCATGTCCGCAGAGCGGGTGACCCTTCAATTGCGCCGCGCTGCGCGAGATCTTATCGGGTCCGGGGCGCCTGCCGCCAGGCAGTGGGCTTTGATGCGCGCGCTCGACCTCGCGCACCGCTGGCAAAGGCTGATGGACGAAGGACGCGTTCGGGCGCTCATCGAAGTGCTCGTCGCCATGCCCTGCACACCTTGCGCGTTCCAACGCCCGACCAGCTCGCGAAACGGCTCGACCGAGGAAATCGTGCTGCGCGCCCGGCGTGCCTCGCCGACGACCGAGGCAATCTGCGCGTCCTCCGGCAGCGGCGTGCCGGCGTCGAGCCAGCCACGCTGCACCGCCAGCGCCCGAAACGCGGCCACCTTGCGCCGCCCCATCAGCCTTGCGCGCGCGACGTCGCGCTCGGAATCGCCCTGGCGCAGCCGCACCAGGACCGCTCGATACTGGAACATCTCGATTCTCCTGCGCCCCACCGCGACCCCCTCGGACAAAAGTCCGGGAGCGTACCGGTGGCACGAATCAGTTCGAGACGTCCGTCATTCCCTCAACTGGCTCCTATATGCCGATCAGCGACTGGCTCCATTACGGCGATCGCGCCGTGGCTCCTTTATGCCGACCACGCCCTGGTGCCCATATGCCGATCACCGATTGGCTCCAATATGCCGATCGCTCGGAGAAAACCCGAGCCCTTGTATATGGTGGCGGACGGACCCCGGTTCAATTCCGTCTCTGTCGCTTGAATAGCAATGCAGCGGGCGTGAGCGGCAATGGGCGGGGCCGCGATCAGGCTTTCCGCTTCAACCGTTCTACTTCAGCGTGGAAGGCCGGGGTCAGTTCGGCGATCAGGGTTTCGATGTCGCGCACCTGATGCTGAATCGTCAGCACCGCGACACCTTCCGGCACGAGGTCGTAGATTACGTAGTGCTGCCGAGCTGAAACCATCAAAAATGGTGTCGAGCGGTGCTGCCGCAGACGGCCCTTTTCCGGGTTGACGGCGGCGTCGGCCATTGTTGCGTACAGGTCGGCGAGGTAGCGATCAGCGACGTCGTCGCCCCATTCTCGGCGTGAGCGCGCGTGGATGCGGCGCAGATCCAGTGCCGCATTCCGGGTCAGGTGGAACGTGGCGGGCGACGGTGCGTCATTGCCAGCCATCGGCTTCCTTGCGGTCGAGCGCCGCCATGTCGGCCTTGAAGTCGCCGGTGGACGCGAAGATGCGACCCGCAGCCAAGTCGCGGTAACCGGTGAGGATGGCGTCCTGCAAGAACTGGCCGTCGCGCCGCTCCATGTCGCGGCGAATCAGGTCGCGGACGTACTCGCTGGGCGTTTCGTAAAGACCCGCCTCGCCGACCATTCGATCCACGAACTCGGCCAAGGGCCGGGACAGGCGGGCGTTGATGCGTTCGGACATGGGAACCTCCCGACTCGATTCGATGGCGACATTGTCGCAAAATTAGGATCGTTTGTCGCAATTGTTGCCCACACGGTAACCGCATTGTCACGCCAGCACCTGTTTTCGCTCGCGCTGCACCAGGACCTTATTGAGTAGACTCAAACGTAACTTGGCAATTCCGGCTCTCTTCGCCCTTCCCAACCGCAACTGCTACACCCTTACCCTAGCGCGAGCGGTTCTCCTGCGCTGCGCGGCAAGCGTCGGGCATACATTTGCCGAATCGAAAGCCATTGCCCGCGACGCTTAAAGCAGACTCTTGAGGTCCTTGAGCATCAGGAACAGGTGATACGGGCCGGTCGGGCTGGGTTCAAACTCCCACGACTCGTACCACCGGCGCGCAGCATCGTCCTTGGCGTGCACCAGCAGGCAGCGGATGCCGGCGATGTCGGCCGCCTGCGCCGTGCGCAGCAGCGCATCCTTGAGCAAGGCCTTGCCCAGGCCATTGCCTTGGTGTTCCTTGTCCACCGCGAGGCGCGCCAGGATCATCACCGGCACCGGGTGTCGCGCCAGGCCCTTCGTCACTCTCGACGGCGAGGCTTGCGGATCGACGCTGCCGACGGCGAGACTGTAGAAGCCGACCACCGTGTCCCCAAAACAGCAGACGTAGGTTTGCGCACTGTTGGCCTTCTGGTTGACGAGCGCGTAGCGTTGCAGGAACTGGTTCAGTGCGGGCTGGCCGCAATCGAAGGCGTCAACGCGATCGGTTGTCGCGAGCTTGCGAACGGATGTGTAGCCGCCGCTCAACCCAACGCCCCGGGCTCGCGCAGCAGCTTCTTCAAGCGCGGCTTGGCTTGCACCGGACGGTCCAGCGCCTCCTGGAACGCCCGCCACTGCGCCTCGCTCAGCACGAACTGATGGCGATCGGCCAACGTCTGCGCGGCCGCCGTCACGCCCGCGTCGAGGAGGAACTCGCTGACGTTCTTGTGGCTGGCGCGCGCCGCTTCCTGCAGCAGACGCTTGACCGGGCTGCTGGCGCGGACGTCGATGCGTTCGGTCTTGGAGAGATTCTCGGCGCTCACGGCGTACCTCGTTCGATCGTCCACGGCGCCATTCTAGTGTCCGGACATTGTCCTGACAAGCCCTCCATCCGCGTTCCTGGCCGGCGACGCGGGAGCGCGGTCAATCGCAAGGCGGTGGGCGCGATGCTCGCGCCAGCGCCAAAATCCAGGCGAAAAAA
>JAANMY010001060.1_pt1 | contig 33653 bp, 53 predicted proteins | sample 7279691 | NCBI WGS metagenome assembly JAANMY01 (sample SAMN14094543, study PRJNA606508) | bioreactor metagenome | isolation source: A lab-scale SPAN reactor treating ammonium-rich wastewater day 388 | place: Ireland: Galway | collected 2018-02-07
GGCTCGGGCCGTGGAGAAGTCGATGACCACCTCGGCGCCCCGCGCGGCACGGCAGCCGGCACGCCCGTCGTAGCCAGCGGTGGGCAGAGCGGGACAAGCCTGGCCACGTCGGGCTGGTCGCCCTCATCCGCCATCCTCAAGCAGGGCGACTTCATCGAGATCGAGGGAGACCGCAAGGTCTACCAGATTACGGCAGACGTGAGCAGCAACGGCTCCGGCCTCGCGACACTCAGCCTCTACCCCGCCCTGCGCCGGATCCCGCTTTCCGGGGTAACGGTGCATACAGATGTAGTGTTCACCGTCGCGTTGTCATCCGATGTCCTGCCGGCTGACTTCGACCAGTGCTTGACGACACGGGGCTTTAACGTTTCGCTGGTGGAGATTCTGTCGTGAGCGGCAGGGGAGCAGGCGGCGCCGTGCTGGCCGAGTGGTCGAAAGGCCTATGCCGGCCGGTGCATCTGCTTGAGGTGGACTTTAACCCGTACATCTACCTGACCGACGCCGGGACCAATTTGACGTGGAACGGCAACGCATATCTTGCCAGTCAGTTTCTGGGATTTTCGGCGATCAGCGAGACCGCTGACCTGCTGGTCAACAGCGTCACCGTGAGCCTCTCTGGCGTTGACCAGGCGGTCATTGCCATCCTACTGCAGGAAACGTACCTGCACCGCAAACTCAAGATCCGCACGGCCATGCTCGACGCGTCGCTGTCGATCATTGCCGACCCCACGCTCAGGTTTGAGGGACGAATCAAGTCCGCGACCATCGCGGTAGAGCCGGACAGCGGAACGGTCACATGCGCAGTTGACGCAAGTAGTCACTGGGCGGACTTTGAAGCGCGCAACGGACGGCATTCTAATCACGCTGAGCAGCAGAGATTGTTCCCGGAGGATATGGGCTTCAGGCAGGTGTCAACTCTGGACAGAGAAGTCTACTGGGGGATCTGGCAGAACATTGAATCCGGCGCCCCACCGCGTCGCGCGCGGCGGACGAAAACGGGTGGATTGTTTTAGTGGGCGCTACCGTCGAACAGGCAATCCATCGCTGGGCGCATGAAGTGACCGGGCTGCCGTTTGTCTGGGGGGAGACAGACTGCTGCATATTGACGCTGCGCGCATTGTCTCTGCTGACGGGGCAGGATCACACCGATGCATACATCGGGGCGTGGCAAGACGAAGCGGCCGCGCTCGCGCATTACGCCATCGAGCGGCCATCCGATGTATTGCAGTCGTTTGGGGCGTTCGAGGTTGACATCGCTCGCGTGGTATTCGGCGATGTGCTGACCGTCCCGGCGGATCCGTGGCCAGAGCAGTGCCACTTTGTTCTCGGTCGTTTCTGCCTTGCAAGCGACCTTCGCCTTGGGGTCATGCTGCTGCCTGTGCGTATGTTTCTCTCGCGTGCCGGCGTCCGGTTGTGGAGGGTGGCGCGATGCCTCAAGCCGTCCCACTGTTAGCGGGATACGTCGTTGCCGGCTGGGCTACAGCCGGAACATATCTCACTGGCGCTGCGCTGACCTTCGCGACAGCCGCGATTGGCGGGGTCGTCGCGTGGGGAACCGCTCGCGTCATGGGGCTGGACGAAATGCCGGGGCTTCCGGAGCCTGGCGCGACCGGCAATGTGCGCAGTACTGTGCAGCCGATCCCCATCATTTATGGCCGGCGACGGGTCGGCGGGGTCATCGCACAAATGTTGACGACCGGCAAGCAGAACACCGTGATTACGCTGAAAGATGGAGAGCAGCGGCAGGTCAACAACGACACGGACAACAAGTTCATGAATATCGTCCTCTGTTGGGGTGAGGGCGAAATCGAGGGCGTGCAGGAGATTTACTTTAACGACATCATCGGCACGATTGGGATTGGGGGCCGCTTTGACGGGTTTTACCAAGTCCAGCATTTCGTCGGCACTAATGACCAGCCTGCATCAACCCTGCTGCTGGCCGCGTTGGCTAACACCTTTGCCACAGAGTCTGCGGCCCGCTTGTGGTCGACAGCGCACAAGCTGTCCGGGATCGCCTACAGCTATTTTAAACTGGAGCACAAGGCAGAGATCTGGCCGGCCGGCATCCCGAATATTACTGTGGTACTTAAGGGCCGCAAGATCCTGGACCTAAGGACGGGCGTGTGGGCGTGGTCCGAGAATCCCGCGCTGATCATTTACGACTACATCACCAACGCGCGCTTCGGCCGTGGCATCGCCCCAGCGGACATTGACACCCAGAGCTTTATCGACGCAGCGAACTACTGCGACCAAGAAATCTTTATCACCCTCACGCCGGCCGTCCCGCCAGATGTGCCGCTGATCGGCGTGATCCAGAAGCGCTATGCGTGCGATGTCATCCTCAATCCCGATGTACCGATGCTGGACAACCTGCGCACGCTACTGGCTACGTGTCGTGGTGCGCTGGTGTTTTCCGGAGGCAAGTACCAGATCAAGATCGACAAGCCAGAGACACCGAGTTTCGCGCTGACTGAAGACAACATTGTCGGCGGGTGGGGCATCGTGCTCGAAAACTCCGAAGGCCGCTACAACCGGGTAATCGCCCAGTGGCCGAACCCTGCGCAGCGCGATCAGGACGATTATGTCACGGTTGCGTCGCCTGAGTTTCTCGCGGCGGACAATGGCGTTGTGTCCGAGGTGCGCGTTGATTTGCCCGCCACGCGCAATATCTATCGTGCGCGGCAATTGGCAGGGATGATCTTGCGTCAGTCGCGACATAGCTTGCGATGTGAGGTGCTGGTGACGATTGCCGGGCTCACATGCGAGATATTTGACGTGGTGACAGTCACGCATGAGGTGCCCGGCTGGGATGGCCAGTTGTTCCGCGTAATCGGCATCAGCATGGAGAGCGACGACACCGTCCGGCTGCAGCTGATGCAGTACGCCGACGAGGTGTACGACCTGGACAGCCAAAACCAGGAGGACAGCGAGCCGCCGACGTATCTGCCGGACCCGCGCTTTGTGCCACCGCCAGCCCCGGAAACTATTGATCTGGACTATCAGGCATTGCCGCCGGACTTCATCCCGCGAGCAAACGTGCTGGTAGCGTGGCGGATGGATAGCGGGCTGGTCACGCAGTACATCGTCAGCTATCGGGCGCGTCCGCGCAACACGTCGGGTACGGGCTATGGAGATTGGGGCGATTGGCAGCAGTTCACGATAGACAATCTGGAGGAGCGGCTGTTCTCCCCGCCGCCACCGCTGGGCGCGGACTTTACCGGCGTCGGGACATGGGTCCGGCAGCTGGATCCGCTTTCCCAACTGGAGTACAGGGTTAAGGCGGTTAATTCGCTGGGCGTGCAGTCGGAGTGGTCGGCGGTCAATCAGGTCAATGTGCCTGGAGACGCAACGCCGCCGGCGACACCGACCAACCTGCGTCTGATCGGGCACCCGAATGGCATCCGCCTGAGTTGGACTGCGGCGGACACGCGGGAATATGTGCGCTATCAGGTCTGGCGCGTATTGGCCGGGGAGGGCTTCGCGTTTACCGGCGCGACGCTGATTGCCACGATCACCGGCACAAACTATCTGGACCCGCTGCCGCCGGGGACGCTGGGCGGCTATTGGGTGCGTCCGTATACGGTCTACGGTACTGTAGGGGTGGCGAACCCGGCGACCAATGATTTCCCTATCGGGGGATATGCCGGGCTGCAGACCTACGCCAGCGACGCTGCTGCTGGCGCTGCAGGGCTGGTCGAGGGGGATTTGTACAAGGACGGATCCGGAAACGTAAAGGTGAAACTATGAGGCCACCGCTGAATCACATGATGCTGCACGAGGACGTGCTCGCGGACGAGTTCGACGCGATCGTGAATTACCGAGTTATGCATGCGGGGCTCGTGCTGCCGGGTGGCGGCGGTGATTACCTGCTAATGGCTGATGGGGTGTCCGTCCTGCTTATGGCTGACGGCACGTCAAAACTTAAGAGGGCTTAAACAAATGGCTGACACGGAAGTCTCTGCAATCGAAACCGAGATTCTGCCTTCGCAGTTGACGGAGGATGATTTTCTATACATTTCCAGAGCGGGCGCCTCGGATGCCAAGCTCGATGCCTCCCTGCTGTTGCCTCCCCTGTTCGCCTTCACGAGCGCCGGGGCGGTGGGCGCCAAGACGCTGACCATTGCGCCAGCGAACCCAGGCGGGTCGTCCCATGCGAACTATCAACTCCGTGTCGCCGCCGTAGACGTTGGTGCCGACGAGGCCATCAATCTTGGCTACAACGTCGGTGGAGTGAACAACACCGAACCCGTCTCGGTGTTGATTCAGGAGATTGACTATCTCGCCACGGCTCGTGGTGTGGCCTCGCAGCGCACGATGGAGTGGTATGCCCAGTTTGCCGGGGCGGGAAGCCCTGGCGACTTCAATGTAAGCAGGCCAATCTTCTTCGCCTATGAGCCTGGCAACAGTAGCCGTAACGGGGATGCCGGTGAGCTCCTGTATGGCTACCTCTCGACGGGACATAACAGGGCCGGCACGCCCGGTGGTGGTGGGCTGACCATTGCCACTGACTTGCAGGAGGGCGTGGGCGGAGGCCCCGGTGATTATGGCGGCGGTGTGTCTTTCTGGGATGTGGATGGCAGCAATCATTTTGGATTGCGGTCGGTGCCTGGGCCGGGCGCTATCAGTAGCGCGACGGCCGCGAATCCATGCGTCATTACCGTGGCGTCTACTGCGGGCTACAACATTGGTTGTTCGGTGCAAATCTGGAAGCCGGATGCCAACGGAGTTTTGCGCAGGAACTGGGTTGGGGCTGGCGCAAGCCTTGAGGACGGGACGGCCTGCGTCGGGGTGGTCACGGCGCTGACCGGCACCACGCTCACGCTCACAGGCATCGACAACACCAGTCTTGGTATCGGCAGCACGTTCAAGTACCAGATGGCACGCTCGGCCGCCTCGTGGTACAGCTCGTCATTCATGTCTGCATCGGTTGGCACTGGCAATCCAGCCGCCGTGGCTTTCACGCTGAACGTTACGGGAACAACCGGACTGGTCGGCGGGCTCAATCTGGCAACAGCGGCGGTTGTCACCGCGCTTGGTCGGACGATCACGAGCGGCGACTTCATGACGTCCCCGCTGTCGATCAGAGGGACAGATACGACGGCGGGTGGGCGTCGGCAGCATATTTCGGCGTACCCTGGGGCTGGAGTAGGCTGGAGCTTGGGCTTTCCAGATGATGTGACGGGCGACAATCTAGACAATCTGCTATTTGGGATTGGTGCGCCCCAACCTACCGACTCGGCTTTCACCGTTACTCGCACGTCACTCTGCTGCTTCAACTCCCAGTCGGACAATTCCAGCCTTGTCGGCATCGGCGGAATCTCCCCCTACAACCGGGCGAAGCTGGTCATTGCCGCTGGCACGACGGCGCACGCGCAGATCGGTCTTGCAACCAGCACGCTCAAGACCACCCCGGTGGTCGGTGACTTCTGCTTCGATGGGACAAACTTCCGCGCCTGCGTGAGTGCAGGGACGTGGGGAACGGTAACGGTGACCTAATGGACGACGAAACAGAAACCCTCAAGGCCCTGGTTCAGGTCCTGCGGACCCAGCTGCACCAAGCCCTCGACGCGGCCTGTGTTGGTAACGCTCGCGTCGCGGTCCTGGAGTCGAGGCTGGCAAAGCTGGAGCAGCAGCCGGGCGTGACGCCGCCGCGACCCACGTCGTCGTAAAAGTCATGAAAGCGCCCGGCGATAACTTCACTATGACTGGATCGGTGGACACCGTATGAAAACCTACCTCATCAACGTCTGGGTCTGGCTATCCGGCTTCTGGGAGTTGGACAGACTGGCGTACAAACCCGGCTGGACTCCGGCCAAGTTCGCGCTGGTCTACCTCCTCAACCACGGCACGCATGTCGTCCTGACCGGCTCGGCGGTGGTGCCATGGTCTTGGGGCATCCGGCGGCGCAGGCTGGCGGGTCAGCGATTCCCGAAGTTCATGGACCGGCTGCTAAATTACCTTGAGAACGATCACGGCGGCAAGGTTCCGGGCCCACTGTGGGATACGGAATACTGCGGCGGCAAAACGCGGCTGGTCATCATCAGCCTGTGGGCAATTGTTTTCGGGCTGATCGTGGGGTGAGGAGTGACGCTGGATGATTTGGAAAAAGGGATATGGGCTGGAATCGCAACTGTAGTGGCAGCGCTGTTTGCTTTGGTGCGAGGCGCTGACGTGCGGCGCCTGGATCAGATCGAGAGACGGCAGGACGTTGCGGACGGAAAGCTTGCGGCGGAGGTGCACCAGCTCAGGAAGGAAGCCCGTGAGAACCACAAGGAGCTCATGGAGCTGATCATCGCGCGGACCAACGGAGGGCGGGAAGGATGAGCAGGTACGCGAGTCGGAAATGGCTGCTGGCCGCAGCGTTCACCGTGTTCGGCTGCGTCGGTTTTTTGCTCGGCAAATTGGACGGCGGTAATTTTGTCGCGCTGGCCGGTGTGGTGCTGGGCGCATTCGGCGCGGCGGATGCGGCCATCGTCTGGGCGCGACGCGGCGAGCCTGATGTAAACGGGAAGGGAGAATAGCGTGCCGAACAAACAGGATCTGATCCGGCTGGATGGTGGCCGTGGCAGTGTCTCGGAGGCGGCAACCGCCGTTACCTCCGATCTGGCCGTAGGATCGACGGTAAATTACGCGGTCTACACGAACCTCGGCACCACGCAGGACATCACCATCACGTTACCGACAGCTACGGTCGGAAAAATGTTTGTCGTGCTCAAGGAGGATCGTCGCTACCGGCTGTCGGTGGACGTGCAGTTTTCTAACCTTATCGAAGGCCAGCCAAACGGCGTGGACCTGGACCTGCGCGATAACGGATACGCGGTGTTTGAGTGCCTAACGACGGGCGTCTGGTCTGTTACCTCCCGGCATGGGTTGCAGCACCCGAGATTTTACGGCAACACGCGAAACCTATACCTCTCCACCACCGGCAGCGACGCGAACAACGGGACGGCGGGTGGCACGCCAAAGCTGACGGTGCGGGGGATTGCCGCCATCGCCAGACCTGGTGATGTGGTCAACGTGGCGGCTGGCACCTACACGGGATCGGACAATAACTTTAACGAGATCACGATTCCGATGGGGACCAAGCACGACCGGGTCAAGTTCACCTGCGCGACGGCCTTTGGGGCGCGGTTCCCGTCTTTTCAGGTCAGCTTCCCGTCTCTCCGATATGCGGAGGGCTACGAATTCTGGTGTGACTTCGAGAACATTGTCTGGCGCTCCTCTGCGCAAAAGCATATCCGTGGCAGGCAAATGCGATTTTTCCGGTGCGCATTCATTGACGGGGTGACGACCGCAGGGGCGAACTCGGCAGTCGTCGCAGTGGGCGGCAGCGATCATCTGTCGTGGGACACATCAGACATTCTTTTTGAAGACTGTGTTTTCTTTGGCGTTGGTGGCCGATACCGAGCCTTTGTGTACGGAGGGCGCAACGTCATTCTGCGTCGCTGCGTGGCTCGATGGGATCAAGGCTGGGATAGTGACGGCTCAGGCATCCAGGCGGCGGATTTTGGGCTGTACGACTCCGAGAACTGTGAGCTGCAAAACTGCTTGAGCATTGACGACTTGGCTCCGGCCACATACCCAGGCGCCTACAAGGCCGCGTTCTTCATGGAGCAAAACTACTTTGCTTCGGATAATTTGGCGATGCGGGGCTGCATCGCGGTGAATAACCAGGGGCCTGCATTCACCGCCGACGCCCTGACCACAAATCCCGTAGCCGTGCCGTCCGGTGACAGTACCGTGCGGCGAAAGATGCGAGCAAAGCACTGGCTGTTACAGGATTTCGCGGCGGCGAAGGTTCTGCATCCGTCGGCTCATTCTGTGGCGGCGGTCGAACTTGGCGTCGGGCCGGTAGACGTGGAAAACATCACTGTTGCGGATTTGAATCGTGCAGCGGCGGCCGGCGTCGCCATCTATGCCAACCCAAACACCCGTTGGACGACGGGGGCCAGAATCTCGAACTGTGTTACAGCGTATGGTGCAACCGGAGGCGCCGCACACGTCTCAGCGCCAACCGGCGTCGCAGTGTCTGGCAACCTAACCTATGCCGACCTTGCGGCTGCCGCCACCGCCGGCCTGACCCATCTGCCACGCCCTGACCTGTCAAGCACTATCGAGGGGGCATACGCGGGGGCAAACATCCTGAAGCGCATCGGACATCCCGGATCTATGTACGGCCAGCCGGGGTATAGACAGGTTGGCAACGGGGCCACCAGCGGCGACCTCTGGCCCTGGCCCTACGAGGCGGACATCAAAGCCCTGTTCGTTGAGTTCGGCGGGACGGCTCGCGGCTGGGTCGCCAGTTCCGACACGCTCACGGAATACGTCTGGGGCATCCTCGGGACGGCGGGGCCGCCGTAACCTCAATGGCTGGAGTGTGACGCGATGAAGGAATACAAGCCCATCACCTTCGTCTGGATGCTGCTGATCCTGCTGTTCGTGCTCGCCAACCGGGCGCGGGCGCAGACCACGATCATGGGCCCCGGCGTGGAGCTGATCGGATACGGCCAGACCAGCGGCTACCTGCCGGACTGGTGGGCGCAGACCCGAGCATGGCGCGGATCACTGGACGGCGGGCGGCTGACGATCTGTTTCGAGGGCCCACAGGAGGCCCGCTGGGTGACGGATCTCAGCCAGTCGGCCATGACGATCTGGCTGGTGCAGGGTCGGATTACCGATACCCCGCGACGGGATCTGACGGTAGCGGAGTGGCAGCGGTGCTTTGCCGGTGCGCCGCCGAGTCTGGCGCTGCGGGCCACTGGCGAGCCGGCCTATCACACCGTTTGGTACACCACGGCGGGCGCGGTGAATTATGCCGAAATGAACCTGCGCCAGCGGAACAATCTCGGCCAGTCCGTCGCTGGCACCGTCGTCCCGCCAGCGCCCGGCATCCCCGGCTTCTGTTTGTGGGACAGCACCACCATCAACGGCAACCAGTATCAGCGGGTGACGCCATGCAAGTAAAGCGCGGGCGGACGCCCGGGGCGCGGAACGTGGATCAGGAGACCCGCGACGCGGGCGTGGAGTTGGTGCTGTCCGGCGTCCCGCCGAAGCAGGCTGCCGGGCAGATGGGCGTGAGCCACTCCACCCTGCGCAGCTGGATGGCGCGGGCCGGGATCGTGCGTGGCTATCGGCGGCGGGCCTGATGATCGGCTGGCTGACTGCCAATTGGCGGATAGCAGCCATTGCCGGGGTCGTCCTGTGTGCTTTCGCTGCCGGCTGGTCAGTCAACGGGCTGCGGTGCGAGACGGCCCGACTGCGGGTCCAGATGGAGGCCGATCAGCGGGTGCTGGCTGGCTGGGCCGCCGCACGCAAGGTCCACGAATCCGCGCTAGAGGGGTATCGAAATGATCTTGCGACTGTGGCCAATCGTCCTCCTCAGCCTGTCATCGTGCGCAGCCCAGCGCCCGCTGTGCCCGCCTCCGCCACCGGTGCCGGTGGAACTGGTCCGTCCGGTGGACGAGGCGCTTATTCAGAGACTGAACGAGATATTGGGCCAGACATCGCTGCCTGCCGCGACGAACTCTACCGGCTCAAGGCCTTGATCCATGCGGTACGCCCGCCGTGAAGCGGCAGTGACCTATCAATCTTGTATCAACATGTAATGAATTGATAATGGCGAAGTACGCACTTTCCACCCGTAGCCAGCAGCGCCTGATCGGCGTGCACCCCGACCTGGTGCGGCTGGTGCGCACGGCGATCAAGGACAGCCCGGTGGATTTCACCGTGCTGGAGGGGCTGCGGACGCTGGACCGGCAGAAGAAGCTGGTAGCCGCCGGGGCCAGCCGGACGCTGAACAGCCGCCACCTGACCGGCCACGCGGTGGACCTGGCCCCGTACTTCGCCGGACAGGTGCGCTGGGACTGGCCGCTGTACTACCCGCTGGCGGATCACATCAAGTTGACGGCCATGCGGCTGAATATCCCTGTCCAGTGGGGCGGTGACTGGCGAGGCGGCTTTCGGGATGGTCCGCATTGGGAGCTGTCGCGGACAGCCTATCCTGCATGACTTTGCGAATAGCCGCGCCGATGATGTCCATTTCCGCTGCTGTGAATCGATCGCCCCTAGCGAAATTGCACGGGGCGCAAGCCTGCCGGACGTTACCCTTGATGTGCGGCAGGGTGTTATCAATGCGATCCAGCCCGCGCGGGCTTTCCGTAGTTCCGCAGTAACAGCAGGGCTGTTGGATCAGCGCCAAAACTTCGGATGTCGCGAGGTCGCAGGCGTCAATCTTCTTGTATGCAGATCGAAGAAATACTGCCCGCCCTTTATCGGTCCGAGCGTAGCGCTGCTGCCGCGCCCGGACGACCAATTTCTGCTCTGGCGTGAAGTTTTCCCATCGGTCAGTTCGATTATCGCGGCCGAGCTTGCGAAGTCGCAGGCACTGCCGACACTCGTAAGACAGCCCCGCCGGTCGATTCTTGTCCCTGTAGAAAAACTCCCGGGCTAACGGCATCTCGACTTTGCAGCGAAAGCACTTTCTCGTGTCCATTGCCACAGTATATCAGATGGGCCCCACTGGGAACTGCGGCGGGTGTACTACCCGGCCTGATCCACCTTTGCGAGCGGAGATAGACGCAGGCACTCGGCGGGCCATTCGTCCGGCGCGTAGTAGTCGGCGCACCGACAGTGCCCCCCGCAGGGTTCTGCCACCGTGACATAGCCCAGCAGGCCCAGTTCCAGCGCCTTGGTCTGCGCGCTGCCGCCGTCGATGTCGCAGCCGCCATCGGTGCGCATCTCTTTGAGGCACCACTGGCCGAATTTTTCCAGCGGGGTCATGTCTGCTCCTCCCCGTCCAAGTCTGCGAGGGCGGCTTGCACTTGACCTACTGCCACCGAGAGCGGGATGCGCGGGTTCCCCGTGTTTCGCGCCGCCCGCACCAGCCGGATGATGGCGGGGAGGTCGTTGCGGAGGGCGACGAGCAGCCTGCCGCTGTCGTTGTCGAGGCCGTAATACTCTCCCGTATCTTCCGTGAAGATTTCAGGTATCGAAGCTGCTACGATGACGCTCCAGTTCGGACACTCGCCTTTAATCTCGTGGGCGGGCCCTTCACCGGAACAGTCGCAATAGCCATCTGCAGAAACGAAACTCCAAGGCCCCGGCGCCGCCTTCGCCTTCAATTCCCGCATCCGATATTCCCAGTTCATGAATGCCCCTCTGTTCCACGCGGGTGATGCTGGCGGGGTGCTCACCGCCGAACGAGACGCAGAGCGTCGGATCTATGAGGCTCGCCACAGAGATGTTACTGATCGGGCAGGGCCGGTAGCTTAATCCAATAGCGCACCCATTCTGGCGGAATTTCCGAGGCAGCCCATTCTTTGCCTGTGGGGCGAGTCTGGAACCAGCCGTGATGCCTGCTGCCTGGCGAGATAGGCAGATACCTGGCGGCGGCGACCCTCCAACCGAAAGGCTCGACGTGATATGCCGCCACCACGTTGTCCCCCGAGTCGGGCAATCGGTCGTCTGTTGTTATCCATGTCAAGGCTGTTCTCCCTTTAAAAAGCGATCCGTGTTCTTCGTTCAGTCGTTCTTTCCCCGATGCCGGTTTATGTGCTCCAGCACACCGGGACGCATGTACTGCTCATCGAACTTCGCCAGCGGGGTCATCCGGCGCCACATCGTCAAACTCGTCCGCCTCTTGGCTCTGCTCGCGCACGACAGCAAGCTCAGCCAAGTGGTCAACATGCCGGCCAATGAAATTCACAGGCCCTTTGTCCGGCGTGCACGCAGCGATGCCACGAGCTGCCCGCACTGCTCAGCGAGCGCCTTGACTTCGCTTATCGCGTCGATCTCTGCCTGCGTCAGATCACGGTGGCCGGTGATTTTCAGGTGTTGGTTCTTCATAGTCACGTTTCCTTTGTGGGGTGCTGTCTCAATCGGGCGCCATTGGGTCGCGGCCTTGGCGCAGGCTTCGCCGTAGGCGAGCATCTGTGCCCTGTCCCACAGTTCATCCTTCACATAGCCCGGCAGCGCAGCGCCGGCACGCACGGCCGGCGTGTTCCCACACGTCGCGTAAACCGTTTTCTTCGGCGGTGGCAAATTGACCATCTTCGTAACTCCAAACATCGCCCGCTAACTAATCATTCCAGCGGACGTGCTACCGCACGCCGCTGAATTCAGGCGTTATGCGTCAAACCTCGAACGCCTGCGCTTGTGCGAAGCTCACGCGAAAACCGGAGGCGTTGCGGTGTCCGCCTCCACCGTATTGCTTTGCCACCTCGGCTACGTCCACGCCTTCGTCGTTCGACCGCAGGCTGAACACTCGGCCCTCTGGCGTATCCCAGTAGCACGCCGCGAACGGCCTGCCTTTTGCCAGTGCGTGCCCGGCATCGCTGCTCAGCGTGTAGGGCAGGTTCGCCACCGGCACGCGATGCCCGCCGATCACCATGTCCCTCGTCGTCACGCCGAGCAGTTCCCGAATGTCCTTGAAGTGCTTGCGCTCGATCGCTTCGCCTTCTGCCGCCAGCGTGGCCGGCGCGGCTGCCATGAGCATGTCCCACACCTGAAAGTCGTAGGGATATGAAAAGACGTTCGCTTGCACCTGGCGCGTGTTCTCAAGGGCAAAGCGCCAGAGGTCGCGATCCTCAATATGCAGCAGCAGCGGCGGCGGTGTTTCTCCAGGGAAGAAGTGTTCCCACGTCAGCATCGCGCCGCTGTGCCCCATGTCGAATTTGGCCGTCACGTTGGCAGGCAGATCAAGCAGGTCTTCCGCTGCCGTCTTGTGGTGGTCCAAAATCAGGATGCTGTTCGCTTTAGCGGCCATCTCCAACAGCACCGGGCGCTTGTAGCTGAAATCAACCATCACCACATCCTTGCCGGTCACATCGGGCGGCGGCTCTTGGTATTTGCCGGGGTGAAAATCAATCTCGCCAAGCGCCTTGCGAACAACCCACGCGGCCCCGAAGCCGTCGGCACAATTGCCGTGGTAGATGCACATGCTCATTTGTCAGTCCTCTCGCTGTAGTTACCGTTTGACGCACAACCCGTCGTTCCAGCCGAGCCGCGCGATAAACCCTGCGCGTCCGGCTGAACTTTTGCGTTCAACGTCAGTCCGGCGTGTGTCCGCCGCCGAGGACAAAAACCTTGCGCGTCTTCTCGCTGCCGTCCTTGTTCATCGCCGTCGTCATTCGCCATCGTGATCGTGTCCGCCTTCGCTTCGGTCACGTCGAGGAGCGCCACGCCGTCGCTCTCGAGCGGGTGATAGAACGACGCCTTGTTCATGACTACAGGCCGCCGGCCTTGCCCTTCTTCGATCAACTGCCCAAGCATCTTGTGCAGCCTTGCTACCGTCATCGTTGCCATTGTTCTTTCTCCGTCGTTGCTACTGCCATTGAACTCCACGCTCGAAGCGGACGCCCTACGGGCGCCCTTCAGCTTCGGCGTTCGGCTCATGCAATCTTCCCCGTGCCGTCGCGCCTGAGTTCTTTCTTGTAGTCCGCCACTATGGAGGCAGGCTCTTCGCCCGGCTTTGCCATCAACGGCACTCCGTTGAACTTGGCGTCAACACCAAACCCGAGGCGATCTGCCAGCGCGCACATATCGCGCGCCGCTTCTTCAATGGAATCGCCACAGCTGAACTTGACTTGTATCCACATCATCATCAGTCTCCGGTTACAGACCTAACACTGCGCTGCAGGCGATGCCTGCGGCACGCCTGAGCCAGGTGTTAGGTGCTCTCATGCGAAGCCTTGGTTTTGCTCGATCAAAGCCCACTCGCCAGCCGCGTGGCGCTGGTATGTGCGCCCGGATAGCGGCCCGTTGAGGACAATCCGCCAGTCGTGGTCAGGGTCTGCCGCCGCCCATGCCGCCTCCAGCTCCTCATCCGTCGCCAGACCCTGCCAGTGTCTGTCGGCTACGTCGAGGGCCGCGAGGCTGCGCGGATCGGTCATGATGTGCTGGACCTGTCGGGCGTAGTGGACCGCCAGCCTTCGCCATAGCCGGTCATGCTCGGGGAGGCAACGTAGGCACTGGAGACAGTCATCCAGCCCGTTAGAGTCGAGCACGTCGGTCAATGGAAATGCTTCATCATCTGCGCTGGTCTTGCCCTTGCTGCGCAGCAGTTTCTCCCAGCCGGACGCGCAGGGATCTTGAGCCCGGATCTGCCGGAGGGTGATAGTGATGGCTGGCATCTCAGCACCCTCCCGATAGGGCGTAAAACAGACCAATACCGACCGCAGCGCCCCACAGCGCGCCGATAGCGTACAGCCCCAGGATCTCGGCCGTGCTCGGTATGGCGCGGCGGAACTCCTGCTCGGTGTACCAGCGATGATTACCAGTCACTGTCAGTCTCCTTGCTCATCTGGGTTAGGAGCCGGAGCGTGGGCGGGCGGACGACGGGAGAGAAGTCCAACCCGTGGCCCCACACTCCGGCATGATTACACTCGCTTTTTAAGAACCTTGTCCAAATCGTAGGCCCGGCGCAGCAGGCGGAACATTTCGAAGCCGTCCGCCAGTTCTGCCCAGTGGTGGTGGGCGAAGTCGCCAGACTCCTTGGCCACACGCAACAGGTGGAAGCCGCCGGTCGGGCGGTAGTCGGTGCACTCCAGCACCAGATGCTGGTAGGCGGCCAGCTGGATCAGGTAATCGGTATAGACTCCGTTGCTCGTTTTCCAATCGAGGATCACCAGGTCATCGCCGATCTTCGCAATCGCATCCAGCGTACCGCCGTACTGGTAAGTTTCACTGACCAGCGGCAACTCGGTGGCGATGATTTCCATGCGCGTCTGGCTGGCCCATTTCGCATACTGCTCAAATGCGTTCTGGGCTTTCCCCGCAATCTCCGCCGGCGCGGCCAGCAGTAGGGCCTGCGGATCGCGCCCGTGGATGCTGGCCTCGATCATGTCATGCGCCAGTGTGCCGGCATCAGCGGCCTTGTCGCGGTTGTCGTAGAGGCTGTCAATCTTGCCCTGCTCGGCGAGCCGGCCCTGTGCGAACGCCCAATGCAACAGGGCCCCCGAGTCCTTGAACCTGCCGATGATGGTCGTTACTCCGGGGACGCGTTCCCCGGCAGCATTGCGGTATCCGGACGTTGGGCGCCCGGCCCCTTGCCTGGCGGCCATCAGAACGGGATGTCGTCGTGGAAGGGTTCGTCGGCGGTGACCGGCCCCGGATCGCTGTCGTGGCGCTGCTCGTCCAGCCGAGTTTCGATCTTTTTCCGGAGCCACTCGGGCAGCGCGTCGAAAGCGTCCTGATCGGGCTTTCCCAGATCGAAGAAAATGGACGGATTGTGCTGGGTCACAGTGTGGCCCTGCATGGACTTTGGCAGCGGGGTGGCAGCGGTGATGTTGGCGTAGGTCTTGCCGTCCCTGTCGGTGTGACTGACATTCAGCAGGCACTTGCGGCCAAGAATTCTCGAGAAGTCGAAATCCTCCGCGGCGTCATCCGTGGGGAAGGGCTTCCCGAACCACGACTCAACGAACTTGCGCAGGCTGGCCTTGGCGTGCATGGACGCCGTAAACGTCCGCCCGATACTCATTGGCCCGGTGACCTGCTGGCCATCCTTTTCGTAGGCCACCTGCTCGTCTGGCAGCTCGAAGCGGACATAGACCTGGTGTTTCGGCTCCGGGAACTGGGCCGATCCCTTCTGTCGCCCCAGATCGACGACGGCATTGCAAATTGCCAGATGGTTTCCGGCGGGGGCGATGGCGAAATCTGCGCCACCTTTAGCGGGGAATTTCATGGTCATTCATCCTTTCAAATTGTTCGCGTTGATACTGTTCATCATTATCTATGGCTTGCCACCAGCTATCGTCGTTGGTGTAGGGGTAGTCAGGTAGTGAGGCCCCACCGCGCCCGCCGCCGTGAGGCAGCGCGCTCGCATCGCCGGCTGGCCCGTGGGAGAGCGGGGCAGAAGGGGCGCGACGGGGGTTGTTCATGGCATCTAGTCACTCAATCCCGCACCGGCTCGGGGTCTCCGTAGCAGTCGAGCCTCTGAGCCGCTCACCGCCGCGCCCCCGGAGAGCACGTCCATGCCAGCCTGCAGCAGCTCCAGCTGCTGGTCGCTGGTGACGGTCTCGCCCAAAATCTCGACGGCCATCGACAGGCCACGCGCGATGCCGGCGCGATGGGTGCGGGCCAGCAGGATGTCGACGATGGCCTCGTCATCAAGCTCGTCCACCTGCTCAGCCGGCTCAGCCGGCTCAGCCGGGAACAGTTCTTCGCGCTGGGCCTCGGCGGCGGCCTCAATGGCCGCGTCGCTCATTTCGTGGATGGCGGTCATGTCGTTTCTCCTGGGTTCAATGTGTGGTCGATGTGGGGAGAGTAAAGCAACCCCGACTCAAGGTCAACCACTATTGACTCTTTTTTTTCGCCGGCGCAGAATCCACCCCATGAACCAGATAGACCTGCAAGCCCTCGTCGCCAAGGCCAACGGCCCCAAGGCGCTCGGCGCCCAGATCGGCGTGAGCCGCCAGACGATCCATGTGTGGCTCAGGGACGGGATCCCGGAGCTACGGCAGTCATGGCTCAGGGATCGTTACCCCCACCTCCTGCGCGATCCTGCGCAGCCTGGCGGGAAGCGGCGGAAGTGATCCGGACACCCCGAACCATCCCGCCCCTGCGTTACCGGCGCGACCGGGCTGGCAATGAGGTGCTGGTGCTGGCGCCGCTGGTCGATTTCCGCGCCGGGCGCGGCCGCCAGATCGAGCCCGGGCTGCTACGGCCCAGTCAGTTCTGGCCGCTGGCCTGGGCCTGCGCGGTGGCGTGGGTGTGCTGGGTGGTGGCGTTTTGGCGGGTGGTCGCGTGAGGGTGCTCGTCGCTTGCGAGTTTTCCGGGGTGGTGCGGCGCGCCTTCCGCAATGTTGGGCACGACGCCTGGAGTTGCGATCTGCTGCCTGCCGAAGATGACCAGACGCACCACATTACAGGTGACGTTGCCGGGGTGTTGGAAGCCCTGCCGCATTGTTGGGACCTGATGATCGCGCACCCGCCCTGCACCCATCTGGCGGTCTCTGGTGCCCGCTGGTTCAAGGACAAGTTGCCTCAGCAGGCCGAAGCCCTGGACTTCGTGCGACTCCTGCTGTCCGCGCCGATCCCGCTCATCTGCCTGGAGAACCCGATCAGCATCATCAGCAGCCGCATCCGCAAGCCGGACCAGATCATCCAGCCGTGGCAGTTCGGGCACGGCGAGACCAAGGCGACGTGCCTGTGGCTCAAGGGCCTGCCGGAGCTCCAGCCCACACAGATTGTCGAGGGCCGGGAGAACCGGGTCCACCGGATGCCGCCCGGCCCTGATCGCTGGAGAGAGCGTTCGCGGACATTCGCGGGCATTGCTGAGGCGATGGCCAGGCAGTGGGGATCGCTGGCGCAGGAGCAGGCCGCATGACCCTGCTCCACCACCACCACGACACGACCCACGAGCCCCGTCTGACCCGCGAGCGGTACGAGCGCGTCTCCCGGGACCAAGAGGCCACTGTGGTCGCCTGGCTGGCCCAGCGGGGCGGCTGGTGGAGCCGGGAGGCCATCGAGTACGAGTTCGGCCTGCCCCCGCAGACCGTCTCACGAATCCTCGCCAATCAGACCAAGGCGGGGAAACTGGAGAAGTCGCCCGCTGCCAACTCCATGAGTTCGTATGGCAGACGTGTTCACAGTTGGACTTGTGCGCGCCCAAACAAACCTACTCAGGGTGATCTTTTGTGAATGCCTCCACTGAGTTCCGCCGCGACTGGTTCGCGTCAATCAAAAGATTCGTGGAGTCCCTGGGCGCTATAGAGGTGATCGAAGCAGCCGAGAAGGCCTACGCCCACACCGGCATTACTAGCGCTGATGGGCGGTTCCGCTACTTCTGCGCCATCTGCTGGCGGAAAACCCGAGGGGAGACCTGAGTGGCTCGCATTCGCACCATCAAGCCCGAGTTTCCCCAGTCCGAGACCATGGGGAAGGTTTCGCGAGACGCCCGCCTGCTGTTCATCCAAATATGGACGGTAGCCGACGACTCCGGCAGGGCTCGCGGGCATTCGCGAGTCCTCGCGAGCCTTCTTTATCCCTACGACGACGACGCCAGAGACCTCTTGCCGGGCTGGCTGGACGAATTGGAGGCCGTCGGCGCGATCCGCCGCTACGTCGTCCAGGGGGACACTTACCTCGAAGTCTGTAACTGGTTGAAACATCAGAAGATCGACAAACCGAGCGGGCCGAAATGTCCGGGATTCGATGAGGGTTCGCCGAGGCTTCGCGAGGAAGTCGCGAGCCCTCCCCGTGGGACCGGGACCACGACCCCTACCAGTACCACGACCACTACCGGGACTGGATCTACCTCTGTCGGGCCGAAGCCCGACCGGTCGGCGGACACCCGGCAGGTGTTCGATCACTGGCGGCAGACCCACCGGCACCCGGCCGCGAAGCTCGACGCGAAGCGCCGCCGACTGCTTGCCACCGCCCTCGACGGCTACACGCCAGGCCAGCTCTGCGACGCCATCACGGGTTACCTGAACTCCCCGCACCACATGGGCCAGAACGACCGCAGCACGGTCTACGACGACATCGGGTTGTTCCTGCGGGACGCCGCGCACATCGACGCGGGACTGCGCTACTTCGCCGAGCCTCCCCGGACCGATCTGAGCAAGCTCACCCGGAAGAACGTCGCAGCGGTCGCCGACTGGGTGCCGCCGGAAATGAGGGCGCAACGTGCAGCAAGCTGATTTCGCCCGCTTCCGTGCGGTCATGGCCGGTATGTCCGAGCTGTACCAGCGCGATGTGTCACCAGCCCTGCTCGACGCCTACTGGCTGGCGCTGCGGGAATGGTCCCTGGCCGACTTCGAGGCCGGCGCCGTGCACCTGATGGTGACCTCGCAGTTCATGCCGCGGCCAGCCGATTTCAACGCGCTGCGCAAGGCGGGCCAAGAGACCGCCGCAGAAGCCTGGGTGCGCGTGGTCCGGGAGTGCCCACGCTGGCGCAGTGGCGCCCATGGCGACGATGACCCGCTCATCGACGCCTGCATCCGCGCTGTCGGTGGCAACGAGCGCATCGCCATGACCGACCTGGCGGAGCTTCACTGGCTGCAGAAGCGGTTCATGGAAGCCTACGAGGAACTGCGAGACGCGCACGAACACCGCGAGGCCGTGCCGCAGATCACGCAGGCCAATCAGGCGCGGCTGGTGAAGCTGCGAGAGGCTTTGTCGCTGCCTCCGGGAGAGCCCGCATGACCACAGCACGTTCCACGGGAAACACCGAGTCCGGCGTGCTGTCCTGCCCGACCTGCACCCAGCACCGCGAGGGCCGCTTCGCGGCCGAGCATCGCTTCTGGCGCCTGTCGTCGCTGGTAGTGACCTGCATCGGCCCACGCGCCGACCAACCCATCGCCGGCACGGATGTCACCTGGGCGCAGGCGTACACGTCCCTGACCGGTATCGCCTGGGGCGAGGCCGTGCGGCGCGAGGCCGAGCGCAAAGCGGCCAAGCAGCGGGCGCGATAACCGACACACCTGACACCTGACCGGAGAAAACCATGAACATCACCACCGTCGCCACCCTGTCCAAGTCGCTCAGCGTCAAGCGCGTGAAGTGCGACGACGACGACGACGGCGAGCGCGTCATCGGCCACCTGAAGATCGCCGACGCGGTGATCAGCCGGGAGGAGATCGACGGGATCCTCGGCATCCGCATCCAGCCCGGCGTGCCGTGGGCCAGAAACTGCCTGTTCGACGAGTTGGGCGCGCCGCTGGCCCGCCTCGAACTCAGCGCCCCGCGTCGCGAACTGACCGCCTCCGTCCGATTCCGCGGGACAGGCCAGGAGGAAATGCACATCGCCGGCGGCACGCTCAAGGCCATCAGCCTGACCCTCGACCAGTCCGGCGCGCTGCTGTCCGGTGAGCTGACCTGGTTGGTAGCCGGCGACGAGATCAGCGACGCCGAGCCGCTGCTGGGCCAGATTGTGGCGGCGGAGATGAGCCTCACGGACGGCGAGCAGGGTGACCTGTTGCGGGCGGCGGCGTGATCGAGTGCACCCTCCCCTGGCCGCCCTCAGTCAATCGCTACTGGCGGCATGTGGTGATCGGCAGGGGCGCCCGGGTGCTGCTGTCGGCGGAGGGCCGCAGATACCAGGCCGCAGCCGCCAAGCACCTGATGATCCAGCGGCAGGCGCGACAATGGCCGGTCCTGCCCCTGGCCGGCCGCCTGGCGGTGGAGATCGACGCCTACCCGCCAGATCGCCGGGCGAGGGACCTGGACAACGTCTGCAAGGCGCTGCTCGACGCCATCCAGCACGCTGGGCTGATCCTCGACGACAGCCAGATCGACAGCCTGCTGGTCCGGCGCTGCGGGGTCATCCGGGGTGGCTGGGTGGTGCTCAGGGCGCAGGAAATAGCCACGGCCACCGAGGAGGCGGCATGACAAAACGCATCCACACCCCCTACCGGGATGGCTACTTGGCCGGCCTCACCAACAAGGTCCGCGCTGCACCGCAAGCGTTCCACGTGGAACAGCGCGAGGTCTGGCTCAAGGGCTACGACGATGCCCAGCAAAACAACAGGCGCGGCACGCTCACGCGAGAGGGACGGGCATGAGTTACACCCCAAGCCACGCCTTCAGGACGACCACGAGGGCGCCAATGAACAGGGCCAGAATCAACCCAGCCGGGATGGCAGCCAAGGCCAGTTTGACGAGGAACACGACCATGGACCAGAAGCCCATTTCCACGTCCCTGACGACAACGTCCACACGCTTTTCTTCGGGAAGCATCGTATGACCTCCGAGCAGTTGCCCGCCGTATACGGTAGCAGAGTGCCATGATCGACATCCCCTGCGTCACCAAGGCCTACGAGGGCGGCCCGGAGATCTATCCGGAGGACGAGGCCCACGAGGCGGAACTTGTGCGGCCCAACGACGAACTGGAGCGGCCGAAACCCCGCCACATCACCGGCAAGACGCCGGCATCCGTGGCCATCGTCGCCATGGGGCCCAGCGCCAGAGTCTGGCACAACGGCAACGGCAGCTATGACCTGGCAGTGCCCCGCCCGGATGAGGTCTGGTGCCTAAACAAGGGCCTGCGGACGGTCAAATGCGACGTGGGCTTCGTGCTGGATGATCTCGTGGGCGAGGCCCGGCGGTCGAAGGAGTACCACGACGACCTGCGGGCTATGAGCGGCCTGCCCATCATCACGACCACCGTGGACCGGGACGTGCGCGACCTGTTCCCGGCCAACCATCTGCACGCCTTCCCACTGGAGCCCATCGTGTGGGAGATGGCCGTCCGCTTTGCGATGACCCGAGGCATGACTGCCGCTGCCATCGTCGATAGCGCAGGCAGCCTTCTTCGCATCGGCGAGGCCATTGCCCTGTACCTGCGCAACAGCATCCCCATGATGCTCGCCTACGCCCTCTGGATCGGTGTCGAGCAGGTTTTTCTCTACGGTGCCGATTACACCTACCCCGGCCAGGATGCCCGAGAGGACGACCGAGCGAACGCCGAATACTGGGTGGGCCTTTGCCGGGGGATGGGCATGGAGGTGCAGGTGTGCAGCGACAGCACCCTGCTCGACATGCGGACGCCAAAAGGCATCTACGGCTATGGCGCCCGGCCGCCGGTGATCCGCGCCCCCAGCAATGTGGACGTGGCGAAGATCCTGCAGCACCTGGGGGTGATCGAAGGGTTTAAGGCGGAGCCGATCTGATGCCCATCGAAATCAACGTCACCGGCGACGTGAAGCGCCTTCAGAAGGACTTGCGGGCGATCCGCGACGCTGTGCCGAAGATCACTTATCGCGCTATCAACGAACTCGCTACCTGGGCGCGCAAGGAGACCATCGACACCACGGCGAAAACGCTCCGACTGCCCCGCCTCACCATCGCGAAAACGACCCGGCGGGGTGTCAAGCGCGACCGCTTCCGGCTCACCAAGGCCGTGCGCGCCAACGCCACGGCTACCCTGCGGGTAATCTCAGAGGGTATTCAGGTGACCGATGTGGCCGGCGCCCACACGGGCCGCAAGCCGGGGCAAGGCGGCGGGGTCAAGGCTAAGGGCGGGCGCTTCTACAAGGGCGCCTTCAAGGCCCCGGCCCCAGGCGGCAAGATCCGCGTCTGGAAGCGCAAGGGCAAGGCCCGCCTGCCGATCTTCCTGCCACGCATCGGCACCCGTGACGCCATGCTGCGCACCTTCGACCGGCGCATCAACAGCGGCCAAGGCGCCGACGTTTTCCGCCAACGCTTCCAGCGACTCGCCGCACTGGAGCTGGCCAAGGCCGGCCTCAGATGACAGCCCTGCAGCTGTTCCTCTCCAGCATGGCCAAGGGGCAGCACGTCCTGCACATCGGGGGCGGTGCGTCCGGGGAGGAGGCTGCCCTGCTGGCTGTTGGCCTACACGTCACCACCGCAGACTATGCCCGCACAGGCGTAGTGTACGAGGCTCAGCCCTACCGACCCACCTACTACGATGCATGCTTCTGCTCACACACACTGGAGCATGTCCGCAACGTGGGACTGTTCCTCGACAAGCTGATCGGGGAAACCAAGGACGGTGGCCTGATCGGCATCGTTGTGCCGCCTGCCAAGCACAACATCGTGGGGGGGCATCTCACCCTGTGGAATGCCGGCCTGCTGTGCTACAACCTCATCCTGTGTGGCCTCGACCTGAGCAAGGCAGCCGTCAGAAGCTACGACTACAACGTGGCTGTCCTCGTGCGCAAGCGGCGCATCACCCTGCCCACCCTGCCCCATGACAACGGCGATCTGGAGCTGCTGGCCCCGTACTTCCCCGTGCCCATGCGGCAGGATCAGGATGGGCGTATTGCGGCGCATGATTGGGTGCCGCGCTGATGGGGGCGCGTAAGTATATGATTTCATGGGTCCTCCCTGGCCAAACTCATGCGGGACAAAGGGTCGCGCTTTTCAAGACTTTTCGAATGTGCATATTCCCCAGTTCTGTGCATAGATGACGCACTTTCTCAAACAGCCTGACCCGGCCACGATCACGGTCCCGGTGGGGGTGATTGCTGCGATGTTCGGGATTTCCGATTCCGCGATCATGAAGGCTGTGCGGGAGGCCGGGATGCCGGCTCCGGTGCGGAAGGGCGCGTATCCGCTGGTGGAGTGTGTGCGCTGGCGGCTGGATGTTATCGCCAAGAAATCCGAGGGCGAGACAACGGACGTGCAGGAAGCGCGGCGAAAGTTGTACGACACGCAGCGGGAGAAGCACAACCTGGAAATGTCCCAGATGCGGGCGGAGCTGCTGGTAGCCGAGGAAGTGGACATGGCCATCCAGCGCCTGATGTCCATCATGGCCACGCAGCTGGATGCGTTGGGGCCGAGGACGGCGGCCCGATTGGCCATGCTTTCGGATCCCGCGAAGATCGCTAAGGAGCTATTGGGTGAGTGTCGGAATATCCGTCGAGCGGCAGCAGACGCGGTCACGGCTTTCGCAGTCGATCTTGACCGCCCGGAAGATCCTGATCCCGCCCCCCGAAAGGGACGCGGGGGAGTGGGCGGACGCCAACCGCGTACTGCCGCCCGACAGTCCGGAGCCGGGGCCGTGGCGGACTGACCGCGTCCCATTCTGGCGGGCGATTTACCGCGCCTTTGCGGACTCTGACCACGATACGGTGGTGGTGGTCTGCGGCAGCCAGATGTCCAAGACCGAGGGGATCTTCAACGTCCTCGGCCACCGCTTCACGGACGGACCCTTCGTGCCCGCGCTGTATGTCGGCCCCACGGAGAAGCAGGTCAAGTCGGTCTCGAAGGACCGCATTGACAAGATGCTGCGCTCCACGCCTGTCCTGTGGGAGCGGACGGCCCGGGGGCAGATGTACCAGGTCTACGAGAAGTGGATAGGCGGGACGCGACTGGGCTTTGCGTGGGCCGGGTCGGCGACCGAGCTGGCCTCCCACCCTGCTGGCCTGGTGCTGGTCGATGAGCGCGACCGGATGGATGCGGACACGGCGGGGGAGGGTGACCCGGTGTCGCTGGCCCGCGCCCGCACGAAAAACTTTCTCTCCCGGAAGGTGGGGGTGTTCTCGACCCCGACCGTGGAGAACAGCAGCCCGATTGTGGCCCTCTGGGAGGAGGGCACAAAAGAGCTGTGGATGTGGTCCTGCCGGTCGTGTGCGCAGTGGTTCTTCCCCCGCATTGACCTGCTGAAATGGCCGGAGGGCTGTACGCCGGACGAAGCCCTGATCGCGGCAACGGTGATGTGCCCCGCTTGCGGCCACCACCATCGGAGCGAGGATCTACCCACTTTGAACGAGGCGGGCCGGTACGTTCGTCACCGGCTGGTTCGGGAGGGCGAGGCCGCCGAGCGTGCTGTCTGGGGCAAGTACCTCCCTGACGCTGATGCCCGGCCGTCGCGTACCGCGTCCTTCTGGATCTCGGGCCTAGCCTCGCCGTGGGTGACTTTCGGGCAGGTGGCCAAGGTCCTCATTGAGGCCTACCGATCTGGGGAGCAGGGTCGCATCCAGGCCGAAATCAACACCTGGGGCGGCGAGTTGTACCGGGTCCGAGGCGATGCCCCGGCATGGGAGGAGGTCTCCGGCCGCCGCCTGGAGTACCAGCCGCAGACGGCTCCGGATGGGGTGCAGAAGCTGACCCTGGGCTGCGACGTGCAGAAAAACGGCCTGTTTTATGTGATCCGGGGGTGGGGTTTTAACTCCGAGTCCTGGCTGATCGAGGAGAACTTCCTCGCCGGCGAGACCGAGCATGAAGCGGTCTGGGCGATGCTGCGTCAGGTCGTGGCCGTCCGGATCCAGGGCATGACCATCGAGCGGGCGTTCATCGACTCCGGATACCGGCCCGGGGATCAGCACCGCCGTCCGGACCATGCGGTGTACACCTTCTGCCGGAGCCTGCCGGGTGTCGCGTACCCGACCAAGGGGCAGGACACGATGGACCAGCCGTTCCGCTACTCGAACATTGACTACAGCTTCGGCGGGGCCGTCATCAAGGGCGGGGTGCGGCTCTTCCACCTCAACACGGATTACTTCAAGCGCTGGATCCACGGCCGCATTCGGTGGCCGGAGGATCAGCCGGGCGGGTGGCACCTGCACTACGCCACCAGCGAGGATTACTGCAAGCAGATCGTCTCGGAGGAGCTGGTCCTGAAGGCGTCCGGGCGCTCGACCTGGGTTCGGAAGTCGCGGAACAACCACTACCTGGACTGCGAAGTGAACGCCACGGCTGCGGCTTACTCCCTGAACGTGCATAAACTCAGCCCCTTGAGCAGCGCGGCATCCAGCCCCACAACCTCACCAGCCGGTCAACCGAGCCGGCCTCGCAGCGGCTACGAACGCCGCAGCCTGTAGATATGCGCATAGTCTGCGGGTGTGGCAACACTCGCAGAGAAGCAGGCGGAACTCGCCCTCGCGAAAGATGCGCTGAACGCGGCGCGTCTTGCGCAGTCCTATGGGCAGGGCGACCGCAGCCTGCAGCGGGCCAACCTCGCCACACTTGAGGAGCACGTGGCCCGCATCCAGCGGGACATTGAGGCCCTGACGGCAGCCGCCGCCGGGGCCCGGAACCCGATGATCCTGACGGCTGCGTATGGCCGTGGCGGCCCCTACTGTGGGGAGGACTGGTGAGGGCCGTTGACTTGCTGGGCCTGATCTTCCCGCGCACGGCGGCCAAGTACCTTCTCGGGCGCTATCAGTTGGCACAGGCGCAACGCCTGTATGAGGGCGTCAGTCCCTCCCAGTTCCGGCCGATGATCTCCAACCAGACCAGCGGCGATGGCGTGATGAACATCGCCGGCGCCCGGATGCGGGACTACGCCCGGCATCTCGAGGAAAACCACGACTTGTTTGTCGCGGTGATTGACGATTTGGTCAACAACACCATTGGCACCGGCGCGGCCGTGCAGCCGATGGTCCGGACGACGGGCGGCAAGCTGGCCGAGGACTTCAACGACAGGCTGTCCGAGTTGTGGGTGGACTGGGGGCAGGAGCCGGAGACCACCGGGGAGCTGGCATTCCCGAGTCTGGAGCGGCAGGTGGCCCGCAGCGTATTCCGGGATGGCGAGGTCTTTGTCCAGAAGGTCATCGACGGTCGCTATCCGCACAAGACCGACCTGCGGCTGATCCTCGAGGTGCTGGAGGCGGATTTCTGCCCGTTCGATTTTCAGGACGCGACGCGCAACATCCTGCACGGCGTTGAGAACAACAGCTGGAACCGGGCCATCGCCTTCTGGTTGTGGAAGAATCACCCCGGCGATCCGCTGTTCATGGCCACGATGCCGCGCGCTGAGGACCTGAAGCGCGTCCCGGCGCAGGACATGTTGCACATCAAGTTCAGCCGTCGCCTGCGGCAGCGGCGCGGCGTGCCGATCATCCATGCCGTCGTCAACCGGCTGCGGGACATCAAGGACTACGAGGAATCGGAGCGGATCGCGGCCAAGGTGGCAGCGGACCTGACCGGCTTTATCAAGCGCACGGCTGAGTACAACGGGCCGGTGGAGGTCAACCAGGCCGGGAACCGCGAGCTGCACATGTCGGCCGGCGCGATCTTTAACCTGATGCCTGGCGAGGACGTGGGGACGATCAAGTCCGACAGGCCGAACGCCAACCTGGAGAAATTTCGCAGCGCCATGCTGCGGGCGGTGGCGGGCGGCACCGGCACGCGGGCCTCGTCCATCAGTCGGGACTACAACGGCACGTATAGCGCCCAGCGCCAGGAGCTGGTCGAGGGCGCAATCGCCTACCGAGCCAACTTCGCGTATCTCGTGTCGCGCTTTCACCGGCCGGTTTATCAGCGCTTCATCGCGCAGGCGATGCTCTCCCGCCAGCTGGGACGTATCCCCCGTGGCCTCGACATGACGACCATTGCCCGCGTGGACTTCCGCGCACCCGCCCTGCCGTGGATCGACCCATCCAGCGAGGCGAAAGCCTACGAGACGCTGGTTACCGCCGGCCTTGAGAGTCGTGCCGAGATCATGCGCCTGCGCGGTCGCGACCCGACAAAGGTAATCGAAGAAATCATTGAAGAAACAGCTTCTGGCGTCTTTGCGTCGCAAATTGCGACACCGATTCAGGCAGCTGCCCCGGGCACTCAGGGACAGCCATCAGTCGATGAACCAGCCGAGGTAGACACCGATGCGGCAGCTGCCTGATCTTTTTGTGAGGACGCACGATGGCAGGTAAAAACGCCAGCCAACTGCCGGCGCTCGCTTACGGCAGCATCAGCCTCGCGAACGACCTGTTGACGGTGTACGACGCTAGCGACGGGACGGACTTTGACAAGACTGTTGCGGTAGTCGAGTTCGCCAAGCGCAGCCTGGACAGCGCTGACATTTCATGGATGACGGCGCTTGGCTTGTCGTCCGTGGTGCCGGCCGACGACAAGTTTCTGATCTGGGATGCCAGCGCTACCGCATGGAAGACCATGACGGCCAGCGAGCTGATGAACAAGATCCGGCCCTACGCCACGATCAACATCACAAGCACGCCGCGCACCGTGACCGCTGGGGAAACCGGCACGCGGTTTAGCAACTTCGGCGCCACCGCAATCATGGTGTTTAACCTGCCTACCGGCGCGACCGGCCTGGCGTATTCCTTTTCGCGGCGCCCTGACTACGCCATGCGCCTGGATCCCAGCGGGTCGGAAGTCATCGTCGGCGGTGGAGCCGGAAAGTATCTGGAGATCCTGAGCGCCGGGCAGGTGGATATTGAATGGGTCAATGGCGCGTGGTTGGTGGTGGCCGACTCTGCCGTGTACGACTTCGAGTCATAGGAGGACCTCATGCCTGACGGTGGACAGCGAAGTATCAGCGGCGTGCAGGAGCGGTTCCTGACGCTGGAGCGGCGCACGACCGGAGAGACGGCCACCTACGAGGCCAGCCTTTCCAGTGAGCAGCCAGTCGAGCGGTGGTTCGGGATAGAGATCCTGAGTCACGCACCGGAGGCGGTGAACATGATCCGGGCGGCGCGGCAACTGCCGCTGCTGTTCGGCCACGACGACGCAACGCCCATTGGCCGAGTCGTCAACGTGCGGCTGGCCGACGGCAAGCTGCGCGGCGAAATCCAGTTCAGCAAAAACCGGACGCTCGCAAAAGAGATCCGGGCAGACGTGGACGACGGCATCCTCGGGGATGTCTCGATCCGCTACAGCATTGACGAGTACACCATCGTCGAGGGCAAAAACGCTCCCGATGTGGTGACGGCAACGCGGTGGACGCCGCTGGAAGCGTCCATCGTATCAGTCCCTGCCGATACCTCGGTAGGGGTATTCAGGAGTCGCGCGAGCGGCCACAGCAAGGAGTGCACTATGGGCGACGAAACGGAGACCGGCGGCGCCGGAAACGAGACGGCCGGTAACCCGACCGTCGTGACGGAACTGCGCGGCAAGCGCAAGGCCGATGAGGAGCGGGGCGCGGCCAAGGCCATCAAGGCCGAGCGCGAGCGCCTGGCGGAACTGCATGACATCTTCGGCGCGGTGGACAGCCGCTTCCGCGGGGACGACTTCGAGTCCCTGCGCGAGAAGTGTGTCACCGAGGGCATCAAGGCCGACGGCGCCCGCAAGCTGCTGCTGGATCTGATCCAGGGCAACCTGCCCGAGCAGACGGCATCGACCCGCCAGGTCGAGGACAGCCAGAACGGTGGCAGCCGCGCCAGTGGGCGTGACCCGTTCGTGATGGCCGGTAAAGACGGCGGCGAGAAGATGGCCGAGGGCGTTGCCCGCTCCATCGAGGCGCGTGCAGGGATGCTGTCCAGGGAGGAAGCGGCCAAGGACGCCAGCAGCGAGTTCCGGGGCCTTTCACTGGTCGAGCTGGCCCGCACCTACGCCGGGCGTCAGGGCCTGCGGGTGGCCGGTCTCACGGCGTACCAGATGCTGGGCGTCGTCCTGGCATCTGGTCGTCGCGACATCGGCACCGGCACTGAGGACTTCACCGGAATCCTGGCCAACGTCGCCAACAAGTCCCTGCTGAGGGGCTGGGAGACCGCCGCCACGACCTACCGCCAGTGGGTCCGCATCGGCACGCTGAACGACTTCCGCCGGGCGAACCGAACGGCCCTGTCGGGGATGAACCTCCTCGACGTGGTCCCCGAAAACGCGGAGTACAAATACGGCCAGCCGGTTGACCGGACTGAGTACATCACTGCGGTCAAGTACGGCAAGCTGTTCAGCATCAGCCGCGAAGCGCTCATCAACGACGACCTGAACGCGTTTACTCAGGTGCCAATGATGATGGGCCGCGCAGCGGATCTGACCATCAACAAGACCGTCTACGACTCACTGTGCGCGGCCTCGGGCGTGGGCCCGACGCTGAATCAGACGGGTGCGGCGCTGTTTTCGAGCACGCACAACAACTACACGGCCACGTCTGGCACCCCGTCTGTTGCCACCCTTGAGGTGGGCCGGTCTGCAATGGCTGTCCAGAAGGATCCTACCAACCAGATGCCGCTGAACATCCAGCCGAAGTATCTGCTGGTGCCTTCTGCCCTGTCCTCGACGGCGAAGATTCTAGTCGCCAGCGAGAAGGACCCGCTCGGCCTCACGTCGGCTACGGGTGGCGCTACCGCCCCGAATCCGTTCTACAACCAGCTGACTGTAATCACGGACGCCTATCTGGATGACTCCAGCCACACGAACGGCACCGTGGCCTGGTATCTGCTGGCCGATCAGAACATCACCGACACCTACGAGGTGAGTTTCGTCAACGGTCAGCAGGCGCCGTATCTGGAGTCGAAGAACGGCTGGGACGTGGACGGCGTTGAGTACAAGGTGCGGATCGAGGCTGGCGTAGCCGCTCTCGACTTCCGCGGCATGTACCGCAAGAAGGGCGCGTAAGCGCAGCAAGGTGATCCGGCAGCGGGTCGCTGGGTGATGTAGTGGGGGGCTGGCAACGGCCCCCCTAATCCACAACGAAGGAGAGACGAAAATGGCTTTGGTAGGCAATGGTAAGCGGTTCAACGTGACCCTCGGTGGGACCGTGGTGAAGTACGCACGCTATGTCGGCGACTCGCTGGCGGGCGTGTACATGAAGGGCGGCGTCAGCGGCGACATTGTCCCGGTGGCGCTTGAGGGGACGTTCAACCTGTCGACGGCGACTACTGCGGCTGCGACAAAGGTGTTCGCGGTGCTGGATAAGGTCTACGTGACTTCCGCTGGCGTGTTGACCAACGTTGCAACGACTGCCGGCAACAAGCCGCTCGGCTTCAACGTCGGCGCTGCGACTACCAGCGCCGCCGGCGCTCTGACGGTGTCGGTGAAGCTGCGCGGCTGAGATGGCCGCCACGCTGCTTGAGCAGGTTTCGGCGGACCTGGACACCAAGTATGACCTGGTGTTCGGGTTCGCCGAGATCGTCACGGGGCCAGAAGGCGAGCTGCGGGCGATATTCAGCAATGAGTACATCGAGGCAGACGGCGGCGGCTTCGTGGGCGCCAGCAGCAGCGTGCCCACCTTGCGGGTCCGGGATGCGGATGCGCTGGCCAAGGGCGACAGCGTGACAGTGCGGGCGGTGGAGTACCACGTCGTGGAGATTCGCCCGAACGGGTACGGCGAGACGTTCCTGCGGCTGCAAAAGGCATGAGCCACATTCGCCAGAACGTGCGGACGGCGGCGGCAGCAGCGGTGACTGGGCTGGCGACGACGGGGGATCGGGTGTTCATGTCCCGCGCGCTGCCGCTGCGTCAGGGGGACTTCCCCTGTCTCGCGGTCTACGCCCGGTCGGACACGCCGGACTACGAGTCGGCAGCGTTCAGTGGGGGCGTGGCCTACCCGGTGCGGACGATCGAGCTGCACGTCCAGGGCTTCGTGAAGGAACTGGACGACGAGGACATCGAGGACACGCTGGACGACATCGCGGAGGAGGTCGAGACGGCCTTGTTTGCGACCCAGCCACTGGCGACCTCGATGGGCATGACCCTGGGCGAGCAGATCATCAGCGTAGACGAGCAGGGCGACGAGACGCTGGGCGTAATCGACATGGTTTTCAACGTGCTGTACCGGACGCCAGAAGGCGACCCCGGAACGGCTGCATAGCAAGGAGCGACGGAGATGGCAGCAATTCGCGGGTGTTTGGGCAAGGTGTTTACGGGCAGCAACCTTACGGCAACGGGTGCAACCGCTGAAGTGGCGGACGTCACGGAGTGGTCCTTTGAGTCCACTGCCGAGCAGTTGGACGCCTCAGTCATGGGGGCCTGTACCAAGGAGTTTGTCGCGGGGCCGGTCGAGACGCAGGTGCAGTTGACCTGCAACTGGGCGCAGAACCCGGTGTCGTCGGCGGATGCGGAGCAAGTGTTGCTGGCAGCGGTCGGCACCAACGTCAAGCTGGTGCTATTCCCAGCCGGCACCACGGCCGGCAATCGCAAGTACACGGCGCTCAGTGCGCTGATTACCTCGGCCCGGTTTGGCGCCTCTGTGCAGGGCTTTGTCACGGCGAACATGAACCTGTTCGTTAACGGGGCCATGACGCCCGGCACGGCGAGCTGATGGGTGTCCTCTCCACAAGGATCGGCCGGGCATTCAAGGAGCGCCCGCATCGGATCGTTCGGGTCCCAGAGTGGGATCTGGAGATCTACGTCTATCCGCTGACCCTGGGGCAGCTGTCCCGGATCAACGCCGAGACGGACATGATGAAGCGCCTTATTGAGACCCTGCTGATTCGCGCCCGGGACAAGGATGGCGAGTTGCTGTTTGATCGCGAGGACGCCGACGCGCTGTTCTCGCAGGGCGTTGGGCCTTACGGTCCTGACGTGCTGATCCGGGTCGTGAGCGAGCTGGGCGACGTGGCGTTTGCCGACGAGGCACAAGTCGAAAAAAACTGAGGGAGGATCCGCTGCGCCTGCAGATGCACGACTTGGCAGCGCTTCTGCACAAGACCATCGGCGAGATTGAGGCGATGCCGGTGGACGAGTTTTTAGGGTGGCAAGTGTGGTGGCGGATCCGGAATGACAGACAGGACGATAAACTGGGTATTTCGGGCAACCGATAGAACGTCCCAGGCGTTCCGGTCCATCGATGGGCGGCTGAAGTCCGTCGGCAGTACTCTCGCGACCATCTCCCGCTTTGCTGGCTTCGGCGCCGTGGCTGGTGGGGCCGCGCTACTGACTCGTGACCTCGTGCGGCTGGGTTCCGAACTGTCCGACGTGGCGGACAAGCTGGGCGTGTCAGCCGAGCAAGTTCAGGTGCTGAAGTTTGCCGTCGAGCAAACTGGTGGATCTTTCGATCAACTGCAGTCAGCACTGCAGTTCAACACCAAGCTGGCCGGCGAAGCGGCGCGAGGCAACAAGGCTGCTGCCGACACCTTCCGGCTGCTTGGTCTCGATGCAAAGCGTTTTGTTGATCTGCCAATCGACCGGCGCTTTGCGGTCATTGCGGAGCAGTTGCGTCGGGTGGAGGATCCCGCCCTGCGACTGGATCTCACGCTAAAGGCTTTGGGCCGAAGTGGCGGTGATCTTGCCCCGCTGCTGTCCCAGGGCGCGGCGGGCCTTGCGACATATGAAGAGCAGCTCCGCAGTACCAACAGCATCCTGTCTGATGAGCAGGTGCAGGCGCTGGATGCGGCGGGTGATGCGTGGGATGCCTTTATCCTGCGCCTGCGGGTAGGTGTTGCCCCGGCGCTCACCGGTACGCTGGGCTTTATCTCCGATGTCTCTTCCGCGTTGCGTGGCATCGCTGACCAGAACGAGCAAATTCGGCGCTCATTCCAGGGGCTTGGCAGGGGGCCGCAATCCCGTCGAGGCTCGGCGTCGCGTGGCCCTCTGAGTGACCGCGAGGCGAGCGCAATCACAGCGCAGGCCGGAGATCCAGCCGTTGAGGCAGCGCGACGTGCGGCTGAGGCCGCAGCAAAATCCGCAGAAGCGGCTTTCAAGCGGATGCAAGACGCTGCGCGTGTAGCGCAGGCTGACATTGCCCGCATTTTTGACCAGACCCGCACACCACTGGAAGAATATCTAGCCGGCATTCAGCGCGTCGCAGAGTTGCAGTCGTCCGGGCTGGATGCGGATACCGCAGAGCGCGAGTTGCGTCGGCTGGCTGATGTGTACAGGGATGTAGCAACACGCGCGTATGAAGCCAGCGATGCTGGTCAGGCGTGGGCGGCAGCGCAGTCGGATGCAGCGCGGATCATTGCAAGTCTGATTACGCCGTTTGAGGCGTATGGTTCCGCGCTGGATCGAATTGCCGAACTACAGAATCTTGGGCTGTTGAACACAGAGCAGGCGGCGAAAGCAGCAAGCAATGCTGCACAGGACTACGCCGATGCGCAGATCGCCATCGCGCGTGGCAATGAGCAGTTGGCCGACTCGACGGAGCGCCTGCTGCGGGACATTCGCACAGCGGCGGAAGGCTTTGCACGCGACCTGACCGACTCGTTCTTCGACGCCACGAATAGCATTGGCGACATGTTCAGACAGCTGGCGATCACCATCGCGAAGGCGCTGTTCACGCAGACCGTTACGGGCCCGCTGATCCAGGGCATCCTCGGTGGGCTCGGCATCCCCGGCCGTGCCTCTGGTGGCCCGGTCACTGGCGGGTCGCCGTACATCGTGGGTGAGCGTGGCCCAGAGCTGTTCGTGCCGCGCGGCTCGGGCTCGATCATCGCCAACGGCGCCGGCGGCACTCCCATCTCGGTCAACATGACCATCACCAGCGTAGACCCTCAGACCGCTGCGCAGACCATCGCGGCGCAGGAGCGGCTGATTACCGGGATGGTCCGACGCTCGATGCTGAGGGCCGGTGTCCGGCCGGCAATGGCATGAGCACATTACGTTACGTCAATGCATCGCTGGATTTCCGTC
>JAANMY010001061.1_pt1 | contig 33643 bp, 33 predicted proteins | sample 7279691 | NCBI WGS metagenome assembly JAANMY01 (sample SAMN14094543, study PRJNA606508) | bioreactor metagenome | isolation source: A lab-scale SPAN reactor treating ammonium-rich wastewater day 388 | place: Ireland: Galway | collected 2018-02-07
GGCTTAACCTAACCAGACACGGGCATTGCGGAACATGCGCATCCAGGGGCTGTCTTCCTGCCAGCCATCCGGCTGCCACGAGTTGGCCACGGCGCGGAATACGCGCTCCGGGTGCGGCATCATAATAGTCACACGGCCATCAGTGGTAGTCAGCGAGGTAATACCGGCCGGCGAACCGTTCGGGTTCTGCGGGTATTGCTCGGTGACTTTGCCGTAGTGATCAACAAAGCGCATCGCTACCGTGCCACTGTGGTTAGCTTTGGCAAAAGCTTCACTGGAGGCAAATTCGGCATGGCCTTCACCATGCGATACCGCGATTGGCATACGCGAGCCGGCCATACCAGCAAAGAACAGTGACGGGCTTTGCTGAATTTCGACCAGGCTAAAACGTGCTTCGAAGCGCTCTGATTTGTTGCGCACAAAGTGTGGCCACAGCTCAGCGCCCGGGATCAGGCTCTTTAAGTTCGACATCATCTGACAGCCGTTACACACGCCAAGCGAGAAGGTGCTGTCACGCTCGAAAAACGCGGCAAACTGCGCTCTGGCCATGTCATTAAACAGCACCGATTTCGCCCAACCTTCACCGGCGCCTAATACGTCCCCGTACGAGAAACCACCACAGGCCACTAAGCCGTTAAAGTCACTCAGCTTAGCGCGGCCAGCTAAAATGTCGCTCATATGCACGTCAACGGCAGTAAAGCCAGCCCGGTTAAAAGCGGCGGCCATTTCCACATGCGAGTTAACGCCTTGCTCACGCAAAATGGCCACTTTCGGCGCAGCACCTTTTAGAATGAACGGTGCAGCAACATCGTCGTTCAGATCAAAGCTTAACTTAACGTTTAAGCCCGGATCTGCCGCATCGGCTTTGGCATCAAATTCCTGCTTGGCACCTTGCGGGTTATCGCGCATTGCCTGCATCTGATAAGTGGTTTCCGCCCAGATGCAGCGCAGACGGGTACGGCTGTCGGCTAACACTGGCGTATCACCACGACGAATAATCAATTCATCAGCGCTGGTCACTTTACCAATCACATGACAAAGCTCAGCCAGATTATGCTGTGCCAGCACCTGCTGCACATAAGCCAGCGCAGCGTTGCTTACCTGAATAACAGCGCCAAGCTCTTCCGAGAACAGTACCGCCAGATCATCGCTACCCAGCGCACTGATATCAGCCTGGATACCGGCTTTACCGGCAAATGCCATCTCAGCCAGCGTGGTAAATAAACCACCGTCAGAGCGGTCATGGTAGGCCAGTAATTTTTGCTCGCGGGTGAGTTGCTGCAGCGCGTTAAAGAAGTTAATTAACAGCTCTGGGCTATCTAAATCCGGTGCCTGCTGGCCTAACTGCTTGTACACCTGGGCTAAGCAGGATGCGCCCAAACGGTTTTGTTTATTGCCTAAGTCGATTAACAACAGGCTGGTGGCGCCCTTATCGGTACGTAGCTGCGGCGTTACCGTGTTACGGATATCTTCCACCCGGGCAAAGGCCGTAATAATTAACGACAGCGGCGCAGTTACCGCATGCTCTTTACCGTCTTGTTGCCACTTGGTTTTCATCGACATCGAGTCTTTACCTACTGGAATAGTGACTTCCAGCGCCGGGCATAACTCTTCACCGATGGCTTTAACCGCCGCATATAAACCGGCGTCTTCGCCCGGGTGACCGGCGGCAGCCATCCAGTTGGCGGATAACTTCACCCGCTTTAAGTCGCCAATATCGGTAGCCGCGATGTTGGTAATGGCTTCAGCCACAGCCAGACGGGCAGAGGCAGCAAAGTCTAGCAGGGCCACCGGCGTGCGCTCGCCCATTGCCATGGCTTCACCGTGGTAGGTATCGTAACTGGCTGCAGTCACACCACAGTTCGCCACTGGCACCTGCCAGGGGCCTACCATCTGGTCGCGGGCGACTAAACCGGTAACGCTACGGTCACCTATGGTGACCAGGAAGGTTTTCTCGGCAATCGTCGGTAAACGCAGTAAGCGCTCCGCAGCATCTTTAATGCTGACACCGGCTAAATCCAGCGCCTTACCGGCGGTTTGGGCGCTTTGAACGTCGCGGTGCATTTTCGGCGCTTTACCCAGTAATACATTCAGCGGTAAATCGATAGGTGTGCTACCAAAATGGCTGTCGCTCAGCGTTAAATGCTGCTCGCTGGTGGCTTCACCTACAACAGCGAAAGGCGCGCGCTCACGCTGACAGATCTGCTCAAACAGCGGCATTTTATCCGCCGGAATCGCCATCACATAACGCTCTTGCGATTCATTACACCAAATTTGCAGTGGCGACATGCCTGGCTCGTCGTTGGGTACATTGCGCAGTTCAAACTTACCACCGACACCGCCATCGTTTACCAGCTCAGGGAAAGCATTCGATAAACCGCCGGCGCCGACGTCATGAATAAACACGATAGGGTTGTCTTTGCCCAGCTGCCAGCAGCGGTCGATCACTTCCTGACAACGGCGTTCAATTTCCGGGTTCTCCCGTTGCACTGAGGCAAAATCCAAATCTTCTGCTGATTGGCCAGAGGCCATTGAAGACGCTGCCCCACCGCCCAAACCGATATTCATCGCCGGGCCGCCCAGCACTACCAGTTTAGCACCCACCGGCAAGTCACCTTTTTGCACATGCTCGGCGCGGATATTACCCAAACCACCGGCAATCATAATCGGCTTGTGGTAACCACGCACTTCTTCGCCATTGTGGCTCGGTACACTTTCTTCGTAAGTACGGAAGTAACCGTTAATCGCCGGGCGACCAAATTCGTTGTTAAAGGCCGCACCGCCCAGAGGGCCTTCCAGCATAATATCCAGCGCGGTGACAATACGATCCGGCTTACCAAAATCGGTTTCCCACGGCTGTTCAAAGCCCGGGATACGTAAATTTGATACCGAGAAACCGACCAGACCGGCTTTCGGTTTAGAGCCCACACCCGTGGCGCCTTCATCACGGATCTCACCGCCAGAGCCTGTCGCTGCGCCCGGGTAGGGTGAAATCGCTGTCGGGTGGTTGTGGGTTTCAACCTTCATCAGCACATGAATTGGCTCATGGTGATATTGATACGTTAAATTACCCGGCTGGGCAAAAAAGCGGCCAGCGGTTGAGCCTTCCATTACCGCAGCGTTATCTTTATAGGCAGACAACACATAATCCGGCGTTTGCTCAAAGGTGTTTTTAATCATTTTAAACAGCGATTTAGGCTGTTTTACGCCGTCGATAGTCCAGTCGGCGTTGAAAATTTTGTGCCGGCAGTGCTCAGAGTTAGCCTGGGCAAACATATACAGCTCTATGTCGTTTGGGTTACGACCCAACGCGATAAAGTTGCTGTACAGATAGTCTATTTCATCGTCGGCCAGTGCCAGGCCCATCTCATTGTTGGCTTTAACCAGCGCATCGCGGCCACCCGCGATAATATCAACTGATGCCAGTGGCGCCGGCTCGGCTTTAGCAAACAAGGCTTGCGCCTGCTCAAGCTCAGTAAATACGGCTTCCATCATACGGTCATGCACTAAGGCGGCAACCTGTTGCAGCTGAGCTGCGCTTAACGGCTGCGCCGCTTGCACATAATAGGCAATACCGCGCTCTAAGCGACTTACCTGGCTTAAGCCACAGTTGCGGGCAATGTCGGTGGCCTTGGACGACCAGGGCGAAATAGTACCCGGCCGGGGCGTGACCAGTAATAACTGGCCGCGCGGCTCGTGGCTGGCAATAGCCGGGCCATAGGTGAGTAGTTTATCCAGCGTTTGCTGCTGTACGTCAGTCAATGCGCTGCTGACATCAGCAAAGTGCATAAACTCAGCATAGAGGCTGCTGAGGGTTAAGCCACTTTGGGCGCATTGGTCGAGTAACTTCTGAATTCTGAAATCGGACAGTGCTGGCGCACCACGCAGGATCAACATAGGCTTTTTTTCCCGTGGGTTGAACGACGATGGAACCTAAAACAGGCGCGACATTATAAAGAAATTTCTGCCTAAGTGGTATGAGTAAACACTGACGGCGTAACAGAAGTTTGCTATAACAGCGCAGAAGATGACGATTCAGGTTAGCTAAGATGTACAAATGCGGCGCCTGGTTGCTGTTAGTACTGTGGTTGTCCGGCTGTAGCCCCGCGCCCTCAGAAAGCCAGCTTTACCAGATATATCAACGTGATAGCTTAAAGGTGGGCATTCTGCACGGCCCCACCAGCTATTACGTGGGCGTCGATGGCCCGGTCGGCTTTGAACTGGAATTAAGCCAGGCGTTGGCTGACAAATTGGGCGTAAAGCTGGAGTTATACCCCAGCTATCATCTGGACGAACTGCTGCAAAAGCTTAACTCCGGTCAGGTAGACTATATTGCCGGTGGCCTGACACTCACCGAATTTCGTAAAGGTAAATACCGCGCCGCCCCCGCCTATCGCTGGATTAACGAAGTGCTGGTGTTTAAACAAGGCAACACCTGGCCCAGAACCCTGCAAGATTTAACTGATACCGTAGTGGTGGTAAAAGACAGCAGCCATGCCGAAACCCTACAGCAGCTCAGCCTGGAGTATCCTGAGCTGGACTGGCAGGTGCACCCAGGCCTGGATAACGATGAAATTCTGCAGCAGGTGGTTGATGGCAATATCGCCTACACCCTGACAGATTCCAACCAACTGGCGCTGAACCGGCGTTTTTATCCCAACCTTAGCATTGCTTTTACTGTACGGGATAATCTGCCGGTGAGCTGGCTGATGGCGGATAACAACGATGATTCACTCTACGCCGTGCTGATCGAATTTTTTGGCACCATGTATCAGGGTGGCGAGCTGATTGCACTGGAAGATCGCTACTTTGGCCATGTACAGCAGTTTGATTATGTCGATACGCTGGTCTATATCGAGGCGATAGAGCAAACCTTGCCACGCTTTAAAACCTGGTTTGAACAATACGCCGGAGAGTTGGACTGGCGCCTGCTGGCGGCACTCAGTTATCAGGAGTCGCACTGGGACCCGCACGCGAAAAGCCCGACCGGGGTACGCGGTCTGATGATGCTCACCTTGCCAACAGCCCAACAAATGGGCGTGCGCAGCCGGCTGGACCCTGAGCAGAGTATTCGCGGCGGCAGCCGCTATCTGCACCGTTTAGTCAGCCGTATTCCTGAGCGTATTGCCATGCCAGACCGGCTCTGGTTTGCGCTGGCGTCGTATAATGTTGGCTGGGGCCATGTGGAAGATGCGCGCATTTTAACCCAGCGTCAGGGCGCTGATCCGGACAAGTGGCTGGAAGTAAAACAGCGTTTGCCGCTGCTACGGCAAAAAAATGTGTATAAAACCACCAAGTACGGTTATGCCCGCGGCGATGAGGCGGTGACTTATGTCGACAATATTCGCCGCTACTACGATACCTTATTGTGGGTAGATGAACGTCAGCAAGCAGAGCTGCGGCTGCAACAACAAAAACAACGCTTGACCGAGCAGCCCGGTACGGCTGACAGTACAGAAATCTTGCCACCAGCAGCAGACACACCACCGCCGCCCTATTGAAAGCCGCTTGGTAAGCACCCATCATAGCCAACAGAACGACAAAATAGGTGTGCTATGTTAAAACGGAAAAAACCTCAGGTAAGGGCCAAACGTCGCCGACTGGTAGATGTCGCCTCCAGCCGCCGGCGCATTAAACGCAATATTGCTGTGGCTAAGCTGCATCAGCGCCGCCGTCATTACACCGGCTTCTTCAACCAGCCTGCCGAGCTTGCTTAAGCGCTTTGTGCTCGGCGCGCCGGCGCTGAAAAAAACCGGACAACTGTGCCGCGCACTCTTGCGCCAATACCCCCGATACCACCTCAAGCTGATGATTAAACCGGGCATACTGCACCAGATTAAGCACCGAGCCGGCCGCGCCGGTTTTTGCATCAGTAGTACCGAATACTAATCTGTCGATACGGCTATGTACCATGGCGCCGGCGCACATAGTGCAGGGTTCCAGCGTGACGTATAAAGTGCACTCAGGCAGCCGGTAATTCCCCAGCTGCGCAGCAGCGGCCCGTATCGCCTGCATTTCAGCATGGGCAGAAGGGTCATTTAAACTAATCATCTGGTTCCAGCCCTCTGCCAGCAGCACATTGTCTTTTACCAGCACCGCACCTACCGGCACTTCACCTTGTTGTTCGGCTTTGGCGGCCAGCATGATGGCATGACGCATCCAGTCTTCATCAGTCATAATGGCTTACAATTAATTGCTAGATTGATGGCAAAGTTTATCACTATATTCTGGTGAAATTGGCTAAACTTTTTACCATTTGGCTAACGCAGCCCAACAACCTAAACTTAAAACACTGATAAATAATAACTTTAAAGATGGCATTGGCTTTGCTTAATGCTGGCTAGCTCAACGAACAGGAGAATGTACAACATGGGACCTTTTGAAATTGCCGCCATTGCCATTATTGGTGGTTTAGCTTACTCGGCTTATGACTCGCACAATAAAAGTAAAGGTAAAGCCAACAGTCAGGATGTCACCGAGTTAAAAGCAGAACTGGAAAAGATGAAACAGCGTATCGCCACGCTGGAAAGCATCGTGACCGATAAGTCCTATCAACTTAAAGATCAGATTAACCGCTTGTAATAGCTAACATAGTCAGCGCCCTGATCTGTAGCAGTTCGCCGCTGTTATGATACACTGCCGGCAACTGCAGACAGGAGCTGACAATGTCGACAGAAATTCTGGTTACCCGCGCCCGCGCCATCTGTGAGAAAAATGGCGCCCGTTTTACTGCGATACGAGAAAAAGTATTTCGCTTACTGGCTGAGCTTGATGGCGGCATTGGTGCTTATGAGTTGTTAGAACAGCTGAAACAATCCGAGCCGGGTGCTAAACCTGCTACCATTTACCGGGCACTGGAGTTTCTGACCGAGCAAGGCTTTATTCATAAAATAGAGTCCAGCAATGCTTTTTTGCTGTGTCACCATTTCGGCCAGCACCACCCGGCACAATTACTGATCTGCGATCAGTGCGGTAACGTAACAGAACTGCACTCTCACCTGTTACAGGACGAGTTTAACCGCCAGGCCGTGGCACAAGGCTTTGACATTAAACAGCAAACCATAGAGGCGCACGGCAGCTGTAAGCGCTGTCGTAGTAGCTAATAATTTTCTCCTGAATCAATGCGCTAGCTTGTACATTTAGTAAAAGGTTTCTAATCTTAAACAAGTTGTAGCCCGATCCTCCGACTTCAGACAGGCGTTGACATGAATGTTGAATTTATAAACCCGTTTTTATCTTCACTCGTAAATGTGCTTAGCACTATGGCCAATACTACTATTGTTCCCGGCCAGCCCAGAATTAAAAAAGACGAAGTGGCCCGTGGCGACGTGTCAGGCCTTATCGGCATGGTCAGCCCGCAAACTAAGGGTTCGTTTTCTATTACCTTTGAAGAGTCGTTAGCGGTAGAAATCATGTTTCGTATGCTGGGCGAGCGGCCCAAAGGCATTACACCCGATGTTACTGATATGGTTGGCGAAATCACTAATATGGTTACCGGCGGTGCCAAACGGATATTGGGTGAAAAAGGCTACGACTTCACCATGGCGACCCCGGTAGTGGTGTCGGGGAAAAACCATACCATCTCGCATAAATCAGAAGGCGCCAAAATTCTGATGCCGTTCGATTCAGACTTTGGCAAAGTGCATATTGAAGTCAGTTTTGACAAATAGGCACTACTCTAAAGCATAAAGCCGGCGCTGAGCCGGCTTTTTTATTCAGCTACATTGTAATAAGTGAACTGTACCCGGCTGGTGATATTACACAGCAGCTCGTAGGGAATGGTATCAATACAACGCGCCAGGCGCTCTACCGGTAAATCAGCCCCCCAGAGTATCACCTTATCGCCAACCAAAACTGGCTCGGTGCCGATATCCACGGTAATCATATCCATCGATACCCGGCCAACAACGGGGAAGCGCTTGCCGTTAATTAAGACATCGGCGTTGTTGCCCGCCGCGCGCGGATAGCCATCACCATAGCCGATGGCCACAACAGCTAAACGGGTGTTGTGGGCCGCTATCCAGCTGCCGCCATAGCCTACGGCATCACCGGCTTTTACCTCACGCACAGCAATAACGCTGCTGCTAAGTGTCATCACTGGCTGTAAGCCATGGTCTTTGCCAACAGCGTCTGCCATAGGTGATACACCGTACAGCATTAAACCCGGCCGCACCCAGTCGCCATGACTATGCGGCCAGTTAAGTACTGCCGCCGAATTAGCCAGCGAGTGCTCGCCGGCTAACCCCTGGGTCAGCTCATTAAACAGAGCAAGCTGATTCGCTGTGCTGGGCTTATCCAGCTCATCTGAACTGGCAAAGTGGCTCATTAGCCTAAGCGGCCCCTGCACATTAGCACTTTGGCTTAACTGCTGGTACAGCGCTGCGACTTCGTGCGGGTAAATACCCAGCCGGTGCATGCCGGTGTCAATCTTAAGCCAGACCCGCACCGGTGCGTCTAACTGCGCCGCTAACAGTGCTTCAGCCTGCTCGCGGTGATGAATAACCAGCTGCAAATTAGAGGCAACAATTTGCGCCAGTTCATCCGGATGAAAAAAACCTTCCAGCAATACGATAGGCCGGGCAATACCACCGGCGCGCAGCGCTAAGGCTTCATCCAGCCGCGCTACGCCCAATGCATCGGCCTGTTTTAACGCCTGCGCCACCGCCAGCATGCCATGGCCATAAGCATTGGCTTTAAGTACCGCCAGCACTTTGCTGTGCGCGGCTAACTGTTTTACCCGGCTGTAATTATGCGCCAGCGCCGCTAAATCGATACTGGCCTGAGGCCTGCGGCTTTGCATTAATCATCCTCGAAACGGGCACTGCCGGCGTAGTTGTCAAAACGCGAATAACGGCCGTGGAACGTCAGGCGAATACGGCCAATCGGGCCGTTACGCTGTTTACCGATAATCACCTCGGCGGTGCCTTTATCCGGGCTGTCATCGTTATACACTTCGTCACGATAAATAAACATGATTAAGTCGGCATCCTGTTCGATAGAACCCGACTCACGTAAATCTGAGTTCACCGGCCGTTTATCAGCGCGCTGCTCTAATGAACGGTTAAGCTGCGACAGCGCGACCACCGGCACTTTAAGCTCTTTGGCTAAGGCTTTTAATGAGCGGGAGATTTCGGCTATTTCCAGCGTGCGGTTCTCGCTCATGCCCGGCACCGTCATCAGCTGTAAGTAGTCAACCATGATCATACTTAAGCCGCCATGCTCCCGAGCAACACGGCGTGCCCGTGAACGCACTTCGGTAGGCGTTAAGCCGGAGCCATCATCGATATACATTTTGCCTTTGGTGTTCAAAAGCTCAATGGCAGAAGACAAACGCGCCCAGTCTTCATCTTCTAACTGGCCGGTGCGTACCTTGGTTTGATCAATGCGGCCAAGTGATGCCAGCATACGCATCATAATTTGCTCGGAGGGCATCTCTAAGCTGAAAATCAGCACCGGCTTGTCACTGGTGATGGCCGCATGCTCACACAGGTTCATGGCGAAGGTGGTTTTACCCATCGATGGCCGGGCGGCGACGATAATTAAGTCTGACGGCTGCAGGCCGTTGGTCATTTTGTCTAAATCAATATAGCCGGTCGATACGCCGGTGACACCATCGTGTGGTGAGCGAAACAGCTCGTCGATTTTTTCGATGGTTTTCGCCAAAATGCTGTTAATCGGCTCCGGGCCTTCGTTGGCATTGGCGCGCTGCTCGGCAATTTTAAATACTTTGGTTTCAGCAAAGTCTAACAGCTCCGCACTGTTTCGCCCTTGCGGGTCGTAACCGGCATCGGCAATATCGTGCGCGACCGAAATCATGTCGCGCACCACGGCGCGCTCCCGCACGATATCGGCATAGGCCAGAATGTTCGCGGCACTGGGGGTATTCTTGGCAATTTCGCCCAAATAGGCAAAGCCGCCGACATCGTCCAGCTGTTGATTAGCCTCTAAATTTTCCGATACGGTAATAATGTCGATAGGCTGGCTGGCTTCGGCCAGACGTGACATGGCAGCAAAAATAAACCGGTGTGCCCGCAGGTAAAAGTCCTGCTCTACCACTTTTTCGGCCACGCGGTCCCAGGCTTCATTGTCCAGCATCAGGCCGCCTAATACCGATTGCTCGGCCTCAATTGAATGCGGCGGCATTTTAACAGCGGCAACCTGCTTATCTTTGTTACTACTCATAGCACCTGTATCTGTTGGCAAAAACAGCCTAATGCTAACCTGCCGCTGGCAGATCACAAAGCAAAGTCAGAGAATTTTTTATCAGAAAAGGTGTAGCGTGGGATGAAGCGGAGAAGGTAAAGCGCACTGCAGTTGCAGTGCGCTTTTAAGCAATTAAGCTTCTGCGATTACCACAACTTTAACAGTTGCGATAACTTCAGCGTGTAACTGCAGATCGATGTCGAACTCGCCAGTTTCACGTAAAGTACCGTTTGGCAGTTTAACTTCTGCTTTAGATACTTTCACGCCAGCTTCAGTGATAGCGTCCGCGATATCACGGGTACCTACTGAGCCGAACAGTTTGCCTTCGTCACCGGCTTTAGAAGCGATAGTCACTTCACCCAGCGCAGCAAGTTTGGCAGCACGGTCGTTAGCAGCGGCTAAGTCAGTAGCTAATTTAGCTTCTAATTCAGCACGACGGGCTTCGAACTTCTCGATGTTAGCCTTAGTTGCCGGAACTGCTTTACCCTGTGGGAATAAGAAGTTACGAGCATAGCCAGACTTAACAGTTACATTGTCACCTAAACCACCCAGGTTAGCGACTTTGTCTAACAGAATAATTTGCATTACTTATACCCCTTCTGTATTAGCTGTGTGAGTCGCTGTACGGTAACAGAGCCAGGTAGCGCGCGCGCTTAATAGCACGGGCTAATTGACGCTGATACTTAGCGCTGGTACCAGTAATACGGCTAGGTACGATTTTGCCGCTTTCTGTAACGTAGTTTTTCAGAACAGCGGTATCTTTGTAATCAATCTCTACAGTGCCTTCTGCAGAAAAACGGCAGAATTTACGGCGACGGAAAAAACGTGACATTTGCCTGTCTCCTAACTTATTTGTTCAATGTGTTGTGCGTGCAGTACCAGCTTGGCTTGTCCACTGCGGCTTTGGTGCCGGTTTAAAAAACCGCTTACCCTAACCATATTGCCCAACGTTAACGCTTTAGTATGTTGTGTCAGTTCAGTTCCGGTGAGTACCACCTGTATCCTGACATAAGCCTGGCGGTTTAAGCCGGCTTCTATCTGGCTACTGCGATGTTCCAGTGCCAGAACCGTGTGCGGTATACCCGCCGGACTTTCGCTGTGCTCTGGTGTACGGCAAATCGTGCCTACCAGTACGGTGCAATTGTCCATTAACAACAACTTACTCTTCGTTTGATACTTGCTCTTCAGTTTCGCGAGGAGCACGCTCACGACGTTCTTCACGTACCTTAGCCATTGGTGATGGCTCAACGATGGCACCGTCAGTGCGCATAATCAGGTTACGTAATACCGCGTCGTTGTAGCGGAAGTTAGTTTCCAGCTCATCAATCACAGTTTGTGGTGCTTCTACGTTCATCAGAACATAGTGTGCTTTGTGCAGCTTCTGGATTGGGTAAGCCAGTTGACGGCGGCCCCAGTCTTCCAGACGGTGAATAGCACCACCCGCTTCTTTGATCGCGCCAGTGTAACGCTCGATCATGCCTGGTACCTGCTCACTCTGATCAGGGTGAACCATAAAAACGATTTCGTAATGACGCATTGTAGCTCCTTACGGTTAGTAAGCCTCGGGGGAACTCGGCCGGGGTTCTCATGGAGGCAAGGAACGTTAGTGTATGGCCGAAGGTCGCGTATTTTACGGACTTGGCGGGCAAATAACAAGCAGAGTTTTACTTAACTGCGCTGGCGCACGGCTTCAAATAAGCAGATACCGGCGGCAACCGATACGTTAAGGCTGGACACGGTGCCAAACATCGGAATTTTTACCAGGCTATCGCAGGTTTCGCGCGTTAGCCGGCGCAAGCCTTCACCTTCAGCACCCAGTACCAGCGCTAACGGGCCTTTTAAGTCCGCATCGTAAACTAAGGTGTCAGTTTCACCGGCAGTACCCACTATCCAGACACCAGCATCCTGCAATTCACGCATGGTGCGGGCTAAATTGGTAATGGTAATAAAAGGCACACTCTCGGCGGCACCACAGGCCACTTTGCGCACCACCGAGGTTAGTTTTACCGAGCGGTCTTTTGGCGCCACTACCGCATGCACGCCGGCAGCATCAGCGCTGCGCAAAATAGCACCTAAGTTATGCGGGTCGGTTACACCGTCGAGAATTAGAATAAACGGCTTGTCGTTAGCCGCCACTATAGCGGCTAAATCCGTTTCATTGCCTGTGCTTTGTAAACGGGCTTTAGCGACGACGCCCTGATGCTGGCCGCCGACCATATCATCCAGCGTTTTACGGTTACAAAACTGCACCGACACGCCGTTTTGACGGGCTAATTGAATGATCGGTTGCATGCGCTTATCGTCGCGATCTTTCATCACAAACAATTCCAGCACATCTTGCGGCGCACGCTGTAAAAACGCCTCTACTGCGTGAATACCAAATACCAGATCTGCGTTCATTGTTAGCCCTTGTTTCGCCAGCCAGAAAAATTGGCCGGCAGTTTACCTTATTTTGCCTTACGCCGTGGCTTTTTCCGCGCGGTAATATTACGCGCGCCTTTCGGTTTAGCTTCTGCTTTGGCAGGCGCTTTGCCCCCCTTGGCCGAACCGCGCTTGGCGCCTTTCTCTGCTGCCGCTTGCTTAGACGCTTTAATATCGGCTTTGTTAACAAAGCGTTTTGGTTCGCCCACCAGCACTAAATCAATTTTGCGCGCTTCTAAATTTACCGCCGCCACTTTCACTTTGAGTAAGTCACCCATGCGGTAACTGACTTTACTGTGCTCGCCAGTTAACACGTGTCGATCGCTATCAAAGTGGTAGTAATCATTTTGCAATGAGGTGACATGCACCAGGCCTTCGATATACAGCTCGGTTAAGCGCACAAATAAGCCAAAGCTGGTTACGGTAGACACTACGCCTTCAAACTCTGCGCCTAAATGATCCTGCATATACTCGCATTTCAGCCAGTCGGCCACTTCACGGGTGGCGTCATCGGCACGCCGCTCAGTCATCGAGCACTGCTCGCCCAGTGGCGTAATTTCAGCTTCAGTGTATTCGCGGGCACCGGTCACTTTTTGCCCCTGCTTAGCTAATAAGGCTTTAATACCACGGTGCAGCACTAAATCCGGGTAGCGGCGAATCGGTGAGGTAAAGTGAGCGTAGGCTTCCAGCGCCAGGCCAAAGTGGCCCTGATTATCGCCCTGATATACGGCCTGCTTCATTGAGCGCAGCATAGTGGTTTCAATCAGTTCGCGGTCTGGTCGCTCACCAATACGGTTTAACAGCTCTGTTAGCTCTAGCGGGGTTGGTTCAGAAGGTAAATCTGCTTCAATGCCAAGCTCAGCTAAAAAGCGGCGGAAGTTATCAAAGCGGTCACCGTCTGGCCGTTCGTGTACGCGAAACAGGGTGTGGGCTTCGTGTTTTTCAATAAAACGCGCCGCCGCCACGTTGGCCATAATCATGCATTCTTCAATGATCTTATGCGACTCAACCCGGTGTACCGGTACTATCTGCTCAATTTTACGGTGGCTGTTAAAAATAAACCGCGTTTCTACCGTTTCAAACTCAATAGCACCGCGTTGGCCGCGTACTTTGGCCAGCTTTTTATACAGCGCATACAGGGTCTCAATATTGGTCAGATTGTCAGTGTATTGCGCCCGCAGCTCCGGGTCGCCCTGCAGTATTTTATGTACCTTGTTATAGGTTAAGCGGGCGCTGGAGTGCATTACCGCTTCATAAAACTGATAGCTTTCCAGCTTGCCATTGGCGCTGATGTGCATGTCGGCAACTAGACACAGGCGGTCTACATGTGGGTTTAATGAACATAAACCATTCGATAAAGCCTCGGGCAACATGGGTACCACATGATCGGGGAAGTACACCGAGTTTCCACGCTCTATCGCCGTGTTATCCAGCACCGTATAAGGCAGCACATAGGCACTGACATCAGCAATCGCCACCCATAAACGCCAGCCGCCGTTTTCTTTCGCTTCTGCGTATACTGCATCGTCAAAGTCACGCGCGTCTTCGCCATCAATGGTAATCAGGCCCAACTGGGTTAAATCGACCCGGCCTTGTTTGGCCGCTGCCGGTACGTCTTCGCCGTATTGCGCCACTTGCTTTAACACCGCATCGGAGAACACATGTGGAATACTGTGATTACGTATGGCAATTTCAATTTCCATACCCGGCGCCATATGCTCGCCCAGCACTTCCGTCACTTTACCGACCGCATTCACCCGTTTTGATGGCCGCTGCGTGACCTCTACCAGCACTACCTGGCCATGGCGGGCTGCGCCCTGTTCACCATCGGGGATCACAATATCCTGCGTAATACGCGGGTCATCCGGCACCACGACGCCTAAGGCAAAATCTTTATAGTAGCGGCCCACTATCGGCTCAGCGCGCGGCTCCAGCACCCGCACAATGCGGGCTTCGGTTTTATCTTTGCTGTTAACGCTTTGCGCTGTGGCCAGCACGATGTCACCGTGCAGTAAGCGCTGCATTTCAAAGTTGGGGATAAACCAGTCTGGCCCACCGTGCTCCAGCTTTAAAAAACCAAAGCCTTCACGGTGGCCCAGTACGGTGCCCTTTACCAAATCCATATTATCAACCAAACCATAACGGCGGTTTTTGGTGTAAATAAGCTGGCCGTCACGCTCCATGGCGCGCAAACGCTTTTTCAGCGCAAAAATGGCATCATCATCGGTTAAACCCAGCTCTTGTACTAATTCATCAAAATAAGCGGGGCTTTGGCGTTTTTCGATATGCTCGAGAATAAATTCACGGCTGGGGATGGGGTTTTCGTATTTTTCCTGCTCACGGGCAAGATGCGGATCATTTACCGTCATTAAGTTTTCTTGTGTGTCCTAAATTGTGTTAAGTGTAACAGCTAAACCGGCAAAAGCGTATGAACTTCACTTTACCGGGCGTTTCGCATTCGCCACTACCTTGGCAGGCATTTTCTGCGCTAGCTTTGCCAGTAGCTGCTGTATTTGTTTATGGGTGGCACTATCTGCCGTAATGGCATGATGCAACCAGCGGTAGCTTTGCTCAAAGTCGACCGGGCTGCCGTGGCCATCCACCAGTATTTGCGCCAACCTAAGCTGGGCTTTTAAATTACCCAGTGCCGAGGCTTCGCGTAAGTAGACAATAGCTTTGTCGATATCAGGCTGCACAAAGCGGCCAATATGGTAATAGCGCCCTACCTGTTCTAAGCCTTCCGGCAAGCCCTGCGCTGCGGCTTGTAGCATTAAATCCCAGCCGCGCTCGACGTTACGTGGCACGCACACCGCGTAAGCCAGCATATCACCGTATAAAAACTGATAGGCTGGCAGCTGCATAATATCGGCCCGGGCTTCAATATCACGCACCAGCTGACAATCATCTGCCCGTACCCGCTTCAGGTGGCTGTTGGTACGAATAAGCGCCAACAGCTCATCCTGGCTATAAAGCTGCACCGCTTCCAGTTCTTGTGCTGATGTAGTTGTGGCAGCTGGCAGGAAAAACCCGGCCAGCAACAACCATAGCGTTTTTTTCATTAATACCGCCACTAAATTGTCATTACAGCCTTTATCGGCCGGTGTTGACATCAGTTGAGCCATTATCTGAACAAAAAGCTAAGCAAAAACCGCGCCTTTATTGCTCATTGTTTACCACCCAAGGCGCTGCCAGCCTGGTTTTTTGCTGCGCCGGTTTAATACTGGCACTACCTACCGCTACATCGCTACAGCTGCCACTGCTCATGTAGCTGATGGCTTCGGCATACAGCGGATCTGTCACCACGCCCCAATCACCGGTAATGGCGTCGTTAACCTGGCAATTTGGCAGCAACCCATCAAAGTAGTCGCCCTGATCCAGCGCGTTCACGGTCTGAAAATTAATGGCAAACAGCACATAGTTGCCAATAATATCCGGCTGCTGTCCGACCGGCTTACCACAGGTGGTGTCACCGATTTGTACCACGTCAACAAAAGGCGCTAATGAGTTAATCACCAGCTCGCTGGACGAACAGCTAGATTGCGTTGTCAGTACGAAAACCCGTGGCAAGTTAAGCACACTGCGACCAGCACCCAGCGCAAAACGGGTGGTCGTGTTCTTCGCGGTGTTCTTATCATTGTATTGATATTTAACAAACACCTGGTTTTGCACGGCGTTTTGCGCAATTTGCGTGGCTAACTGATTAGCAACCCGGATAAGGCCGCCGCCGTTATAACGTAAGTCCAACACCAGCTCATCCACCCCCTGGGCGGCAAAATCAGCAAAGGCGGTTTCCAGCTCAGACTCTGACAGCTCAATAAAGGTATTAAACACCAGATAGCCTACCAGCTTGCCATCCACATTTCTGACCGATCTGTGCAGTACGGTATTGGTAGTCACTTCACTTTTGACAAAATCCGCTGACAGTTCAGTGCCATCGGGTTTGCGCCACACGAAGTTGCGCATCACGCCGTCTTCATTCGGGCCATAAACATCATCATTCGTCGCCGTACCGGCATCGAGGCGGCTTAACCACTCAGCAACGCTTACACCTTCAATTTCAATAATTTTGTCGCCGCGGCGCAGGCCATTTTGCGCTGCTGAGCCATCGTCATACACATAGGCAATGTGCAAGCTAGTGTTGTTGTCTGCCCGGCTGCTGGAAAAACCATAACCAAAGAAGGTCGCATTGATAAAACGATCTTCATACTCCTGCCGGGTCAGAATAAAGCTGTAGCGGTCTTGCGGCGCAGCAACCGCCTGCAGCAGTGCTGAAGGCGAGTTGTAAATGTCCGGGTTAACGCTGGCTGGCAAGTCGCGATACCACAAATAATCTTGTTGCAGGGCGCAAAACACCTGAGAGTTAATATCGCTACGCTGACACAGGTTAGTGCCTGCGCTGTCGTCATTGCTGCCGCCACCACCACAAGCAGTGAGTCCCAACAACAAGGCAAAGGTAAGTAATAAACGCATAGTACTGGCTCCTTAATAGGCTATTTGACCAGCATAAAACAAAAATGCTGCCCTTTGGCAGCATTTTTTATACGCAACAAACAAAGTTTCAGATGTTAGCTAGCGAAAGGGTGGCGCAGCACTATGGTTTGTACCCGATCTGGTCCGGTAGAAACGATATCAATCGGCACGCCGGTAAGCTGCTCTAAGCGGTTAATATAGTTGCGCGCCGCCTGCGGCAGTTGCTCCAGCGACTGCACACCAAAGGTGCTGTCCTGCCAGCCTGGCATTTCTTCATAGATTGGCGTTACCAGCTCATAGCCTTCAGCGGCCAGTGGCGGCACATCGGTAATATTGCCGGCGGCATCTTTATAACCAGTACAAATTTTTACGCTATCCAGGCCGTCTAACACGTCCAGCTTAGTTAAGCAGAAGCCGGAGATGCTGTTTAATTGCACAGCGCGTTTTACCGCGACCGCATCAAACCAACCACAGCGGCGCTTACGGCCGGTAGTAGCACCAAATTCGTGGCCTTTTACACCTAAATGCTCACCCACCGCACAGCTTAGTTCGGTTGGGAAAGGGCCTGAGCCAACACGGGTAGTGTAGGCTTTGACAATACCCAGGACGTAATCCAGGTAACGTGGACCAAAACCGGCACCGGTAGCAACACCACCTGCGGTAGTGTTCGATGAGGTTACATAAGGGTAGGTACCATGATCGATATCCAGCAGCGTGCCCTGAGCACCTTCGAACATAATTTCCTGGCCGGCTTTACGGGCACGATCCAGTAGATCGGTCACATCAACCACCAGCGGTTTCAAAATTTCCGCGATGGCCAACGCGTTATCCAGCGTGGTCTGATAGTCCACCGCCGGCACTTTGTAGTACTGGGTCAGGGTAAAGTTATGCAGCTCCATCAGCGTTTTCAGCTTTTCAGCAAACAGCTGTGGGTTGAACAAGTCGCCAACGCGCAAACCACGGCGAGCGACTTTATCTTCATAAGCAGGGCCTATGCCACGGCCTGTAGTACCGATAGGCTTGTCACCACGCGCCAGCTCACGGGCTTTATCCAGCTCTACGTGAAATGGCAGGATCAGCGGACAGGCTTCGGACAGCAACAAACGCTCTTTTACCGGCACGCCACGCTGCTCCAGCATGGTCATTTCCTTTAAAAAGGCTTCCGGAGATAACACCACACCGTTGCCGATAACGCATTTTACGTTAGCGCGTAAAATACCCGACGGAATTAAATGCAATACGGTTTTTTCGCCGTCAATCACCAGAGTATGGCCCGCGTTATGGCCGCCTTGATAGCGCACCACATAACTGGCTTTATCTGTTAATAAATCGACAATCTTACCTTTACCTTCGTCACCCCATTGGGTGCCGAGCACTACGACGTTTTTGGCCATGGTTCCCACATCATGGAAAAAATTAGGCGTGGATTCTACCAAATAGCTAACTAAGTTTCAGCCGTCTGGATGAAAAAAAGCCGCTTTTTTCTCAGCGGCTTAATCCATCTTTAACTATCAATAACTTAGCAGGCTAGCCGGCCAGGCAGGTTAAATCATAGTCGGCACTGTTATGGTACAGCCCGAAGCCAAAGCGCAAGCGGTCACCACGATAATCGGTTTCGATACCGTCGCGTTTCAACTGCGCGGCCAGCTCGGCCACTTCCGCCGCCGCGCCTAAACGGAAGGTCAGGAAATGGCCATGCTGATTTAAATCCAGTGCCAACAGATTGTCCCGATTCAGCTTAGGATGGTTTACCGCGCTCAGCTTGTGTAAAAACACCTGCTGCAACTGCTGCACGTACTGATGAATGCGCCCCACGCTAATACCTTGCTGTTTAAACAGCCTAAGCACAGCATTCAGCCGGTATAAGGCAGAAAAATCCATGGTTGCACCGGCAAAACGATAGCCATCTTCGCTGTACAGTACCGTTGCCGATTTCTCTGCGGCAAGGGTGCCAAACTCGGCAAACCAGCCGGTATATAACGGCCGCTGCGCACTGCCCAGTGGTACTGCCATAAAGCAGCAGCCTTCGCCCCCGCCGGCATATTTATAACTGCCCGACAGATAAAAAATGCGCTCGGCAATCGCCGATAAGTCGGTCGGCAGCGCCATAAAACCATGGTAGCCATCAATTGCTATCATCGCCGTACTGACATCCGCCAATTGCTGTACAAAGTGGCTAAGACTGGCGATGGCAAAACCGGAATTAAAAAATACCTGGCTGCAAAAAATCAGCTGATAAGGTTGCTGCGCAGCGGCGGCGATAAAGCGCTGCTCAAAGCTGGCAAACGGCTCAGCAGCAATATAATCCACCTGCACATTGTCATACTCTGCCAGCCGTTTTACCTGTCGGCTGAAGCTGTGAAACTCGCTGTCGGTGGTTAAAATCCGTAGCGGCTGGCGTAAATCAAAACAGCTTAATAAACGCATCACCAGCTCGTGGGTATTGGGGGCAAATACAATTTGCTCGGGCTGTGGCAGCTGCAGAATATCAGCAATGAGTTGCTGTGTTTGTGGCACTTTATCACCGAAAATATAGCGCCATTTGTCGTCGACCAGCCGGGCGCTGTCATCCCAGTATTCCAGCATGGCATCGCGGCTAACATCAGGCCAGTAGTGGTGCGAATGACAAGCAAAGTGTTGCTTGCCGGGATTGGCGGCTAAAAAGCGCTGGAAAAACTGCTGATACATAACACTCTCCGCAAAGTGTCAGCGTGCTTGTGAGCTAACTGACACCGATAAAAAAGGCCCAAACGGGCCTTTTTTCATCAAGTTAAGCTTTAGTTCTGTACTTTATCCGACTTCATATACTTAAAGAAGTCGTTATCGGGCTGAATAACTAACACGTCATCTTTGCTCTTAAAGCTGTTTTTGTAAGCCTCAAGGCTGCGCACGAACGAGTAGAACTCGGCGTTCTTGTTGTATACCTCAGCATAGATACTGGCTGCCGTTGCATCACCTTCACCGCGCACGGTACGTGAGTTACGCTCTGCATCTGCCAACATAACGGTGACGCGGGCATCGACATCGGCGCGGATAATTTCAGCCTCTTCCATACCCTTAGAGCGGTGCTCACGCGCAACGGCATGACGCTCGGCTTCCATCCGGGCAAAAATCGAACTGCTGACTTCCTGTGGCAGGTTAATTTGCTTCACCCGCACGTCTACCACTTCAATACCCAACTCACGTGAGGCTTGCCCCGCCTGCTGCAGTGCACTTTGCATCAACTGAGTACGCTCGCCAGACACAATTTCCTGAATGGTGCGGGCACCAAACTCGGTACGTAAGCCGTTGTTAATGTATTGCTTTAACAGCACTTCGGCCTGAGCAGTATTGCCACCGGTCGCCAGGAAGTAGGCGCCAAAATCACTGATGCGCCATTTGACATAGCTATCAACCAGTAAGTCTTTTTTCTCGGCGGTCACAAAACGATCCTGTGCATCGTCCAGTGTTTGCACGCGGGCATCTAACTTACGCACAGTTTCAATCAGTGGCAGTTTAAAATGTAAGCCCGGCTCATACACCACCACATTTTGTTCGGCGTCGCGCTGAATTTTACCAAACTGAATAACAATGCCGCGCTGTCCTTCCGGCACCACAAACAGTGCAGACAGAAAGATAAAGGCGATAACAGCGATAATAATGAGTGTAAAGTTTTTCATCGGTTACCCCCTGCCGCTGCGTGTTGTCGTATTGCGTGAACTGTCAGTACGATTGCTGCCGGCATCAGTGTTGCTGCGCTGCGGCGTGAAAGGTACTGTGCTTGACGGCGTCGCTGCACCACTGCCTGGGTTTAGCATTTTGTCTAGCGGTAAATACATAATGTTGTTACCGTTTTTCACATCTACCATTACTTTAGACGTATTGCTGTATACCTGTTCCATGGTTTCCAGATACATACGATCGCGGGTAACCCTGGGCGCTGCCAGGTATTCAGGTAACAGCCTTTCAAAGCGCGCCACTTCACCCTGCGCTTTTAATACCGTTTGCTGCTTATAGGCTTCGGCTTCCTGCATTACACGGTTAACCTGACCACGGGCACGCGGTTCAATTTCGCGTGCATAAGCTTGTGCTTCCTGAATAAAACGCTCCTGATCTTCCTGCGCCTTAATCGCATCATCAAAGGCATCACGCACTTCTTCCGGTGGACGAGCGTCACGGAAGTTCACGTCAACCAGTGCAATACCCATATTGTAAGGCTGAATAATGCCTTCCAGCTCCTGACGGGTATTCTGCCGCACCACTTCACGACCACGGGTCAGTACGTCATCCATAATAGAGTGACCAATCACATAACGCAGCGCCGCATCGGTTGCCTGATGCAAGCTGCTGTCAGCATCGACTACCGAAAACTTATACAAGCGGGCGTTGAATACGCGGTACTGAATTTCAAAGGTCACCCGCACCAGATTCTGGTCCTGAGTTAACATAAAGCCGTCACTACGCAGCGTGCGCACGCTGGTCACATCTACCGGCAGCACGTTATCAATAAAAGTAGGCTTCCAGTGAATACCCGGACCGACTTCGCTGTTGTACTGGCCAAAGCGCAGCACCACGCCACGCTCCGATTCTTTAATGGTGTAAAAGCCACTGAAAGCCCACACCAGTGCGGCCACAATCAGTACCAACACGGCGGCGGCTGAAGCACCACTGCCATTACTGCCGGACGATTTACCACCACCAAAGATACCACCGAATTTTTTACCGAAATTACGAAACACTTCGTCTAAATCCGGCGGCCCCTGATCACGACCGCCCTGCTTCCAGGGGTCGTTATTTTTGCCGTTGTTGCCGGGCTCATTCCAAGCCATGCTCTACTCCGTTCTAAGTTGCAAAATAAGCGTTAATGTATCAAATAACCGGGGCGCTGACGATATAGTTTTCCAATACGCCGTGCGACTGCTTTACCATGCGCTGCCACTGTGCCGTACTTAACCTCAGCTGCAAGTGGCAGGTACCATCTTCAGTATACTGCTCTTGCACCACGCAATCCTGTTGGTGGCAGCGCGAGCGCCAGCTAGCCTGAGCCGGCGGCAACGCCAACGCAATGTCGATATAGCGCTCGGATAACAGTTGCGCCATAGCCTGGGCTAATAAGTCCAATCCGGCACCTGTCATCGCCGACAGATACACCGCCACCGGCTGACCGGCATCGTTGTATTCTATACGCGCAGGCTGACCAAGCAGGTCAATTTTATTAAATACCAACAGCTGCGGCAGCTGGTCAGCGTCAATATCGGCCAGTACCTTAGCTACCTGTTGCATATTGTCATCTTTGCGGGCATCAGCAACATCGACCACATGCAGCTGTAAATCTGCATCGCGGGTTTCCTGTAAGGTCGATTTAAACGCAGCCACTAAATCATGTGGTAAATGCCGGATAAAGCCGACAGTGTCGGCCAGAATAATGTCACCCACGCCTTTGAGCGCTAATTTGCGCAGCGTTGGGTCCAGCGTGGCAAACAGCTGATCGGCAGCATAAACACCGGCCTTGGTCAGACGGTTAAATAAGGTTGATTTCCCGGCGTTGGTGTACCCCACCACCGACACTACCGGCACCTCGGCACGTTGGCGGGCGCGACGGCCTTGCTGACGTTGCGTCTGCAGTTTCACCAGCCGGGCCTGCAAGGCTTTAACCCGCTCGCGCAACAAGCGGCGATCGGTTTCCAACTGGGTTTCACCCGGCCCGCGCAAGCCGATACCGCCTTTTTGCCGGTCCAGGCTGTCCCAGCCGCGTACCAGGCGCGATGACAAATGCTTTAACTGTGCCAGTTCAACCTGCAATTTACCCTCAAAGGTGCGGGCACGCTGGGCGAAGATATCGAGAATGAGCGTAGTGCGATCAATCACCCGGGCTAAACACAAACGTTCCAGATTACGGGTTTGTGCCGGGCTTAATGCATGATTAAAAATGACCAGTGTAGCGCCGGTATCGGCGATCAGATTGGCAACATCCTGCGCTTTACCGGAGCCAACAAAAAATTTGGCATCAGGTGCGCTGCGGCTGGTAGTAACTACATCAATAGCCTGCACGCCGGCAGAGGACACCAGTAACTTGAGCTCGCCCAAGTCTTCACTGGTGTGCTGCTGGGAAAAGTTGACATGGACAAGGATCGCTTGTTCCGACACCGCGTTAAGTTCAGACAAGCGACTAACCCCTGCAGTTATTCCGTGTCGTCTTCGTCACTCTGGCCATTGCTTGGGCTCATCATGGTATTCACCGCGCGAGCCGGCACTACAGTTGAGATAGCATGCTTGTATACCATCTGGCTCACTGTGTTTTTCAGCAGAATAACAAACTGATCGAAGGATTCGATTTGACCCTGAAGTTTAATACCATTCACCAAATAAATTGATACCGGAATACGTTCCCGTCTCAAGGTGTTTAAAAATGGGTCTTGTAAAGATTGGCCCTTTGCCATGTGCCGCTTTCCTTTTTTTATTAGTCCGACTTATATTGGTATTATTTTTTTTATTTCAAGTTGTTAAAACGTCTTTTTTATCCATCGTGTTTAGCTTAGCGAAGATAAAACGGCTTGCAAGTTTTCCTCAAGCGGCGCGTCACTATTTAACCAGCTTAACTCTGGCCAACCACGCAGCCAGGTTAGCTGCCGCTTGGCCAGCTGCCGGGTTGCCGCTATACCGCGCTCGGTCATTTGCTGGTAACTGCACTCACCCTCTAAATACTGCCACATTTGGCGGTAGCCGACACAGCGCATTGAAGGCAGCTCAGGGTGTAAATCAGGCCGTTGTTTTAACCGGCGCACTTCTTGCTCAAAACCTGCTGTCAGCATTTGCCCGAACCTCAGTGCAATACGTTGATGCAGTACCGCCCGATCTGCCGGTGCAATAGCAAATTGGTGCACAGGAAAAGCAAAAGGTTCCCCTTTTTCTGCGGTAAGTTCGGTTAAGCTGCGCCCGGTAATGCGGTAAACTTCCAGCGCCCGGTTAATCCGCTGCGGATCATTTGGGTGGATCCGCGCGGCAGAAACCGGATCCACCTTGGCTAATTCATCATGCAGCGCTGCCCAACCTTTACTTGCGGCTTCTGCCTCCAGCTGCGAACGCACAGCAGCGTCGGCTTCGGGTAAGGGTGAAATGCCTTCCAACAGGGCTTTAAAGTACAGCATGGTACCACCAACCAGCAGCGGAATGTTACCACGTTGTTGAATTTGGGCAATTAATCTTAGCGCATCGCTGCGAAAATCTGCCGCAGAATAGCTCTGCGCCGGGTCTCGAATATCAATCAGATAATGCGGCGTTATCGCCAGCTCCTCAGCGCTGGGCTTGGCGGTGCCAATATCCATTCCTCTGTACACCAACGCACTGTCGACACTAATCAGTTCAACCGGTAGGCGCTGATACAATTCAGTCGCCAGTGCCGTTTTGCCTGACGCTGTCGGTCCCATCAAGAAAACCACCGCTTTAGTGTGCATCACCGGCCTCATTTAACTGGGCTAAGGTACTGTCTAGTTGCAGCGGTGCACTGTGCCAGCAAGACGGCGTGTCAAGCAACTCTGGGTATAAGTTTAGCAACTGCTGCGCGCTTACCCCATTAGCATTAAGTAGCATAGACAACAACAGCTGCAGTGGGTCCTGCTGTTCGCTAACGCGGCCAATCCATAATGGCAGCCATTGGCTTAGCAGGCTTTGTCTAAGCCAGGCTGGCACTGCCCGTACTATTGCCGTCTGGTCGGTTAACAGCACATCAAAGCCAGCCTCAGACAACTGTGTCGCCACACGGGTAAGCTGCTGCAGTTGTGTTTTGCTCAGCGCGATACGCTGTGGCAGTAAAATCGGCTGTGCCGGCTGTGGCTGACAAGCGAAATAGGCCGCCATCGTTACCACCAGATCAATAACCACCAGCCGCTCTTCCTGCTGAGTTAACAAATAACGGTTTTGCGCAATCAGATATCGGCCATCAACACTCTGGCTATCGCTATGCACCGGTGGCAAAGCTGCAGCTGAGTTTGCCTCCCCTGATGGTGCTTGCAGCGCTGCAGCCTCAGCATAACTGTGTTGCCAATAGCTCAGCTCACGCTTTACCGCCGCTGCGCCAGTTGGCGCTGGTGCATACCCGGCGCCCCCCTGATAACGAGCCGTGCCCGGCTGCTTCACCTGATAGGCTGACTGGCTGGCTGGCACAGACATTACCGGCATTGGCTGGTCCGGCGCCAGATAGTGGTCAGCAGCAGGCTTTGCGCTTAATTGCACCAGTGCATCGTTAAGGGCTGACACGACAAAGTCATGAATTAATCTGGCCTGATGAAAGCGCACTTCATGCTTGGCCGGGTGCACATTAACATCGACCTGGCGTGGGTCCAGTTCAAGATACAGCACAAAGGCTGGCTGCTGCTCAGCGCTTAAGCTGTCACCATAGGCCTGGCGTATCGCATGGTTAAGCAGCTTGTCGCGCATCATGCGGCCGTTGACATAGCTGTACTGGCAAGTGGGCTGGGTCGGGCAGGCTTGTGGCGCTAAAATATAGCCGCAAATTTTTACTTCACCATACTGGTTTTCAATAAAGGCTGCCTGCTCGGCAAAAGCCCGTCCGCACAGCGCTGCAACGCGCTTTTGTCGCTGCTCAGCGCTATCTGCCGCTTTGAGCCGGCGCACGACCTGGCCGTTGTGGCTAAGCTGCCAGCTGACATCAAAGCGGCTTAGTGCCAGCCGTTTTATCAGCTCGTCGATATGACCAAACTCGGTTTTATCGGTACGCAAAAACTTGCGCCGCGCTGGCGTGTTAAAGAATAAATCCAGCACTTCAATGCTGGTGCCAACCGGATGGGCAGCTGGCTTTACACTCACCTGCATATCGCGGCCCTCAGCACTGGCTTGCCAGGCCGCCTCTTGCTCGGCCGTACGTGACGTTAACGTCAACCTTGATACCGAGCTGATACTGGCTAAGGCCTCACCGCGAAAGCCTAAGCTGCAAATGGCTTCTAAATCACTCAGGTCGGTTATTTTGCTGGTGGCATGGCGGCTTAACGCTAGCACCAGTTCATGTTCGGCAATGCCACTGCCGTTGTCACGCACCCGAATAAGCTTACTGCCGCCTTTTTCAATTTCAATCTCAATATGGCTGGCACCGGCGTCAAGGCTGTTTTCTACCAACTCTTTAACCACTGAAGCCGGGCGTTCAACCACTTCACCGGCCGCAATCTGGTTTGCCAGCTGCGGCGGCAGAATTTGTATTGGCATAATCAGGGGATCCGCAGCGTTTGGCCAACGCGGATGCTGTCTGAGGTAAGCTGATTTACACTGCGCAGTTCATCCACCGACACATTGTAACGCTGCGCCAGCAAAGACAAGGATTCACCTGCACTGACACGATGTTCACGGGCACGTTGCTGGGCAAACAGCGAGTCGGCCGGTGGCGACTTTTCAAAGTGGCGTTTTAAAGCGGTAAATAATGACTGCGCCAGCTTGGTTTGATGCGTTGCGGTGCGCATCAGTTTTTCATCATGCGGGTTAGAGATAAAGCCGACTTCGACCAATATTGACGGAATATCCGGTGATTTAAGCACACCAAAACTGGCCGCCTGTGGCTCCTTTTTATGCAGATGCGCCACTTTACCCAGCTCAGACAGCACTTCGTTCGCCACCTGAAAGGCGGTAACCATGGAATGGTTCATCGATAAATCCAACACCGTTTGCGCCAGATAGCGTTCGTTGGCCGAGTCTTTAATCACTTCGGCCACACCGCCAAGCAATTCTGAGTGGCGCTCAGTTTGCTCCAGCATACGGCCCACTTCAGTGGTGGCACGGCGCAGCGACAACACCCAAACCGAGGCACCGCGCGGCTGCGGTGAGGTAAAGGCATCGGCATGGATAGACACCAGTAAATCGGCCTGCTGGCCACGGGCAATTTCAGTGCGGCGGTTTACATGAACATAGTAATCATTGGTGCGCACCATCATGGCTTTCATGCCAGGCTGACGGTCAATTAACTGCGCCAGCTGACGCGCTATTGGTAAGGTAATATGCTTTTCATAAATGCCGCTGGGGCCAATAGAACCAGGGTCTTCGCCGCCATGGCCAGCGTCTATGGCAATCACAATATCCCGTGCCGCCCGGATAGCAGGCGGCGGCAGATTACGCTGTGGCTGATCGTCAGGTAAGTCGACCACTAAACGGTGGCCATAAGGTGGCGTCGGCGGCAGCGCAAACACATTGGCCTTACTGGCTTTGGTTAAATCCAGCACAATACGCATACTGTTGCCGCTACCACTACTGCGAATGGCTTTAATTAACGACGACTCACCGCTCACCGCAGGCAGGCTGGTGCCGCCTTTAATGTTGGTTAAATCGATAACCAGGCGGTCAGGCTTGTCCAGGCTAAAGCTTTTATGCTGTGGCTCAGCGGCCATGTCAAACACCACGCGGGTATTATCCGGCGAGGGCCACACCCGCACGCCCTGCACCTGGTTCGCCTGGGCACTTAAGCTGAACAGCGTCAGCAAACAGAGCAATACGGCTTTAACGTTATAATAATTATTCTTCATCATCCGTCAGCGCTTTTATTATGGCGGCACCGGCTGGCGTCTGGCTTTGCAGTAACACACGCCGGTGTCCGTCTACAAATGTTAAGTGTATGTCGAGATCTGGCACAGGTAAATAACCACAACCCTGCTCAGGCCATTCGATCAGGCACAGGGTATCAGCGCGGAAATAATCGCGTATGCCCATAAACTCTAATTCTTCAGCATCCCTCAGCCGGTACAGGTCAAAGTGAAACACAGTAACTGGCTTAAGCTGATAAGGCTCTACCAAGGTGTAAGTGGGGCTTTTTACTGTGCCCGTATGGCCCAGCGCCGTTATCACGCCACGACTAAAGGTGGTTTTGCCCGCGCCTAAATCGCCATGCAAAAATACGGTTTGCCCACCACTGAGCAGGCCGGCAATGCGCGTTGCCAACGCCAGAGTTGCCGCTTCGTCCTGTAACACTGCCTGATATTGTGCCACCTGTCACCACTTTACGTCTTACTGCCATAAAAACCCTGTCATGTTAACAAATTAGTGGCTGACAGAGCCAGAAAAACCGCGACTTTGCCGCTCAGACCCTTGACCTGATAGCCAAGTTCCCACAAGTAGCGCGAAAATATACCCGTTGTGGTAAGCTGGCGGCGTTATTTTCCGGGTAGTAAAGCAGCATGAATTACCACGAGCTGGCACAACAAATAAAGCAATGGGCAAAGCAGCTGGGCTTTGCCGATGCCGGTATCAGCGGCGTGACTTTAGCCGATGCGGAGCAACAACTGCAGAAATGGCTCGATGCTGGCTACCACGGCGAGATGGATTATATGGCCAACCACGGTATGCTGCGCGCCCGGCCCGACGAGCTGGTACCCGGTACCTTAAGGGTGATCAGCGTGCGGATGGACTACCTGCCCAAAGCTGCCGGCTTTGCCACTAACCTGGCCGACCCGACTCAAGCCTATATCAGCCGCTACGCGCTGGGCCGTGACTACCATAAACTTATCCGTAACCGGCTAAAACAGCTGGGTGAGCGCATTAACCAACAGGTACAGCAGCTGGGTTACCGCCCTTTTACCGACTCGGCGCCAATATTAGAGCGGCCGCTGGCCCAGCAAGCCGGACTGGGCTGGGTGGGCAAACACAGCTTGTTACTTAATCATGAGGCGGGCTCCTGGTTTTTCCTCGGCGAATTGCTGGTGAATCTGCCTTTGCCGGTAGACCAGCCACATGATGGCGATTGCGGCAGCTGCGTGGCCTGTATCACCAGCTGCCCTACCGGCGCTATTGTTGAGCCTTATGTGGTCGACGCTCGCCGCTGCATTTCTTACCTGACCATAGAGCTTAAAGGCGCGATACCCGAGCAGTTTCGCCCCCTGCTTGGCAACCGTATTTATGGCTGTGATGATTGTCAGCTGGTGTGCCCGGAAAACCGCCATGCACCGCTGAGCATAGAGCGCGACTTTCAACGGCGTGAGCAGTGGCAAAACCAAAGTTTACTCAGCTTATTTGCCTGGCAAGAACATGAATTTTTACGTTATACCGAAGGCAGTGCTATCCGTCGCATTGGCTATGAGCGCTGGCAGCGCAATATTGCCGTAGCACTGGGTAATGCGCCGTACCAGATCGAGATTGAACAGACACTCAGTGCCAAACTTAACAGTGCCAGCCCGTTAGTGGCAGAGCATATCGAATGGGCCTTAGCGCAGCAGAAACGCAAGAGCTGGCAGGCAGAATCACTACTGCCGCGCAGCACCGAGCGGCTGGTACGGATTATTCAGAAGGGTTTACCGCGTGATGCGTAAGGCCGTCGGTACCGTTATGCTGTGCTAACCTTGATTGCGCCTGCAGCAGAATTTGCGTCCGCCTTGGCACATTAGCACTATGCCATTCAATGATCTCATCAACGTGGCGGCCACAGCCCAGACAAATGTCCTGCTGATCCAGACAACAGTTGCGTACACAAGGTGATTCTGCCATCGGTTTTACCCTGTTGTTTAAACTATATTGACTATATCGTAGGCAACAAAAAACCGCACTGGTTTCCCAAGTGCGGTTTCTGTCGAATTTGGAGCGAGTAACGAGGTTCGAACTCGTGACCTCGACCTTGGCAAGGTCGCGCTCTACCAGCTGAGCTATACTCGCATCGGCCAACGCTGTGTCACTATTGCGTTGTGATGGCGCGCATTTTACAAAATGCGTTGGCCGTTGCAAGTGTTTTTTTAGGCTAACTTAAAAAAATGCGTGCGATAGGTTACTAATTCAGCAATCGACTCGCGAATATCATCCAAGGCTAAATGGCTGCCGGCTTTTTGTACTTTAGTCAGTACTTCTGGGTGCCAGCGCCGCGCCAGCTCTTTTACGGTGCTGACATCTAAATTACGGTAATGAAAAAAGGCTTCAAGCTCTGGTGCATATTCAGCGAGAAAACGGCGATCCTGACCAATGCTGTTGCCACACATAGGCGATTTGCCCTTCGGCACATACTGACTTAAAAAAGCGATGGTTTGCTGCTCGGCATCGGCCAAGCTGGTGGTACTGGCACGGCAACGCGCCGTTAAGCCACTTTTACCGTGCTGCTCAACACACCAGGCACTCATATTGTCCAGCACCTCGTCTGGCTGCTTAATGGCAAACACCGGCCCCTCGGCAATAATATTCAGCTGGCTGTCGGTGACAATAGTGGCCATCTCCAGGATAACATCCGTCTTTGGCTCCAGGCCGGTCATTTCTAAATCAAGCCAGATTAAGTTGCTGTCATTTACACTCATTACAAACCCTTAGCGTCGCGCTGCTTTGTTCATTTACAGAATGCAGGTATCATACACGCCCTAAGCTTAGCAGTAATAGCATCCTTTACATCAGAGCGATAACAATAACCGTGACCAAGAAAAAACACCTTACCCAGCGCCAGCAACAACGTATTGCCGACAATGCCGGCAAACGGCTACGCGTGGCGAAAAATAAAGGTGTAGATAATGTAGATGACAACAGCTTTGCCGCGCCTGAAACCGGCCTGGTGTTAAGCCGCTTTGGCCAGCATGCTGATGTAGAAGACAGCTTGGGGGTGGTAACCCGTTGCAATATGCGCCGCTCCGTCGCCTCCTTGGTCACCGGCGACAAAGTTGTCTGGCGCCGTGCACTGCAAGCTACCGGCGGCATTGATGGTGTAATAGATGCGGTAGAAGAGCGCCGCTCGGTGCTGCTGCGGCCAGATTTCTATGACGGCTTAAAGCCGGTGGCGGCTAATATTGATTTAATGATTATTGTCTCGGCTATTCTGCCGGCACTGTCACTGAATATTATTGACCGCTATCTGGTGGCAGCCGAGATGACCGGCATTAAACCCCTTTTGGTGATTAATAAAGTCGATTTACTCAATGACAACGAGCTAAGCGCAGTTGAACAACAACTGGATTTGTACCGTAAACTTGGCTATGACTTTTTACTGGTCAGTGCCAAAACGGGTATGGGCATGGCGCAGCTGCTGGATTACCTGCACAGCGGCACCAGTATTTTTGTTGGTCAGTCTGGTGTGGGTAAATCGTCATTAATGAACAGTTTAATGCCGGGGTTGGAAGCGCAAACGCAGGAAGTGTCGGCTACCTCCGGCCTGGGCCAACACACCACTACCGTATCGCGTTTGTACCACTTGCCCGAGGGCGGCGATTTAATCGACTCCCCCGGCATCCGCGAATTTGCGCTGTGGCATTTAAGCGCGGAAGAAGTCACCCGCGGCTTTAGCGAATTTACGCCCTGGCTGGGCCGCTGTAAGTTCCGTGATTGTAAACATATCAGCGATCCGGGCTGTGCCATTATGCATGCCGTGGAAACCGGCGCAGTAAGCCAGTTACGCTACGACAGTTATCTGAAAATCCTCGCCAGTATGGCGCAGGATAAACCGACACATTTTTAACCGTTTTTACACTTAACTTTTTACCGAGAACAGAATGGATAATTTAAAAATTACCCTGCAGTACCTGATGCCAAAGCATTTAATTTCGCGCCTGGTTGGCAAGCTGGCGGCCGCCAAACTGGGCTGGTTCACGCATTTTTTAATTAACCGCTTTATTAATGCTTATGGCATTAACATGAGCGAAGCGCAGTTTGAAAAAGCTTCTGACTATGCCAGCTTTAATGAATTTTTCACCCGACCGTTAAAAGACGGTATCCGGCCACTTGCCAGCGACGCTAACATAGTGGCGCATCCGGTAGACGGCTGTATCAGCCAGTTAGGCCCGATAGTACAGGGCCAGTTGGTTCAAGCGAAAAACCACAGTTACTCGCTGCAAGCGCTGCTGGGTGGTGATATTGCCACGGCTGAGCCTTTTATCGGCGGCGACTTTGCTACTATTTATCTGGCACCAAAAGATTATCACCGCATTCATATGCCAATAAGTGGCACCCTGCGCCAGATGATTTATGTACCGGGCGATTTGTTCTCGGTAAACCCGTTAACCGCAGAGAATGTGCCGGATTTATTTGCCCGCAATGAGCGCGTAGTGACTATTTTTGACACCGAACTGGGGCCAATGGCACTGGTGTTAGTGGGTGCCACTATTGTTGCCAGTATTGAAACCGTGTGGGCCGGCACCGTTACGCCACCAGCGGGTAAAAACGTATTCCGCTGGAGCTACCCGGCGCATGGTAAAAATGCCATTACACTGGAAAAAGGCGCCGAAATGGGCCGCTTTAAGCTGGGTTCTACCGTGGTGCTGGCCTTCCCGGCCAATAAACTGCAGTTCCTGGCCGATCAGCAACCTGGCACAGTAACCCGTATGGGTGCCCCTTTTGCTGAGCTGAAGTAACATGCAAATTATCGCCCATCGTGGTGCCAGTGGCGACTATCCGGAAAACACCCTGCTGGCGATGGAACAAGCTATTCTGCAGGGTGCAGACGCTATTGAAATAGATGTGTTCGCCGTCGATGGCGGGCGCGATTATTTGGCGCGGATTTTATATGGTGGACGTATCTCACTGGCGATTGGTTTTTCCGGCGCATTCATCACGCTCGGCATCGGTTTGGCGCTGGGCATGATTGCCGGATATTTCGGCGGTGTGGTCGATGACTTTATGAATTGGGTCATCACCACATTGGATTCGATTCCGACGCTGTATCTGCTCATTTTGATTTCTACGCTGCTGCGCCCGACCGCCGAAGCCTTAGTGATCGTCCTCGCGCTAACGGGCTGGACAGGGGGAACCCGCCTTATGCGCGGGCAAACGCTGGCGATTCGTCATCTCGAATACATCATGAGCGCCAAAGCCATCGGTGCATCCCCATGGCGCATCATCTTCCTCCACATCATGCCCAATCTGCTCTCCGTGACCATGATCTCCCTTGCTGCCGGCATCGGTGGACTCATCCTTGCTGAATCCACTTTGAGCTTTTTGAAGCTCGGTGTGCAGCCACCCACGCCGACATGGGGCAACATGCTCACCAATGCGCAGCAGTTCTTCACGCGCGGCCCGCACTTGTCGATCATTTCTGGCCTGCTGATTTTCATCACTGTATTGTGCTTGTACATCATCGGCGACGGTCTGCGCGATGCTTTCGACCCCCGCGCAATGGATTGAAATATTCTGATTGAGATGCTTATAATGTGAAAAAGGATGTCACATTCGAGGGCATTTCATGGAACATAAATCCCATTGGGAGACAGTTTTCACCACCAAAGATTCAACCCAAGTGAGTTGGTATCAGCAGCACTTGGGGATGTCATTGCGATTGATCGAGAAAACCAACATCCCCAAAAGCGGACACATCATTGATGTTGGTGGCGGAACTTCAACATTGGTGGATGATCTGCTTGGAGAGGGCTATGAACAGATCACGGTTTTGGATATTTCCGGTGCAGCCCTTCAGCAAGCCCATTCTCGTTTAGGTTCAGCGGGTGATAAGGTGAATTGGCTGGAAGCCGATATTACACAGGTTACACTTCCTGAACACCAGTATGATTTGTGGCATGATCGGGCAGTGTTCCACTTTTTAACTGACCCGGAAGACCGTCGTCGTTATGTGGAGCAGGTCAAATGCGCGCTCAAGCCGGAAGGCCATATCATTGTTGCCACCTTT
>JAANMY010001064.1_pt1 | contig 33610 bp, 27 predicted proteins | sample 7279691 | NCBI WGS metagenome assembly JAANMY01 (sample SAMN14094543, study PRJNA606508) | bioreactor metagenome | isolation source: A lab-scale SPAN reactor treating ammonium-rich wastewater day 388 | place: Ireland: Galway | collected 2018-02-07
AACGACGATCGCTCGTCGTTGCGAGGGTTGCGTCTGACCAAACTGGCGTGACGCACCCTCGCGCTGGCTGTTGCTTGCCGCCGAATTGTCAAAGATCGCACTCTTTGTCTCTTGCGGAAGTTAGAGGATGTGAATCCCCAAAGGGATTCAATCTTCTTCCGAAAAGACCAATCGCAACGATTGGTATCGTTGCGACGTTCCTGCGTATCAATCAGGACAGGGTGTAATATAGAGGCAGGAGGGAAGGGTTGTCAAGGCATTCTGAGAAAAAAAGGGAAAAGCTTCCCTGCGCCCCCACCTGGCCGTGATTGAGGGCCGGAACAGGTGTCCGGCGCCTCGGGCCGTTTCCGCCGGCCTCACTGGTAGTGGGGGCGTTCCCTCGCTACAACGATTATCGAGCGGAGCAAGGGCATGTCAAGCGAAAACCGGGCCGCAGGCCCAGGATAGAGGAAATGGCCAGGCCGCGTGTTTTGATCCTTCGCGCACCGGGGGCCAACTGCGACGCCGAGACGCAGTTCGCCTTCGCGCTGGCCGGCGCGGTCGCCGAGCGCGTCCACGTTAACCGCCTGCGCGAACAGCCGAAACTGCTCCACGCCCACCAGATCCTCGCCATCCCGGGTGGCTTCACCTACGGCGATGACGTGGCTGCCGGCAAGATTCTGGCTACCCAGCTTGCCCATTTTCTCGGAGATGCCCTGCGCAAGTTCCGCGACAGCGAAAAACTGCTTCTCGGGATTTGCAACGGCTTTCAGGTGTTGCTCAAGGCGGGTCTGCTCCTCCCGCCGGACGAGGACGGTCCGCTTGCCACTCTGGCCCACAACGCTTCCGGCCGCTTCGAGGATCGCTGGATTCATTTGCAGGCGAACCCGGGCAAGTGTCCTTTCCTGAAGGGCTACCAGACGCTGCACCTGCCCGTGGCGCACGGCGAAGGCAACTTCGTCGCGCGCGAAAAGTGGATCCTGGAAGGCCTTGAGCAGGCGGGACAGCTCGTCCTGCGTTACGTCGATGCGAACGGTCAGCCCGGTCCTTACCCGGTGAACCCGAGCGGTGCCCAGGCGAACGTGGCGGGCCTGTGCGACGTGACCGGGCGCGTCCTCGGACTGATGCCCCACCCGGAGCGGCACGTCCTGCCGACGCAGCACCCGCGCTGGACGCGCGCGGGCCTGGCCGCCGAGGGCGACGGCTTGCGCCTGTTCAAGAACGCCGTGGAGCACTTCCAGTGAGTACCTTCACGCCCACCGAAACCGCGGCCTGTCAGCGTCTCCTGGCCCTGGCGTTCCAGGAGGATCTCGGGGAGCGCGGAGATCTGACCAGCCAGGCCACCATCCCAGCAGACCTCCAGGGGCAGGCGGTTTTCGTGGCCCGTTCCGCTGGGGTGATTGCCGGCTTGCCCGCCGTGGCGCTCGTTCTGGAGGCGGTGAGCAAGCAGCTGGTTTTCCATCCGGAGGTGGAAGACGGCGCTGTCGTCGAAGCCGGCCGGCGACTGGCGCGGGTGTCCGGACCGATGCGCGCTCTCCTGAGCGCCGAGCGGACGGCCTTGAACTTCCTCCAGCACCTCAGCGGCGTGGCCACCATGACTCGACGCTACGTCGAGGCCGCAGAGGGGCTGAAGGCCAGGATTCTCGACACGCGGAAGACGCTGCCCGGGTGGCGAATGCTGGAGAAATACGCCGTGCGCTGCGGCGGCGGGCACAATCACCGCAGCGGACTTTACGATGGCATCCTGATCAAGGACAACCACCTGGCCGCGCTGGACGGCGCGCCGGGCGCCATCGCTCGGGCGGTGGCGGCGGCGCAGGAACTTCGCCATCACGCGAACCTCCCGAACCTGCCGGTCGAGATCGAGGTCGATACGCTCGAACAGCTTGACGAGGCCCTCGGGGCGAGGCCGGAAATCGTTCTGCTGGACAACATGACCGACGACCAGTTGCGCGAGGCCGTGCGCCGTCGCAGCGCGGTCGCGCCGCAGGTTCAGCTGGAAGCGTCCGGCGGCGTCAACCTCGATACGGTGCGCGGTATCGCCGCGACCGGGGTGGACCGGATCAGCGTCGGGGCCATCACCCACTCGGCCCCGGCCCTGGATATCGGCCTGGATTACCTGAATGGGTGAACCAGGGAGAGCCGAGCAAAGCCCACGAGATGCAACCCGTGGGCGAAGTGCTGGCGATTTGACCCACGGGGCGCCACCCGTGGGCTTTCATAAAAATGATGGCCCCGCGCGATGAATGGCACCTCGACACGCGGCACCTCGGCCGCCGTGTCCTCGTCTTCGACTCGCTCGACAGCACCAGCACCTGCGCCGCCGGCCTCGCCGCGGATCCCGCCAACGACGGCGTCGTGATCCTCGCCGACGAGCAGACGGCCGGCCGCGGACAGCACGGGCGCAGCTGGCAGTGTCCGGGGGGCGAGGGCGTCCTGATGTCGGTGCTGCTGTTCCCGCCGCCGGCCGTGCGCCGACCGGCGGTCCTCGCGGCGTGGGCGGCCGTGGCGGTCTGCGAGACGGTCCTGCGCATGACAGGGGCGCAGGCGAAGATCAAGTGGCCGAATGATGTGCTCGTTCGGGGGCGTAAGGTCTGCGGCATCCTGATCGAGCAGGGCCGCGGAACGGTGGTCGGAATCGGCCTGAACGTACTCCAGGACGCCGAGGCGTTCGCCCGCGCGGGGCTGCCGCAGGCCGCCTCCCTGGCCCACTTCACAAATCGCCAGCTGGGCCGGGACACGGTCGCGCGGGCGTTAATCCGCACGCTGGATGAGGGGTACGCGGCCCTGTGCCAGGGCAACCTCTCCACACTCGAAACGTGTTGGCAGGGGCGGCTGGGCCTGCTCGGCAAACGGGTGGCTGTGGAGTGCTCCACCGAGGTCCACCGCGGGCGCCTCCTCGAAGTGGCGTTCGACGGGCTGGTCCTGGAACGCGACGACGAGCGAACGCTGCGGCTGATGCCCGAGTCCGTGCGCCACCTGCACCCACTGGAGCAAAGCGAGCCCTCACCCGATGGGATGGGGCCGAGCTGAATTGTGGCGGAGGTACTCCGGCAGCGTCCGCCGGCCGTCGGCGAGCAGGCTCGACAGCCCGCCCTGCTCGTAGAGCCGGCAGATGCGCCAGACGGTGGAGGCGTTGCACCCGGCCGCCGCGGCGATTACCAGAACGATGCGCGCCCGCTGACTCTGATACGCCGGCCAATCGTCCCGGGCGGCGATGCGGACCTTAATTTCGTTTGGCCATCCCCCTGCCGGACAGTACACTAATATCCACCGCCTTCGTGCGCTGAGCACCCAGTAACCACCCTCCCTCGCCCACAGGAGAGCCACCGTGAGTATCACTTCCCGCCGCGACTTCCTGAAAGCCTCCGCCGCGACCGCCGCCGCCGTCGGCATGGCCTCGTTCGTCCATGCCGACGGCGGCGACACCCTGAAGGTCGGGCTGATCGGCTGCGGCGGCCGCGGCACCGGGGCCGCCAACCAGGCCCTCCGGGCCGACCGCAACGTCAAGCTGTGGGCGATGGGCGACGCCTTCCGCGACCGCCTCGACAGCAGCCTCACCTCGCTCCGCGGGGCCACCGACCTCGCCAACAAGATCGACGTGCCGCGCGAACGCCAGTTCGTCGGGTTCGACGCCTATCAGCAGGTAATCAATAGCGGAGTCGATGTCGTCCTGCTGTGCAGCCCGCCGCACTTCCGCCCGGCCCACATCCGGGCCGCCGTTCAGGCCGGCAAGCATATCTTCGCCGAGAAGCCGATCGCCGTGGACGCTCCCGGCGTCCGGGCCGTCCTGGCCGCCACCGCCGACGCCCGCCGGCGCAACCTGTCGATCGTTTCCGGCCTGTGCTGGCGCTACCACCAGGGCATGCGCGAGGTCGTCCAGCGCGTCCACGACGGCAGCATCGGCGACATCGTGACGATGCAATGCACCTACAACACCGGCACCCTCTGGCACCACCGCCGCCAGCCGAACTGGAGCGAGATGGAGTACCAGCTGCGCAACTGGCTGTACTTCACCTGGCTGTCCGGCGACTTCAACGTCGAGCAGCACGTCCACAGCCTCGACAAGATGGCGTGGGCGATGCGCGACCAGTACCCGGTGCGGGCGTATGGCGTCGGCGGCCGGCAGGTCCGGACCGGGCCGGAGTTCGGCCACATCTACGACCACATGGCGGTCACGTATGAGTTCGCCAACGGCGTCAAGTGCTTCAGCATGTGCCGCCAGATGGCCGGGACGACCAACGACGTGTCCGACCACGTCATGGGTAAGGAGGGGACGGCGACGCTGAGCAGCCGCCAGCAGGAGATGTGCCGGATCGCCGGCCGGAACGCCTGGCAGGCGTCCTTGCAGGACCGGCGCGACAACATGTACCAGCGCGAGCACAACGAGCTGTTCGCGAGCATCCGCGCCGGCCGGCCGATCAACAACGGCGAGTGGATGGCGAAGAGTTCGCTGATGGGCATCATGGGCCGGATGGTGTGCTACACCGGCCAGACGATCACCTGGGAGCAGGCGCTCAACTCGCGCGAGGATCTGACTCCGGCGCGCTACGAGTGGGTTCCGGTGCCGACCCCGCCGGTGGCCCGCCCCGGCGTGACGCAGTTCTCGTAACACGAAGCGTCCGCCCCAGGTCAGGGGCGCTGCCAGCCTGGAGCGCCAGCGCCGGGCTGGCAGCGCCCCTGACCTGGGGCAGCAGCAGGAGGTTCCGCATGTCCGAGCGCCCGGCGCGCATCCTGATCGCCGACGACAACCCGCAGGGGGTTGAGCTGCTCGAGGCCTACCTCGGCGCCGTGGACTGCGACGTCGAGACGGCCGCGGACGGCGAGGAGACGCTGCGCAAGGTCCAGGCGTGGCGGCCGGACCTGATCCTGCTGGACATCATGATGCCGAGGATCAGCGGCTTCGAGGTGTGCAAGCGCCTCCAGGCCGACCCGGCGACGCGCGACATTGCCGTCCTCATGATCACCGCCCTCGACCAGCCCAGCGACGCGGACCGCGGGGTCGAGGCGGGCACGCTCGATTTCCTGACCAAACCAATCAACAAGACCGAGCTGCTGGTCCGCGTCCGCGCCGCCCTGCAGGCCCGGCGCCACAAGGAGCCGCTGGACCGGATGCTGGCCTACATCGAAGGCGTGGAACGGTCGAACCCATGACCCTGCCGCGCGTCGTCCTGCAGTCCCGCCGCGCCCGCCCGTTCTACGGCCGTCATCCGTGGGTGTTCGCCGGCGCCGTCGCCGCCGTCGAGGGCGATCCGGCTGACGGCGACGCGGTCGATCTCTACTCTCACGCCGGCAACTTCGTCGCCCGCGGGCTGTACAACAGTCGCAGCAAGCTCCGCGTCCGCCTCTACTCCTGGTCCCCCGACGTTCCCCTCGACGACGCCTTCTTCCGCACGCGCCTGGAGTCGGCCGCGCGTCTGCGCACCGTCCTGGGGCTGGACGGTCCAGGCCAGGCGTGCCGGCTCGTCTTCAGCGAGGGCGACGGGCTGTCCGGCTGTACGATCGACCGTTACGCCGACTGGTTCGTGGTTCAGTTCACGGCACTCGGGATCGCGCAGCGACGCGACGCAATCGCCGACTGGCTGACGGAGCGCTACCGGCCGCGCGGAATCTACCTGCGCACCGAGCGCGGCATCGGCAAGCTGGAGGGGCTGGAACTCCAGGACGGTCCGTTGCGCGGGGAGGTGCCAGCGGGGCCGGTGACGGTTGAGGAGGACGGGCTGCGCTTCCAGGTCCAGGTGGCGGAGGGGCAGAAGACCGGCTACTATCTGGACCAGCGCGACAACCGCCGAGCGGTGGCGCGGTTCGCCGCCGGGCGGCGCGTGCTGGACGCCTTCTGCTACTCGGGCGGGTTTGGCCTGTACGCAGCCCGAGCCGGGGCGCACGCAGTGGTCGGCGTGGACACGTCCGACCCGGCCCTGCGGCTGGCGCGGGCGAACGCGGAGCTGAACGAGCTGACGACGGTGACGTTTCAGCGCGAGGACGTCTTTGCGGCGCTCGATGCGTTCGTGGCGGCGGGAGAGCGCTTCGGACTGGTGGTGCTCGACCCGCCGAAGTTCGCCCGGGCACGCAATGCCGTCGAGGAGGCGCTACGCGGCTACCGGCGGCTGCAGACGCAGGCACTGCGTCTGCTCGAACCGGACGGTATCCTCGTCACCTGCTGCTGTTCCGGCCTGATCGACCTGCCGATGCTGGAAGACCTGCTCGCCCAGCTCGCCGCCGAGACGGGCCGGGAGATGCAAATCCTCGAGCGCCGCGGGCAGGCGCCCGACCATCCGGTGGCGGTGACCTGCCTGGAATCGAACTACCTCAAGTGCCTTATCTGCCGGGTTGGCGCCTGAGAGCAGGGTTTCGCGCCAGGACGCCAGGAGCGCAAAGGAAGACTTCCTTTGCGCTCCTGGCGTCCTGGCGCGAAACACGCTTCCGCATGCACAGCCGAGACAGGCCGGATTATCTGCCCGGCTTTTGCCGAATGCGCCTCTCCAGGTGAGGGCGCGGGATCTGCGTACTTCGTGCAGGCCCGGTCGAGTCCGGGCACCGAGACCCGGCGCTCATTTCGTAAAATCATCGGGTAGAGTGATGTTGGTCGAGCGCCTGCCGCTGATCCGGCCGTTCCCCGCGCAGGAGGGTGTCTCATGGGCCTGCTGCCCGACTGGCAGATTGAGCGTGACATCAAGATCGAGCCGTTCGCCAGGGAGGCGGCCCGGCCCGGCGTGATCTCCTACGGCCTGACGAGCTACGGCTACGACGTGCGCGTCGGCCGCCACTTCAAGGTATTCACGAACGTTTATGGCGCCATTGTCGATCCGAAGCACTTCGATCCGAATGCTTTTGTCGATATCGAGGGCGATCACTGCGTCATCCCGCCGAACAGCTTCGCGCTGGCTGAAACCGTGGAATACTTCACGATTCCGCGCGACATTTTGTGCGTTTGCGTCGGCAAATCAACGTACGCGCGTTGCGGGATCATTGTGAACGTAACCCCCCTCGAACCGGAGTGGCGGGGCAAGATCACCATTGAGATCAGCAACACGACGCCTCTACCTGCCAGGATCTATGCGAACGAAGGGATCGCGCAGATTCTCTTCTTCCGCGGTGAAGAGGTCTGCCGTACCAGTTACGCTGACAAGAAGGGGAAGTATCAGGATCAGAAAGGTTTGACGCTTCCCTTCGTTGTCGGTTAATCCTGCCCGTCAGGCCGTGCTCGCCTACCCCGGATGCCAGCAGGTTGCCACCCGGCGCGAACGCGACCGGGAACACAGGGATCGTGTGGCCCTCCCGCCCGGGCGGTCATATGGACGGGCGCTCCCCTTGCCGGAGCCCGTTCGGGGACGTACAACCCCGAGGGTTTACCGGCTTCCCCCACACCCGGCCCAATCTCGCGCAAGCAGATCCTTGCATTCCGTGGGGAGGATTTGTAACCTCTCTGCCTAGGGCAAGGTGCGTGCGCGGCCAGGCTTGTTGAGCGCCGGGGGGAACCGGCCCAAGAGCATTCCCGCCGGTCGCCCACGACGATGCACCGTCGGAGGTGGTCCAGGATGTTGCAAGTCGGTAACTACGTCTTCAAAAGGGCGGAAACGAAGCAGGAACTCGAGCAGATCCACCGCCTGAACTACCAGACGTTCGTTAGCGAGATCCCGCAGCACCCGGACCCGGGTACGGGCATCCTCGTCGATAAATTCCACACCAAGAACCAGTATCTGATCGTTCAGCGTGAGGGCCAGGTGATCGGCATGGTCAGCGTCCACGACCAGGCCCCGTTCTCGGTCGCGGACCGGCTGCCCGACCCGACCATCCTCTCTCGCCCGGGCCTCCGTCCGCTGGAAGTTCGCCTGCTCGCGGTCGAACCGGAGGAGCGCAACAGCACCCTGTTTTTCGGCCTCGTCTGGTTCATGTACGAGCACGCCCGGTCCAACGGGTACACGCACCTGTTCATCTCCGGCGTCGCCGAGCGCGTCGGCATGTACCAGCGACTCGGGTTCACGGCGCTGGGGCCGCCGGTCCGGTGCGGGCAGACATCGTTCGTGCCCATGTCGCTGACCATCGGCGACCTGCCGGAGAAGATCCGGCGCGTCAAGCAACTGTGGGAGAGCCACCTGGACAAGGCGGCCCTGCCCCGGGCCGAGGCCGTCTGCCTCCTCCCCGGTCCGGTCACCACGTCGGACGCCGTTCGGGCCGCGTTCCACGAACCGCCGATCTACCACCGCGGGCCGGAGTTCATTCGCCGGTTCGCCGCCCTGCGCCGCCGTCTGGGCGAGATGGTCGGCAGCAAGGACGTGGCCATCCTCAACGGCAGCGGGACGCTCGGCAACGAGGCGGTGGCCGCCAACCTGGCCGCCACGCCGAACCCGGGCCGCGGCCTGCTGCTGAGCAACGGCGAGTTCGGCGAGCGGCTCGCGCGCCAGGCGGTGCGCTTCGGCCTGAGCCCCCGGTTGCTGCGCTGGCAGTGGGGCCAGCCGTGGGATCTGAACCGGGTCGAGGAGGCGCTGGCGGACGAACCGACCGGCAGCTGGGTATGGGGCGTCCATCAGGAATCGAGTACCGGCGTGCTGAACGACCTGCCCGGACTGGTGCGCGTCGCCCGGCGGCGCGGCGTCCGGGTCTGCGTCGATTGTATCAGCAGCCTCGGCGCAACGCCGCTCGACCTGAGCGAGGTGTACCTCGCGACCGGGGCCAGCGGCAAATCGCTCGGATCCTACGCCGGGGCGTCGCTCCTCTTCGCCGACGCCGCCGCCCTCGTCGGACTGGACCGGGCGCGCGTGCCGAGCTACTTCGACATCTCCGCGGCCCTGGCCAGCGAAGGCCCGTGCTACACTTTCCCCTCGCCGACGCTGTTCGCGCTGGAGACCGCCATCGCCGAGTACGACACGCCGCAGAAAGCGGCGGCCGTCTACCGCCGCTACGCGGAGCTGGGCACCTTCGTCCGCGGGCACCTGCGCCGGCTGGGCCTGGAACCGCTGGCGGCGGACGAGTGCGCCTCGCCGGTCGTAACGACCTTCGCCCCGCCGGGGGAGGCAGCCTCGGCCTCGTTCGTGGCCCGCTGTCGCGCGTGGGGCTTCGCGATCGGCGGCCAGAGCGGCTACCTGGCGGAACGCCGGTTCGTCCAGATCGCCACCATGGGCGCCGTCACGCGCGAGGCGTTTGCCCCGCTGTTCGCCCACATCGAGCAGTGGCTCGAATCGAAGCCGCCGGTTCCGGCCCTCGCGCTGGCGTAGCGCGGGCCAAAGAAGCTGCTGGGAAAGTCCACGGGGCGCGTCCCGTGGGCTTTGCAGAGTTCCCTTGCCCCGCCGCGCGCCCGCTCCGGTCCACACCGCCTCGGTTGACCGCGTCCGCCGTCCGCCGTAAAGTGAAAACACCTCCCACATCGCGACACGGACAGAGGCACCCGGCGCCATTCCCCTCCCCGGTGACCGGACGCTACCGGAGAATCATCCCGTGCAAAAACGAGGCAAAGACCGCGGCCGACCCGTCTGGCTCAACACCGCGGGCTGGCTCCTGTTGCTGCTGGTGCTCGGCGCCGGCCTGTTCTGGGCTCTCACCCGCGCGCCGGCCGCCATCACGCTGAAATACGGCGAGCTGATGCAGATCCTGCGGGAGAAGGATCCCGCCGCCCGCGTCCAGAACGTCAAGGTAACGCGGACCGAGATTCGCGGCGAGATCGCCACCGCCGACGCCGTCTCCGATGGCAGCACCACCCCCGGGCGTCTCGCCCAGGTCAAGCCGTTCCGCACCTCGCGCATCGGCGTCGAGAACGACCCGACGTTGATCCCGCTCCTCAAGGACCGGGTCAAGGACTTCCAGGCGGAGGAGGAAGAGTCGCCACTGCGCGGCGTCTACTCGCTGCTGATGTCATTCGTGCTGATCTTCGCTGTCGTGGTGGCCGGGTTCCTGATGTTCCGGTGGATCTCCGGCAATAACTCGCCGCTCACGTTCGGCCGCAGCCGGCACAAGCTGTACGCGCAAAAAGATCTGCACATCACCTTCAGGGACGTCGCCGGTATCGACGAGGCGGTGGCTGAGCTGCGCGAGATCGTCGATTTCCTGAAGACGCCCGACAAGTACCAGGCCCTCGGCGGGCGCATCCCCAAGGGGGTACTGCTCGTCGGCCCGCCCGGGACCGGCAAGACGCTCCTTGCCAAGGCCGTCGCCGGCGAGGCCGACGTCCCGTTCTTCAGCCTGTCCGGGTCCGACTTCGTCGAGATGTTCGTCGGCGTCGGCGCCAGCCGGGTGCGCGACCTGTTCGCCCAGGGCGAGGCCCGCGCCCCGTGCATCATCTTCATTGACGAGCTGGACGCGCTGGGGAAGTCGCGTGGCGGCAGCCCGATCGGCGGACACGACGAGCGTGAGCAAACGCTCAACCAGCTGCTCGTTGAGATGGACGGGTTCGACTCCAACCGCGGCGTCATCATCATGGCGGCGACGAACCGGCCCGAGACGCTCGACGCGGCCCTGCTCCGGCCGGGACGGTTCGACCGCCAGGTGGTCGTGGACCGGCCCGACATCGTCGGTCGCGAGGCGATCCTGCGCGTCCACGTGCGCAACGTCAAGATGGGCGACGACGTGGACCTCAAGCACGTCGCGGCGCTGACGCCCGGATCGGTCGGGGCCGACCTGGCGAACCTCGTCAACGAGGCGGCCCTGATGGCGGCCCGCAAGAGCAAGGACATGGTGACGATGGCCGAGTTCGACGAGGCGGTCGAGCGCGGCGCGGTCGGGCTGGAGCGCAAGAGCCGCATCATGACGCCCGAGGAGAAGCAGCGCGTCGCGTACCACGAGGCCGGCCACGCGCTGGTCGCGTGCGCCCTGCCGAACACCCACCCGGTCCACAAGGTATCGATCATCCCGCGCGGCGTCGGCGCCCTGGGGTACGTGCTGCGCCGGCCGGAAGAGGACCGCTACCTGATGACGCGCTCCGAGTTGGAGAGCCACATCAAGGTGGCGCTGGGCGGGACGATGGCGGAGGAACTGGTGTTCCGCGAGATCTCCAACGGGGCGACGAGCGACCTGGAGAACGCGAATCAGATCGCCCGGAGCATGGTCAAGGAGTTCGGCATGAGCCGGCTCGGGCGTGTCAGCTACCGCGATCAGGGCGGATCCGGGTTCCTGCTGGGAGCCGGCGGGTACGACGGCGAGCGCAGGTTCAGCGAGCAGACCGCACGCGAGATCGACATGGAGGTGCGGCAGATCATCGACGACGCGACCGAGGTGGTGCGCTCGATCCTCGTCGAGCGGCGGACGGCCCTGGAGGCGGTGGCGCAGCGGCTGGTCGAGAAGGAGGTGATCGACGGCGACGAACTGCGTGCGCTGATCGACGCGCACAGCCCCGGGCTCAAGCTGGTGCCCGGCTCGACCGCCATCGAGCCGACCGCGGCCGAGAGTCCCGAGGGCGAGGGACGCGACCGCAAGGCTGTCCTGGGCAGCGAGGGCTAACGCGCCCGCCGCGCTCACGCTCGCGGCTCGTATTCAATTCACCTGTAACCCTCGGCCCTGGCCGCATCTGGGGCCGGCGTGTAAACCAGTTCCATTGTCTCGACAGGTTCCTCGCTTCCGCACGGAAGCAAGAGGACGAAGAGGGAAGCCGGTGAGAAGCCGGCGCGGGGCCGCCGCTGTAATCGGCGAGATCCCGGACACTCCATGCCACTGCGCCAACCTCACGGAGGGAAGCGCGGGAAGGCCGTCCGGGGCCGCAACAAGCCGAGAGCCAGAAGACCTGCCTGCCGAGTTTGCGTTTCGGGGCTTCGGCCGCAAGCACCCGCGCGGGCAGGCTGCAGTCCATCTGCACGAGCCGCTGCCGCCGGGAGTCGAAGCACCCCCTTGCCCGGCCCGGCAGAAAGGACCGCCCCCCGTGTCCCACCACCTCAGCGGGCGCCCGCGCGCCTCCGCCTTCACCCTGATCGAACTGCTGGTTGTCATCGCGATCATCGCCGTGCTGATCGGCTTGCTCCTGCCCGCCGTGCAAAAAGTCCGCGCGGCTGCACTCCGGGCGCAGTGTCAAAACAGCTTGCGGCAACTCGGACTGGCCCTGCACGGCCACGCCAACGTCAATCGCGGACGGTTCACCGTCTCGTCGATGAAGTCCAACCCGGCGCTGACGTTCACCGACCTGTACTGGTTCGGGCGGATCACCGACAACACGTCCAACCCCCGCAAGATGGATCCGAGTCGGGGCATCCTGTCTCCGTACCTGGAAGGGAACCGCGCCATCGTCCAGTGCCCGCTGTTCACCCCCGATCAGTTCGTCCTGCGGTTCGACGTTCCCGTGAGCAGTTACGCCTACAACGACCAGTTCTCGAACTGGGACGTGGCCGGCGAAACGATCGTGTCGGTGAGTAACCGGCGTGGGACTTCAGCGACGATTGCCTTCGCCGACTCGGCCAACGTCCCATCCAGCGCACCGTTCGACAAGCTGGCCGAAAACTGGTATCTGTCGGCCCCCTCACAGAAGTTTCCGAATGTCCACTTCCGGCACGGCGGGATCGTCAACGTCTGCTTCGCGGATGGCCATGTCGAAACCCGCACGCCGACCGTTAACGGTCCGCCGTCCTGGGAGACAGCGCTCGCCACGGCACTCCGCCAGCGGGAACAGGTCTGGGACATTGGCTCCGATGACGCCGAATTTGGCAAAAACTGAGCGCCGTTTCAGCGCCTCGACCAGGCCCCTCTGCCGGCGGCCTGGTCGAGCGAGCCTTCGTTCGCTGGCGCTCCGGGCTGTGTACGGCGTTTGATGCTGTCAGGCTGTGGACAGCGTGAACCGGCGCACCTCCTCCGCGACGCGACTCGGCTCCGTCACCGCCGCGAGATGTCCGCACCCCGGCAAGCACACCCGCCTACACGCCCTCACACCCTCTTCCAGCGCCCGCAGACTGCTCTCGGAAACGAGCAGGTCGCGGTCGCCGGTCAGAGCGAGCGTCGGCACGCGGATCCGGTGCAGCCGATCGACCGCATCGAATTGCTCGACCAGCTGGAAACGATGGGCCATCACGCTCTGGTCGGTCTGCCAGCACTGCCGGGTGACGAAGTCGAACAACGGCCCGCGGTTCTGGCGCCGGCCGAACAGCAGGTTGAAGAACTGGTTGATGAACGGACTATCACTGGGTAGCAGGAAGTGCGAGAGCACCATGCCGGCCACCCGCTGGACCAGTCCGCGTTCGTATCTGGCCCCCGTTCCCTGGATCGCCAGGGCGCCCAGGCGGCCGGGATAGCGTGCCGCGAACTCCAGCGCCAGCACCCCACCGAAGGAGACGCCCAGCACCGTCGGACGCTCCAGGCAGTGCCAGTCGAGAAATTCCGCCAGATCGCTCGCCAGATCCTTCAGCCCAAACCGACGACGCAGGGCGAACGGGTCGTCCTCGCCGCGCAGCTGGTAACTGATCACCCGGAAGTGTTTCGCGAGCTGACGCGCCAGCGGACCGAGCAGCTCGTACCCGCCCGCGAGGCCGGGCACGAGCACCAGGGGCGGACCCTCGCCCCATTCCCGGTAGTTGACCGTGTAGTAGGTGAGATGCGCACAACCCGACCGGCCGATCCCTGCGCTGAATTGTGCTCCGGTCGCCGCCAACCAACCTGTGGATGCCTTCACGCCGCTTCTCCCGTTTGCCTCAGCGGAATTTGCCGCCCCTGTTGCCGTGACTGCGGACCGGCCCGCTCGCCGGTGTGGACGGTGAGGGAGGAGCATTCGCCATACCAAAAACGCACACTGGGATGCTATCCCAGATGGTTGTAATAACTCGTTATTAATGGTCGAGTTGCGATAGGATCGTCGGAACGCAATTGGTCTTCCCAGGTTCTTTAGACTTCCTCGGCGCCAGGTCAGCGGCGGCTTTCGGCGCTTCGGCGCCGAGTTATCGACGCTTTTCTGGAAGATTGGGTGGTCTGGTCAAGGTGCCGCGAGTGCAAGGAAGCCCCGGCTCTGCTCAACGGGGCCGTTGAATCCGTCTCTCGGGCATCATGGCAAAGTTAATATGGCAAACAAGTAATGACAAATTGGCAACATAGCCCCGAGGAGATAAGAACGCAAGTGAGTTGACTGACCTTCGATCCGCCAGTAAAGTAGGGAAGATCGATGCGGAGAGCCCAGACCGTGTGCGCGATAGCATCGACGCAGTCGCTTTTATCGTAACTTGCTTGCTGTTTGGCCTTTATGGGTCGGCGCCGAAAAATCGGCGCACACTTCGACAGACCCTCGGAGTGGCCATGACGTCCTCATCCCTCCGCTCTCGGGTTGTCGCGGCCCTTGCGGCGGTCCGCCTCGCATTGCTCCAGGCATCTGCGTTCGTCCGCCACCTCCTTACTCGTCGTGGGCTCCTGATTCTTGCCGGCATCCTCGCTTGCCTGTACGCCTTCGCCGTCCTGATTCATGTGCAGCGTGTTCCCGATCTCGGGCTGCGCAGCGCCTTTAGCCCGATCCTCAAGGCTGCCCCGCGCGACGGCTCCTATCGCCCCGACGCGGGCACACCCGTTCCGGAAGCAGGCGATCAGGTGAGCCGAATCGGCGACCTTGTCATCGCCACCTGGCCAGAGCTACTTCGCGCTCCTGATCAACTGTACGCCATACTAGGATCAGTGCCCCCCACCGCGCCACTGCCGGAATGGGCGCGGCGCGACCCGGACGGCAACCTGCAGGTGCGGGCCGAGTTCAGACGTGCCGGAAAGGACGGCCAGCCGCCGGTTATTCTGCGCGGCTGGTGCGAGTTGGGACACCTTCCGGCGGAAGAGCTGGTGCCGACCGTCCTGTGGTTCCTGCTCAAACTCTCGCTCTTCCTCGTCGGTGCGATCGTCCTGTGGAAGCGACCGGGGGATGACGCCGCTGCCCTGTTCTTCCTGCTCTGCATTGTGACCCTCGGCGCCTACATGGGCGGATATCACTGGCCGTACATCGCGACTGTTCCGGTCCTCACCCTCGTCTTCATGGTTTGCGGCGTACTCCTGCCGGTCGTCAGCCTCCACTTCTACCTGACCTTCCCGCGGCCCAAGCGCTTCCTGCGCCAGCGTCCGCGGGCCACCCTGGCCGCTGTCTACGGTCTGCCGCTCGCGTTCCTCGGGGCGCTGGTGCTCCTCTATTTCCGGGCACGATCGGTGACGCGCGGCGCCGGCCCGGACGGCGTCGCCGACGCCCTGGACCTGCTGCGGCAGGCCGTCCTCCTGTACCTGGCGGTGGCGACCGGGTGGTACGTCCTGAGCATCGCTGCCCTGATCCACAGCTACCGGACAGCGGCGGACCTGACCGAGTCGAACCAGGTCAAGTGGATTCTGTTCGGCGGACTGCTCGCGCTGGGGCCGATCGGCTACTCGCTCTACCTCGCCCTGTGGGAGCCGGACGCCTTCGGGGCCGGCGCCGCCACATGGCCGATGTTCGCCGCGTCGGTGTGCCTGACGGTGGCGTTCGCGGTCAGCATCACGCGCTACCGGCTGATGGAGCTGGACAAGATCGTCAGCTCCGGCGTCGTCTACTTCCTCATCAGCTTCCTGGCCGGCCTGGCGTACTACGCGGTCGTGTTCGTCGGCACGCTGTTCTTCCACCACGCGGTCGCCGGCCCGTCGCTGTCGCACGCGCTGACCGTCAGCACCACCGCCCTGGTTCTGATGCTCATCCTCGACCTGGCCCGCAGCCGGGTGATGCGAGCCCTCGACCGGCGCTTCCACCGGCAGAAGTACCAGCTCGACCACACCTTGCAGCGCATGGGCCAGGCGGTGCAGCAACTGGTCGATCCGCCGACCCTCCTCAACCGCCTGCTCCACGCCTCGGCCGACCTGCTCGGCGTGGCGCGCGGGGCCGTCTACCTCCGCCGGGACGACCCGCCGGCCTACCGCCTCGCCGGGATCCTCGGGCCGGCGCCGGAGGCGCCCGAGCTGCCGCCGGACTGCCCGCTGCTGGAGGCGCTGCAGGCGCGCGGCACCGTGACCGTCCCGGAGTGGTCGCGCTTCGGGCTGGACCCCGCCCCGCGGCGGCTGGAGGCGCTGGGCGGCGGGCTCGCCCACGCGCTGGCCCACGAGGGACGTATCCTCGCCGTCCTGGTGCTCGGCCCGAAGGACCGCGGCCCGTACCAGGCGGAGGATCTCAACCTGCTCGCGGCGTTCGCCCAGATCACCGTCCCGGCGCTGGAGAGTGCGCAGGGCCACCAGGTCATCGAGGTGCTCAACCGTGACCTCAAGGCGAAGGTCGAGAAGATCGCCGAGCAGCAGCGGCGCATCCTGGCGCTGCAGAGCGAGCTGCGCCGGCAATCCCTCGCCCGCCCCGCGCCGGTCCCCCTGCCCGCCGCGGCCGCAGACGCCGCCGCGCCGACCCCAGACCCCTCGCTCCCGGCCCCTGCCAGGGGCATCGTCGGGTCCGGCCCGCAGGTCCGGCAGCTGCTACACCTCGTCCGCAAGGTGGCCGAGAACGACCGCACCGTCGTGCTGGTCCGCGGGGAGAGCGGGACCGGCAAGGAGCTGCTCGCCCAGGCGGTCCACGAGCACAGCCCGCGGGCGAGCAAGCCGTTCGTCAAGGTCCACTGCGCCGCCCTGGCGCCGACGCTGCTGGAGAGTGAGTTGTTCGGCCACGTCAAGGGGGCGTTCACCGGCGCCCACAAGGACAAGGTCGGCCGGTTCGAGCTGGCCAACGGCGGGACGCTGTTCCTCGACGAGATCGGCGACATCTCGCTGGAGGTGCAAACGAAGCTGCTGCGCGTCCTGCAGGAGATGACGTTCGAGCGCGTCGGGTCGAACGAGCCGGTGAAGGTGGACGTGCGCATCCTCGCAGCGACCCACCAGGATCTGGAGGGGCTGATCCGGGCCGGCCGGTTCCGGATGGATCTGTTCTACCGGCTCAACGTGTTTCCGGTGGTGGTGCCGCCACTGCGCGAGCGGCGTGAGGACGTGCCGGAGCTGGTGCAGCACTTCCTGCGCCTGGCGGCCCAGCGCTGCAACAAGCCGGTGCCGCAGATCGACGACGACGCCCTGGCGGCGTTGCGGGCGTATGCGTGGCCGGGGAACGTGCGCGAGCTGGAGAACGTCATCGAGCGCGCGGTGGTGATCGCCGAGGGGCCGCTTGTGACGCTGCAGGAGTTGTCCGAGGAAATCCTGCAGGTGGCGGACGGCGTGGCGGTGCCGTGGGCGGATGGTGACGACGAACTGGTGACGGCGACGCGGCGCGGGGTGCGCCACGAGCGCGAGGAGCGAGCCCGGCGCGAACGCGCGGACCTCCTCAAGGCGCTGGCGGTGGCCGGCGGCAACAAGGCCGAGGCGGCGCGGGCGCTGGGGATGGCGCGGAGCACTCTGGTCAGCCGGCTGAAGAAGCTCGGCCTCGGGTGAGTTTGAACGGCGCCGGCGGACCAGCCCGTCGCTGGCGCTCCGGGTCGGTCCGGCGGCGCCTCATGAGGGGGTGGCGAGGCTGGGCTCACCCCGGCCGATTCGTTATACCTACTCCATGAAGACGCTTGAGGAACTGAGGGCGATCTGCAGCCTGCCCCTCGCCGACCTGATCTTTCGTGCCGCGCAGGTCCACCGCGACCACCACGACCCCGCCGACATCCAGCGCTGCGCGCTGCTGAGCATCAAGACCGGCGGCTGCCCGGAGGACTGCGGGTACTGCGCCCAGAGCGTCCGCTACCAGACCGACGTGCCGGCGACGCCGCTGCTGACCGTCGCGGAGGTGCGCGACCGGGCGGCGCGGGCGAAGGAGTTGGGGGCGACGCGCTTCTGCATGGGGGCCGCGTGGCGCGGGCCGCGCGACGGTCCGGCGTTCGACCGCGTACTGGAGATGGTGCGCGCCGTCCGGGCGCTGGGTCTGGAGACGTGCGTCACCCTCGGCATGCTCACCGACGAGCAGGCCCGCCGGCTGCGCGACGCCGGGCTGACCGCGTACAACCACAACCTCGACACGTCGCGCCGCCACTACGGCAACGTCATCACCACGCGCAGCTACGACGACCGGCTCGACACGTTGCGGGCGGTGCAGCGGGCCGGCATTTCGGTGTGCTGCGGCGGCATCCTCGGCATGGGCGAGACGGAAGAGGACCGGCTCGCCCTGCTCGCCGAGCTGGCCGCCCTCGATCCGCCGCCTGAGAGCATCCCGATCAACTGCCTCGTCCCGATCCCCGGCACCCCGCTGGAGGACGCGCCGCCGGTCGATGGGCTGCAGCTGGTGCGGCTGGTCGCGACGACGCGCCTCGCGTTCCCGAGGGCGCGCGTGCGTCTGAGCGCCGGCCGCGACCGGATGAGCCGCGAGCTGCAGGTACTCTGTTTCCTCGCGGGCGCGAACTCGATCTTCTTCGGCGAGAAGCTCCTCACCGCGCCGAACCCCAGCGCGACCGCCGATGCCGATCTGTTCCGCGCCCTGGGCCTGCCCGTGCTGAGCGAGTCATGAGCCTGTCGGAGCGCTGGTCCGCCGCCCTCGCCGAGCTGCGTGCCGGCGGGCGCCACCGCGAACTGGCGGCGCCCGCCGGTGTCGATTTCACGTCCAACGACTACCTGGGGTACGCCGGTGCGCGGGGTGCGAGCCGCTGGTTTGACGACCCCGTCCGACCACGCAGCGGGATGGCGTCGCGCCTGCTCCGCGGCCAGCACCCGGTATGGGAGGAGGTCGAGGCGGCGCTGGCGCGCTGGCACGGGGCCGAGGCGGCACTGGTGCTGACGAGCGGGTACGTCGCCAACGAGGGACTGCTTGCCACTGTCATCGAGCCGCACGACTGGGTCGCCTCGGATCGGCTCAATCACGCCTCGATCATCGACGGCCTGCGCCTGGCGCGGGCCGAGCGCTTCATCTGCAACCACCTCGACCTGAATCACCTGGAAACGGGCCTGCGCGCCGCACACCAGAGCCGAGCGCCGGGGCGCGAGCTGTTCGTCGTCACGGAGTCGTTGTTCGGCATGGAGGGCGACCTTGCCCCGCTCCCGGAGCTGGCGGAATTGGCGGAACGATACGACGCGCACCTCATCGTGGACGAGGCCCACGCGACGGGCTGCTTCGGGCCACAGGGTTCGGGTTGCGTCGATGCGGCGGGCGTGCGCGGGCGGGTGCTGGCGACGGTCCACACGGGCGGCAAGGCGCTGGGCGCGGCGGGCGCCTACGTCGCCGGCAGCACGCGGCTGAAGGAGTTGCTGGTGAACCGCTGCCGGCACTTCATCTTCACGACGGCGCTGCCGCCGGCTGTGGGAGGCTGGTGGCTGGAGGCGCTGGCCCGCGCGGCACGCGACGAGGCCGGTCGGGCCGCCCTGCACGACAACGCTGCCTTCTTCCGGGCCGAACTTGTGCAGCGCGGCATCCAGGCGCCGGGCGCGCACTACATCGTGCCGGTGCTCCTCGGCGAGGACGGCCGGGCGGTGGCGGCGGCGCGGCGCCTGCAAGCGGACGGCTGGGACATGCGCGCCATCCGGCCGCCAACGGTCCCGCCCGGGACGGCGCGCCTGCGTCTCTCCATTCACGCCGACCACGACCGCGACACGCTGCGCGCCGCCGCCGCCGCGGTCGCGCGGGTGCTCTCATGACCGACCTGCTGCTCCTCGGCACCGACACCGACGCCGGCAAGACGACGTTCGCGCTGCTCTGCCTGGCCGCCTTCCCGAACCACTTCGAGTACTGGAAGCCGGTCGAGACGGGCGACTCCGACACGGAAACGGTGCGGCGCCTCGTCCCCTCGGCCGTCGTTCATCCGCCGCTGGCCCGCTTTGGCGACCCGGTTGCTCCGCCTCTCGCAGCCCGTCGCGAGGGCAAGGAGGTTCCGCACGCGCGCCTCATCGCCGCCGCCCGTCCGCGTCCGACGCAGCCGGGCCGCCGCCTGCTGATTGAAACCTTCGGCAGTCCGTTCTCGCCGCTGAACGAGGAGGAGTTGCAGATCGCCCTGGTCCATGCACTCAACCTTCCCACGGTCCTCGTCTGTGCCTCGGCGCTGGGAGCGATCGGGCGCGGGCTCCAGTGTCTGCGTGCGCTCCAGGGGGAGGGGATCGACCCGCGTGCCGTGGCGCTCGTCGGGCCGCCTGACTCTTATGCCGCCGAGCAGCTGTACCAGCGTCAGCGCTCCGCCTGGGTTGTGCCGGTGACACCGCCGGCGAGCTGGGATCCCGTCGGGGTGGCGGAGGCGGCCCGGGGCATGGATCCCTCGTGGCCCGAGCTACCCTGGCGGCAGGATTGGGGCACCTCCGAGGACGAACTAACGCGGTGCGATGCCCTGACCGTCTGGCATCCTTACACGCCGTTGCGGGGCCAGGATCCGCCGCTGGGGTGCGTCGCCGCCCGGGACGAGTGGCTCCACATGGCCGACCCTCGCCGGGGCGTCCGCGCCGTCATCGACGGGATCTCTTCCTGGTGGACGATCCTGCACGGGCACCGCTACCCCCCGCTCATGAAGGCACTGCACCAGGCGGCCGCGACTTACGACCACGTCCACTTCGCCGGCATCACCCACCCGCCCGCCGTCACCCTGGCCGAACTGCTGCTCCGGTCCGCGGACATGGCGGGCGGCCGCGTCTTCTACTCCGACAACGGCAGCACCGCCGTCGAGGTGGCGCTGAAGATGGCATACCAGTACTGGTGCCTGCGCGGGGAACCGCGGCGTCGGCTGTTCGTCGGATTTGAGCACGGCTACCACGGCGACACGTTCGGGGCGATGGCCGTCAGCCGCGATCCCGTTTTCTTCGGCCGCTTCGAGCCGCTGTTGTTCCGCGCCGAGATCGTCCCGCTCGCGCCGGAGCGCCTTGACGACGTGCTCGCGCGCCATCCGGGCGAGGTGGCGGCGGTGATCGTCGAACCGCTGGTCCAGGGGGCCGGCGGCATGCGCATGCATTCCCCGGAAGTGCTGTGCGCCCTCGCCGAGGTGGCGCGCCGGCGCGACGTGCTGCTGATCCTGGACGAGGTCATGACCGGCGGCGGGCGCACCGGCCGGCTGTGGGCGCATCAGTCCGCCGGGGTGCGGCCAGACCTCCTGTGCGCAGCGAAGACGCTGGCCGGCGGCATCCTCCCGCTGGCCGCCACGCTGGTAACGCCGCAACTCGTCACCCTGTGGGACACCGACAACCCCGCTCACACCTTTTTCCACGGCCACTCGTTTACCGCGAACCCTCTCGCCTGCGCGATCGGCTGCGCGAACTGGGCGATGCTGATGGAGGCCGTCCACCCGGCGCCCGCCCGCCTGGAGGCGTTCTGGAACCGGACCCTCGCCCCGCTGCGCGGCCACAAACGGGTGCGCGAGGTGCGCGTCCGCGGCACCATTGCGGCGGTCGAGGTGGACGTGCCGGGCGGCTACCTCGCGGACGTGGGACGACAGATGCGGCGTACCTGCCTGGAACGCGACGTCCTGCTGCGTCCGCTCGGCAACGTCCTCTACGCCATGCCGCCGTTCTGCACGTCCGACGCAGCGCTGGAGCAAATCGCCGGCGCGATGATCGCCGCCGTGGAAGCGCTGAGATGACCGGGAGCCTGGTGCAGGGACAGGGCCGGGGGTTGCTGCGGGCGGATTGCGAGCTAAAGATGTAGTGGAGGAATCGTGCGGCATGGAGCGCCAGACGGCCCGGTCCGGTTGCACCTCGCCCGCAACCCGGTGCTCCGGCCCCGCAATCTGACCCCGCGAGGGCGCCCGGACGAGCCGGGATACGATGAGTCAACTCACCGAGAGGCTCGGGTACTCCACGCGGCCGCGCTGGGCGCTGTGGGCTCTCTTTCTGTCGTTGTGGTCGCTGGGGCTGCTCGTTCCGAATCCGGCCGGGTTTACCGACGGGTGGCTGTCGCGGGAGGCGCGGTTTCTGCTCGCGAAGGGGCTGCACGTCGTCGCCTACGCGCTGCTGGCGGTCCTGAGCGGGTGGCTGCGGGTTCCCGTCCGCTATCGCTGGTTGCTCCTCGTTTTCATGGCCGCTCACGCCCTCGGGACGGAGTTCGGCCAACGGTTCGTCGTCACACGCAGCGGCTCGTGGCGCGACGTGTTGCTCGATCTGCTCGGCGTTGCGCTCGGCGTCGTCCTCACCTGGCGCTGGTGGCGCACCCCGGACGACGAGCCTGTGTCACTCCCTTCGACCACTCCCGTTGCTGGAAGTACCGCCCCGATCGAATAATCCGCCAACCGTCAGGGCCGGCGTACCTTCGGAAACTGTTTGGCGGTGCGCGCCCGACTCGACGGCGTCGTGAACGCCCCGCCGAGGTGGACCTCGGGCGGCGCCCGCACGACCAGTGGCGGCGCCAGCGGTAGTTCTCCCGCGGTATTCGCCGGCGCCGAGGGAGGCGTTGTCGCCGCCCCGGGAGGCGGGCACATCGCTGGAGCCGGAACGGCGGGAATGGCCGTTGCGGCGCCCACGATCAGCGGCGGGGTGCAGGCGAACGGCACGCCATCGTCTTCAGGCGGCAGCGACTTCGCGAGAAGCGCCGGGGAACCGGGCAGCCAATCCGTGGCGAACCGCGTTCCGGCCACCGACGCCGGCCCGCGCCCGGTGCTGGTCGTGGGCGGTTTCCCGTCGGCCCGCACAGGAGCGCGTTCTCTGTTCGGTACGAGGAGCGGCGCCGGCGGCGCCGGGCTGGAATTGCACGCCGTGCGGATCGCGATTGCCGGCAACTCGAGCACCTGGTCAGGTCCGACACTACCCAGTTCTGACGACAGCACCTTCGGGGAAGGCACCGGCGCGTAGGGCGAGGTGTTCTCCCCTCTCGCCGGTCTGCCATTCCCGCACCGGGTCGTTTCCCCCTGGCACGGCCCGGCGGGCAGGTCGGGTAAACGATCGGGGCGCCTGGGCGGCCGGTCCGGACAGGCTGGCTTGCCCGCGTTACAATCCCCGGACCGGCAGGCGGTGTGCCCGCTCACCGCCTGCGGGTCGTTCAGCCGTGTGGTGGCGGCCGAACTGCAACCGCAGGCTAGCATGACAACGCCCAGGAGCCAGACTGCTGATCTACTCATGCCAGACCCTCCCGCCCCACGCCGACACGCAGCCCGTGAGCGGGCTGGCCGTTTTCTATTCATCGGCCCGATCCGTGCGGGAGATTAACGGTTTTGCCGGCTGGAAGAGGTCTATCGGCCCGCGTCCCGATGCGCCGCCCGGGGCGCGCCGTTCGTCGTCGGGGGTGGTCCTTTTCCCACCTGCCACGGCCAGTCGCCCGCGGCGGGGAGGGATGCCAGGAACTGTACGAGCGCCTGGTAGTATTCCGCCGACGGCGGGTCGTTGTGGCCGCCGCCCGGGACACGGACGAACCGCTTGGGCCGGTTGGCGGCTTCAAACAATTTGACGCCGAGGTCGTAGGGAACGACGCGGTCGGCGTCGCCGTGCGCTTGCAGCAGCGGCCCTGCGTACGCGCCGATCTTCCCGACCGAGTCGAGGCGTGCCTGCATGAGTAACTCCGGCGGCAGTGGCCACGTTTTGCCGGCCGCCACGTCGCGCAGTGAGGTGAACGTGTTCTCCAGGATCAGCCCCCGGGCGCCGTCGCGGGCGGCCAGGTCGATGGCGACGGCCCCGCCCAGAGACCGGCCGAGCAGGACGATGTCGCTCTCGAACGCGCCGGTCCGGGCCGCCAGCCAGCGCCGCGCCGCCCGGGCGTCCGCCAGAATGCCGACCTCGGTCGGGGAGCCGTCGCTGCGGCCATACCCGCGATAGTCGAACGCCAGCACGGAAACGCCGCATTTCTCCTGGAGCAGCCGGAGTGCCCACTTGCACCCGGTCACGTTGCCGGCGTTGCCGTGGCAGTACAGCACGACGGCACGCGGTTGCTCAGCCGGGCAGTACCAGCCGTGCAGGCGCGTCCCGTCCGCGGACTGGAACCACGCATCCTCGTACACCAGGTCACTCGGCTGCCAGTCGCCCGCGGGGTAGCGCTCGGGGTGAAACAGCAGGGCACGCTCCACCGACGCCAGCGGGGTGCGCGGCTCGCCGGACGGCGCCAGGCACCCGCTGCCGGTCAGCAGGACCAGCCCCAACCATCGGCTGCAGCGCATGGCACATCCTCCCGCTCCCGGGTTTCCCGCCTGGGCAGGTTTCGTAACCGAAGGCCGCGGCCCCGTCAACGCGGGATCCAACCCCGGCGCCCCCATGCAGAGAGGTGGTGTGAGAGTGGGATATCTGGCAAGCCCACGGGCGGCGTCCCGTGGGCCAAGTCCCCCAGCACTCTACCCACAGGCCGCCACCCGTGGGCTTTACGGAGACTGGGCGTCGGTCCCTTCTCCCCTTGTGCGTGGGGACGCGCTTTTCCTACAATGACTCACTCACCGATGTCATCGTGACCGAAAGGCAAAAGACCCATGAAAGAAGGCATTCACCCCGAGTACGCTGAAACGACCGTCACCTGCGGGTGCGGCAACAAGTTCGTCACGCGCAGCACGCGCAAGAACATCACCGTCGAAATCTGCTCGGCCTGCCACCCGTTCTTCACCGGCAAGATGAAGTACGTGGACACCACCGGCCGGGTCGAGAAATTCCAGCGCAAGTACAACTGGGGCAAGCGCAAGGGCCAGGAGACCGCCGCCGAGGCTCCCCAGACCGAGGCCGCGCAGCCGAAGTAGCTGGGTTCGGCGAGCAGGGGTCAGGGGTCCGAGCCCGAAGCGTCGGCGAGGCAGTGAGCTATGTCCCTCGCTGGTGCTTCGGGCTCGGACTCCTGACCCCTGCCCATTTCTCCCAATGTGTTCCGCTAACCGACCTCCTGACCTCTGACCCCTGACCCCTCTCATGACCTGGCCCGCGTTCGAGAAGGCCGTCGCGCGTTCGGAAGAGCTGGAGCGGTTGCTGGCGGACCCCGCCGTCATCGCCGACCGGACCCGCTACGGCCAGTACGGCAAGGAGCACGGCGCGCTCGCCAAGATGGTCAAGCCGTACCAGGAGTATCAGAAGGCCAGCGCCGACATCGCCCAGGCCGAGGCGCTCCTGACCGACGCCGACCCCGAGATGAAGGCACTCATCGAGGAAGAGTTGGCGGCCCTGCGTCCGCGCTTCGACGCCCTGCGGACGCGGCTGGAAGACCTCCTCCTGGTCGAGGGCGAGGACTTCGGCAGCGTCATCCTGGAAATCCGCGCCGGCACCGGCGGCGACGAGGCGGCCCTCTTCGCCGGCGACCTTTACGGCATGTACACCCACTACGCCCGCGACCAGGGGTGGCGCGTCGAGGACATCTCCTTCAGCCCAGGCGAGCAGGGCGGCTACAAGGAAGTGATCTTCAGCGTCACCGGCGAGGACGCCTACCAGCACCTGCGCTACGAGAGCGGCGGCCACCGGGTCCAGCGCGTCCCCAGGACGGAGCAGCAGGGCCGCATCCACACGTCGCTGGCGACGGTGGCGGTCCTGGCCGAACCGGATGATGTCCAGGTCGAGGTCAAGGACCAGGACATCGAGTGGGAGCGCATGCGGGCCGGCGGGGCGGGCGGACAGCACGTCAACAAGACCGAGAGCGCGGTCCGCATCTGGTACAGGCGCGGCACGTCCGAGGAGATGGAAGTCAAGTGCCAGGACGAGCGCAGCCAGCACAAGAACTTCGACCGGGCGATGCGCATCCTGCGCAGCCGGCTGTACGAAAGGCAGCAGCAGAAACTGCACAGCCAGCGCGCGGAACAGCGGCGGACGCTCATCGGTTCGGGCGACCGGGGCGAGCGGATCCGCACGTACAACTTCCCGCAAAACCGGGTGACGGACCACCGCATCAACCTGACGCTGTACCGCCTGGACGCGGTCATCGCCGGGGATCTGAGGGAGTTGGTCCAGGCGATGAAGGACTTCGACAAGAAACAGAGGCTAGGAGATGCTGGTCAGACCTCCGACCAGCGAGGCCAGAAATGAGTACCCCGAGCCGCGCCGCTGCCGAGCAGGCCTGGACCGTCGGCAGCCTTCTGGAATGGACCGAGCGCTACCTGGGCCAGAAGGGGGCGGAGTTTCCCCGGACGGACGCGCAGGTGCTGCTCGCGCACGTCCTGGGCTGCAAGCGCATCGACCTGTACGGGGCACGGTACGGCGACCCGGCAGGGGGCGAGGTGCGGCAGCGCTACCGCGACCTGATCCGCCGGCGCGTCGAGGGCTGCCCGGTCGCCTACCTGGTGGGCCGCAAGGAGTTTTACTCGCTGGAACTGGAGGTGAGCCCGGTGGTGCTGATCCCGCGTCCGGACAGCGAGTCGGTCGTGGTCGAGTGCCTGGCGCTCGCCAAGCCGCTCGCCGCGCCGCGCGTGCTCGACCTCGGGACGGGGTCCGGCAACCTGGCGGTCGCGATTGCGAAGTACCACAAGGGAGCCCGGGTGACGGCGGTGGACATCAGCCCCGACGCCCTGGCGGTGGCGCGGCGCAACGCGGAGAGGCACGGCGTCGCGAACCGGGTGCGCTTCCTTGAGGGCGACCTGTTCGGGCCGGTGCCGGCGGGCGAGCGATTCGATTTCGTGGTGAGCAACCCGCCGTACATCCCGCACGCCGACATCGCCAACCTGGAACCGGGGGTGCGCGATTACGAGCCGCACCGAGCCCTGGACGGCGGGCCGGACGGCTACGCGGTGTTCGACCGACTGGTCCGCGAGGCGCGCGCCTACCTGGAACCGGGCGGCTACCTCATCGTGGAGATCGGGGCGCCGCAGGAAGGGCCAGCCCGCGAGCGCCTCGAGGCGTTCCCGGAATACGAGTTGGCCCCGACGATCCAGGACGCAGCGCGTCACCCGCGCGTGTTGCGGGCGCGGTGGCGTCCTGTCCTGCGCGGAGGCGCAGAGGCTCTGTAACGCCCCCCGGCGGCCACCACGCGTCCCGCTCCCCATTCCCCTGCTTGGCTTTACCGTGGCCTGGGGGGCAGGTATGCTGAGGGCGATCAGTGGTTGGCGCTCGAGGAGGCACCCGGCATGAACGCATTGACCCAGCTCCCGACCCCGGACGCAATCGTTTACCCGGAAAGCGACGGGGAGCCGATGGCCGACAACACGCTGCAGTTCCAGTACATTCTGACGATCGTCGGCGGGCTCCAGGCTCAGTACCGGGCCGACCCGAACGTGTTCGTCAGCGGGAACCAGTTCTGGTATCCGGTGGAGGGGGACAACACCATCCGCCAGGCTCCGGACGCTTACGTCGCGTTCGGCCGGCCGAAGGGGGAGAGGGGATCGTACCGGCAGTGGGAGGAGGGCGGCGTCCCCCTCCACGTCGTGTTCGAGATCCTCTCGCCGAGCAACCGGCGCGGGGAGATGCACGCGAAGTGGAAGTTCTATCAGCGGTACGGGGTAGAAGAATACTATGTGTACGACCCGGACCGCGGCGCCCTCCTGGGGTGGACACGGGAGGGCGACGACCTGGTCGCCGTTCTGTTCATGGACGGGTGGGTCAGCCCGCGGCTTGCGGTCCGGTTCCAGCTGAACGGCAAGGAGCTGGAGCTGTACCACCCGGACGGCCGGAAATTCGCCACCTACGTCGAGTTGGCGGAGCGTGCCGAGCAGGAGCACGTCCGCGCCGACCAGGAGCACGCCCGCGCCGAGCAGGAGCGGGCGGAGAAGGAAATCGCCCAGCGCCAGGCCGACCAGGAGCGGGCCGAGAAGGAGGCCGCCCAGCGTCAGGCCGACCAGGAGCGGGCGGAGAAGGAAACCGCCCAGCGCCAGGCCGACGAGGAGCGCGTACGGGCTGCGCGGTGGCTCGCCAAACTAAAGGAGCTGGGCATCGACCCCGAAAGTTGAGCCCTGTCGAGCGTGTCCTCGTCAGGCATCAGGAGTCCAGGTCGGCGGTGTCGAGACGGTCCTCCGCCCGGAGGCGGCGGAACTGGTCGAGCGTTTGCCGGATGCCCTCCTCCAGCGGCGTGTGCGGCATCGGCCCCAGGTCGCGCTGCAGGGCGGTATCGTCGAGGTCATACGCGATCGCAATTTGCCGCTCGCCGAACGTGATCAGCCGCTCGGCCGCCGGTTCGACTGCGCCCAGGGTCCGGTGGAACGCCGGCAGATCGACCACATCCCCGCGCAAGTTGTAAGACTTCGCCCCACGGTAGGGCGCCTCCAGACAGCGCACGAAAATCTTCGCCACGTCATCGACGTATTGCAGATCCTGCTGCCCGCCGTAACTGATGTGATACGGCCGGCCGAGCGCGAGCGACTTGATCGCCTTGGTCGGCTCGCTCGTCATGCCGAAATCGCGGCCGACGCCGTACACCGTCCACGGGCGCAGGCCGACGCTCGACAGACCGTGGTCCTGGAAGTAGATGCGGGCGTTGGCCTCGTTGCAGCACTTGAAGACGCCGTAGTGCGTCGCGGGCGTCAGTGGGACGTCATCGCCGAGCCGCCCGGTCGCGTAGTCCGTGGGCGGGCCGAAGACGGCGGCGGAACTGGCGTAGACGAGGCGCTGCACCTGTCCCTCCGACTGGCGCACCGCCTCGAACACGGCGAGCGTGCCGAGGACGTTCACCTTCGCCCCCAGCATCGGGTCGGCCCGGCAAACGGGCACTTGCAGCCCCGCCAGGTGGATGAGGTGGGTGATGCCGTGGGTCCGAATCGTGTGGCGCAGCCCGGCCAGGTCGGTCACGTCTCCCGGCACGAACCCGACCTGGCGCACCCCCTCCTCGTCGAGGAGCAGCCGCAGGCGGCGCGGATCCTCCTTGAGGTCGTAGATCCACACTCGATCGCCGCGTGCCAGCAGGTTGCGCGCGATCCAGGTTCCGATGCAGCCGTAGCCGCCGGTCAACAGTACATGCACGATGCGTCCCCCGGGGGCGCTGGGCGAGTTCGCGGCGCGCGACACGCGGCCCGCTCCAGAAGTTCACGTTAGCGAACGCCACGGGCCGGAACCATCCCCCTTTTCGGCCACGGGCGGGGGGCAGGACCGCCTTCCGTCCGAAAATCTGCTTGCCCTTCCCATCGGCGCGCGCTAATGTGGGGGAGTTGCGTGGGGTTTCCCGGCGCCCGGGGAGCCCCACCCGCTGAAGTGAGTGCCCCCGGCCTGCCGCGGCAGCGGACGGCCCCCGGACTTCTCAACCTGTCTGCCCCCAGGATCCCAGCGATCGACCCGCCGTATGGACACGGCACGATGTCCTCATCCCCGCAAGCAGTGGAGTACTACCCCATGAGACGAATCCTGCTCGTGACGTGCGCCGCCCTGGCGCTGCTGACGGGCTGGGCCGGGAGCGAACGGACCGGCACCGGCCAGGAGCCCGGCGTGGTCCCGATCAAGCTCCCGCCCGGTGGCGGCGCCGGCTCGATGCCCGACCTGCCCGAGCCGAAGTACCCGCCGATCGAGAAGTTCATCAAGGGGGCCAAGGAAATCGACGGCCTGTTCAAGCTGTACCAGAAGGACGAACACCTGTACGCCGAGATCAAGCCGCCGCAGCTGAACCGGCCGCTCCTGTGCCCGATCGCGATCGCGCGCGGCATGGGCATGGGCGGGTTCACCCTCAACTTCGACGAGCAGTGGGTGCTGCTGTTCAAGAAGGTGAGCGACACGAAGCTGCACCTGATCCGCCGCAACGTCCGCTTCCACGCCCAGCCCGGCTCCCCCGTCGCGAAGGCGGTCGAGATCACGTACACCGACTCGATCCTGGCGGCCATCCCGATCCGCAGCATGAACCCCAAGACGAGCGGGCTGCTGATCGACCTGGCCGACATCTTCATGACCGACTTCGCCCAGCTCAGCATCGGCATGCTCGACCGCAGTCGTACCACCTGGCACAAGGTCAAGGCGTTCCCGAAGAACATCGAGATCCAGGTGGCCGCCACGTTCGCCGGCGGGCGCGGCATGTTCCGCGGCGGGGACAGCGTCATCGACCCGCGCGGCACCACCGTCGTCGTCCACTACGGCCTCGTCGAGCTGTCCGAGGGCGGCTACCAGCCGCGCCTTGCCGACGATCGGGTCGGGCACTTCCTGAGCGTCACCAAGGACTTCAGCAGCGACAGCAAGGACACGTCGTTCGTCCGCCACGTCAACCGCTGGCGCCTGGAACGGGCCGACACCGACGCGAAGAACAAGAACAAGCTGTCGGTGCCGAAGAAGAAGATCGTCTTCTGGATCGAGAATTCGGTCCCCTACGAGTACCGGGCGTATGTCCGCGAGGGCATCCTGGAGTGGAACAAGGCGTTCGCGAAGGTCGGCTTCCGCGACGCCATCGAGGTGCGCCAGCAGGAGAACGAGGTCTTCGACCCGGAGGACATCAACTACAACACGTTCCGGTGGATCACGACCGGCGGGGCGTTCGCGATGGGACCGTCGCGCGCCAACCCGCTGACCGGCGAACTCCTCGACGCCGACATCATCTTCGACGCCGACCTGATCCGCATGTGGAAGCAGGAGGCGAAGCTGTTCCGCGCGGCCGGGAAGTCGGCCGAGGAACTGCCGAGCCTGATCCGCGCGACACGCCAGGGCTGGGATCTGCTCGGGACGCCGCAAGCGCGCGGGAGCCTGAGCTGGGACGACCGGCACGGACTGCTGGTGCGCAAGAGCGAGGACGGCGCGGATCCGCGCGCCCACCTGGCGGCGCTGCGTCAGGGCGTCTGTCGGTGCGGCTCGTCGCTGCGGCACGAACTCGGTCTGATGGGGCTGGCGCTGATCCTGCGCGGCCAACCGGGCAAGGCCGGCGATGCCATCCCGGAGGAGCTGATCGGCCAGGCCGTCAAGTACGTCGTCATGCACGAGGTCGGCCACACCCTCGGCCTGCGCCACAACTTCAAGGCGAGCGCCATGCTCAAGAACGAGCAGCTGCACGACACGAGCCTCACGCGCGTCAAGGGTCTGGCCGGATCGGTGATGGACTACCTGCCGGTGAACCTGGCGCCCAGGGGCGTCAAGCAGGGCGACTACTTCATGACGACCCTCGGCCCGTACGACTACTGGGCGATCGAGTACGCCTACAAGCCGCTCGACGGCGGCACCGAGGGCGAGTGGTCGAAGCTCCAGGAGATCGCCAGACGCGGCGCCGAGCCGGGCCACGACTACGGCACCGACGAGGACATGTTCGGCACGTCCGACCCGCACATCAACGTGTGGGATCTGGGCGCCGACACAATGAAGTTCGCGATGGACCGCATGCTCCTGTCCCAGGAGCTGATGAAAGATCTGGCGGACAAGGCGGTCGAGAAGGGCGAGGGGTATCAGCGCGTGCGGCAGGCGTTCGGCCTCCTGCTGGGGCAGTACGGCAACGGCGCATACCTGGTGGCCAGCCACGTCGGCGGCGAGTTCGCGCACCGCGACCACCGCGACGACCCGAAGGGACGCGACCCACTCGTCCCGGTGCAGGCGGCCCGGCAGCGCAAGGCGCTGGAGTTCCTCAAAAACCACGTCCTGACCGACAAGTATTTCCAGTTCCCGCCGCAGCTGTTGCGCCGACTGGCGGCCGACCGCTGGTCGCACTGGGGCAACGAGGGGACGTTCTACAGCGGCGTCGATTACCCGGTCCACGGTCGCGTGCTGGGCATCCAGCGGGTTGTCCTCAACCACCTGCTCGACCCGACCGTCCTGAACCGGATCCAGAACAACGCCCTTAAAACGGACGCCGACGACAACCCGCTGACGGTCGGCGAGGTGTTCCGGACGCTGACGGACGGCATCTGGAATGAGCACCCGATCAAGGACGCGCCGGCCCCCAAGGGCGTCGGCAAGTCGAACGTGATCCGCCGCAACCTGCAGCGCGAGCACGTCAAGGAGTTGTCGAACCTGGTTCTCGGGTCGAACAGTAACGGCGGCGGGTTCATGGTCGTCTTCGGCCGCGGGCCAGGGCGTGTGCCGCCGGACGCGAAGAGTCTGGCCCGGCTGCACCTGCGCGAGATCCAGGGGCGGATCGGCAACGCTCTCGGCGAGAGGGGCGGCGCGCTGGACGACACGGCCCGGGCTCACCTGGAGGAGTGCCGCGAGCGCATCGGCCGCGTGCTGAACGCCTCGCTCCAGCTGAACGAACCGTAACGCCCGCTGCGTGGGAAGAATCAGGAAACCAGGAACCAAACCATCCGATGGTTCGTTGCCGTTGATTGAATGACCAGCCGCGCACGCCAGCGCGCGGCTGGTAAGCACCGCAGCTGCCACCGAACACGGGGTTGTTTGGTTCCTGGTTCCTGGTATTTGTTTGGTTCCTGGTTCCGATGGGAGATTGCTGATGCTTTCGGGAGCCTTCGCCGCGTCCTTGCTTGCTCTGACACTTGCCGCCCAGCCGCCGGCCGAGACGCCGAAACGGCTGCTGCTGATCGGCCAGGGGCCGGACGGCCACCCGGCAGCCACGCACGAGTACATGCCCGGGCTGAAGATCCTCGCGAGGTGTCTGCTCAATGTCCCCGACCTGAAGGTAACGACCGCCTCCGTCGATGGTTTCTGGAGCGAGGGGCCGGAACTGATCGACAAGGCTGACGGCGTGGTACTGTTCCTCGCCGAGGGAGGGCGGTGGATGCAGGAGAGTCCGCGGCGGCTGGAGGCGTTCCAGCGCCTCGCGGCTCGCGGCGGGGCCATCGTCGTCCTGCACTGGGCGCTGGGCGCGAAGGACGCGAAGTACATCGACGGGTTCGTGAAGCTGGCTGGCGGCTGCCACGGCGGGCCGGACCGCAGGTACAAGGTGCTGCAAACGAAGGCCACTCTCCCCGATCCGAAGCACCCGGTCGTGACGGGCCTGACCGACTTCCCCGTCCGCGATGAGTTCTATTACCAGTTGCAGTTCACGAAGGCGAAGGCAGGCGTCACGCCGGTGTTGCGCGCGGCCATCGACGGCACGGACGAAACGGTCGCGTGGGCGTGGGAGCGACCCGATCGGGGGCGGTCGTTCGGGTTCGCGGGACTGCACTTCCACGAGAACTGGCGCCTGCCCGAGTATCGCCGACTGGTCGCCCAGGGGGTACTCTGGACGCTGCGCCTCCCCATCCCGAAAGGGGGACTCGACGTGCGCGTTGGCGAGAAGGAGTTGCGGCTTCCGTGAACTGCCGCGCGGCCCACTTCGCCCAGGCGGCACAGTTTGCCAGTCCGGTTATGCCGGATGTAGCGAAAGCAGGGGCGGCACGTTGACAGGGCGGCCGGCACGGCGGGAAAATCAAGCGCGGCCGCCACAACGGTCACGGATACTGAAGTCGTGGCGGCGTGCAGGACCGTCAACCTCGTCATCGCCCCAAGGAGGACCACCGATGAGACGCACCTTGAAGCAGTCCCTTCTCGCGCTGGCGGCGTGGTGCCTGCTGGCCGGGGCCGTCCAGGCTCAGGTTTACGTGTGCCCGCCCACGGTCGCCTACTACAGCCCAGCCCCCGTGGTGACATATGCGGCGCCCGCCCCCGTGGTGACGTACTCGGCCCCGGCGCCGGTAGTCACTTACGCGGCGCCGGCGCCGGTGGTCACTTACGCGGCGCCCGCCCCCGTGGTCACCTATTCGGCGCCGGCGTATGTGGCGCCCGTGCGCTACTCCTTCTACAGCCCGGTCGTGGCTGCGGTCCCGACGTATGCGAGCACGAGTTACTACGTCCGGCCCGGGCTGTTCCGGCCGCGCGTCTACTCCGCGACGACGTTCTACGGCCCGGCGCCGAGCTACAGCGCCGTGTACGGCAGCGCGTACTACACGCCGTTGTATTTCAGGTATTAACGAATCTGACCAGCCGCGCCGCCCGGGCCGCCGGGCGGCGGGTGTGCCAGGGGTTCCTGCAAAGCCCACGGGCGCCATCCGTGGGCTTTGCAGGAACCCCTGGCACACCCGGTCGCTTGTCCCTGTGCTAGGTCGTTTCTGACAATTTGGTATCGATCCTATAATGAGGGTAGATCCCTTCTCGCGAGATGGGAGGTTTCCTGAAGGAGGCCACCCATGTA
>JAANMY010001066.1_pt1 | contig 33473 bp, 28 predicted proteins | sample 7279691 | NCBI WGS metagenome assembly JAANMY01 (sample SAMN14094543, study PRJNA606508) | bioreactor metagenome | isolation source: A lab-scale SPAN reactor treating ammonium-rich wastewater day 388 | place: Ireland: Galway | collected 2018-02-07
GCATCTATGCCTGGTACTTCAGCGCCTACTCGATCGGCGCGGGCTTCGGGCCGCTGATCACCGCCAAGGCGGTGGAGGCCAATGGCGGCTACGGCGGCGTGCTCTACGTGCTGGGCGGCCTGCTGACGCTGGCCGCGCTGCTGCTGTTCAGCCTCAAGCCCTTCCCGAAGAGCTTTCCCCAGCAGGGCCAGGCTCAGGCCTCGTCCGCGGCATAGGTCTCCGGCCGGCGAATCGCCGCCCGCATGGCGGCGATGCCGGCAAGCAGCGCCTGCAACTGCGCGATCTCGCGGTCGAGCTTCTCGCGACGTGCCCGGCTCGTCCATGGCCGCTCGCGCTCGACGAGCTTGCGCGCCAGCCGTTGCCGGTAGTCACGCTCCATCAGCGAAGCTCGTCCGCCAGGCCCTCCAGTCTTAATCCCCTTTCAAACGGGGTGGGTCTTCGGGGAAGCAATGGTGCCAGGCCGGGCGTTTCGGGCTTTCGGCGGTTGTCCATGCACGGGTGTCAGGTCCCGGTCATTCGCCGTTGCACCCCCCTGCAGGTGCGGTGCAGCGGTATGCCAGGTCATGCGTGGGTGTCCCGAGGTGCTGGCGCACAGCCGCGGCACCTTTCAGGCAGGCAGCAGTTCACCTAACGCGTATAGCGTCTTCTGCGGGAACCGCTCCAGCGGATAGAAGCGGCTGATGACCTGCACGGCCTGCTCGTACGTCGCGATGTTGAGGTGTCGCAGCAGGTAGCGGATGTCATCTTCGTCGTGGAACTCCGCGCCGATGCGCAGCGACAGGCACTTCATCGCCAGCAGATACTCCGGCTGCGCGATCATGACGCGCAGGTGATCGAGTTCCAGAAACGGGCTGAACTCGCCACGCTCGCTCAGAAACGCCTTCACGCCGTCGTTGAGCCAGTCGGGCTGGACCCCGGAGCGTGTGGCCACCCGGGCGGCGGCCTCGCGCACCTGGCGGGCGGGGCGAAACAGCCCATCCACATCCTGGGTTGAGGCGCGCGCGGCGTAGGCCAGGCACATCACGGCGCCGCCGACCAGGAACAGTTCGCCTTCCGTGCCGGCCTTGCCCAGCTCCTCGTTCAGCAAGGCGAACAGCCGGCGCAACACCTTGTCCGTCAGGGCGGGCATTTCAGACCTGCGCGCCGATGCTGGCGTCAATGAAGATATTGCGACGCCTGAACGGCGGCGGCGAGTGTGTCAGCAGGTGCAGGCGCAGGCTCCTGAGCTCGCTCCCGAAGGCGGGGCTTGTCAGGGGCGCAATGGCGCCCGCCCAGCGCGGCGGCGCGATGCCGCGTTGCGCGCAGGCGTACTCCACCATGGCCGCGACGTAGTTGGCCTGGATTGCTGTAAGGCCTGCCTGCGGCGGTGGGGCCACCGCGTCCTGCAACTCGCCGGCGTCGAGTCCGGATAGCAGCGCGTTCAGTTCCGCCAGCGCGAAGCGTGCGTCGGTTTCCTTGGCACAGGCGGCCGTCAGTTCATTGAAGCGCTGCGCCGAGGCGGGCAGCAGGCGCTCGAGTACGTAGGCCGACATGTCCATGCCCGCCCGGCGGGCCGCCCGCTGGATCGCGGCCTTCTGTGCGGGGGACACCCGGATCTGCAGCTGGGTGGTTTTCGGGGCAGTACCCATGGCCGGAGCATAGGCCGAGTCCCGACGTGACGTCAATACGGATGTATTGACATCAGGCAGGTCATTACGCTTTATCCAACCCGGCACGCCACACGCACAAGGAGCGAAAATGCGGAACGGCGCGTGAGAGGGCCCGGGCGCGGGACACGGGTTTGTATGTCTGTCCGGGTCCCGCGCTGTTCGAGCGACCTGCTCCCCCTGAATAGTTCGACTTCGAGGTGGAGTCCGCCCATCTGAGGAGCGGACCATGCGGGGCAAGAAGGCGACGACGGAGCAGATCATTGCGGTGCTCAAGGAAGCCGCGGCCGGGCCACGCTTCCGGCGTGTGGCGGCGCCGACCCCAGCCGGGATCGAGGCGCTGCTCGGCCAGATTGTCACGCGCATCGCCCGGCACCTGGAGCGGCGGGGGCTGCGGGTACGCGATGTCGAGGGGAGTTACCTCAGCACCGGCCCGGAGAGGAAGATGGCCTGGCCGCCTTGGTCGGGCACTCGATCACCTACCGTATCGCGGTGGGAGCGAGCGAGGGGCGCAAGGCGTTCAGGCTGCAGACCGTCGCCCCGGCGCTGGAAGCGCCTGCCGGGGATGAGCGGCTGGCGAAGCACTCCGGGGTGTTCATGCGGCATATCCCTGTGCCGCACCCCGGCTGGCCGCACTGGTGCAGTGCGAGCGCTGCGGGGGGTAGGGTGAAGTTCATTGCCAGCATTGAGAACCCCTGGCGTACGCGAACGCAAGGCGCGCCACGCTGCGGGTCGGCGCCACCGGCCTCAATCTCGTCATCGGGAAAATAAATCCGGCACCATTAAACGGGAACAGTCAGCGCCAGCGACGGCGAGCGCGAGTGCCTGCGATGGCGAATGCGGTTACCGCGAACCACACCGCCGGCGGCAACGGAACGGCGCTTGCGGTCAGGCGGACGATGTCCGTCGAGCCGCTGGCGTCGATCAGGTATTGCAGATCCCAGACGATGCCCGCCACCTCGGGCAGGTTCACGCTGCCGAATTCGCCGGTGAGGACCTGGGCCAGCAGGATGTCGAACGAAGAACCTGGCGCCGGCAGGAACACCGGATTACCCTGCGCCGACCAGAGGCTGACGTCGAGCACGCCGCCCAGCGTAGCGCTGCCGCTGACCAGGAGCTGGTCGTAAGCCGACTGGCCCAGTTCGATGCCGAGCGTGCCGGAAGCCTGCGAGTAGTTGCCGTTGACGTGCATGACACCGGGCGAATTGCCCGGTGAAACGCTGCCGCTGTTGAGAATGTTGCCGGCGACGGTGCCGCTGCCAGTGAGGATGCCGCCGTTGAGCGCTATGTCGCCGGCTACCAGCAGGGAGCCGTCCACGTCGGTCACCCCCGCGGTCTGCGTGTAGGTGGTCGCGGTGAGGGTGCTGCCCGCTCCGACATCGATGGTGCCGGCGTTGCTGAACAGACCGACCGCGAAACTTCGCCCGTTGCGAACCTCGAAGCGGCCGGTGTTCAGGTTGGTCGTGAAGCCCGACAGTGCATCGACCGTCCCCGAGTTCCCGCTGTAGAGCCGGGAAGCTATGCCGTCGAGCACGATGTCCGCCGCATTGCTGGTGATGCCCCCGGTCACGGGCAAGCGCATGGTGCCGAGCACTTCGTAGCGCCCGCCGGCAAGCGTGTGGGTCGTGGCATTGAAATTCGTCAGGTTCTGATTGACCTGCAGCGTACTGCCGGCCGCTGCACGCAGCGTGCCCTCGTTGGTGACGTTGGCGGCGACGCCGGATTCGGCGAGGATCAGCGCATTGCCCTGATTGGCCTGAATGAGGCCGCGGTTGGTCAGCGCCATGCCATAGGAGCCGATCTTGCCGGCGCCCTGGATGGTGTGACCCGACTCGTTAATGAGCGTCCCCGTGCCAATGCCGGCCGAGGCGATGCTGTTCGACGAGCTGTTCGACATCGATAGCGTGCCGCCGCCTGCGAGCACCGTACCAGGGCTGACGTTCAGGTTCGCGCCGCTGCTGCCGGATCCCAGCAGCATGCTGCCGTGGTTGGTGAGTGTCCCGCCGAGCAGCGTCGTGCTGCCGCGGATATCGAGCGTGCCGAGGTTTTCCAGGCCACCGATCGCGGTCACGCTCGTCGGCAGGCGTATCACGCCGCTGCCCGAGGTCGTCAACGTGCCGCCGGTCAGAGTCGCATAGCTCAACTGCACCAGCGAGCCGTCCTGGGCCTCGAGGATGCCGCCCGCATTGCTGAAGAGGACGGGATTGGAGGAATCGGCGCCGGCAATGTCCAGCGTGGCGCCATTGCGGGCGCGCATCACGCCTGCATTGGCGAGAGTGCCGCCGCTGGTCGAGGTGATCTTCAGTGCGCTTGCGGCGGCATCGGCATCGATCAGGCCCCAGTTGGTCACACGCCTGATCTGACGGATCAGCCCTGTCCCGCGTATGGTGTGATCGGGCCCGTTGATCAGCCCCGGGTCGGTGCCGAGGGACCCGACGATACTGCGGGTGGCATGGGTGAGTTCCAGAACGCCGCTGCCATCGAGCGAATGGTTATCGCCGGAGGCGCCCGTCAGGTGCAGCTCCGTATTGCTGCTGGTCGAATCGAGGCGGATGGTGCCGTTGTTCGTGATCGAGGAGCCGAGCGTGAGCCACTGACCGTTGTTGACATTGAGCAGTCCCTCGATGGTCACGCCGCCAATACGGACATTCGGGGCGGTTACCTCGATGCGGCCGGTACCGCTGCTGGCGAGAGTGCCACCGGTGATACCCACCGAGTACAACTCCACCAGAGAACCGTCGAGCGCCGCGATCGTGCCTGCGCCGTTGTTCAGAAACCCGGACGGAGTAGTTGCCGAGGTCCCACCCTGGATTCGCAGCTTGCCGCCGTTGCTCGCCCGGAGAGTCCCGGCATTGTAGGCGGTATATGCGGGCGGAAGCATGTCGAGAACGATGGGCAGGCCATTGAGGTCTGCATCGATCGTTCCGCTATTGCTGAATGCCACGCCGCTGCCGCTCATGTACTTGACCGTGCCGCTGCCTGTGATCTTTGCGGCATTGCTCAGCCGGATGTACTCGATGTCGCCGCCGAGCAGGTGGATCTGTCCCGGGCCGTCGAACGCGGCGATGCCGTTGCTATAGATCTTGCCGGTAACCTCCACTTGACCGGTGACGTTGAGGGTCGCCGTTTTCCAGTCCGGGGTTGGTCCGACGGCGGGAAGATTCCACCAGTTCAAGCCAAGCGCGCTGGTGACGTTGAGCGTCGTCTGCGTGCCGACGCTCAATTCCGCCACGCTTGCCGGGACGTTGACATCCAGCGTCGCGTTCACGGGTGTGGGGCCCGGCGGCACCGTCGGCGTCGGGCTGACGGTGACCTTGTAGAAAACATACTCGCTGGCGTCTGCCGGCTGCTGGCCGGGGTAGCCCTTCTGGGTGCAATGGCCCTCGCCGTCATACTGCAGGCAGATCGTCGGCGACCAGTTCTCGCCGTCGGCCCAGCTACCGTTCTGGGGCAACCCCGGCACCGGCGATTCACCGAACTTGTAGCTGACGCTGCGATCTTCAGCGCAGGTGATGATCGGCAAGCCGAGAACGAGGAACAGGATCAGCGAACGGAGTGACATGGCGATCCCAGCCGGGGTGACCGATCCTGCTGCGGCCGCGCGACCGGACCGCAACCACGGCCCCCGTCATGTTGTTATGCAGCCGATTATCGGGCTGCCAGGATTGCCGTCAAGGCCGGCCGATCAGCGCAAGATCAGCCTTCTGACGCAATAACTTGCAGGAGACCTGTCAGTGCAGACAGGCGACATAACCACCACCGAGCGCGCCACCTTGGTCGGGTCGATGAGGCCCATCGAGACCAGGTCGCCGAACTCGCCGGTCTGGGCGTTGTAGCCGTAGTTGGCCTTGCCCACCGCGCCCGCGAGCCGCCGGGGCAGGGAGCGCCCGATCCCGGTTGAGGACCCCTGGCGTGCGCGAACACAAAGCGCGCCGGAGACGGCTGCGCCAAAGGCATCCCGCAGCGCGAGAATCCCACCCGCCCTCCGGCATTTCCGGCAGCGCGACAGGGGCCGACAGCGGGGCTGGATCGCCCGGCTGCCGCTACCGCGGGTCGCCGGCTTTGCAGCAGGGGGCTACCCAGGCGCCGACATGGGCTTTGAATGTCCTATTCCCGCGACGCGGCTGTTCTCGAGGTCGGCGACTGATACGCAGATGGTCGGCGCAATAGCAAAGTGGCCCGGTGTGAATTCTCCGGCTTCAAAGATTTGCAGGCCGCCAGCGACTGGGTGAGCCGGATGGCAAATTTGGCCAGACTTTGGAAGACTTCGCCGCGCGCCGTCAAACGAGCCGCCTGACATGAACCAATCCGATAGTGAAATGCTGACGCTGAATGAAGTGGCGGCCTGCCTCAAGGCAGGGTCGCCGGATTGCTGCGCAGATGGCCTGGAAAACGCAGAATAGGGCATGAGTACCCCGCAGAACGGCAGCAGCCCGGCAGCCTTGCTCAGAGACATGTCCGCTCGCCCATGAATGCCGTAGAAATCGAACAGGCCATCACCGACCTCGCGGAGCAGCCCTTCGACCGCGCGGAGTTCCCCTACGCCTTCCTCGAAGCCTTCGGCAACAAGGCGACGACCGTCAAGCGCCTGCGCGCCGGAGCGTCGAACAAGTCAGACCTCGGCGGCGTGCTCCAGACCAGCAACATCCACATCCTGACCTGCGACGCCGGGCGGGTGACGCAGACGCTGGCTGCCCTGAAGGCCAGCCCGGCCACAAGCCGCGCCAAGGCCAAGTTCATCCTCGCCACCGACGGCGCGGACTTCGAGGCCGAAGACCTGACCAGCGGCGAGACCGTCGCCTGTGCCTACAAGGACTTCCCCGACCACTTCGGTTTCTTCCTGCCGCTGGCGGGCATCAGCACCGTCCGCCAGATCAGCGAGAACGCCTTCGACATCCGGGCCACCAGCCGCCTGAATCGCCTGTACGTCGAACTGCTGAAGGACAACCCCGCGTGGGGCACGGTGGAGCGGCGCCACGCGATGAACCACTTCATGGCGCGGCTGATCTTCTGCTTCTTCGCCGAAGACACCGACATCTTCATCGGCAAGGGTCGCTTCACCGACGCCGTCGCGCAGATGAGCGAGCGCGACGCCTCCAATACCCACGAGATCATCGCCACGCTGTTTCGCGCCATGAACACCCGGCGCGAGGACCGGGCCGCCGCCGGCATTCCGCGCTGGGCCGCAGAGTTCCCCTACGTCAACGGCGCCTTGTTCTCCGGCAGCGTCGAGGTGCCGCGATTCAGCAGGATCGCCCGCTCCTACCTGCTGCACGTCGGCGGACTGGACTGGACGAGGATCAATCCCGACATCTTCGGCTCGATGATCCAGGCCGTCGCCGAGGACGAGGAGCGCGGCGAGCTGGGCATGCACTACACCAGCGTGCCCAACATCCTGAAGGTCCTGAACCCGCTGTTCCTCGACGACCTGCGCGCGAAGCTGGAGGAGGCCGGCGACAACCCGCGCACCCTGCTCAACCTGCGCAAGCGCATCGCCCGCATCCGCGTGTTCGACCCGGCCTGCGGCTCCGGCAACTTTCTGGTCATCGCCTACAAGGAGATGCGTGCCATCGAGGCGGAGATCAACCAGCGGCGCAGCGAGTCGGATCGCGCGTCGGAAATCCCGCTCACCAACTTTCGCGGCATCGAGCTGCGCGACTTCCCGGCGGAGATCGCCCGCCTTGCGCTGGTCATCGCCGAGTACCAGTGCGATGTGTTGTACCGAGGTCAGAAGCTGGCGCTGGCCGAGTTCCTGCCTTTGCGCAACGAGAACTGGATTACCTGCGGCAACGCGCTACGGCTGGACTGGTTGAGCATTTGTCCGCCGACGGGCACCGGCGTGAAGATGCTGGCGGATGATTTGTTTGCAACGCCGCTCGATCAGGTGGAGATCGACTTCGAGAACGAAGGCGGCGAGACGTATATTTGCGGCAACCCGCCCTACAAAGGTAGCCAGACGCAGACCAAAGAGCAGAAGGCTGATTTGGCTTCGGTGTTTGATCCTTGTGGCATTTCGTCCAAACAAATTGACTATGTAGGTGGCTGGTTCATGAAAGCTGCCACCTACGCGCAAGCCACGCGGACGGATTCGGCTTTCGTCAGCACCAACTCCATCTGCCAGGGTCGCATCGTCCCGATCCTGTGGCCGGAAATTGTCAAATGCGGCTCTCACATCCGCTTCGCGCATACCAGCTTCAAGTGGGCGAACCTCGCTACACACAACGCGGGTGTGACGGTCGTCATCGTCGGCCTTTCCACGAATGCGAGCAAAAAGCGCCAGCTTTACGACCTGGATCGGGATAGTGAAACCACTGTACGCGAGGCGCAAAACATCACGCCGTATCTGACCATTGGCGAGAACGTGGCTGTGGAGACGCGACGCGGCAGTATTTCAGCCTTACCGGAAATGGTGTTTGGCAACATGCCGATTGACGGTAGTAATTTGCTACTTTCGTCGCGGGATGCAAATGACCTGTATCTTGCCCCACAAGCCAAAGAGCGATTCGTACACCGGATTTATGGCTCGGCGGAGTTCATTCGGGGATTGGTTCGATTCTGTTTGTGGATAAATGATGAAGATGAAAGTGAAGCACTGGCAATCGATTCCATTGAGAGACGAATAGCCAAAGTTCGTGCGGAGCGACTACAAAGCCCACGCGCCGATACAGTCAAACTGGCTGATACTCCTCATCGTTTCGGTTGGATTTCACAGCGAGGAACTGAAAGCGCAATCATCGTTCCGAGTGTTTCGTCTGAAAGCCGCGAGTATTTGCCGGTCGGCTATCTGCCGTATGGGAGCATCGTCAGCAACCTCGCCTTCGCCCTCTATGACGCCCCCCTCTGGAACATGGCGCTGATCGCCAGCCGCCTGCACCTGGTCTGGATCGCCACCGTCTGCGGCAAGCTGAAAACAGACTTCCGCTACTCCAACACCCTCGGCTGGAACACCTTCCCGGTGCCGACTCTGACCGAAAAGAACAAAGCCGATCTCACGCGCTGTGCCGAGGACATCCTGCTGGCGCGCGAACACCATTTCCCCGCGACCATCGCCGATCTGTACGACCCCGAGAACATGCCCGCCGACCTGCGCGCTGCCCATGAGCGCAATGACGAAGTGCTGGAGCGCATCTACATCGGTCGACGCTTCAAGAACGATACCGAGCGGCTGGAAAAGCTGTTCGAGCTCTACACGAAGATGACCGCTGCGGCTACACCGGCCAAGGGCAAGAAGGGCAAGGCGGGAGCCAGGGCATGAGCGACTTGATTTTGTATACCAGCGACGACGGACAAACCCGTCTTCACCTGCACGTCGAGGCGGAAACCATCTGGTTGAGTCAGCTGGAAATTGCCGAGCTGTTCCAGACCAGCAAGCAGAACGTCTCGCTGCATGCGAAAAATATCCTTCAAGACAGGGAGTTGGAGAGAGGTTCAGTTGTCAAGGAATCCTTGACAACTGCCACGGACGGCAAGAGGTACCGCACCCAGCTCTACAACCTTGACCTGATTCTGGCCATCGGCTTCCGGGTGCGTTCCCCCCGGGGCGTGCAGTTCCGCCAGTGGGCCAACACCCACCTCAAGGAGTTTCTGCGCAAGGGCTTCGTGATGGATGACGAGCGCCTGAAAAATCCCGGCGGCTGGGATTACTTCGACGAACTGCTGGCGCGCATCCGCGAGATTCGCGCCTCGGAGAAGCGCTTCTATCAAAAGGTGCGTGAGCTGTTTGCGCTGAGTTCCGACTATCGGGTGCGTGAGCAGGAAACGAACCTGTTCTTTGCCGAAGTGCAAAACAAACTGCTGTATGCCGCCACCGGCCAGACTGCCGCCGAACTGATCGTGAAACGCGCTGACGCCAGCCAGCCGAACATGGCATTGACGGCCTGGAGCGGCTCACGCGTGCGCAAGCAGGATGTGATCGTCGCCAAAAACTACCTGGCGGCGGATGAGATCGATACGCTGAACCGGCTGGTGGTGATCTTTCTGGAACAGGCGGAGCTGCGCGTCAAACAAAAGCAAAGTTTGAATCTGGATTTCTGGCGCAACAACGTGGACAAGATGCTGGTTTTCAACGATCAGCGGGTATTGCAAGGGGCAGGCTCCGTGAGCCGCGAGCGCATGGAGCAGGTGGCGCATGAGCGCTATGCACGGTTTGACACGCAGCGGCGCGAAGCGGAGCGCATCGAGGCGGACATGGACGACCTCGAGGAAATCGAACGGATTGAACAGGACATCAAGGCTCGGGGCGCAAAACCATGAGCGACCAACCCGTCAAGCTGACACCGGCGCCCGCAGGCTACGCCGATTGGCTGGCCGAGCTGAAAGCGCAGATCCATGACGCTCAGCAACGCGCAGCGCAAGCGCTCAATCTCGAGCTGGTGGTGCTGTATTGGAGAATCGGCAATGCCATCCTCGAGCGACAAGACCGGCAGGGGTGGGGTGCAAAGGTCGTCGACCGTTTGTCGCAGGACTTGCGCTCGGCCTTTCCGGAGATGCAGGGGTTTTCGGTTCGCAACCTGAAGTACATGCGGGCTTTCGCCCTGGGTTGGCCGGATCTGCCATTTGTGCAGCAGGTGTTGCACAAATTGCCCTGGGGTCACAACCTGGTTTTGCTGGACAAGCTGCCCGGCCCGCAAACCCGCAAGTGGTACGCCGCCCAGGCCATCGAGCACAACTGGTCGCGCAATGTGCTGGTGATGCAGATTGAAGCCCGCTTGCTGGAGCGCAGCGGCAAGGCTGCCACCAACTTCGAGCTGACCTTGCCGAAGCCGCAGTCCGATCTGGCGCGCGAATCGCTGAAGGACCCGTACCGCTTCGACTTTCTCGGCCTGACCGACCAGGCGCGGGAGCGCGCGGTGGAGGGTGCACTGGTCAAACACGTCACCGAATTCCTGCTGGAGCTGGGCGCCGGCTTTGCCTTCGTGGGGCGGCAGGTGTTGCTGGATGTGGGCGGCGACGAGTTCTTCATCGATCTGCTGTTCTACCACCTGAAACTGCGCTGCTATGTGGTCGTCGAGCTGAAGGGCGGGAAGTTCCAGCCCGAGCACCTGGGCCAACTGAGCTTCTACCTCACGGCGGTGGATGAGCAGATCAGGCACCCGCAGGACAACCCGACCATCGGCCTGCTCTTGTGCAAGAGCAAGAACAAGGTGGTGGCCGAATACGCGCTGCGCCAGAACACGCAACCGCTGGGCGTGGCCGAATACCAGCTGATCGAATCCCTGCCGCCGGAGCTGGCGACGGATTTGCCGAGCATCGAACAGATCGAACAGGAATTGACGGGACATGATGCCGACCATGATCGATGACGCCAGCAGGCAGCGCGCCGTTCCCTCCGTTTCCGTCACCTATGCCCGCAACGGCGCATCGACCCGGGCCAATGCGCTCGGCATGCGGCCCATGCAGGAGCGGGCCTACGAGAAGCGGGGCGAGCAATACCTGCTGATCAAGTCGCCACCGGCATCGGGCAAGAGCCGGGCGCTGATGTTCGTGGCGCTGGACAAGCTGGCGAACCAGGGCATCCGGCAGGCCATCATCGTCGTGCCGGAGAAATCCATCGGTGCCAGCTTCAACGACGAGCCGCTGTCGCAGCATGGCTTCTGGGCCGACTGGCACGTCGAGCCGAAGTGGAACCTCTGCAACGCGCCGGGCAACGACAACGGCGGCAAGGTCAAATCGCTGGGCGCATTCCTCGAAGGCGACGACAAGGTGCTGGTCTGCACCCACGCGACCTTCCGCTTCGCGGTCGATGCCTATGGCGTTGCGGCCTTCGACGGCCGTCTGATCGCGGTCGATGAGTTCCACCACGTATCGAGCAACCCGGACAACAGGCTCGGCCAGCACCTGGGACAGTTCATCGCGCGGGACAGGACGCATATCGTCGCCATGACCGGCTCCTACTTCCGCGGCGACGCCGAGGCCGTGTTGGCGCCTGCGGATGAGGCGAAGTTCGACACCGTCACCTACACCTACTACGAACAGCTCAACGGCTACGAATACTTGAAGCAGCTCGACATCGGCTACTTCTTCTACAGCGGGCCTTACGTCGATGACATCCTCAAGGTCCTCGACCCGGGCGAGAAGACCATCCTCCACATCCCGAACGTCAATTCGCGCGAGAGCACGAAGGACAAGATGCGCGAGGTGGAACACATCATCGAGGCGCTGGGAGAGTGGCAGGGGATCGATGCGGCCACGGGCTTCCAGCTCGTCAAGCGACCGGATGGGCGCGTGCTGCGCATCGCCGATCTGGTCGATGACGATGACTCGAAGCGGGACCGTGTGTCCGCCGCGCTCAAGGACCCGGCGCAGAAGAACAACCGCGACCATGTGGACATCATCATCGCGCTGGGCATGGCGAAAGAGGGCTTCGACTGGATCTGGTGCGAACACGCCCTGACCGTGGGCTATCGCGCGAGCCTCACCGAGATCGTGCAGATCATCGGCCGGGCCACCCGCGATGCGCCCGGCAAGACCCGGGCGCGCTTCACCAACCTGATCGCCGAGCCGGACGCGGCCGAGGAAGCCGTCACCGAGGCCGTCAACGATACCTTGAAGGCCATCGCGGCGAGCCTGCTGATGGAGCAGGTGCTTGCCCCGCGTTTCGAGTTCAAGCCCAAGCACCCTGACAGCGGCCCGACGCCGGGCTTCAACTATGGCGAGGCTGGCTACGATCCGGGCCGCTGCAATGTCGGCGTCAATGAGCAGAGCGGCACGTACCAAATCGAGATCAAGGGCCTCGCCGAGCCCAGGAGTAGGGAGGCAGCGCGTATCTGCCAGGAAGACCTGAATGAAGTCATCGCGGCCTTCGTGCAGGACAAGCCCAGCATCGAGCGCGGCCTGTTCGACGAGGAGCTGGTGCCCGAGGAGCTGACGCAGGTGCGCATGGGCAAGATCATCAAGGACAAGTATCCCGAGCTCGATGCCGAAGATCAGGAGGCCGTGCGTCAGCACGCCATCGCCGCCCTGAACCTCACGCAGCAGGCCAAGCGGCTCGTTGCCGAAGGCGAGGGCGAGGGCTCGCCCAACACCGCCCTGCTCGATGGCGTGCGCCGCTTCGCGATGGACGTGCGCGAGCTGGACATCGACCTGATCGATCGCATCAACCCCTTCGGGGCGGCTTACGCCATCCTCGCCCGGACCATGAGCGCGGACAGCCTGAAGCAGGTTGCGGCGGCCATCTCGGCCAAGCGCACGGGCCTGACGCCGGAGGAGGCGAAGGAGATGGCCGTGCGGGCTGTCCAGTTCAAGAAGGAGCGCGGCCGCATTCCGGCGCTCGATTCCCGGGATGCCTGGGAGCGACGCATGGCCGAAGGCGCGGCCGCCTTCATGCGCTTCAAGGCCGAGGGACGCTATGAGTAGCTCCGATCTCGACGAGCTCGCTGCGGAGCTGGCCGAGTTCGCGCCGCCTGAAAAGCAGGGCGGCCGGTCGGCCCGGGAGGAGCGCATCATCGCCGGCTTCGAGGAAATCCAGCGCTACATGGAAAAGCACGGCCACGCGCCGCAACACGGTGAAGACCGCGACATCTTCGAGCGCCTGTACGCCGTGCGGCTCGATCGTCTGCGCGCGCTCCCGGACTGCCGGGCTTTGCTCGAGCCGCTGGACCATCAGGGCCTGCTTGCCGGGGCGCCGGCGGTGGCTGCTTCGGCGGACGACACCATCGACGTCGATGATCTGGCCGCCGAACTGGCAGGCGTGGCCGAGGCGGACGACATCACGGTGCTGCGTCATGTCCGCACCAGCGCCGACAAGCGCACCGCCGAGGAGATCGCGGATCGCAAGCCTTGCGCAGACTTCGAGGCGTTCAGGCCACTGTTCGAGCGCGTCGCGGCGGAGGTCAAGACCGGCTTGCGCCAGTCACAGCCGATCGAGGCGGGACGCCGCGCGATCGAGGCCGGGGATTTTTTCGTTCTCGATGGCTTGACGCTCTACGTTGCCGAGCTCGGTGAGCCGCTGAAAACCACCGCCGGGGAAGTGGATCGGCGCCTGCGCCTCATCTTCGCCAACGGCACCGAAAGCAATCTGCTGCTGCGCTCGCTCCAGCGCGCGTTCTACAACGACCCCGCCGCGCGACGACTGGCCTCGCCCGAGAGCGGGCAGCTCTCCTTCGGTGGCGAGCTCGAGGCCGAGGATGTCGAAAGCGGCACGATCTACGTCCTGCGCTCCCTCTCCGATCACCCTTACGTCGCGCAACACCGCGACATCATCCACAAGCTGGGCGTCACCGGGGGCAAGGTGGAGACGCGCATCGCCAACGCCGAGCACGAGGCCACTTACCTGCTGGCGAAGGTCGAGGTCGTTGCAACCTACAAGCTCGCGGGCATCAACCGCACCCGGATGGAGAACCTGTTCCACAGGCTGTTCGCGCCCGCGCGCTTGAACATCACCATCAACGACCGCTTCGGCCATCCGGTGCAGCCCGAGGAATGGTTTCTCGTGCCGCTGTTCGTGATCGACGAGGCCGTCGCGCGCATCAAGGATGGCAGCATCGCCGGCTACGTCTACGATCCGAGCGGAGCGAAGCTGGTGAAGGCATAGGACAGCCCAAATGCAGGAATAGCCCTCGCATTGCCGCGTGTTGTTTTGCACTTAAAGCTGACCCGTTGTTTGGCATAGATCAGCGAATCGTAGCCAAATTACGACAATTTCATCTGTATCAAATTGACTTTCATTTGAGATAGATGTATTAACCGTAGCATGACTACGACTAAACAAAGTCTGCTAAACAGACTCCACACGCGGCTGGCGCCTGGCACCCCCTTGGTGTCCGAGGATCTGGCTGCCATGGGCATATCCGCAGACTTGGCGGTTCACTACGTTCGTGCTGGCTGGCTTACGCGCCTGGCGCGCGGCGTTTTCTGCAGGCCAAACGATCCACCCGCGCTGCACCCCAGTCTGCTGCTTCTGCAACGCAAGTTCGAAGGGCTTCACGTGGGAGGCAGGTCGGCGCTCGACTGGTACGGGCTGCGTCAATACGTGGCACAGCAGCCGGTACTGCAGCTCTACGGGTGGGCGGCCGGTCGTCTGCCCCCATGGTTCACGGAGAGGTTTCCCGCCGAGTATCACCGAAAGCGAATGTTCGACGAACGGCCCGAAGCGCTTCTTCATGTCGGCCCTTTCGAGCAACGCCGCGAAGCTCCGCGGGTCTCCGCGCCGGAGCGGGCACTGCTGGAACTGCTGAGTGAGGTCGGTGTCAGGCAGACACTGCAGGAAGCCCGCGAGCTGGTAGAAAGCGCCTACTACCTGCGCGCCGATGTGCTGCGCGAACTTCTGCAGCAGTGCACCAGCATCAAGACGGTCCGGCTGTGTCTGCTGCTGGGTGGGGAGGGCTCGCTGCCTTGGATGAGCAAGCTCGATCCGGCCGCGCTTCCGAAAGGCAGCGATCGGCCGTGGGTGGCGCGATCCGCGGAAGGGTTGCTGGTGCTCAAGCCGTGAATGCATTGTATCTCCAGACGGCGAGGATGATGGCGCAGGTCGCGCCGTTGGTATTCGTCGATGACACCTTCGCTCTGAAGGGCGGCACGGCCATCAACCTTTTCGTGCGTGACATGCCCCGTCTGTCTGTGGACCTCGATCTGGTCTTTGCTGACCATTCACTGCCACGAGAGCAGGCGCTGGCTCGTATCAACGAGGCGATCCGCGAAGCCGCCGACAGACTCGTTCGGCGTGGATTTCAGGTGCACATTCCAGAAGCGCAGGCGGGCGAAACCAAGCTGCTGGTACGACGCGACCGGATCGAAGTCAAGGTGGAAGCCAACGTCGTCATGCGCGGGACGGTGCATCCTGTGCGCAGGGTTTCCCTCGTGCATGCCGCCCGCAACCAGTTGCTCGCTGACCTGGAGCTTCCAATGGTGTCGCTGGAGGATCTGTACGGCGGCAAGCTCTGCGCCGCGCTCGATCGTCAACATCCGCGCGACCTCTTCGACGTGATGAAACTCTACGAGCACGAGGGAATCACGCCCGGCATCCGTCGCTCATTCGTCGTCTACCTGGCCTGTGGCAACAGACCCATCCATGAGTTGCTGTTTCCGCAGCTGCGCGACATCCGGCACGACTACGCACACAGCTTTCAGGGAATGACCGAGGAGTCCGTGCCACTGGATGCCTTGACCGCGACAAGGGACAAGATGATCAAGCAGATCCAGCGGGAGCTGGACGACGACGAGCGCCGGTTTCTCCTGTCACTCGTTCGCACGGAGCCCGAATGGCCGCGGCTCGGCATGGCGCACCTTGAGCATCTGCCCGGCTTGCGCTGGAAACTGCAGAACCTGCTGCAGCTGCGCAAGGCCAACGCGTCCAAGTTCGCAGAGCAGGCCGATGCTTTGATCACCGGGTTTGCGAGCGTCAGGTGATGATTCTGCTTTCGCGCCCACCCCCCAGGAAGCCTGCTGCATGGCCATTCGCAATGGCGGCGACGCGGCGGTTTGTGGTGCAACGCGGCCGTCCGCAGGTGAATGCAGGATCGTTCTCGAGGGCATGACCGCCGCCGCCGCGCGTTCCATGGAGAACGTCGGTAGGACGTCCGGGCAAGCGCGAAGGGCCGAGGAGCCGGTCCGGAATGCAGGCGCCGATGGCGAGGGAAGCGGACGAATGGACCTGATTGGCTATGCGGGCATTGCCATTCTGGTGGTTGCCTTGGCCTACGCGTCGTCCTTCTTCAAGGGCACGAGGCTCAGGGGAATGGTCGCTGCCACGTTCTTCCTTCTCAACCTGATGGTTTTTGTCGCGGTCCTGCTGTACGCCATCATTGTCCTGCTGTGCAGAATAGGCGACAGCTGCGCCACCACCAATCTCCTGTTGGTTTACGTCACGATTGCGATTCCTGTTGGGGCAATATTGCTGACGGCAATTTTCATCAGGTACTTGCGATCGGCGACTCGCGCAAGAATGAATGCCGGGATGCTGCTGTTCAATGTGATCGCGCTGGCCACCATTTTCATCTTCAGGATTGGCACTTCGGCCTGAGGCCCTGACTGGCCGAATGGCAGGGGACTGCCTTGATAGGTGCTCGACCGCTGCACCATAATCACCGGCCGCACTGTCCGGAGCACCCATGGCCACCGCCCTCTACAAGCAGCCTGTCCCCGGCCTCGTGGCCTTCGGCGTCGCATTCCTGAGCCAGTGGCTCGGGCACTCCATGTGGGCGCTGTTGCGCGCCTGGTTCGCAGGCGGCCACGAGCTGCCGTCGCTGCTCCTCGGCCTCGTCGGCGCGGTGATGATTGCCCGGAGCCTCGCGCTCGGGGAAGTCGCGGCCACCTGGATGGCCTTCCTCGGCGCCCAGTTCGTCTGGGTCGGCTGGTTCGAACTGACGTTCGAGTTCTACGCGGCGTTCTTCGCCTGGCCGCGCTACGTCGCGGCTCCCGGCCTCGAGGCGGCAGGCAGCGTTACCTTCCTGATCTCGACGCTGCCGATCTTCGCCACCGTGTTCCTCCTCTACGGTTTCTACAACCGGCAGACGAAGTGCAACCTGATCCGCTGGTTCCACCGCAACCTGCGCATGACGCCCGGCATGCCCACCTCCGGCAATGGCCGCAGCATGGGCCGCATCGTCGCGATGGAGACCCTTTTCGTGGTGTGGGCCTGCTACCTCTTCTGGCTTTACGTGTCCTTCATCGGCGCCAACCAGTCCCTGATGGTCGCCGCTTATGCCGGCTGGGCGAGCTGGTTCGGCTACATTTTCTGGAAGCTGCTCAGGTTTCCGAAGGTGGGCCCGGCGTTTCGCTACGGTATTCCCGTGGGTATCGTCGCCTGGGGCCTGATGGAGATGCCGTCCTACATGGGTCTTTACGACGAGGTCTGGTTGAAGCCGGTCGAGTATCCGCTCACGACGATCGTCGTGACGGCGGTCTACGCGGCAGGCATCGTCTACATCGCGAACCCGCCGGACCGGGCGCCCCGCGACGGCTCCGCGCAGACTGCTGCTGTCTGATCGGACGCGTGCGCCTACTGCGGCGGGTCGAGGAATCGGGGCTCGACAGTGCCCTTGAGCTTTGTCATCAGCGGCTGGCCCCGGCGGTCGAGCGCTTTGCCCATCGCCACGCGGATCCAGCCCTCGCTGACGCAGTACTCTTCCACGTCGGTGCGCTCCTTGCCGTTGAAGCGGATGCCGACGCCGCGTGCGAGGAGATCCTCCTTGAAGTGCGGGCTGCGGGGATCCGTGCTCAGCCGGTCGGGTGGGGTGTCGGTCATGGGCAGTACACACATTTCCTTATGACGTGGCGGGCAGCATAGCGCCATTCGGTGCCGCAGCAGCAGAAGCTTGACTGGCCGCCCGGGCAGCGGGCGCTCTGGTCGCTGACCCCGTGCTTCTTGGCCACCTCCGCCACCGGCGCCTTGTCAGCCTCGCGGAGGATCTTGACCATCTGCGCCTCAGTGAACCTCGCCTTCTTCATGACTCCCTCGCAGTGCCAGGGAGCCATCTTCCCAAGAATCAAACGCTCCGAAAATCACCTAGCAGGTCAGTCAGGATTGCAGGCCTTCCGGTGGACCAGTGGCAGCGGCATGGTCGGCCTCGGGGACATTGCCGGCGGCATGCAGGCCTTGTTCGACGTGCTGGTGGCCAACGGCGTCGCCGCGGTGACGGGCTGGACCCTGGTGGAAGCGACGGGCGTCTCCGCCGACGGCGCGTGGGTCACCGGTTATGGAATCAATCCGATGGGGCAGACCGAGGCCTTTGTGCTCAGGTGCCGGTGTTACGGTTTCGGTAACTCGAACACCGCTGTCTTCTTTGGTCCAGGCTGTCGGGGCTGGCGGTTATCGAAACCGTAACACCGGCACCGTTCCCGTAACACCGGCACCGCTCCCACGCGCGGGCTGTGTCCCTGTCGCCGGGACGTTCAACGACAGTGGCTTCGTCATGAACGGGATGGCCTGTCGCCGTCGATGAGCATGCTACGGTTGTGGGCTTGCGCAGCGGGGGCGTAGACTGTAGCGCAGCCAGATTTCAGGCATCGGGCAAGAAAAACATGAAGTATCCTCAGCTGATTCGTGATGCATGCGCAGCCGCGACTGTCGGGTTGCTGACGAGCACGGCGTTTGCGGCGAGCTACAGCATCCAGATCGACGGCTCCGATGCCATCTGGCTCGCCGGCCGGAGCGATCTGGTGATTCCGGCTGCGGATCAGCCCTGGCCCGGTGGCCTGATCAGGCATGGTGGTCCGACCCCGGAGGAAATCCTCGAGACGCTGCCGCCGGGGATCGGCGTCAATGCAGGCGATGTCATCCAGGCGCTCGATCCGGCGATCGGCGGCATCAGTTTCTTCAACGGCTTTGGCGGTACTCTGTTCGGACCGGGCGGCAATGCGCTTTCCGGCAGCAGCCTGACTTCCTTCGGTGGCATCAGCGCGTACCAGGGCCCGCAGGGGCCGCTGGTGGGCGTGTTCCTGAATGACGATGTGCCTGACGGTATCGCGCCGACAGGGCTTGATTTCACACCAGTCGGATTCGGCACGGATTTCCTTGCGCTGTCACCGGACCTGGCGCAGGTCTTCTACATCGGTGATGGCAAGACTTCCGGCGGGGTCTTCCAATCCTTCACTGCACCCGCCGGGGCGACACGGTTGTTTCTCGGTATTCCCGATGGCTTCAACTTCGGCGGCCCACCGGGTGCCTATGACGACAACGATGGCTGGTACAGCGTCCGGATCGGTGTGAACGAGACGCCCGCGGTTCCGCTGCCGGGGGCCATGTGGCTGTTCGGCACCGCATTTGCGCTGTCTGTCAGCGTCGCGCGCCGCCGCGGGGCCTGAATCCGGGCATTCGGCGGCCCGAGCAGGTTGGGCGGAGCCATATGCGGGCTGCCGTCAAACCCGCGCTTCTCTTGATGGCGCTGTCGGCCGTGATCGCCTCGGGTTGCACCCGACGCGAGACCGTGGAGCCCGCCGACACCATCTACTTCGGCGGCAGCATCATCACTGTCGATGCAGCCAATCCTGTAGTCGAGGCCGTTGCCGTCAGGGGCGGGAGGATTGCCGCGGCCGGGTCGCTGGCTGACCTGTCGGCGCGGAACAGGGGTGCATCCACGCGCATGGTCGATCTGGCGGGCAGGACGATGCTGCCGGGCTTCATCGATCCGCACAGCCACCTGATCATGGGCCTGCTGATGGAGGACCAGGCGAACGTCACCGCGCCGCCGGTCGGCCCGGCCGGCACTGCCGGGGAGATCGTCGCCGAACTGCGCAAGTTCGCCGCGGCCCGGGCCAGGAAGCCGGGTGATTTCATCATCGGCTACGGATATGACGACAACCTGCTGCCCGCGGATCACCCGCTGACGAGGCTCGATCTGGATCCGGCGTTCCCGGACAACCCGGTCGTGGTCATTCACGTCTCCGCCCACGGTGCCGTGCTGAACTCGGCGGCACTGAAGCGGTTCAACATCACTGCCGCGACCCGGACGCCGCCCGGTGGCGTCATCGCGCGCCTGCCCGGCAGCCAGGAGCCGAGCGGCCTGCTGATGGAAACCGCCTGGCTGTCGCTGCATGAGCAACTGCCGGCGCTGTCCCGCGACCAGGAGCAGGCGGCGATCGGGTTCGCCCAGGGTCTCTACGCGGCCGCCGGCGTGACCACCGCCCAGGACGGTGCGACGATGGAGGCGCAGGTGGAGACCCTCCAGCGCGCCGCCGATCGTGGTGACCTGTACATCGATGTCGTCTCCTATCCATTCATCGCCGACCTGGACAGGATCCTGGCCAGGCATCCGGCCCCGACATTCGGCAAGTACAACCATCACCTGAAGCTGGGTGGCTGCAAGATCCTCACGGACGGGTCGCCCCAGGGCCGGACTGCCTTCTTCACCACTCCCTACCTGACCGGCGGCCCGGGCGGTGAGCAGGACTGGAGGGGCGAGCCGACCTTCCCGCAGGACATCCTCGACGGCATGTTCAGGCAGTGCTACGGGCACGGCCTGCAGGCCATCGTCCATGCCAATGGCGACGCGGCCATCGACATGGCGCTGGCTGCGCACGAAGCGGCGATCGAGGCCGACCCGGGCAGGGACCGGCGCACGGTCGTCATCCACTCGCAGTTCGTGCGCAGGGACCAGCTGCAGAAATACGCCGACCTGAAGCTGATCCCGTCCTTCTATACCGAGCACACCTTCTTCTTCGGCGAAGCGCATGTGAAGAACCGCGGCCCTGAACAGGCCTCGTTCATCAGCCCGATGAAGACGGCGATCGCCATGGGCCTGAAGCCGACCAACCACACCGACTTCAGCGTGGTGCCGATCGACCAGATGATGGTGCTGTGGTCAGCCGTGAACCGGACCATGCGCAGCGGCCAGGTGCTCGGGCCGGACGAGCGTGTCAGCCCGATGGAAGCGATCAGGGCCATCACCATCAACGCTGCGTACCAGTATTTCGAGGAGGGCAGCAAGGGTTCGATCCACCCGGGCAAGCTCGCCGACCTGGTGATCCTCGACAGGAATCCGCTGACCGTCCCCGTTGACGACATCAGGCATATCAGGGTCGTGGAGACGATCAAGGAAGGCAGGACCATCTACCCGAGGCCGTGATGCGGCCGCCATCGTACACTGTGGGCAACCGCCCTGGCCGACGTGACCGGGCGTCGCCCGGACGGCGGGCAACCGAGGTGAGAAGCGATGGAACTGTCCCTGCTGATGGCGCTGATCCTGCTCAACGGGTTCTTCGCCCTGTCAGAAATCGCGCTGGTGACCGCGCGCAGGGCACGCCTGCGCCCGCAGGCCGAGGCCGGCGACAGGCGCGCCGCCCGCGCGCTCAGGCTCGGCGAGCAGCCGACGCGCTTCCTGTCCACGATCCAGATCGGCATCACCTCCATCGGCGTGCTGAACGGCATCATCGGCGAGGCGCGATTCGCCGGGCCGCTGGCGGAGTGGCTGCAACGGCTCGGCATGCCGGTGGAGGCGAGCCATCCTGGTGCCACCGCTCTCGTCGTCGTGGCCATCACCTACGTGACGATCGTGCTCGGCGAACTCGTGCCCAAACGTCTCGGCCAGATCAATCCGGAGCGGCTCGCCCGCGCGGTCGCCTTGCCGATGGACCTGCTCGCGCGTCTGGCGCGGCCGTTCGTGTTGCTGCTCTCCGCCTCCACCGAGTTCGTGCTGCGCCTGCTGGGTTCCCGGGCGACGAGGGCCGAGGCGGTGACGGAGGAGGAGATTCATGCCCTGATCGAGGAGGGCTCGCGGTCGGGCCTGATCGCCGCGCAGGAGCGCACGATGCTGCGCAATGTTTTCCGGCTGGAGGACAGGCCGGTCACGACCTTGATGACACCACGCTCCGACATCGTGCATCTCGATATCGACTCACCGGCGGCACACAACCTCGCCACCATTCGCGAGTCCGTGCACTCGCGCTTCCTGGTGGGCCGTGACGGCTTCAGCGAGATCATTGGCATCGTCACCGCAAAACAGCTCCTCGCCCAGGCGATCCGCGGCGAGCCGCTCGATCTCACCGCAAACCTGGACCCCGTGGTGTACGTACCAGATTCGATCTCCGGCATGGAACTGCTGGATACCTTCCGCAGCACGCGCGCGCAGCTGGTGGTGGTCATCGACGAGTATGGGCATGTGCGCGGCATCGCCACGCTGCAGGATCTGCTCGAGGCCATCGCCGGGGAGTTCGACGGCGGAGACGCAGACTCGCGCGCGTTCCGCCGTGCAGACGGCTCCTGGCTCCTCGATGGCACGCTGCCGGTGCAGGATGTGCTCGACCATCTCGGTATCCGCATTCCGCCCAGGGACCATGCGGGCAGCTACGAAACGCTGAGCGGACTCGTCATGTACCACCTGGACCGGATGCCGAAGACCGGTGACCGCATCCAGTGGGCTGGCTGGACTCTGGAAATCGTGGACATGGACGGCCGGCGTCTCGACAAGGTGCTGGCGACCCGGGAGATGCAGGAAGGCGGTGGCTGAGGCAGCCCAGGCCTGATCCCGCTCCTGTCAGAGTGGCCAGTCAACCGCTTGTGGCCTTGTCCATGTCGTGCGGGCAGCCGATAATCGCTGCTCACTAGAGCTGGACGTCTGCCGCTTCCGGCAGACAGAAGACTGGAGAAACGGCTTCATGAAATGGGATCCACCTGTAGAAGAATTCACCACGCCCAACCCGCTGACGGCGACGGAAGACATGTCCATTGACAGTCTCCGGGAGCTGATGGAGCAAGGCGGTGTACGACACCTGCCGATCCTGCGCGCAGGCAAAGTGGTGGGGCTGGTGAGCGACCGCGATGTGCGCGTTGCACAGGGGCTCAGTGACGAACACAAGTTCCAGGTCTGCGCTGCGGACATCATGGCCACCGACCCGGTGGCGGTGCTGGCGACGACGCCGCTCGACAAGGTGGCCTACACGATGTCGGATCGCAAGATCGGCAGCGTGATCGTCAACGAGGCCAGCGGTGAGTTCCTCGGTATCTTCACCGTGACCGATGCGCTGAATGCGCTGATCGAGATCAGCCGCGCCCGACGCTGAGAGGCTCGTGCCGGCGGGGGGTCAGTGCACCGGGACGGTGCCCGGCGCCCCCTTGTCCTTCAGGAAGAACACCAGGAACCGGGCCGGGCTGGTGTTGCTGGCGTTGCGCGAAACCGTGTGCACGTCATCGGGTGATTCGTAAAACGTTCCACCCGGCCCGAGCGTCGTTTCCTTTCCGCCTTCCACCTGCATCACGACGGAGCCTTCCAGCACATACACGAACGTGTGCGCGTTGTGCCGGTGGCTGCCCGATGAGGCGCCCGGCGCGTATTCGACCGTGAGCATCTCGACTTCCTTGCCGGGGAAGTCCGCCAGCTCCTTCACTATGAGCGGGATGACAGTCGCATCGGCTGCCGCCTTCTGCGTGGCCGCTGCCTGCGCTGCTGGCGGGTTTGCCGACATGGCCGGGGCTGCGAGGGCGGCGCTCAGGACAAGCAGGAGCGGACAGGCGATGTAGGCTGTCTTCATGATGTCGGTACCTCCCGGAAAAGCGCATCGCGGCAAGCAACAGAGCAGCAACGCATGCCAAGCATGCAGCAGGATACGACGGCCGGCTGGGCGCACGGTTGGGGTGTCAAACCCGGACGCTCGCCGATCAGTCGCCCGGCAAGGGATAGCAGCTGCCCTGTTTCCAGCCAGCCAGGTAGCGCTCCCACTGTGCATCCACCGCGGGAATCGCCGCCGGCGCCAACTTCGTCAACAGGTCGCGGTTCCGTTCCTGGTAGATTTTCGGACCGCCTTCTTCGGGCCACTGCCGCGTGGCATCGATGATGATCTTGCTGGTTCGACCGGATCTGACTGCGCTCGGGTCGAGCGGTATACCCGGCATGTCATCGAGGATCTCGGCAGCGGGGAAGGGCTGCCAGCGCGAGCCGACGGTGTGCATCACCTCGCCGAGATTCGTGCCGTCGACGTCCTCGTCCACGATGACAATGATCTTGGCGGAAATGCTGGTCTGGGCGAGTCGCCTGCCAACCTCCAGCGCCTGGCCGCGCCTCTTCTTGTCGATGGTGACGATGATCCACCCGGTGGCTCCACCCACGGAATCCAGCGCAAGCACGTCGGGAAAGGCCTTTCGTAGCCGGTATAGCGCCAGCGCGTCCATCGGCACCCGGCAGAACCCGGGCGTCACGCCAGTGAACTGGTTGAGGATCCACGGATCCCTGCGATGCGTGACACAGGTGACCCTCATCCAGAAATTCTCTTCCTTCCTGCGGCCGAGGTAGCCGAACATCTCGCCGAAAGGGCCTTCGGGCAGCATCGGCTCCTGCAGCGGCACCTCGCCCTCGATCACCATCTCGGCATGGGCAGGGACCATGTGATCATTGGTTTCGGAACGCACCACCTCGACCGCCCTGCCGCGCAGACCTCCGGTGATGGCCAGCTCATCGTCCCGCATGCCCTTGGTCAGTGCGGACCCGCTCACCACCCACATGATCGGATCCTGCCCCAGCACGATGGAGACCTTCGCCAGCTTTTCCCCGCGTTCGCGCTCGGCCATGAACATCTTCCAGGCCCGCTGGCCGGGCTCCGGATTGACGCCGATCAGCCGTGGTCCGCGCAGCTGGCAACGGTAGGTGCCGAAGTTCATGCCGAGCTCGGGATCCGAGGTGAACACCGAGCCTGTCGTGATGTAACGGCCGCCATCGCCCGGGTTGGACTGGATGAAGGCGAACTGCGTCAGGTCAATCCCGTCACCGCGCAGGATCACCTCCTTGACGGGCGCCCTGCCTGCATCCACCGCCACCGGCGCGATCTGCGGCATCTTGCCACCGTTGCGCTCGAGGATGCCGAGGAAATGTTCTACCGCGGCCCGGTACCCATACCGGTCGGTTGCCTTGCCGGGTTCCACGCCGAGGAGCAGCGACTCCGTCTTCCAGTGCCCCTGGTGGTTGAAGAGCAGCGGGCCCTTGACCCAACGGCCGTCGATCCTGACTTCGTCCGCGAGCACCGCCGGCGCGCCGAACCAGCCGAACCTGTCCACAAGCCGGTAGGCGAGGGCGGTGACCTCATAGGCGTCCTGATCCAGGCGCCCGACGCGCATGAGCAGGCCGTGATCGTCCAATGCGGCGATCCAGTCCCGGAAGCTGTCATACGGGAAGGATGTTCCGGAGCCCGTCCGCATGCCGTCTTTTCGCGTTGCAGTCATGGGGGCGTCCTTCGCGGTCTCCGCAGCCAGCACAGGGAGGCCGGCTGCGGAGGCTGCCAGGCCGGCTGCCGACGACAGGAGCGTGCGTCGGTCGAGCTGGGGCGAAGCGTCATCCGGAACAGTCATTGGCGCCTCCCGGTGTCAGCGCACCGCATTGCCAAAACGCACCCGAGCAGTGAGGCCCCAGGTCCGCAGATTGGGCAGGTTGATCGTCTCGCGCAGTGGCGGGAAGTCGCCGAGCGAGCTGGTCGGCGGGTTGTTGTGCGAATAGATGTCCTGGGTGTTGCTGCGGAAAATGTCACGGTATGCGCCGATCGGCTTGCTGAAGCCGAAGAGGTTGTCGACGAAGGCCTCGACGGTGTACCGGCCGGATTCCAGGCCGAGACGCAGGTTGACGAAGGTGGAGGGCGGTATCCAGTTCTGGTTGTCACTGCCCGTGTACCACCTGTCCCGCCAGCTCACGTCCGTACGGCCATATACGTCCCAGTCATCGACCAGCTGATGGCGGTACTGCAGTGTGGCGTTTGCCGTCCACGGCGAAACCCGCAGCTGATCCTGGCCGGAGATGTCACCGGATGCGGCTGCGCAGGCGTTGACCTTGGGGGCGCGTTCATTGACGGGCGCAATGGGCAGGGCGTAGATCGCTTCCGGCGAACAGCTCGGATCCGTGGTGTAGAAGCTGGGAAAGAACTGGTAGGAGGCCTGTTTCGCGCTGTCCCAGGTGGAGTCGGTATAGGAGACGCCGAGGCTCGCGCTCCACTCCTCGTTGATCAGCAGGTCGGCCTGCAGTTCCCAGCCCCACACGGTGGCATCACCGGTGTTGCGCATCAGCGTGATGGTCTCCGCCGTGCCCTTGAGGACGCCATCCGTCGGGTCCACATATTCCGTCAGCACCTGTGGAAGGACGATGTCCGTCCAGTCGATGCGGTAGACCGAGAGATCGATGCCCAGGCGGCGGTCGGCCGTGCGCCCCTTGATGCCCGCCTCGACTGTCCAGTTCTTTTCCGGATCGTAGGGCTCGACGACGGGTATGGCGGGTCCGCTGACTTGCGTGACGGGATCGATGAACTTCGGCTTCTCGCCAGCGAAGCCTCCGCTCTTGCTGGCATTGGCCAGTGAGGTGTAGACCAGCCAGCCGCTGTCCGTCTTGTAGTCCAGTGTCAGGCGTCCGCTGATCCAATCCCAGTTGTCCTGGGATTTCAGGTGAGCTTCGCTGCGCCGCGGGTATATCCCCTGATGCTGATACTGCAGCTCCGGAACGATCCACTGCCGGTATTCCTTCGACTCCCACGTGTAGCGCAGCTCGCCCCGCAACGTCCAGCGTTCAAGGAAATCCAGTTCCGCAGAGGTGAAGGTGGCCCAGGAGCGTGTCTGCGTGATGGACTCGATCTGGTTGTTGTTGTAGCCCGGATCGGTGATGAACAGGCCGTTGCCAAACGGTGCCAGGTACCGGCCGGGTCCCATTGGCTGGCAGGGACAGAAGGCGCCGGAGCCGATGCCGTAGTTGGGATCCAGCGGATCGGAGATGGTCGGCGGACGGAGGTCGTCCGGAAGGGGACTGGTGAGGAAGGCCTGGAAACCCAGGTCCTCGAAGCGCACGTTGTAGTAGTAAGCGCCAGCGGACCAGCGAAATGACCTGTCGCGTGGGCTGGAAAAGCGCAGCTCCTGGCTGAATTCCCGGTCCTCGGTACCGGGCTCGCGGTTGATGATGCCGCTGTAAAACCGCTTGAGTGGCGTGGGTGTATTGTTGTTGTTGCAGCTGGGCGACTGCCAGACCCCGATGCAGTAGACCAGTGGGGTATTGTTGCCGAGGCGGCCGAAGTCGACGATGGCATCCCATTTGGTGTCGACGTAGCCGGTCAGCGCACTGACCGTGCCCGCGGACACAGTCCAGTCCACATTCAGGCTGCTGCGGAAAACTTCGCGGTTCTCGCCTCCCGAACCCAGGGCCATCGGCAGGTCATTGCCCGACCAGACCATGGGGATCTCCCCGCAATAGTTGCTCATGATCGGGCTGTTGTACGGCACTCCGGCCGCGTTGCGGAGCTTCGGGTTGTGGATGGATGCATCCTCGCAGTTCGACTGTATCGCGGCGGCCGCAACCTGCGAGATGTCGTCGTTGGAGTAATAGACTTTGGCCAGGACGTCGAGCGTGTCGACGGGGGTCCACAGCAGACTGCCCTGCACCGAGCGATAGGTCTGCCCACCGACGTCCTGGTCATACAGCGTATCGTCGTAGGAGCCATCCCAGCCGTCGTAGCTGAGGCCAATGCGGCCCTTGAGCGTGCCGGCGATGATCGGTCCGCTGACCGAGCCGCTTGCCGCGAACTTGCCGCGATTGCCCGCGGTCAGTGCGCTGTTGGCCTCGAAGCTGTCGCTTGGACGCTTGGTGATGAAGTTGATCGCCCCGCTGAAGGAGTTGCGGCCATAGAGCGCGCTCTGCGGACCCTTGACGACCTCGATGCGCTCGATGTCGAGCTGGCTGAAGTTCAGGCCTTCGCGCGCCGAGACGTAGATGCCGTCGACAAAGATGGCGGCATTGGTTTCCCGAGCCTTGATCTCGGTGGGTGCAACACCGCGGATGATCGGGGTAGCCAGGTATCCGGCGGCTGCATAGAACTGCAGGCCGGGTGTCATGTTGGCGATATCGGTGAGGTCGTTGAGGCCGGCCGACTCGATCGATTGCTCGCTGAACGCGGTGATTGCCAGCGGCACATCCGCCAGCCGTTCGTCGATCTTGCGGGCAGTGACGACTATCTCGTCGATTCCAGTGCCCGGGCTCGCGGCGGAAACCTGCAACGGCAGCTGCACAGCGACTATCGTGCAGGCAATGCGCCGGGCGACACCGCGGCAGGCGTGCGGGCGCCGATACCCCTTCGTTCTCCGGACAACCATGATGCGAGTCCCCCCAATGCGTATTGCGGTGAGTCCCCGGCAGGCGGCAATCTGGTGTTCTGGTGCAGAGAAAGGTTTGTTGTAGCAGGACGTCCCGGCAGTTCGACGGCGGGAACAATCTCCCGGCAGCGATCCCGGGAGTCAAGCAAAGCTCCGGGCTGCGGTCGTGGTTGTTCATCTGGTGGTCGCGCACGACAGGCAGGCTGGTCTGGCGGACCGGGGCTGCCCTAATGTCGGCTCGACCCCGGCTGAGGTTGCAGGGCCGGGGCAGATTGCCTGCATGCCGGTGGCGGCCACCAGGAGATGGTCCGTGCCGTACGTCAACATCAAGATCACCGACGAGGGCGCTACAGCCGAACAGAAGGCCCGGCTGATCGCGGGTGTCACCGCCCTGCTGGCCGAGGTGCTCGGGAAGAATCCGGCGACGACCATGGTGGTGATCGACGAAGTGCCCACTGACAACTGGGGACTCGGGGGCGAGCCGGTGACGTCCCGCCGAAGACGCGGCTTGTAATCGGTCCACGAACCCGGACAGCGACATGTCCACCACGGCGCCCACGGACTCCCAAGGCACCTTCAGGCGGTTGTTCTACCGCCCGCCATTCGTCGGCATGCTGGCCTTCTTCGTGGTGTTCATCATGCAGGGCCTCGGCCATACGCAGATGGTCCTGATGGAGAAGGTGTTCCACGCCGGGGTCTACACCTCGGCATTCATCCTCGGCCTCATCGGCGCCGCCTGCCTGTGGATCGCCATGCGCAGCGAGAGTGAAGTGACCGCGACCTGGCTGGGCTTCTTCGCGGGCACCTGCCTGTGGACCGGCTGGGTGGAGTTCACCTACGTCTGGTCCGCAAAGGTGCTGCTGAACGTGCCCGACCTCATGGATAAGTACAGCCCCGGGGAGATCGCCACCAAGGGCGAGTACCTGGTCATGATGTCATCGGCCGGCGTGCTGCTGGCGACGCTGATGCCGCTGCTGATGAACCGCGAGACCAAGTGCAACATGTTCCAGTGGTTCCAGCGCCGCCTCGGCCTGCGCACCGGCAGGCCCAGCCACGGCTACGAGCGCAACTTCGGCTACATCACCGCGCTCGAGACGCTCTACATCCTCTGGTTCCTCTACCTCGTGCTGCTCTTTATCTACGACGACAACATCCTCGGCGATCGTCATCCGGTGACCTACGGCATCTTCTTCGCCGGAGGCGTGTGGTCGCTGTACCTGCTGAACCGCCTGCGTCAGATGTGGAAGGTGACGACCGCCATCCGCTACGCGATCCCGACGGCGCTCATCGCCTACAGCACCTACGAGATCGCCGGCCGCTGGCACCTGTACACGGACATCTGGGTGGAGCCGGGCAGGTACTGGCTGGAGCTGAGCCTGTTCCTCGGTGCCATGGTCGTCGGCGCCGCGGTGGCGGTGCTCACTCCGGCTCATCACAAGGCGGAGCTCGACAGACAGGGCCAGCTGAAGCGGGGTTGAAGGCCAGAGGCGCGGCCCTGTACGGAGGGCCGGTCGGAGGTGGCCGCGATACTTCCGGGAGGGGGGATACATGGGAATGGACTGGAATTGCGCCCGGACGGTCCTGTTGGGGCTGGCAGCAGCAGTCGCCTGCCAGGCTGCGCGCGCACAGGCCATCGAGGAAATCGTCGTCACCGCGCGGCGCCAGGGTGAAGAGAAGCTCATGGAGACGCCGCTGGCGATCACCGCCTTCGACGCCAATGCCATCGAGTCCAGGGGCATCAGCAATCTCCAGGACGTGGCCAATCTGACCCCGGGCCTCTCTTTCTTCAATCCGCTCGGTGAGGTGCTGCCAACCCCGGTGATCCGCGGCGTGGTGCCCCAGGACATCTTCGGGGAGAACGCGGCGGCGGTGTTCATCGACGGCGTCTACGTGTCAGGACGCGAGGGGCTGAATTTCAGCCAGCTTGATATCGAGCGCATCGAGGTCCTGAAGGGCCCGCAGAGTTCCGCCTACGGGCGCAACGCCTTCAGTGGCGCGATCAACTATGTCACCAAGGTACCCAGCGACGTGTTCGAGGCGAAGGTCGAGGGCGAGGTCGGCAACCGGGGCAAGCAGAAGATCATGGGACAGGTCAGTGGCCCGATCTGGGGCGAGACGCTGACCGGTCGGGTATCGCTCCTCTACGACGACTGGGACGGTTCCTACGACAACACCGCCTCGTGGCGCGATATCGGCGGCTACCGCTACCGCAGCTACCAGGGAAAGCTGCGCTGGCGGCCGGCGGACAGCCTCGATGTCAACTGGGCCATCTATCATTCGAATGACGAGATCGATGACTTCGCGGTGGCGAGCCTGCTCGCCAACTGCGAGCCCAAGGTGCTGCAGACCGTCGACAACGTGGCCGCCAGCTCCCAGCCACGACTGCAGAACTGGTGCGGCCGGCTGCCGAAGCTGGAGGAGCTGCCCGATGCCCTGGATCCGGCCACCTTCGACGACACGCGGTATCCCGGCCCGCTGCCGCTGGCCGGGTCGATCCGCCGCGACGCGCTCCCGCACATTGCCGAGACCTTCGGTCAGAAACGCGACGTGACCCGGAGCAACCTCAATATCAGCTGGGAGGCCGGCTACGGCACCCTCAGCTCGCTGACGGGGTATTCCTACCTGAGGGAAATGGAGGATCAGGATTTCAACCACAGCACGGGCTACGGCACGCCGCTGGTGGTTTGCCCGTCCACTTCGAATCTCGACCCGCCGGCCTGCGACGTGACCCAGCCGTGGCGCCGCATTCCGATCGGGGTCGAGGACTACGAGGCGGGGCCCCGGGTGGAGGAGTGGAGCCAGGAGTTGCGCTTCACCAGCCCGCGCGACCAGCGCCTGCGCTGGCAGGCCGGCGGGTACTTCTACCATTCGGTGACCGAGGACCACAAGCAGGGTCTGCTGCAGAATCACACCGCGGATCCGCTGCCCGACTGGTTCGACATCAGCCCCACGGGCGGTACCGCGATCGGCCCTGTGGCGCTGCCAACCAATCTGGCGATCGGCAGCTACATCTTCGGCGGCAGCTTCTATCCGTTTGGCGGCATGGATCCGCTCGAGCGTTTCAACACCAAGGAGCAGCAGAAGTCCTGGTCGCTCTTCGGCAGCCTCGATTACGACATCACCGATCAGCTCAAGGGGCGCATCGAGCTGCGCCACACGGTGGAACACCGCTGGGCGGACGGCTACAACTATACCCCCTGCCTGTCGCCGACCCCGGGCAGCGCCTATCCGGCATCGACCGACCTGCCTGTCGCCGACTGCGGCAATGCCTACTACGACCTGCGCGTCCTCGACCCCGTCGGCTATGACAGCTGGGTCAAGGATGCGGAGTACTGCAGTCCGTCGGGCGCTCCCAGGCCCGCGGACTGCAATGGCGACTACCGGCTCACCCACGTTGCGGGAGTCGAAGGGGGCAGTGCCCGCTTCGACAACACCACCGGGCGTATCGGCCTCGACTACAAGCTCGATAGCGGCTGGATGGTCTATGGCTCCATCGCCTACGCCGAGAAGCCGGGCGGCATCCGCATCCTGCCCTCGATGGAGGTGATCGACCCCACGGGTGGCGTCAAGCTGAGCACGGTGGTGAACCGCTTCGATCCCGAGAAGATGACCGCCTACGAGTTCGGCGTGAAGGGCTACACACCCGACCGGCGCATCCGCTTCGACCTGGCGATGTTCTTCAACGACTGGCGGGACGTGGTGCTGCGCCAGCTGACCGAGGTCGATCCGGTCACGGGTCTGCAGTTCCGCCAGCCGCAGGGACTGAACGTCAACTCGGGCGATGCCCACGTATTCGGCTGGGAGCTGACTACCGATGTCGGCCTGACCGAGAACCTGAGCGGGCGGCTGACCGTCGGCTACACCGATTCGAAGATGGTCAGCGGCAAGCTCGACAGTTTTTCGCTGTTCCCCAGCTTCTACACCACCGACCCGAATTGCGCCCCGGCACAGATCCAGACCATTCCCGACCCGACTCCGGGGCCACCGCCGAACACCAACGAGGCCCAGGCGGCGGTGGCCAGCCATTGCCAGTCACTCTCGGGCGACATCTCGGGCAAGACCCAGATGCGCCAGCCCCCATGGACAGCCAGCCTGTCGCTCGACTACAGACGCCAGCTGTTCGGGGATTGGGACCTCGTCTCGAGCCTCTCGGGCAATTTCATCGACAGGATATACCTCGGCAATGACAACCAGGGCTGGGCACCGTCTCGGACCGTGGCCAACTTCAGCATCGGCATGACCTCGCCGCGCTATACGGTGCAGCTGTGGGTGCGCAACCTGTTCGACGACGACAAGCCGCTGTCGGCTTTCCGTGACATCCTCTGGACCAACGATTCGGACATCCATGCGAGCGTGCCGACGGGAACCGGCAGCATCCGCAACATCTCGACCTTCGACGACTTCCCGCCGTTGCGCATGAGCGTCAACTATCCCAGCCTGCGCACCTGGGGATTGACGGCACGCATGCGCTTCGGTGGCAGCCAGAAATAGGCAGTGAATTGCGTTTCCTGGAGGATCTCGCCGGGGGGGGGGCACGATCAGCGCGGAGATCCGCATCGTGTCCATCACCCCGTCAAGGATGATGACGCAACCACCGGGCCATCGAGCAGGGCGACATCGCCACTGTCCGCGCCATCTACGCGCCGGACGCGGTGATCTGGCACATCACCGACGGGTTCGACAGCACGCCGGTGGAATCTCGACATCCGTCTGCGGCTGACTGCCTGCATCGCCTGTCGGGTGGCAAACGGTCGCATCACTCGTCTGGACGAGCACTTAGACAGCGCTGCGGCGGCGCCCTGGCGCACGTGACCGGACCCGGAGGCTGGCCGCAAGGCAGGTTGCGGGTGTGTTCCCGGTACTTCGGGGTCGCTCTTGTCGGACAACGGACCGGCACGCCGATCGAGTTCCGAAACCGTAACACCGGCACCTGTTCTGGCGGCTAGGCCAGCACGGCCTCGACGACGCTCACCGGCGACGCCGTCGGCACGACCCGGGTGAGGCGCAGCCCGGCCTGGGCCAGCAGGCGGGCGTACTCGGCTTGCGTGCGTTCCTGGCCGCCGGACAACACCATCATGGCGATGTCCTGCATCTTGCCCTGATGGGGTTCGTCGCCGGGCGGAATCACCGTTTCGATGATCAGCAGGTGGCTGTCGGGCTTCATGGCCTTGCGGCAGTGCCCGAGGATCGTCAGGCAGCGGTCCTCGGACCAGTCGTGGATGATGTGCGACAGCAGGTAGGCATCGGCGCCAGCGGGCACGCTATCGAAGAAGCTGCCCGACTCGATCGTCACGCGCTGCTCGACCCCGCGCTCCCTGAGCAGCCGGGGCGCATCGCGGACCACCTGC
>JAANMY010001068.1_pt1 | contig 33444 bp, 31 predicted proteins | sample 7279691 | NCBI WGS metagenome assembly JAANMY01 (sample SAMN14094543, study PRJNA606508) | bioreactor metagenome | isolation source: A lab-scale SPAN reactor treating ammonium-rich wastewater day 388 | place: Ireland: Galway | collected 2018-02-07
GATCATCGACGTGGCCGCCGTGGCCGAGGTGGCCCGCCGCCATCAGGCGATCAGCGTGGTCGACAATACGTTCGCCTCGCCCTATTTGCAGCAACCGTTAAAGCTGGGGGCCGACGTCGTCCTGCACAGCACGACCAAGTACATCGGCGGCCATTCGGACGTCGTCGGCGGCGCGGTGATCGGCCGGGCGGAGTTGCTCCAACCGATCAAGTTCCACCAAAACGCCTCGGGGGGCACGCCAGGGCCGTTCGATGCGTATCTCACACTGCGCGGCCTGAAGACCCTGGCCCTGCGGATGGAGAAACATTGCCACAACGCCCGGCACCTGGCGGAATGGCTGGTCAAACACCCCAAAATCGAACGGGTCTACTTCCCGGGCCTGGCCGACCATCCGGGACACGCCGTGGCCAAGCGGCAGATGAAGGATTTTGGCGGCATGATCAGCGTGCGTTTGCGGGGCGGTTCGGCGGACATGCAGCGTTTCTTGAGCCGGCTGCGGCTTTTCAGTCTCGCCGAGTCGCTGGGCGGCGTGGAGTCGCTGATCAATCATCCCGCCAAGATGACCCACGCCAGCATCCCCGCCGAGATTCGCGTCAAGCGCGGCGTCGATGATCAACTCGTTCGCCTGAGCGTCGGCATCGAGGAATTGGCCGATTTGCAAGCCGACCTGGTACAGGCCTTGAAGGATTGAACCATCCACCGGGACGTGGAAGAACCTAGCGCGAATGAGGCGCGGCAATCACGCGCCGGCTGGCGATTCGCCTGTGCGATAGAAGCGGACCTGGGCCTTCTCCAATGTGGCCAGGCCTTCCTTGATCACCGCGTCGCATTCGACCAGGAAGGCGTCCAGCTTTTCCGCCGTGTCCACGATCTCGACGATGATGGGCAAGTCCATCGACAGCCTTTCAATTTTGAAGGTGTGGATGCGGCTCTTGCCGCCGAAGCCCATCAGGCCGCGGAGCACGGTCGCCCCGGCCAAACCCATCTCTCGAGCTTTCAGCACGAGCCATTCATAAAGCAACTTGCCATCGTGGCGATCGCTCTCGCCGATGAAAATCCGCAATAGATAACCTTCCTTGGGAAGCATGACGATTACCTCCAAATGAAGTGCCCGACGACGCGCCCCAGCCAAACGGCGGTCAGTCCGAAGAGCAGTTGGGCGGCGATATTGCCCAGCCCCAGCGCCGTCTGACCGTCGCGCCACAGATTCATCGTCTCATTACCAAAGGTTGAATAGGTCGTGAACCCGCCTAAGATGCCCAGCATGAGGAAGGTTCTGATTTCCGGGGACAGGGCTTGCCGGGTGTCGGCCAGATAGCTCAACAGGCCAATGACGAAGCAGCCAACCACGTTCACGACCAAGGTGCCGAAGGGAAAGATGGGCCGCGGAATCAAGGATTGCACCCAGCCGCTGATGAGATAGCGAGCCATGGAACCAAAGGCTCCCCCCAAGCCGACGAGCAACAGTATACGCATGAGTATCGCATCCTGGGTCACGTTGACGAATCGGGCCGCACAAGGATTATCTTCCGCACTCAGAGGAGAGGGGACAAGATGGATTCGAGGTCGCGCGGTTTTCCCTGAATCGTGATTGACAACGGAGCCAGGAATAAGGGATAACCAAGGCCTTCGCGGTGATCCTGGATACGTCGGAGTCCACATGACATGAGTGCGCAACCTGGCCCCGCAGCGCCCGGGGGTCGATCCCTTCGCTTCCGCTTCAGCGGCGCGACGTGGGCCATGGCCCTGCTCATCGTGATCAATCTCTTCAACTACATCGATCGGTATAACCTGGCGGCGGTGGAGAACCTGGTGCGGGATGAATTTTTCGCGCCGGACGATCCCCTGGCCATGGGCAAGATGGGGAACCTCGCCCTGGCCTTCATGGCCTCTTACATGCTGATCGCGCCCCTCTTCGGCTGGCTGGCGGATCGCTATTCGCGATGGAAGATCATGGCGCTGGGCGTGGCGGCCTGGAGCGTAGCGACCTGGATGTCGGGCCATGCAGGCAGCTATTCCGCCATGTTCTTCTCCCGCTGCTTCGTGGGCGTCGGCGAAGCCGCCTATGGCCCCGCGGCCCCGGCCGTCATCGCCGACATGTATCCGGTCGAGCGGCGCGGGCGGATGATGGCCTGGTTTTACGCCGCCATCCCCGTGGGCACCGCCATTGGCTACAGCCTGGGCGGCATCCTCGCCGAGGCCTTTCAAAGTTGGCGGTGGGCGTTTTATTTGATGTTGCCGCCGGGGATTCTCCTGGCCCTCATTTGCTGGTTCATGCCCGAACCCGAACGCGGCGGCGCGGAGCGGGTGAAAACGCAAGGCAAGGCCCCCAAGTGGCGCAGCTACTTGATCATTCTCAAAACCCCTTCGTATCTGTGCGACTCGCTGGGCATGATCGCCATGACGTTTGCCATTGGCGGCATCGCTTTTTGGATGCCGACGTACGTCTACGAATTCCGTTACGGCAAGACCGTCAGCCTGGCCTATGTCACGACCGTGTTCGGCGGCATTACGGTCGTGGCCGGCTTCATCTCCACGCTCCTGGGAGGGTGGCTCAGCGATTACCTGCGGCCGCGCATCAAGGGGTCCTATTTCATCGTCTCCGGCGTTAGCATGATCCTGGGCTTTATCTGCTTCATCGCCGTGTTGGAAACGCCCTTTCCCCTGGCCTGGGTCCTGCTCTTTGCGGCGGTCTTTTGCCTTTTCTTCAATACCGGCCCGACGAACACCATCCTGGCGAATGTGATCCATCCCTCGATGCGGCCCACGGCCGTGGCCATCAATATCTTCCTGATCCACGCCTTCGGGGATGCTTTTTCGCCGAGCTTGATCGGTTGGGTGGCGGGGCACGACCGCAATTTGAATCGGGGGTTCTATCTCGTGTCCGGCATGATCCTGGTCAGTGCCGCGGCGTGGCTTTATGGCGCGCGCTTCCTCGAAGAGGATACGCGCAAAGCGCCGCTCAGGTTGGAAGAGGACGCAGCGGCGTCCGACAAGGAGGCCGCCAACGGCTCGAACCCGCCTGTCGTCTGAGGCGCAAGACTAATCCTCGTCGCGATCTTCCAGTTCGAGATGCTTGATCTTGTCCGGCGGGGTGAAGTTGATGATGAGCCGCTTGACGGAATAGTAGCCCAAAGTCCAGATATCCACGAGCAAGAACATGAACATGTAAACCGGAATGGCTTTCCATTCGGGATCGTAATACATCCAATCCAAGAAACCGAGATAAGGCACGTGCGTGAAAATCGACTGCGCGATGAAGATGCTCAACAGACAGAAGAACAAGGCCACGAAGCCGGGCGTCAGATGGACGAACCAATCCCAGCCTTCGGTCGCTTCCACGACCACATTGGGCAGCCGTTCGCGGGTGATGGTGTTGTAACCGCAGTTAAGACAAATGACCTCCCCTTCTTCCATTTCATGGGCGCAAAAGGGGCAGCGCGGCGCTTCCTTGCTCCCCCTGAGGTGATATGCGGAGATCGGCCCCCATTCTTGGGATTGAGGCTGGTTGGCCGCCTCCTTGGGCGGAGGCGCGGCGGGGCTGGCGGGCTTGGCTTCCGGTTCCACGACCACGGCCGGCGTCACGATTTGCGGGACCACTTTCTTCGCGGCCCCCGGCTTGGTCGCCGGCACCGCCTTGCCTTGCACTGGAATGGGGATCATCTGCCCGCACTGTTTGCATTTGATCTTTTTCCCCTGTAAAACAGGGGGAACCAGATAACCCTTTTGGCAACGCGAGCAGGTCACGCTCATGGTCGCAGTGGACATGCTAACCTCATCCCAATATGACCGGCCAAGGACTCCCTGTGGGAAGCGCCCTTGCCCTCTCCTTGACTCTCTTTTAGTCTAACGATCACGCCCCTGTCGATGCAACCGATTAAGGGCGATTCCTGGTTCTGGGGATTCGTGGTGGCCCAATCAATCGCTCCGATCCAACCGCGTTTTTTGGTGGGGATGGCCACTTACAATGAGATGGACAACCTGCCCCGGCTCCTGGACGCCATTCGCGACATCGCTCCCCAAGCTCACCTTTTGATCGTGGATGACCATTCCCCCGACGGCACCGGCGCGTATGCCGATCAACAAGCCGCCGCCGATGAGCGAGTCCACGTCATTCACCGCGCAGGCAAGCTGGGCCTGGGTTCGGCCATTCTCACCGCCATGCGCTTTGCCATCGCGCAAAAGTATGACTTTTACGTGAACATGGACGCCGACTTCAGCCACCATCCCCGCTATCTCCCCGCGATGATGGCCAAGGCGCCGTCCTGCGACGTCGTGATCGGCTCGCGCTACATCCCCGGGGGCGGCGTGGAGAATTGGCCGTTGTCGCGGCGCTTCATCAGCGGCATGATCAACGTCGTCAGCCGCGTGTTGCTGCATCTGCATGCCTTGGACGTGTCCGGCGGCTATCGCTGCTACCGCGTGGCCAAACTCGCCGAGATCGACCTCGAGGGCATCTGGTCCAGGGGCTATTCCTTTCAAGAAGAAATGATCTATCGGCTGTCGCGGCGCGGCTGCCGCGTGGCCGAGGTGCCCATCGTGTTCGCTGACCGCCGGGGGGGACGATCGAAGCTGAATTGGAAGGAATCGGTCCGGTCGCTGGGCGTGCTGCTCGCCCTGGGGGCGATGGCATTCTATGACGAAGTCTGACACGTCCTCGTTGTCTGACGTTTCCTAGCTTTCCCCGCATCCTTGCCAATCATATTCAAGTCGAAACGGGCAGCATCAACATTCCATCGGCCGATGCCTGGGCGGAGCGATCGCCAGATAAACTACCCGCGAGGGAGATGCTCGCGGGTGGCAGTTTTACGGTCAATGCATGGTTTCAACTCGCAGGCTTGAATAGCGTCTTGCCCGGAGGAGCATTGCCGCTCAAGTAATTGAATAAATCCTGGGCGGCTTGCTGATGCTTGCTTTGATCGTCCAGATTTTCGACCACGCGCATCATTTGCGGGAGCAGCCGGCGGGTGAACTCCTGACCCGGTTCGCTGCCCGAGCTTTCTTTTTCAATGGCATCCAAGCCTTCCTTGAGCTGCAGGGCGATGTACTTCCAACGCTGGAGCGTGCGGCCGGGGTCGCCGTTCGCATAAGCTCCCAGGCTGGCCATGAACTGGCCAATTTGGAATGCGACCACGTCCATATTCAAACTGGGCGATAGTCGGGGGTTCATCTGGCTCAAGGCATAGGCGGCTTCCACGCGCTCCGACCAACTCGCCTCGGGCAACACCACCCCTTGAGGGTTGAGCATGATTTTGGCTAACAACTCGGCCACCGGCCCCTCGCGTTCCCCCGTGCGTCCGCCGTCGATGATCATGGCCCGGCGCGTCATCCCCAGGGCGCGAATGGCCCGCTTGCGAATGTAGACGATGGCGTCCTTCTCGGGAGTGGTCCACTGCTCCAATTCCTCGGCGGACATCGAAGCGTGTTTATCCAGCCATTGATAAATGGCTCGGCTGCATTGCTGGTAGCGCAGCCCCTTGTCATCCGCGGCGCCGAGTTGGCCTCGCTCTGAATATTCGCGGAGCAGATAGCCCAATCCCTGCATTGCCCACATGCGGACAGCGTCGTGTTCTTGGGGATGATTCATGATGTTGAGCAGCGGTTCGGCCGCGCTGTCGAATCCCCAATCGGCCACGCGCTCCAAGATCCGCGCGGCGTTGAGCCGGGCCGCCAGGACCTTGTTCCGCAGCACGTCCTGGCTGGCCTTGATCACGTGAGGCACCGCCAGGCGCAGATAGGCCATCTGCCGTTCGCGGCGCTGGTTCATCTCGGGGTCGTCGCTCTTGCGGCGAATGAGGATGGGGGGAAAGATTTTGCTGGCGGGATTGTTGTTGGCGCCGCCCAGGATTTCCTCCATGACGTCGCTCATCGAACTGACCCGCGCTTCTTGCACGTCGCTCCAAGTCAGGCGATAGATGTAGTACTTGATCGAACTGGCCATGATGGCTTGGGCGGCCGGATCGCGCAAAGCCGCTTCGCTCGGATTGTCAAAGGGATAGGTTCCCTTGAGCATGCGGTCGAATTCGCGGAGGTCCCGGTCGCTGGGCTTCTCCGCTTCCAACCGTTCATCCTTGAACTCTTCGCCACCGGCGGCGGGAGGCTGCGCCGCTGGCGCATACGCCGCGACAGGAGCCGCGGCCAGGGTCCAAACCATCAACATCGGGCCCGCCGCAAGCGGCAGGCATGTCAACCAGCGTCGCATGATCCATTTTCCCAAGTGAACGATTGGTCTCGACTATTGAGAGGAAACGACTAGACTCTTTCCAGGGTAACAGTCCGTGCCGCCAGCGTCAAGCAAGCGTCTTTCATGGAGTCTCGATAATCCCATGAGCAAGACCCCACCTTGCCGGTTTGATTTGCATATTCATACCACTCGGTACTCCCCCGACAGCGAAATCAACCCCTTTCTACTCATGCGGCGCGCCAAAAGCTTGAACTTAACCGGCATCGTCATCACCGAGCATGACCATCTGTGGCCGGAAGCGGAATTGGCTGAATTGCGCGCTGCCACGCCCGAGGTGCAGGTGTATGGCGGCGCCGAGGTCTCGGCCATGGAAGGCCATTTTCTGGTCTATGGCATTCAATCGCTGGATCGGCTGCCCAAGGGGATTGCCCTGGCGGAACTCTGCAAGGAAGTGCATAAGCAGGGCGGCGTGGTCATTGCTGCTCATCCATACCGCTGGGGGCAGGATTTCGACGCCCTCTTGAAGGAATCCCCGGCGCTTGATGGCGTCGAGGTCATGTCGAAAAACATCGAGGCGGCGCACGAAACCAAAATCGCGGAACTGTGGCGGAATCGCCGCTGGGCAGGCTTAGGCAATAGCGACGCCCACCAGATCGACCAATTGGGTTGCTGTTACACGGAGTTCAACGTCCCGATCCGGTCCTTTGGCGATCTGATCAAGGCGCTGCAAAAGGGCATGGCCCAGCCGGTGCATCAAAATAAAGAAGTTCTCGATTCCGTCGCGGATATCACCATCTGTTGATCTCCCGCCGCGACAGGAGGCGCAGGAGTGACTTCATTGATTCCCGCATCCCTTGGCGTCACGGGTCGGTTGCTGATCTTCGGGTGGCTCCTGAGCCTGGCCCCATGGAGCCGGGCCCAAGCCCCGGAGGCGGAACCGCCGCCGCTCCGCTGGGCCGCCGATGCCGAGGGCGGCGCGCCTTACATCTTTAAAAACCCCAGGAACCCGGCCCAAAATATCGGCTTCGAGGTGGACCTGGCGGCAGCGCTCGCCAAGGAACTCAAGCGGCCGATCCACTTCGTGCAATACGACTTTAAAAACCTGATCCCGGGGTTGGATCGAGGCGATTTCGATTTCGCCATGAATGGCCTGGAGATCACGCCCGATCGCCTGGAGAAGGTCCGCTTCAGCCGGCCGTATTACGCCTTCAAGCTGCAACTGACCGTGCGCGAAAAAGAGGATCGCTTCGATTCCCTCATGGGTTGCAAGAAAGTCGGCGGCGTCGTCGGCACCCTCGAGGACACCGCTGCGGAACGGCTCCTCAAACAGCTCAACGTGCGCTACAAGATTTACGACGGCCAGGTCGAACCCTACCTCGATCTCGTCCAGGGCCGGCTCGATGCCGTGTTGCTGGACCTGCCCATCGCCCTTTATTACGGACAGCAAAGCATGGTCGTTCCCGAACCGATGCCCGTCAAACACGTCGGCGACATTGTCGGCCGGGGCTACTACGCCATCGCCTTCAAGAAAAACAACGACGCCTTGGCTCGGCAGATCGATGCGGCCCTGGATCGGCTCTTCGAGCAAGGGGTCGTTCGCCGCCTGGCCCAAAAGTGGCACCTGTGGAACGACCATCAGGAGGAATTCATTCCGTCGGGGACGTTCCTCGAGGATCTACCCGATGAGGGCGGCGACCTTCCTTTTGAGGAAAAAGGGTATTTGCTCCTGCTGCTCGATGGGGCATGGGTGACCATTTTCCTGACCGTGATGAGCTTTGCCCTAGCGGTGTTCATCGCCTTGCCCGTGGCCTTGTGCCGGTTGTATGGCCCCTGGCCGCTGCGCGCCCTGGCGACCTTGTACGTCGAATTTTTCCGGGGCATTCCCGTCCTGCTGCTGCTGGTCTTCCTCTACTTCGGCCTTCCGGGCATCGCCGAGTATTATCAGCTCAACATCGACCTGCGGCTCAACGCGATCACGGCCGCCGTGCTGGGCTTTGGGCTCAACTATGCCGCCTACGAGGCGGAGATCTATCGGGCGGGGATCAACGCCATCCCCGTTGGGCAATGGGAAGCCGCCGCCTCGCTGGGCATGTCGCCGGGGATGACCTTCCGCAGGATCATTTTCCCGCAAGCCTTCAAATTGATCCTGCCGCCGATGACCAACGATTTCGTCGCCCTGTTCAAGGATACGAGCATCGTGAGCATCATCGCCGTGGTGGAATTGAGCAAACAGTATCAGATTCTGGCCAAGTCGACGGGCAACTATCTCGAGTTCGGGGCGATCACCGCCCTGCTCTACCTGATCATGTCCGTGCCGTTGGGCTATTTGTCGAGGCATCTCGAAAAACGCTGGTCAAAAGCGTGACCGCCAGGGGAGACCAGGCTCCGATGCAAATCGCTCTGCGCAACGTGACGAAAAAGTTCGACGGTCGCACCATTCTCCAAAATGTCGACATGACCGTGGAGGCGGGGGAGACCGTGGCCCTCGTCGGCCCCAGCGGCGGCGGCAAATCGACCCTGTTGCGCTGCCTCAATGGACTGAACACCTTCGACGTCGGTGAAATTCAGGTCGGCGAGCATCGCCTCCAAGCCCGGCCCAACGACCCCAAGGGCACGCTCCTGGCCGCCCGCCCCATCCAGCGTCTGCTCGGCATGATCTTCCAGGACTTTCAACTCTTCCCGCATCAATCCGCCCTCGAGAACATCATGGAAGCGCCCTGCCGCGTGCTCGGCATCCCCAAGGCGCAAGCCCAGGCCAGGGCCATGGAGCTGCTGCGCCAGGTGGGGCTTGGAGATCGGGCCGCGGCCATGCCGCGCGAACTGTCCGGCGGGCAAAAGCAGCGCGTCGCCATTGCCCGGGCCTTGGCCATGGAGCCGAAAGGCTTGCTCTGCGATGAAATCACCAGCGCCCTCGACCCCGAACGCAAGCACGACGTCCTGGACGTGCTCTTCGAGCTGAAGCAAAAAGGATTAACGCTCATCATGGTCACGCATGAGATCGGCTTCGCCCGCAAGGCCGCGGATCGGGTGATGGTCCTGGCGGAAGGAACGATCATCGAATCCGGCCCGCCCAGCCAGGTCATCGACGCTCCAGTGCATGAGCGCACCAAGCAGTTTCTGAGCCGCGTCTTGGGTTGATCCCTTGAGCATGCCGCTGGCACGCGGCTGGCCCGCGCAGCGGCATTCCCTAGTGCATCGCCGAGGCGGCATGTGCCTCGTAGGCTTTCGACTCCAAGATTTGGCGTATCTCTCGGATCACCCAGGTCAGCTCCTCGTCCTTCGTGTAAAAGTGCGGGGCGATGCGAATACCCGCACCGGGCCGATGATCGACGAGGAAGTCGCGCTTGAGCAGTTCGCGCGTCACTTGTGCTCCATGCGGAACATCCATGATGACCGTTCCGCCCCGCGTGCGGGGGTCGAGGGGGACGTTGACCTTGAAGCCCTGCTCCTGGGCCAGTTCGATGAGCAGCTTCGTTTGCCGGAGCGACTTTTCGCGAATAGCCGGCACGCCGATCTCGTTGATGATTTCATATCCCGATCGGGCCGCGTACATGGCAGGGATGGCGGGCGAGCCATGCAGGAAGCGGTAGATGTCATCGGCATAGTCGATGGGGCCCGTCTCGAAGGCGAAGGGACGCTGATGGGCCAGCCAGCCCGTCAAACGCGGCTGCAGCTTGGGCCAGAGGTCGCGGCGCACGTAGAGATAACCCGCCCCCGGACCGCCGCAAAGCCACTTGACCGACCCCCCCGCGGCAAAATCCAGATTCAGTTCCCGGACGTTCAGGGGCACCGTCCCCGCGGACTGATAGACGTCGGCCAGGATATACGCCCCCACCTCATGGGCGCGCTTGGTCAGTGCGGCCAGGTCCTGGATGTAAGCGCTTTTGAAAACGACGTGGGAAACGCTCACCAGGGCCGTCCGCTCATCGATGGCCTGGAGCATCGCTTCCAAAGGAACGGTCACGCCGTCGGGGCTTGGGACGGTTTCGACCCGCGCTCCTTGCCGCTCCAGGGCATGGAAGATGTAGAGATTGGAGGGGAAGTTGCTCAGCTCCGAAACGATCTTGTTGCGCGGACCTGACCAGTCGAAGCAGGAAAGCACCATCGATTGGCAAATGGAGACATTTTGATGCATGACGACTTCGCCTGGGCCCGCGCCGATGATCCGACCGATCAGGTCGCCCACGGTCCGCGGCATCGCCCACCAGGCCTCCTCCCAGGCGCGGATGCCGCGGTCGGTCCAAAGGTCGCAATATTCTTGCAACCGAGCGCGGGTTCGCTTGGGCATGGCCCCGAGTGAATGGGAGATCAGATGGACCGTCTTTTCCAGAGTGGGGAACTCATCGCGCCAACGCAGTAATGGATCCATGTGAGGAATGTCCTTTGCAACGGGGACCGCGGCCCGGCATTTGGTCCATCAATGACCGTACCCTTGGCCCTGCGTGGAGAAATAGGAGCGCACTTCCCAAAGCGCGGGGAAGAACTGTTTATCGGTGGTGCTGCGTAGATAGGCGGCGCCGGAGGAGCCGCCGGTGCCCATCTTGCTGCCGATCATCCGTTCGACCATTTTCACGTGATGCAGCCGCCAGAGCATAAACATCTCATCGAATTCAATCAAACTTTCGGCCAAAAGATACAGGTCGTAATGCAGCTCCGCTTGCTGATAAACCCGCAACAGGGCCTGCACGCGCTGTTCATTCAAGTCAGGATGGCCGGGGAGAAATTCGCCGAAGCCGCGCAGCTCGAGCAGGGCGTCCAGGGCGTCCGGGAGCGTGGGGGCCGCGAGGCGATGGCGCAGCCTTTGCTCCTCTTCCGACTGCAGGGGAAAGAAGCGCAGATAGCGTTCATCCTTGAGTCCGCAGGCAAATTCCACCTCGCGAAACTGCACCGATTGGAAGCCGCTGGCGGGCATGAGCCGATCGCGAAAGGTCAGAAAGTCCATCGGCGTCATCGTTTCGAGGACGCGGATTTGAGCGACGAGCACGCGCTCGATCTCGATGCAGCGGCGCACCAGGCGATGCGCCGCCAGCACTTGCCCCTGGCGGAGCATGGTGATGACGGTGTCGATCTCATGGAGCAGTTGCTTGAACCACAGCTCGTAAACCTGGTGGATGATGATGAAGAGCGTCTCGTCGTGCTGCGGCGGGTCGGATTCGAGATGCTGCAGCCGCAGCAGCTCCGGCACCTTGAGGTAGCCGCCGTAGGTCAATCGCGGTTGTTCTTGCTTGGGGGGCAAACCAAAGGACATCGCGTGCTCCCATTTCCAGAAAATGAACCAAGCCGAACCGGCGTCGAGGATGGCACAGGCCCCTCGTGCCTTAGCATAGCAATCGGGCGGAAGTTTGCCATTTTCCTCTTCCCCTGGAGCCTGGCAAACCTTAGCCTGTTGTCAGGACACGTCTTCGCTTCAACTCTTCAACAGGAAAGGACTATGCCATGCGTTATGGTGTCACGTTGGCGATCATGGGTCTGATCGGCGGTTCCATGCTTTTGGCCGATGACAAGGACAAACCCATGCCGGTGCCGGGCATCGGCCCCATCGGCGAAGTGAAGGCCGTCGCTTCGGGGTTCCGTTTCACGGAAGGCCCCGCCGTCGACGCCAAGGGACAAATCTTTTTCACCGACATCCCGAACAATCGCATCCATGCGATCAGCCTGGATGGCAAGTGCAGCGTGTTCATGGAAGACACGAATGGCTGCAATGGCTTGATGTTCAACCCGCAGGGCCAGCTCATCGCCTGCCAGGGGGGAGCGAGCAAGCTCATCGCCATCGACCCGATCACCAAGAAAGTGACCATGCTAGCCGATCAGTTCGAAAGCAAGCCCTTCAATTCGCCCAATGATTTGGTCATCGACCAGCAAGGCGGCATCTATTTCACCGATCCCTCGTTTCGCGGCCCGGGCAAGCAGCCCAAGGAAGGGGTTTACTACGTTCGGCCTGACGGGCAGGTAACGCTCGTCACCAACGAACACGCCAAGCCCAACGGCGTCCTCCTCTCCATGGACGAAAAAACGCTCTACGTGCTCTACAGCGGCAAACCGGCCTTCGTTTCCTATCCGATCGTGGCCCCGGGCAAGATCGGACCGGGCACCGTCCATGAAAACGTCACCCAGCCAGGCGATGGTCTGACGATGGACAAAAAAGGCAACCTTTACCTCACGCAGCCTCGGCTCAAGGCGATCCACGTCCTCAGCCCCGATGGCAAAACCCTGGGCATGATCAATGTGCCTGAGAATCCCTCGAATTGCGTCTTTGGCGGGCCCGACATGAAAACGCTTTACATCACCGCCCAGACCTCCGTCTATGCCGCCCCGATGAACGTCGAGGGCCACCGTTTCGGCATGAGAAGCGCTCGCTAACCGTGATTTCATGGAAGATTTCATACAACAGGGAGCAAGGGTTCTTCACCAAGGACGCTTGCTCTCTGTCTTTTTGTAATTCTCCTTCAAGCAACGCCGCTGCGCCATGTACCCCCACCGCATCCGACTCCACGGCCCCTGGATCGCTGAACCCCTGGCGCGGACGCGCCTCTGGGCTGATGGCCGCCGCAACACGGCGCCTGGACCGGTGCCGAAGGCGGTGACCATGACGCCCCCATGTCGATGGAGCGACGCGGGGTTGGCTGACTTCGAAGGTTTGGTGCGGTTTCGGCGCCGCTTTCAATGGGTGCAGCCCTTGGCCAGCCACGAGCGGCTATGGCTTTGCCTGGGAGGCATCGATTACTTCGCCACGGTAACCTTAAACGATTACCTCCTAGGCCAACATGCCGGCGCGTTCTTGCCGTTTGCTTTCGACATCACCGAACAGGTGCGTTCAACCAACGAACTGATCATCGACGTGGATGCCCCCGCCCTGGCGGAACCCGCCGCCGCGATTCACCTGTGGCGAGCGGCGCTGCCCTCCGGCGGCGGCCTCTGGGGCAGCGTCGTCCTGGAGGTGCGCCGTGAAACTTGCCTTGGAACCGTGACGCTTCAGCCTCAGCTAACGCCCGCGGGCCAAGCCCGTTTGCACCTGCAGGGCCAACTTTTGGGGCAACCCGCGCGGCCGTTGGAAATCAGCCTTCGGCTCGATGACCGCGAGGTGCATTTCAGCCCCTTGAGCCAAGATGAAATGCAACAAGGCTGGGAGAGAACGATCACGGGTTTGGACGTGCGACCCTGGCAGCCTGAAGGCGCGGGAGAGGCCGTCCTCCACGAGGCGCGCTTGGAATTGCTCGATACCGCCAGTCGGCTGGATGGCGGGCTGTGGATGATTGGTTTTCGCCGTGTGGAACCGCTGACTGGGGGTCGTTGGCGAATCAACGGAGAGCCTGGGTTGATCGAACCGCCCGTGATTCCGCTGCGTGAGCCGATCGCGGAGACGGCTGAATTGGACCATCGGGACCGCCAGGGCCAACCCTATTTGCTCGCTCCACCCTACCCGCCGGAGATGCGGTCCACCCTGGCCGTTCATGCCGACTGGCTGGCCCAGCAACAAGAGTTGAATGGGTATTTAAACCATCGACCCGCCTTCCTGGGCTGGAGTGATGGCTTGGAAACATGGAGATATGGTTCCTCGGCCCCCTAACGGTGCCGTTATTCTTGACCACTCGCTTGTTGTATGGCGGGCATCAAATCGTTCAGTTCCTCAATTCGTAACATGCGGATATCTCGGACTGAGGCAGCGAACCAAGGGAGAGACCTGACCAAATCCTGCGCGGCCAAAACGCATGTCACAGCCGTGACCGATTCTCCGCCAAAATAGACACTGCCCTGCTGCCAAATAAAACCATGGCGCTGTAAGACGCGACGAATCTCCAGGTAGGCGTTGTTGTAAGGATCGCCAAAGTGATTCCGCAGCGCCTCGATATCCATATCAAACGCAATGGAGTATATGCGGCCGCCCTTTCGAATTTCACTGGGTAATCCCTGTCGAATGATCGGCTGTGCGATTACGGTCGTCGTCGCCATGATGTCGCCTTTCGCCCATTGATGAGAGATCCATTCGCGGAGTCATAAGTCGCGAAGGGCCATTTAGCGTCAACCATGCCACCGCGGCTCATTCCATGATTTTCGCTTTTGTGTTCGATCAACGCAATGTTTTCTACCTTGGACGTCGTTGAGGCACTTCGTGTGGTTGCCTTTTCGATCCAGACAGACGGAAAAAAATAACGGCCGAATGCGCTGCTGGCATTCGGCCGTCCGTCACGATTGACAAGAGAACTACTTCCCCGGCTTTTCGAGTTCCGCAGCGACCATCTTTTCAAGGACGCCTTCGCCCCGCAGTTCACGGGTCACGACGACGCCGTCCTTGCCGACCAGGAACATGGCGGGAATGCCGCTGATGCCAAATTTCTTGGCCAGGGGATTATTCCAACCCATTTCGTCTTCCTTCGAGAAGATGATTTGCTTCCAAGGCAGTTGTTTCTCCTCAACGTACTTTTTCAGCGCCTCTTTGTTGAAGTCCAAACTGACGGCGACGACCTCGAAGCCCTTGTCGCGGTACTTTTCATAAACCGCCTTGACCGTCGGCAGTTCCGCGATGCACGGCCCGCACCAGGTGGCCCAGAAGTCCACCAATACCACCTTGCCCTTGTACGATGCCAGGTTGAAATCGGTGCCATCAAGCGTCGGTCCCGATAGTTCCATGACGTTGCCAAGGATGCTCTTATTCTTGATTAAGCCTTCGATCCTTTCACGAATGGGGCTATCGCCGACGAGCGCTTCCACTTCGCGGAGAAAGGCCACGGCTTCCCGGTCATTATTGAATTGTTCCGCGAACACGCCCACCAGAGAGCCGACCAGGGCATGCTTGGGATGATTCTTGCAGATCGCGATCAACTCATCCTTGCCCTCCATGTTGACCTTGCCCTCATTCGTCATGTACTTGCCGGCCCAGCGGAAACAGACGGCCATCCCGGCCAATTCTGGATCTTTATCCTTAGCCAGTTCGGAAGTGTATTTCTCGAAAGCCTCGCCGAAATCGCTGTTCATGCGGCGGCTGGCTTGAAAGAGAACACTCACCTTGGCGCGCCGTGCGTGGGTCTTTTCTTCGTCCGTGGCCTTCTCATGGCTGGCCACTTGATCGGCCACCTTGATCAACAACTCGAAGTCGGTCTTGGTCAAATTAGGTCGATTGGCGCGGTTGATGAATTGCAGCAATTCAACGGGCGTGGAGCCTTCCTTGGGCGGAGTAAGCTGATTGTCTTGGGCGAACAGCAGCGAACCCGCGAACAACAAACTCAAGGTGACGAGTCCGCGACGTAACGATGGCATGAATACATCTCCTCAGAACGAAAGGAACGGCGCGCCGTTCCGCTTGTCCCCTCCCCCACCAGCGGGGTTGGCCGACAAGTTTGTGCCATTATACGGTTTTATTGGGTGAACAATGGACTTGGGGACAAATCGCCGGGTAAAAAAACACCGGCGAGGGAAAACCCCGCCGGTGCGGTTGAGTTTCAGGGCTGAACCCAGGCTAGGAAGCCTTCTTCTCCCGCAGGTCGGCCAATTCCTCCTTGACGGGCGCGTAATGGCTGGGTTCCATGCTGAAGCTGGCTTTGCCGCTGGTAAAGTTCCGCAGCTCGCTGGTGTAGCCGAAGAGGCTGGCCAGCGGAATGTAGGCCTGCAGATGGGCGCGTCCCTTCTCCAGGTCGGAGTGAATAATTTCGCCGCGGCGGCGGCTGACGTCCCGGGTCAGGTCGCCGAGATATTCGCCCGGGGCCGACACGGTCACGTTCATGATCGGTTCCAACAGCACGATGCCCGCCTGGCGCGTGCCCTCCATGAAGCCGTATTCCCCGGCAATCTGGAAGGCGATCTGGGAGGAATCGACTTCATGGTGCTTACCATCGACGAGCCGGCAGCGGACGTTGACGAACTGGAACCCCCACTTGCCTCCCTTGCGGGCCCCTTCGCGGAAGCCCTTTTCCACGGCCGGGATGTACTCGCCGGGCACCACGCCGCCCACGATCTCATCGATGAAGTACAATCCATTGGGATCGGGCTTGTCGCCTTCCTCGGCCAATTCCACTGCGATTTCCTCGAGGTCTTCCTTGTTCAATGGCTCCAATTGCAGCACGACCTTGGCGTATTGGCCGCGGCCGCCGGTCTGCTTCTTGTGCTGATACTCGATCTCGATGGCCTTGCCGATGGTTTGACGGTAACTGACCATAGGCTTGCCGACCGAAACGTCGACTTTGTAGTCGCGCTTCAGCTTGTGAACCGCCACCTCCAGATGCAACTCGCCCATGCCGGAGAGGATGATCTGGTTGGTTTCATGATCGGTCCGGCAGCGGAGGGTCGGGTCGTCGCGGACCATCCGGGCGATGGCTTCGGAGAGCCGGCCTTCATCCGTGTCCTTGCCGGGCTCGAGCGCCTGGCTGAGCACCGGTTCGGGAAAGCGGATTTCCTCGAGCACGATGGGATCGTTGTCCTCGCACAGGGTGTTGCCCGTGGCGGTGTTCTTCAGGCCAACGATGCCGACAATCTCGCCGGCGCCGGCGTATTCGAGGCGGTCCCGCTTATTGCCAAACATGCGATAGACATGGCTGACGCGCTCTTGCTTGCCCGTGGTGCTATTGAGATAAACCGTTCCGGGATAGAGTTTGCCGGAGTAGACGCGGGTATAGACGATGTCGCCGTTGGCCTCGGAAACGGTCTTGAACGCCAGGGCCGACATCGGCTCCTCCTCGGAAGCCTTGCGTTCGACCGCTTCCTTGCCCTTGCCCGGACGGTAGCCCTTGACCGGCGGACGATCCACCGGCGACGGCAGATACTGGGTGACCGCGTCGAGCAGGTTTTGCACGCCCTGGAAGCGGAAGGATGAGCCGCACAGCACGGGCACCAGCTTCATCGAGAGGCATCCTTCGCGGATCGCCTTGCGGAGCAATTCTTCGGAAATAGGCTGGCCTTCCATCATCAGCATGGTCACTTCGTCGCTGATGAGGGAAACAGCGTTGAGCAGCTTCTCCCGCGCCGCTTCGGCATCGGCTCGGTATTTCTCGGGGATGTCGCGCAGCTCCAGCTTCCAATGGCGGTTGTCGCTCGGATCCTTCCAAATGTACTTCATGCGGACGATGTCGATGACGCCCTCGAAGTCGCTCGGCCCCTGCCCCGCCGGGATGGCGCACACGGCCACGGTGGCTTGCAGTTTTTCCTCCATCTCGCGGACGGCGTTGTCGAAGTCGGCCCCCATGCGGTCGAGCTTGTTGACATAGGCAATGCGCGGGACGCGGTGCTTGTTCGCCTGGAACCAGACCGTCTCGCTTTGCACTTCCACGCCGCCCACGGCGCAGAACACGCACACGCCGCCATCCAGCACCCGCAAGGAGCGCTCCACCTCGGCCGTGAAATCGACGTGGCCGGGCGTGTCGATGATGTTGATCGGAAACCCTTGCCACTCCACGGTGACGGCCGCCGAGGAGATGGTGATCCCCTTCTCCGCCTCCAAGGGATCGAAATCGGTTGTGGTGTTTCCCGAATCGACGTCGCCGACTTTGTGCTTGGCCCCCGCATAGTAGAGAATGCGTTCCGTGGTCGTGGTTTTCCCCGCATCCACGTGGGCGATGATGCCAATGTTCCGCAGTTTTTCGATCATGACCTTTCCACCTGAAACCGCCCCAGGAGCGGGGCCGTTCAGACGCTCCTGAAAAGAAACAAAAAACACGTCAGAGTCGCCTCCCAGCAACTCTCGTGAGCCAAAGCCTCAACCGGTTGTAAGTCTTCCTGGGTTGGTCGCCACCCGCCTTTAGCGAGCGGTCTCAATCGGTGACAAAGGCGCGATCCATGATGCGACGACTGAACACCACCCGGAGAGGGATCGAAGCGATCCCGTATTAAAGGTAGAGTTATCAGTATAGGTTAAAGATCGTAAGTTGGAAAGGGCAATAGTTGATGAAGATGGTCCCATTTTGCCGCGGAAAAGTGGGCTTGACACGCCGCCAACCGAACCCAAAACAGCCAACCCCTTGGCCCGTTTCGCCTTCCTGACCGTGGCGATGGCTCCCGCCGACCATCATTCCCCGGGGGTCGGGGGCGGGGCCGGCGGGGCGGCTGCGGGCGGAGAGAAACCGCCGGCTTGCTTCAACTGATGGATTTTTTGCAGGGCTTCCTGCACAACTTGGGCCAGATCCTGCGGGCGATAGGGCTTGCCGATGCAGCCCAAGCTGGCGTCTTCCTGAGCCTGGGCGAGCAGCTCATCTGACTTGCCGCTGGTGAATATGACTGGCACCTTGGGATTGAAGGCCCGCAAGCGGCGGTAGGTGTCTCGTCCAGAAAGCCGCGGCATGCTCAGATCGAGGATCACCAGGTCGATGTTGTCTTTCTCGCGGAAGTAGAGGTCGAGGGCGTCGTACCCGTCCGAGGCCAATAAGGTTTTGTACCCATACCGCGAGAGAATGCTGTAACCCAACTTGCGCAGGATTTCCTCATCTTCCACGAAGAGGATCGTGGCGCTGCCCCAGGAAATGGCCTCGGTCGGCGCAACCGGTTCGGGGGCCGGTGCCACCGCTTCGTATTTGGGCCAATACAAGGTGAACGTGGTGCCGCGATCGACCTCGCTTTGAAATTCGATCCATCCGGAATGGCGCTCAACGATAGTGTAGACCATGGCCAGTCCCAACCCGAGGGACATGTGAGGGGCGATTTTCGTGGTGAAGAACGGCTCAAAAATGCGGGCCTTATGCTCCTCGGCGATGCCGCAACCCGTGTCCGAGACTTGCAGGCAGACAAAATCGCCAGGCCGAACATGCGGTTTGTGAGCGCTATAGGCCGAGTCGACCTGGACCAGGGCCGTCTCGATCGTGATGGAGCCGTTGCCCGAAACGGCGTCCCGAGCATTGAACAGCAAACTTTCGATCACCAATTGCATTTGCGTCGGATCGCCCTGGATGAGGCAGCCTTCGTCGTTGAGGTTGGTTTCCACCTTTAGATTTGGCCCCCAATGATCCTCGAGGTGGTCGAGGGTATCGCGCACTAATTGATCAAGGCGCAAGGGTTGCAATTTGAGCGGCAGGCGTCTGGAAAAGACAGTGAGCCTCTGGATCAATTCGATGGCCCGCTGCGAAGCGTCCTCAAGGGCCTGTAAATAAGCCCGGGCCGGATGGTCCGCTGCCAGGCTTTTGTCGATCAGGTCGAGGTTGCCGAGGATGGCGGTGAGCATGTTGTTGAAATCGTTGGCGACGCCGCTGGCCAACTGGCCGATGGCATCCAGCTTCTGGGCGTGGCGAAATTGGGACTCGAGCATGCGCTGCTCGGTCACGTCCCAGGAGATGCCGAGCACGCCCATGACGCGGTTGAGGGAATCGCGGATCGGGGTTTTGATCACGCGCACGGTGCGGGTTTCGCCGCGGATCAGGGTCGGTTCTTCCAATTCGATGCGGCGATTTTGCGTCAAGACGATCAGGTCATCCGCTTGGAACTTCTCCGCGAAGTGGGCTGGATAGAGATCGAACACCGTTTTCCCCAGGATGTCCTCCTCGGGTAGCTGCAGGGTTTCGCGAAAGCAGCGATTGACCGCGACGAAGCGCAAGTCCGTATCCTTCATGTAGACGGACTGCTCGAGGTGATGAAGCATGTTTTGGAAGATCATCTCCCGGGATAGTGCCGCTTCTTCGCGCTGCCCGTCCGTGGTCAATTCCCGCTGCGTGCCCCAAACCCGGACCAGGTGATCCTGCTCGACGACGCCGACAAGATTGTTCTCGAGGCGCAAAGGGTGGCCGGTGCGATCGATCTCATGCGACTCGACTTGGGTCAAGCGATAGCCTTGCGTGAAGAAGTCCTGGAGCATCTTTTGGTTCTTGGGGTCCGCCTCGACAAGCAGGTCGATGAGGCGGGTCCCCAGCAATTCGCTGGCCTGGGCAAACCCGTACATTCTGGCCATGGCGTCGTTGCAAAACGTGATGCGGGCGTTTTTGACGTGGGCAATCTTGCGCTCGATGCTCCATAGGGTGGGAATGGGCGGATCGACTTCGCAACAGAAAATCCCCTCCGCGCATAGATCGACCAACACCGACAGGCACTCTTCGACCAGGGCCGGGGGCAAGGTTAGTTTGGGGTGAGGGTTGGTTTGATCCTTGTTCATTCCGTACCGACTCATTCCATGCGACGAACTCGACGTTACTTTCCGTACCAGGCAATCAAGCGATCCAATTCTTGCCGCGATTCCAGGATGCCCAGGGCCAGGCGCTGCCGCCGGCTCCCGAGGAGCGGATGATAGCCGAAGTTTTCATCCACCACGGAGATGGCCTTGAAAACCGACTCCGGCTGCCCCAGGCGGCAAAAGAGCCGGGCCGTCCAGAAGATGATGGGCAGCGTCATGGCCAGCGCGGTGAAGCCTTCCCACACGGGCATGCCGTAATACATGCGGCCGCAGAACTGTCCCGAATCCAATTTCACCTCATAATAACGCTCCAATGCCTCGAGGGACGCGGGATGCAGTTCGCCCAGCGGCTCCTCGACTTGAGCAAAGGACTGATCGGGCAAGCCGCCCTGCAACAAAGGCACTTGCCCTTGGCCTAGCACCATCCGCAGCGTCGACAGGACCAAGGCCAGCCGCCCTTTCTTCGCCACGCCGATGCGAACGCCTGAGTCCTTTCGCAAATACAACGCCAAGCTGGAACGAAACAGCACGCGGCCAATCCAACCTGGCCCCGCCATGCGCTCGAGCTGTCGGGGAACATCCGCGTCCACTGCAGGACTCATCACCCGCAAAAATTCCTGAAACCGTTTGCCTTGAAGCTCCGACATCTTGGCCGACTTGAGCACCCGCATCAGCGCCAAACAGCGCAGCATGCGCCGCGGGAACGCGTCGTGCGGATCGCGCAGCGTGGCGATGAAAAGGTTGATCATCTGCTGCCAATCAGGCCAATCCAATGCCTGATGCCGGCTCAACGGAGGCGGCGGCAAATGCAGCAGCGAACCCCGCCGCGGAAAGTCGCCCCACGTCTCCATCTCCCGGGCCATGCCCGCGATTTCCTCGGACTGGCTCGACAACGGCCGCCCTTTGTTGGCCACCGCCGAGGGACAGGCATACCGCATGCTCACGCGCCACTGCTCACCCGCCGGCACCAAGATATAAGGATATAAACGACAAGCGAGCGGCTTGGTTTCGAAGCCGAATTGATCATGGATGCGGCACAGCTTCTTGTCGTTCAAAAAGATGCACCGATGACCCGGGCCTTGATTTAAGCGATAGGTGCGGCGCCAAAACTTCCACCACGGGCTGGAGCGGATGAACAAAGGTGTACTTTGAAACTCGGGCAATGCTGACCAACCTTGTTGCTCGATGCGCTGGCGTTCGGCTGCGGTTACGGGGACGACATAATCCGTGCAGCAATCACCACAAGCATGGCAATCCCAATTCTGAATCAAAGGTAAACGAACCACGGGTCGGCTCATGTGCATTCATTCTTGCATGAGTCGCTTTTTGTCCATTCAGGCACGAGCCGAAAATTAAGAGCCAGTTTCGTCCACGCCTGAATGACATTATAATGTAGTTCACGTTTCAAGTGGTTGGAAATAATTCATACAAGAAACAGTAAACAAGTATGCCAGTCAGTGAGACGTAGAGCCAAATCGGCCATGTCCATCGGGCCCAGCGGCGATGGCGCGCCCATGAGCTGCGCCAAGCAAAAAACAAGGTGATGAGCACCAACGGCACGGTCGCGATCGCCAAGAAAACGTGGCTGATCAGGATCGTCAAATAGGTCCAACGCAGCGCTCCCGTGTGCGGGAAGACCGTATCTCCCGCATGAGCGTGATAGTAAAGATAGGAAAATAGGAAAAGGGATGAAACCGCGCACGCCGACAGCATCAATGCGGCATGCCAACCGAACTTCTTCAATCGAATCAGCGCACCACCGACCATAAGCATGATCAAAGAGGTGCCGTTCAGGAAGGCATTGATCATGGGGAGATCACTGAGGCCAATCAATCCCCCCCTCTCCAAATCCATGGCGCGCAGCAGCACCCAGCGCACCTCGTTGGTCTTGACGACAAAGGGGGGCCGATTCGAAACCGGGTCGGCCGAGGCCACCACTTCGCGATGAAAGCGCACCTGGCCCTGAGCATCCACCAGGTAAAACCGATTGCTATGGGCGACCTGCAGGTCCGGCGTCAGCGTCTGATCCACGGCCACCGTGGCGAGGAACTGTTCTTGCACGAACCGATGCAGGGCCGACTCTTCACCGGTAAGGAAGAGCCAGCGATCCGGGTCCGCGCCGAGCGATTGGGCGTATTGGTTCAGAATGGCTGGCGTATCGTGGCTGGATTGCACGGAAAAGGCGACGAGCTTGACGCGGTGGTCTTTGAGTTGTTGCTGAAGCTGCCCCATGGCTTGCATGAGTTGCGGGCAGGTGAGCGAGCAACGCGTGAAGAAAAAGGCCGCGACCCAGGGCGTTCCCTTCAACTGCTCCAAGGTCACTTTTTGGCCCCGCTGATCGATCCACTCAAAAGGTGCCAGGGGCCGCGGGAAGCCAAGGGGAACGTCGCGGCTCCGTTGCGCGTTGACTGCCACAAAGGCCAAGCCGCCCATGATCAGAACAAGGACCAGGCTGAGGAGCCAGCCGCCCCCCATCGGGCCGGGCTTGATTTCCGATGGCGTCATCATGGCAGTATCCTGGGCATGGCAAAGCCCGGCTCCTGGCGGGAAAACCGGGCTGCGTTTCATCGGATCGGCTCGATGGGCCGTTTACGGGTTGACCGTCGCCGCGGGCGGCGGCTCGCCGAAATTCGTGATCCGCGTCTGTGAGAAGGTGATGTCGGGCAGCAGCGCACAGCACAGCACGGTGCCCACCACCAGGCAGGGAACGATCATGAAATAGAGCTTATTCCAGTCATATTTCAAGTGCATGAAGAACATGGCCACAAGCACGGCCTTCAGCACGGCCACTATCATGACGAGGGTATGGCCGGCCTGATGGCTCATGAACCAGATCGGGCTGACGGTGATGAAGGAAACCGCGGTGCAGATCACCAGCACGCCAAAGACCTTCATGTAGGTCTTTTCCATGTCGCCGTGATGTTCCGCGTGGGCAGCAGCCGCTTCAGCCATGGGTTGAACTCCCGCGATGATGCGCCCCTCCGCATGAAGGGAGGGGATAAGGACCAAGGAAATCAAAACGCTTCGCCGTTGGCGTTGTGCATTAACCTAACAGATACAGCAAAGGGAACAGGAAAATCCAGACCAGATCGACAAAGTGCCAATACAGCCCGATGTTTTCGACCAACACTTCATGCTGCGTGCCCAACCGGCCCATCAGATAGAGCATGAGGACCACGCCGAACATGACCAACCCGCCCAGGACGTGGAGGGCATGGATGCCGGTGAGGGCGAAATAGAGCGAGGACCACAGGCTGCCATTGGGCACAAGCTGCGGCATTTCCAGATCGGGGTATTGCGAAGGGGGAAAAGCTTCTTCCGCCTGCTTGTGCAGCGCGAGTGCCTGCTTCACCCGGTCGGCCACGACGGGCATGTCGCCCTTGCTGATCGAGCCGCCAAAGGCTTGCAGCTCCTTGAAGAGGGTTTCCTGTTGGGGATTCCGCTGCACTTTTTCCATCTTGGGCAGGACGATTTCGTTCAACTCCTTGATGTAGGTGTCGTTCACGGTCATCCGCACCTGCCAGGGAAGCAGATGATGGTCGATCTTGGCCTTGTACTCAACGGCCTTGATGCCCATGAAGACGCAGCCTAAGCCCAGCGTCGCCGCCAAGAGCATGGCCGCCCGGCTGATCTGCCCCTTGCCCAAGGCGCTGTGGGCGAGCACGACGGTCACGGAACTGCAAATCAGGACAAAGGTATTGACCGCCCCCATCCATTCGACGAGATGCACGTCGTGAGGCGTGGGCCACGTGGCGGAGCCGAACCGCAAGACGATGTAGGCCCCCAATAGCCCGGAGAAAAACATGATTTCCGTGGCTAGGAAAATCCACATCGCCAGTTTGCTGGTCGGCATCGGAATGCCCGGTGCACACTGTTCTTCGCCGTGGTGATGCTCACTCATTACCCAACCACCTCCCTCAGGAAGATCATCTCGATCATCATCAATACCCAGGCCAAAAATAAACCGGTCTAACCCCAAAAGGTGCCGTTGGCCAGCAGCAACAACATCAGGGCCGGCAGATAGAGCAGCGACGCCCACAGCGTCTGCCTGGCCCGGGCATGGGAGGGCGCCTGCCAAAACCGGTGCGTCGACCACAGGAAAAAGACACCCAGCAGCCAGGCTCCCACGAAGTAGACGAATCCCGCCAATCCCATGACGGCGGGCAATAAGCTCACGACGATCAGCAGCAGCGTGGTCTTCATCATCCAGCGCCCCGTGAACCGGCCGTCCTCGCGATCCACGTTGGGCAGCATCCACAAGCCCGCCCGGCGATAATCCTCCCGATACATCCAGGCGATGGCCCAGAAGTGGGGAAATTGCCAGACGAACAAGATCGCGAACAAGGCCCAGGCGGGTCCTTCCAAGCGTCCCACGCCTGCCGCGTAGCCCAGCAACGGCGGCATGGCGCCCGGAATGGCGCCGACGAACGTGTTCCAGGCCGTGATCCGCTTCAGCGGCGTGTAGATGAACGTGTAGCTGACCAGCGTCCCGGCTGTCAGCCAGGCGGTCAACGGATTGACCAGCAGATACAGGTAGACGACGCCGCCCATGCCCATCAGGAGGCCCCAGCTCAGGGCCAGCGTGGCGTGCATCCGCCCGGCGGGGAGCGGCCGATTCTCCGTCCGCTTCATCAGCCCGTCGGAAGCACGCTCCAGCCATTGATTCAAAATGCTGGACGAAGCCGCCACCGCGCTGATGCCCAGCATGGCATGCAGCAGGTGGACCCATTGCGTCTCGCCTCGGACGGCCAGGAAGTAGCCGATGGCCACCGTGAGCAGCACCATGACCGTGATCCGCGGCTTCACCATCAGAAGCACATCCGACCAGCGGACCTTGAGCGACTCGACGCCGAAGCCAAGGACCGAAGAAGCCGGTTCCAGCGTCTCGACCTGGCTCATGGGAACGGAGTTGGCTTTCATGCCGACACCTCCTCGCGAGCCGAAGCGGGAAGCGCCACCGCTGATCGCGGCGGCAGGACGCGGCGAGCGCGGAACCAGATCACAAACACGGTCGCCAGCAGGATCGCCCCCAGGAATTGATGAGCCGTGGCCAGAGCGATGCGCTGCTTCGTCAGTTGACTGGCTTCCAGGGCCAAGGTTCCACCCCCGGCCATCCAGGCGCCCAAACCGAGCAGGAATTGCAAGGCCACGAGCACCAGGGACAGCAGCGCCGGCCGAGCCAGGTAGGTGGACGGTTGATCCACCGTTCGGCTCCAAAAGAGAATAACGTGCACCGTCACGGCCATGGCCAGCAGCAAGTGAATCCCGAGCAGCAGATGCCCGCCCATGTGCCGCAGCCCCGCCCCGGCCATCAACTGCAGCACGGCGAGCAGGGCCGTCAGCCGAGCCAGGCGGCGCAGCCTCGCGGCATGGAGCGACTCCATCGGCACCGCTTCATTCCAACCGCGGGAGAGGACCAGGCTCGTCAACACCATGGCCACGAGGGTGAGTTGACCAGTGATGCCGTGCACCATGGCAAATGGCTGGCCGAACAGGGCGTGCAGCTTGATGCGGAACGCCCCCAGCGCGCCCTGCAAGCACACGGCGAGCAGAATGGCGGGTCCAAGCCAGCGGCGCGGCCCTTCCAGGAGCAGCCAGGTTCCCGCGGCAAAGACGATCGCCAGCATGCCCACGATGAAACCGATCTGGCGATGGCCATGTTCGATGAGCAGGGCGACGCGCGCCGCGGCCTCGGCCAAACCATCGGGCGTCAACAGCTTGAACGGGGTGAAAGCCCAATCGGGATCGGCCATCCCCGAACCGGTCGACGTGACCAACCCGCCGGACAGCACCAGAGGCAGCGTCGCCGCCACCAGGATCAGCGACCAGGCGAACAGCCAGGGCTGATAGGTTGCGCGAGAGCCAGCGGTGGAGGTCGTCATCATGGTTAGCGTCAAGAACCAGCGTTCGAGAAGAAGTCATCATTCGGTCGGAAGGCCATGTGGTTTAGTGGCCCAGGTCGCGCACTTCCTTGGTCGACGTTTGCGGCAGATAATCCTCCTCGACGTCGGGGTGAGCATATTCGTAGGGGCCGTGATGCACCACCGGCGTCTCCCGGAAGTTGTGATGCGGCGGCGGCGAATCGGTTTGCCATTCCAGGGAATTGCAATTCCAGGGGTTGGCGGCCGCCTTCGGGCCGCGGAACAGGCTGTAGAAGAAATTGATGGCGAAGAAAATCTGGCTGGCGACGAGCAGGAACACGCCGTGCGAGATCACTTTGTTCATCATGGCCATCACCCCGGCTTGATCAGGCGTGATTTCCGGCTGCAGCGTGTAGTAGCGGCGCGGCGCGCCCATGATGCCGATATTGTGCATGGCGTAAAAGGCCACATTAAAGAAGACAAACGTCAGGAAGAAATGAATCTTGCCCAGCGTCTCGTTCATCGTGCGTCCGAACATCTTCGGGAACCAGAAGTGCACGGCGGCGAAAAAGCCGAAGAGACTGCCGCCGAAGAGCACGTAGTGAATGTGGGCCACGATGAAATAGGTGTCGTGGAAATGGATGTCGGTCGGCGTCGAGGCCATGTAGATGCCCGATAGCCCGCCGATGATGAACATGGCCACGAAGGACATGGCGTTGAGCATGGCGGCGGTGAACTGGATGTTGCCGTTCCAGATGGTGAAGATCCAGTTGAAGACCTTGATGGCCGAGGGCAAGGCGATCAATATCGTGGACACCATGAAGGCCGTGCCCAGGTGCGGCGCCATGCCCGACATGAACATGTGATGGCCCCAGACGATGAAGCCCAGCCCCGCGATGCCGGCAATGGAGTAAACCATCGGCTTATAGCCGAAGAGCGGCTTCCTTGATTGGCAGGTGATGATGTCCGAGACCATGCCCATCGCGGGCAGGATCATGATGTATACGGCGGGGTGGGAATAGAACCAGAACAGGTGCTGCCAGAGCAGCGGCTGGCCGCCCGTGGCTTCGCGGCGATAACCGTTGACGATCCAGTTGGCGTCCAAGTTGGCCGGGATGAAAAAGGAGGTCAATCCCAGATTGTCGGTCAGACCAAAGATCAAAGCGACGGTCAAGACCGGCAAGGCAAAAGCTTGCAGGATCGCCGTGATGAACAGCGACCAAGTGGCCATGGGCATGCGGAACATGGTCATGCCAGGGGCCCGGCAATTGATGATGGTGGCGATGTAATTCACCGAACCCATCATCGACGACACGCCGACGAAGAGCAGCGAGATGTACCAATAGGTTTGCCCCCAGCCGGAACCGGGCGAGGCGGAACGGATGACCGAGAGGGTCGGATAACTGGTCCACCCCGCGGCGGCGGCGCCGCCTTCCTGGAAAAAGCTGAGGATGGCGAAGACACTAGCCGGCACCATGAACCAATAGGACATCATGTTCAGCGTCGGAAACGCCATGTCCTTGTAGCCGATCTGCAAGGGGATGAGGAAGTTGCCGAACGCTCCCGTGAGCAGCGGAATGATGACGAAAAAGATCATGACCGAGGCATGCATGGTCACGATCATCGTGTAGGCGTGGGGCGTCATTTTGCCGGCGTTGTCGGGCCACAGCCACTGGCCGATCAGCGGGAAGGCGTCGTTGGGATAGGCCAACTGAATCCGGATGGCCGCCGCCAAGGCGCCGCCGACGAGCATCCAGATGAGGCCGGTGAAAAGAAACTGCCGGCCGATCATCTTATGGTCGAGGGAGAAGACGTAGGTTCGCCAAAATCCTAGCGGTTCATGATGACCATGGGAATGATCGTCATGGGCATGGGAAGGATTCGCGGCATGTTCGCTCATGATTCGTCCTTAAGTCTGCTCGAAAGAGGAAGGAGAGGCATGGAGTCCAGGGTTAGGGGGCCGACGCGGCCGTCACAGCCGGAGGAGCGATGCGCTCGTGGCTGGCCGCCTTGAGCCAACGTTCATAGTCCGCGCGATTTGGGTGCACGATCATGCGCGCCCGCATCCGGTAGTGGCCCCAGCCGCACAACTCGGCGCACACCCATTCATACTCATACAGCTCTTCGAATTTCTCGGCGCCGTACATGACCGGTTGCTGCTTGGTCGCAATGCGACGATGCGCTTGATGATCGCCCAACTTTTCCGGGTCGATCTTGAACCAGACGGGAATGACGTTGCCGGGCACCGTGTCCTGCTTGACGCGCAAGGCGGGAACCCAGAAACAGTGCAACACGTCGCGGCTCTTCACGTGGACGAGGAACGGTTCGCCAGCGTAGACGTGGAGTTCGTTGATCAGCTCGAACGTCTGCGACAAGTTGGGCGCCATGGTATTGATCGTTTGGGATTTCTGCCCCGCCGCGTCCCAACCCGGATAGCGGACCTGCCAGAGGAATTGGCTGGCTTCGACCAGCACGTCTGGCGTCTTGCCCGCGGGACGGTTGTGGTAATATTTGGCCTTGGCCCAAATCGGCATCTGCGTGAATGCCATGTAAAGCAGGATGGCGGCGGTCCCAAAAGTCCAGCCGATCTCGAGCCACTGATTGCCATGGGTGTATTTGGCCTTGCCGGCTTCGTTGCCGCGGCTGCGCCACATGGCCCAGACCAGCAGCACCTCGGTCACGACGAAAATGATCCCCGTCACCCACAAAATGATGTTGAAGAGCCAATCGATCTCGCCCCCCGAGTCAGTGATATTGTCCGGGAGCCAGCCGCCTCGCGTTACCTTGGACATGGCGAACAATCCCACGCCCATCACCGGCACGAACAGGAAGAGAATCGTCCATATCAAGCGCACGTGGATTCCCCTTGCAAGTCAAAATGAATAATCCCTGGCAAGGCCCGCCCGCGGCGAGCAGGCCTCGTCAAGGCGATTTTCTTCTGCCTGGCCGAGGCCAGCCCATGACGACTCGCCCCGCCTCCCCACGCTCTACTCATCGCGCCGCCGATGACCCGCCGCCAATGCGCTGGCCGGGAATGTTCATCACATAGTCCACGAGTTGCCAGACCTCTTCATCCGTGAACGGCCGCATCGGCTTGGGCTGCTCGCCCGGCTTGACCGGTTCGGACTGCCAGAAATCGGCGGCCGCCGGCATCCCCGACCCCGCGATCCCCAATTTGATCCGATAGAAAAGATCGATGGGCCGGCTGCCCCCGCGATACACCCCCAAATGCAGATTCCGCGGCGGATTCAGATGGCCCCACGAGTCGAGGCGCGTTGCATTATCGGCCACTTCCACGATGCTGGACGAGCCGTCCTTGCCATGGCATTGCACGCAGCCGCCAACCGTGAGATAAATGTGGCGGCCCTGCTCCCAGTTCGTGCTGCGGCCTTTATTGGCCACTACGTCCCACCCTTCCGACGGCGGCTTGGGTATGAGCCGCTGCGAGGCGTCCTTCTGCCAGCGTTTGGCGATTTTTTTGACTTCCTCGGTGATGTCCTCGGCACTGGGCACGTCGCCGCCGATGAGCCGCTTGGCCATGGCGATTTCCGTTTGCCCGCGAAGGCTGAGGTGAATCACATAGCTCACCAATGCGTTGAGGTCGGTTTCAGGAAGCAAGTTGAAGGCGGGCATCGACGCGGAGGGGATACCGTGTTTCAGGGTTTTGAGGAGGTCGGCCCGCGACGGCGGCGTCACCGCGGCGGCGTCCACCTTGCCTTGATCGTCCACTTTGGCCGTCGAACGGAATTTAAACAGCCCTGTCCGAAAATCACGCGGCAAGGGGTTGAGGAACTGGCCCGTGGGGCCGCCGCCGTCGCCGTTGATCCCGTGGCAATAGAGGCAATGCTGGCGGTACAAAATCGAGCCGCGTTTGAGGGCGTCGTCGCTCAATTGCATGTCGGGAGCGGTGAGCAAGGCCGCGTCGTCCGGATCCATGTCGTCGCCCGGAGTACCGCGCACGACCGGATTCGCCGGCGTCCCGAAATGGGGCTTGAGTAGTTCGTTGAGCTGCGCCGCCTTGTCGGGATCGAGGGTCAATTCCGATCGCTTGTTGTCCACGACCGTGCCGTGCGTTCGGAATTCATAGCTGAGATAATCAGGATATTCGTTTACATTGCAGCCCGAGAAGATCAGCAAGCCACTCAACACAACGCCAACCAAACCAATGCGGACCGTCACGCTTGCTCCCTCCACGATTAATGCTGGTGAGTGGGGATGTTTTAGTGGCTCCCCGCGCCGTGTCAAGCAGACACAGGATAGCGAATCAAAGCTTTCCATGCCAGCAAATTGATCCTCTTTGTCTGATCGTCAGTGCAGGGCTAGCATGAAGAACTTCCCGGCAAAGCCCTTGGCCCCATGTCGCCTCATGCAGAATTTCATGGGTTGTTCCGAAATGGCTAGCAATCCTGATGCCAAGACGCTGCTTCATGACAAGAACTTGGAGAATCATGCTTCATTAGCGCGTTTAACCATGGCACGATTCCAAAAACTAGGAAGCGGCCCGGCCAAACTTCCGACGACTGGGAAGACCGGTACGGTCGCCACGGTCCGGCGACGTTGCCCATGGACCATGGCCGTCTATAATTGCGATACAAGATTCATCGGGCCGGACAACATGCATCGGCTCCGGGTTTGTTTCCGTCGCAGCCATATCCCCGACCGCGGGGAAGAAAGGTCATCCATCATGGCAAGCAGCTTGGTGCACGAGTTCACCTCCGAGAATTGGCAAAAGGAAGTGATGGAAAGTTCCATTCCCGTGCTTGTTGACTTTTGGGCCGTCTGGTGCGGTCCCTGCCGGGCGTTGGCCCCCACGATCGATGAATTGGCGAAGGAGAACGAGGGCAAAATCAAGGTCGGCAAGCTCAACGTCGACGACGCCCAGGACATCGCCTCGCAATATCGGGTGAACAGCATCCCGCAAATCTTCATCTTCAAGAACGGCCAGGTGGCGGAACGCATCGTCGGCGCGGAACGCAAACCCGTGTTCCAATCGGCGATCAAGCGCGTCCTCGAAGGCTAACGCCCATTTTTATATCGCCGTGCTACCCGGCCGGGGTCTGGTCTTCGATTGCCGTTTCCTTTACGCATGGACTCATTGCATGAAACCGCCGTGAGCCATTCGCTTTAGATCGAAAAGCGGCTCATCAAGGCTCATCATCTCCTTGAGCCGAGGATCAGCCATGATTTTCTCGTTGGCCCGGTCTCGATGTTCACGCGATGCAAAACCGCCCACGCAAATATCACGGTTTCATCGGGACGTGCTTGGACGAGCTGTGGAGACGAGGCGTCGCACTGCTCATCCGCCTGCAAGTCATCGCCGACGCACTACCAGTCATCGAGTGCGCCGTGTTCTTTCCAATTCAGCGCCGCCTTCTCGGCCAAACACCGATGTTCTTCAACGTGATCTTTCGCCGCGGGTAACACGAAGCCATCGATGTATCGACCCATGAATTTCTCCTGGTCCATGAAGGTAAGAGCTCTTGCCGCCGAATCGCTCGGCTAACCTGCCGGGGCCGCCTGCAAGGACGTGTTCGCTGCTGCCCCGCCTACACGGGAGGACGCTGCCCCATGAATAAGAACTTTGGAGCAGGAATAATGCCGAGTTCCAACTGGTGTAAATAGTCTTCGGGATCATCGAGGAAAGCTGAGAGCGTGGCGCAATCTTCCGTCCAGACGCCAGCGTTTTTGGCTCCTGCGATCAGCCTGCGCGACGCGGTGAGCAACTCGGCCTCGACGCGCTCGGGTAGGACAAGCGCCTCATACACGATCTGCTTGGAATCGGGCTTTCGCTCAACGAGACTCACTCGCCACCAGGGGCGAGTCGTCTTGCGAAGCCAGAATTCGTAGGTGTACCAGAAGGTCAATCGGGCGGCGCGTTCCTCGCCGCAGGACATGCCCCAAACAGCTCGACACCATTTGAACAGCGAAGCGCCAGCGAAATCAGTCCAGAAGGACGCAGGGAAATCGCGCTCGCCGACCCGGATGGCGAACGGCGTGAAGAGAAGGTTTGTGTGGCGAAATTGCGGTGGCTGATTGACCAAAAGCTCGCGGTCTGTGCAGACGCCGATGTGAAATCTGTTTTTCATGGTCACCCCTGCCGTTCGGCTGTTTGAGCGCCTGGGACTTCGCTGGGACGCGGTTGCCGGACGGCAGATAAAGCCTCCCGCGACGTAGCCCCGAACGTTTTGAAATTGACGCGCGACTGATTCAGACTTTCCTTGTTGGCTCCTCCCTCGAACGAAGGGTTTTCGTACTGCACGTTGTCGTCTTCCCAGTTGCACACCTCGCAAATCTGGAAGGTGCCGGGTGGTTCTTGGTCAAGGGTTAAATAGCCGCAGCACGGGCACGGAAATCGGTTCATGGTTCGCTGCTCCTTTCTGGTCATTGCAGGTTCCAGTAATTGATGCCTGCGCCTGGCTTGAAGAACGTCCTCGGAGCTCGGTTTGGTCCGAGCAACCCGAACGTGTTCGAGGGCGGGTGATAGCGCAGGATATCTCCGTTTGGACGGACCTTGGTTAGCGTTCCGGCTGGAGGATTCCGAAGGAAACTCTGAGCTTGTCGAACGTAGTCGAGCGAGTTTTTCGCGCCAAAATCAGCGCCGTGCTTGAGGAAGTGGCCGTATGCGTTCTGCACCGGGGACAGTTTTTTTGTGCCGGTCCACAAGCTGCTTTGCAGCTGCTTCGGCGTGTTAATGTATCCGCCCGCGCCGCTGGCCCGTTGTGGACCAGCACCGAGTTGCCTTCTCCACTGCCGACGTAGTAGTTGTGGAAGTGCTCTACTTCGATGTTGTACAGGTCGATCAGGCCATGACGCGGCGCGCTGACCGAGAGGACCGGAGTTACCAGGTTGTCGTCAGTTCGAAGCAACTCGTCGACTTGAAGCTGATTGGCCGGGACATAGCGCTGGCGGCTGACCGAGTAGTATGGGTGTTCCGGGCTATTGGTCGCAGTGTACCCAGCCCATTGCACGTCGATGACCGTAGGGCCCTTGTGCTTGATAGTCCCGATGACGCGGCTCAGCACACGCCCATTTTCCCCGACCGTGGGCGGATCGGGCGGTTCATAATAAAGCCGAACCTCGGTGATGGTCGCGATTTGGTCGTCGCGAAGCACCACGTGGTCGCCGGATTTCAGGTTTTCGACAAGGATTGGGTCGTCGTTCTCGAGTAGGAAGCACTTGCCAGCAGGGAAGACGAAAGTGACTTCGGCTTCCCCGAACGGCTCAGGATAGGTGTAATGCAGGCCGACCTCGACGGGGAGCAGCGGAACGCTCTGCAATGGCGGCGCGTCTGGTTCGTCTTCTGCGGTCTCCGCCGGCAAGTC
>JAANMY010001071.1_pt1 | contig 33375 bp, 30 predicted proteins | sample 7279691 | NCBI WGS metagenome assembly JAANMY01 (sample SAMN14094543, study PRJNA606508) | bioreactor metagenome | isolation source: A lab-scale SPAN reactor treating ammonium-rich wastewater day 388 | place: Ireland: Galway | collected 2018-02-07
CGGTAGATGCCTGGGACAGGGTGCGGGCCGGGGTGCGGATCGAGAAGGTGATCGGCCAAAGCGGGGCGGAGTGTAGTCCAATCAACCTGGGCGGGCAAGAGCACTTGCCACGGCCTCAGCGGCGCGCCACCCGGAGAGGATGCTGTCGTCGGTCCAGTAGTACGCCCACTCGCCGTACCGCCCGCAGCACTGCACCTCTTGCTGGCGGAGCCAGCCCTGCACGACCGCCAGGGCCGCGGCCCGGTCCCGATCGAATACCACGTTCCCATACGGGATCACTTGCTGCCGCGCGACCAGGATGCGGTCGTCCCGTCGCAGGATCCCCAGGCGGGTCAGGTCGCCGATCGTCCGGTCGAGCAGGTTCCCGGTCGGCACAGGTCGGTACGGGGAGTAATAGATTTCGGCCTGCACGCTGCCGCACCCGGGCGGGGCGCAGTGCGGGGAGAGCCGGTGGGGAAAGTGGATGCGCGAGGCGGGGACGTCCTCGTCGTAGATGTACGCCCAGTGCGCATCCGGGAAGCCGTGGTCTCGCTCGACGCCCACGTTGATCAGCACGATCGACGTGCAGACGAGCCGGTCCGCCGCCTCCGCCACCTCGGCCGGCACGTCCTTGATGCGGCGGATCAACTCCGGGAGGGGGAGGGAGGAGACCAGATGCTCGTGGAAGGCCTCGCTCCCGTCCGCAAATTCGAGTCGGCCCCTCGCCAGGTCGATCCGCGCTACCGCGCGGCCCGGGTGGACGCGCGCGCCGTCCGGGAGGACGGCGCGGACGTATGACCCGAATCCGCCGCACTCGGGGTAGCGAAACTGCGTGATGTAGTGGGACGTGGGCTTCTGGTGGGAGAGGGCGCCGCGGAGAACCTCGTCCAGCCGCGGCGAGTAGACGCGCGTCCCGACCCAGTCGGTGGACAGGTTGTCCGCCTCCGTGGTCCAGTACTTCCGCGTGTAGCGGAAGGTGAACTCCTCGCTAAACGTGTTCCCGAGGCTGCGCCGACACCAGTCCCCGTAATCGCTGGGCGCAGGCCCGTCGCGGCGCTGCCCCTCGATCAGATCGACGAGGCACCGCTCGACCAGAGCGACGGGAAGGCCGTACAGGTGGCACTGGGCCGGGTGGGGCATCTGGTGGCCGTGCCAGAAGTTGAGCACCCGGGCCTCGTGCTCGAGGTAGCGACCGCCCACGGCCGCCGCGAATAGGGCCTGAATCTCCGGCCGCCGGGTGAAGGAGACATGCGGCCCCTCGTCGAACAGAAAGCGCCCCACCCGGTGCGTGCTGGCGTGGCCGCCGACATGGGGATCCTTCTCGTAGACGTCAACCCGGTGGCCGGCCGCCGCCAGCACCCGCGCGGCCGCCAGCCCGGCGAACCCTCCCCCGAGGACCGCCACCGAGCGCCCGAGGCGGGGAGTGACGACGGCCACTGTCGGCGTCCGTTGCATCCAGGAGCCTCCCTGGCGGTGGCGGCCATCTACCCGGCCAGGGGCCAGGCAGGCCGGGCCGCCTCCGCGTCGAGGAATGTGAACAGTTCGTGCCGCGCCTGGTCTTCCGTGAGCGGCTGCAGGGGAACACCCCGGGAACGCATCAGTTCCCCTTTCCGGTAGGGGACGGCTCCGAAGCACGGCCGGAACCCCGGGTGCCGCGCCTGGAGGTAGCCGAGAACGTCGCGCACCCTCGTCTCCACTCCGGTGCAGGAGTTGTAAACCACCCCGGGCACGAACGGCTCTGCGGCTGCGACCCGGAGGACATCGTAAGCTACCCGCTCGACGCTCACGAAGTCGCGCGTCTGCTCCCCGGGCGTCGTGGGAAACTCCCGCCGCTCGCGGGCGGCGTTGACGGCGTGGCTTAGGAAGGAACCGGCCCCCTGGCCCGGCCCGTAGACGAGGAACGGCCGCACGACACAGGCCGGGAACCCCTCCGACAGGGCCTTGGCCACGACCATCTTGGTGGCGGCCAGCTTGGACACCCCGTAAGCGGAGTTCGGGCGCTCGCATGTGTCGGCCCCGTGCGGGCAGGAGGCGTTGCCGTACTCGGCGTTGCTGCCGAGGTGGACGAAGCGCCCGACCGAGCCGTCCTGCAGGGCCTGCACCAGATACAGGGCGGTGAAGAAGTTGACGTCGAACAGGGTGCGGTAGATGGTGCGGCTGGTGGACTGATCAATCACCCCGGAGGCGTTGATCACCAGATCGTAACGCTCGCCCCCGAGGGCCGCGTGCGCGGCGTCGCGGTCCGCCAGGTCAACGCCCAGCGACCGGCAGTTCCCCGGCGCTCCGCCCGGGCGGCGGGAGACGATCGTCACGTGCCGGGCGCCGGCCGCGCACAGGGCGCGGACGATCGTCCGGCCGAGAAAGCCCTGCCCGCCCGCGACCAGCACGCGCAGCTCACCCCAGGGACACTCCAGCGCGGCGAGGGACTCGCGCCACAGACTCCCGCCGGACCCAACCAACGCGTCACTCACGCCCTACCTCCGGGGCCAGGAACAGGGCGCGGCAGGGCCGCGCCGGACCGCGCACTTAAAGCAGATCACGTTTTCGTGTGCGGGTAACGACGGTGACCAAACCACTGAATGGCATTAATCAGCATCGATCAGAGTTCCAACAGGCCCGCACACGAAAACGTGATCTGCTCTAGGCCGCCCTCGTACGCCCGCTCTCCCCGACCGCCAGCAGGACCGAGACCGGGGAAGGCACAGGCGCCCGCATCAGCCGCGGCCAGTTTTTGACGTCGTAGAGTTCGCTCCGGAGGATCCCCAGCCGGGCCAGCGGGTAATGCATCAGGTGGGCCAGCACTTTCCGACCAAACTGGTAGATGTTAAAGGAACTCTTGATGGCGTCGTCGTACTTCTTCGCCACCGGCAGTTGCGAGATGGAATATCCGGCGAGGGCGAGCAACAGGATGATCTGCACATCGAAGTAGTAGTTCGAGTCGCAGGCCGCGAACGGCACCCGGCGGAGCGCTGAACAGCGGAACACCCGGAAACCGCTGTACCACTCGGCCAGGCGCAGGCCGGACGCGATGTTCTGCAGCATCGAGAGAACCCAGACGCCGCACCCGCGGAAGAACGGCGTCTGGTCCTTCTCCGCGTTGAGGAACCGCGTCCCGTACGCCATCCCCGAGCCATCCCGCCCCAGGGCATCGATGAGTACCGGGACGTGCGCGGCGGGGTACTGGCCGTCGCCGTGTAACATGGCGACGACGTCGTAGCCGCGATGGAGGGCGTGGGCGTAGGCCACCTTCTGCGTGCCACCGTAGCCCAGGTTGGACACGTTGCGATAAATGTTGACCGGGAACGGCCAGCCACCGCGCAGATCCTCGGCCAGGCTCCTGGCCGTTCCGTCCGAGCTGTCGTTGTCGAGGACAAACACCTCGGCGCAACTTCGGCCGAACGCGACCGGGATCTGCTCCAGAACGCCCCGGACGTGCTCCTTCACGTTCCAGGTCGGGATAAATACCGCCACCCGCATTTCAGCCCCCCTCTCCCCTCGCCCCGTGAACAGCATGACCTGATCCGCCAACAGGTGGTCCGGTGTGCCAGGAGGGCGGCGCAGGGCTGGCCCGCCGGGGCGCCTCACCGGCGGGCCAGCCCTGCGCCGCCCTCCACCCCTCGCACAACAGCCCCCTGGTTTGGCCCCGACGCTGTTCCCGGCGTCCCCGCGCCGGTGTCAGCGGTGCTTCAAAGCCCAGTCGTAGGGAATGTGGTTGTTCAGCGGATCGACACGCGCGATCTCGTCGGGGCGGTGCGGGATGGTCGCGCAGTTGGCGACCAGCGCCATCCGATCCCCGACCCCCTTGAACCCATTCCACACCCCCGGCGGGACTGTCACCAGACAGTAGTTCGTTTCCCCCACGAACAACTCGTTCACCTCTCCCCGAGTCGGCGACCCCTCGCGCTCGTCGAACAGCACCAGCTTGATCTGGCCGACCGGGACGGCGTAGTTCAGCGTCATCTCGCGGTGGATGTGCCAACCCTTGATAACGCCCGGGTACACCGACGAGAAGTAGATCTCCCCGAACTTCTCGAAGTGCGGCGCGTCGCAGCGCAGCATGTGGCTGATCTTGCCCCGCTCGTCGGGAATCTGCTTAAGCGGCACGAGCCGCACGCCGGCGATCATTCGTCCCCTCCTGAGCGTTGCTCAGCGAATCAAAGTAATCCCGATACCACTCGACCGTCTCGCCCAGCGCCTCGTCCAGCTCGTAGCGCGGCGCCCAGCCGAGTAGCGCGCGCGCCTTGGCCGCGGACAGGTACTGGTGCTTGATCTCGTTGCTCGCCTCGCCGCGCACGTCCGGCTCCAGGTCGGCGCCCATCACGCGCAGGATGCGCTGCACCATCTGCAACGCCGTCACCTGGATCTCGGTCGAGAAGTTGAAGGCGTGGCCGACCACCTCCGGCTGCCGCGCCATGCACTCGGCCAGGTGGAGGTACGCCGCCGCCCCGTCCTTGACGTAGAAGTAGTCGCGGATGAACGTGCCGTCGGACCGGATGACCGGGCGCTCGCCACGCAGGACCGATCGGACGGTGCCGGGGACGATGCGGTTCCAGTTCAGGTCGCCGCCGCCGTAGAAGTTCCCGCACCGCGTCACGCACACCGGCAGGCCGTAGGTGTGGTGGTAGGTCAGCGACAGGATGTCGGTGCAGGACTTGCTGGCGTCGTACGGGTGGCGGCCGTCGAGCGGCGCGTCCTCGGTGTACGGCAGGACGGGCTGCTCGCCGTATGCCTTGTCCGACGAGGCGACGACGACCTGGGGCCGGTAGCCGCAGCGCCGGGCCGCCTCCAGGACGCACCACGTCCCCTTGATGTTCGTCTCGAACGTCGAGAGTGGGCTGCGGTTGGCGATGCCGACGATCGTCTGGGCGGCCAGGTGGATGACCGTCTGGATCTCGTACTCCGCGAGAGCCCGCTCCAGGAACGGCTCGTCCTCGACGCAGCCGCGGACCACGTCGATGCGGTTGACCAGGCCGTCGGCCGACAGCACCGAGCCGGGGACGTGGTCGCGCACCAGGCCGACGACGTGCGCGCCGCGCTCCAGCAGCGCCCGCACCGTCCACGACCCCACCAACCCGGTGCAGCCGGTGACGAAAACCCGCCGATCCCGCCAGAATCGATCCGTATCCTTCATCGGTAATCCTTCACCCGGGGTTCGTTGGCCCCCGCGCCGGTCCGAGCCCACCCTCGACCGGGTCCGCGGCCCGCGGGGAGAACGGTGTGGCAGGCGGGCCTCACGCGGCCCGCTTGAGCGTCTCCGGGGTCCAGGTTTTCCAGGGGGCCTTACCCTCGTCCCAGAGGTCGTTCAGGAACCGATAATCCCGGCTGCTGTCCATCGGGTGCCAGAAGCCGTGGTGCTTGAACGCCCGCAGTTCGCCGCCGTGGGCCAGGTTCTTGAGGGGCTGCTGCTCGAACACCAGGTTGACATCGTCCTGGAGGTGATCGAAGATGGCCCGCTCAAACACGAAGAAGCCGCCGTTGATCCAGCCCCGCGAGATCAGCGGCTTCTCGCTGAACTCGACGACGCGGTCGCCGTCCTGCTCCAGTTCGCCGAACCGGCCGGGCTGGCGGACGGCGGTGACGGTGCCCATTTTGCCGTGACTCCGGTGGAACCGGACCAGGTCGGTGACGTTCACATCCGCGACGCCGTCGCCGTAGGTCAACAGGAAGCGGTCGCCCTGGATGAACCGCTCGACCCGCTTGATGCGGCAGCCGGTCATCGACGCCAGTCCGGTCTCGACCAGGGTGACCTCCCAGTCCTCCCCGACCGCCGAGCCGTGGATGCGAACGCTGTCCGATTCCCCCAGGCGGATGCTGAAGTTATTCTCGAAGAGGTGGTAGTCGAGGAAATAACGCTTGATGACCCACGCCTTGTACCCCAGGCACAGGACGAAGCGGTTGAACCCGTGCTGGGCGAACCCTTTCATGATGTGCCACAGGATGGGCCGGTTGCCGATCGGGATGATCGGTTTGGGGATGTCATCGGCCACGTCCCGAATCCGCGTGCCCTGCCCGCCGCACAGGATCACTACCTGCATCGCCCCCTCCGTCCTTGGAGTTGCGCCGGCCCGCCGGACCGGGTGGCACCCGGCCGGCTGCCTCGACCTCGCCCCTCTCGGTCACGCGGCACGATTCCCGCCTGCCCAGCAAGACCGATGTGATGCACTTGGAACGGGGGAGGGCTATAGCGTTTCTCCCAGGGTCTGTCAAGGCCACCGGCCGGCCCCCCGGCCCCGAACCTGGCCGGGGTCGGTCGTGGTTCGATGCCGGGCGAATCCGGAGAGCCCCGGCCCGCCGGATCAGCCGGCGGTGGGGGTGAACTGGCGCTCGATCAGGTCGCAGACGATGTGCCAGGCAAGGATGTGGGCTTCCTGAATGCGAGGGGTGAGCGGCGAGGGGGCGCGGAGGCACAGCTGGCAGGCCGACGCGAGTGGCTCGCCCGGCTGGCCGGTGAACCCGACCGTGACGGCCCCCAGTTCCCGGCCCGCCGCCAGAGCCTGCAACACATTTTCGGACTTGCCGCTCGTGCTGATCCCCACCACCGCGTCACGCTCGGTCACCTGGGCGCGAACCTGGCGGGAGAAGACCTGGCTGAAGTCGTAGTCGTTGCCGATGGCCGTCAGGATCGAGGTGTTGGTCGTCAGGGCGACGGCGGGCAGCGGCCTGCGCTCGCGCAGGAACCGGCCCACGAACTCGGCGGCGACGTGCTGGGCGTCGGCCGCGCTGCCGCCGTTGCCGCACAGGTAAATGGTCCCGCCGCGCCGGAGCACCCCGCCGAGACGGTCGGCGATGTCGATGAGCGTGCTGGCCTGACGCTCCACCAGTTGCTCGGCAACGTGCATGCTCTCCCGCGCGGTTGTCCGGACAAGACTCTGCCAATCGGCCAAGGTGAATCTCCTTCCCAACCTTGCTGCCAACGGGGCGAAACCAGGGCAAATGCGGGGGCGGGGCGATCGATCCCCTCTCGCTCTGCCCTCCTTTCGCGGAAGATACCAAAGCAACAACAAAAGGACTACTCGCGTTGGCCTGCTTCGTGCCGCTTGCGGTCTGGCGCGTGGCGGCCCGCCAGGCCGCTTGCGGCAGCAAGAACCGCCACGGCGACTCCGCAGCAGCCTCTCCCCTTGAAAGACGCGGCCGTTCGACCTACCATGAGGGGGGGCGAAATAGTACCAGCCCGATACTCTTTCATGACGCTGCTCAATCGGAAGGTCGATTACGCTCTGCTGATTCTCTCCTACCTGCATCATACGCGGGAGGGCGGGTGTGCGCGGGCCATCGCCGGGCGTTTCGGGTTGAGCCGGCCGTTCGTTGCGAATATCCTCAAGCGGTTGTGCCAAAAGGGCTTTGTGGCCAGCCATCGGGGCGTGAGGGGAGGCTATCAGCTCGAACCCGGCTCGCACGGGCGGAACCTGGCCGACCTGATGCACGCGCTCGACGAGCCGTTTCACCTGGCGGCGTGTAATCGCGACGCTGGCGACGCATGCTGCATTGCGTTCGGAAACTGCCCGGTCAAGGGCGCGGTCGCGGAGGTGCATCGGCGCCTTTGCGGGGTGCTCGAAGGGGTGACGCTCGGCGAGGTGTTCGGGCAGGCGCCGGCGGCGATGGAGTTGCTCGAACTGGAGACGTCGCGCTGTACCCGGGGCGCGCTGGTGAGCCGGTAAGCCAATGGTGACCTTGCCCATCTACCTGGACAACAACTCGACCACCCGCTGCGACCCGCGTGTGGTGGAGGCCATGTTGCCGTTCTTCACCGAGCGCTACGGTAACGCCGCCAGTCGCACGCACGGCTTCGGCCAGGTCGCCGAGGCAGCCGTCGAGGCGGCCCGCGCGCAGGTCGCCGCCCTGATCGGGGCCGCGCCGCGCGAGGTCGTCTTCACCAGTGGCGCGACCGAGAGCGATAACCTGGCCCTCAAGGGCGTGGCGCGGATGTGCCGCCCGACGGGCAACCACCTGATCACGGTCCAGACCGAACACAAGGCGGTCCTCGATCCGTGCAAGCGTCTCCAGGGCGAGGGGTTCGACGTGACCTACCTCCCGGTAGACCGGGACGGCCGCGTCACTCCCGAGCAGGTCGCTGCCGCCCTCACCGAGCGGACGGTGCTGGTCAGCGTGATGGCGGCCAACAACGAGGTCGGCACCCTGCAGCCGATCCGGGACATCGGCCGGTTGTGCAAGGAGCGCGGCGTCCTGCTCCACACCGACGCGGCCCAGGCGGCGGGCAAGATCCCGCTGAACGTCGAGGAACTGGGCGTCGATCTGCTGAGCCTCAGTGCGCACAAGCTGTACGGCCCCAAGGGTGTCGGCGCGCTGTACGTCCGGTCGCGCGGACCGCACGTTCGGCTCGAACCGCTGTTCGACGGCGGCGGACACGAGCGCGGGATGCGCAGCGGGACGCTGCCGGTGCCGCTGCTCGTCGGCTTCGGCGCGGCGTGTGCGCTCGCGCAGGAAGAGATGCCGGCCGAGGCCGAACGGCTGCGCCGGCTGTGCGAGCGGCTGCGGGCAGGAATCCAGGGCCGACTGACCGAGACGTTCCTGAACGGGCACCCGACAGAGCGGCTACCGGGCAACCTCAACCTGAGCTTTGCGCACGTACAGGGCGAGGCGCTGATGATGGCGATGCGGAACGTGGCGGTCAGCTCCGGGTCGGCATGCACGTCGGCCAGCGTCGAGCCGAGCTACGTCCTGCGTGCTCTCGGCATCCACGACGACCTGGCCCACAGCAGCATCCGCTTCGGGCTGGGCCGGTTCACGACGGACGAAGAAGTCGAGTACACGCTCGACGAGGTCACCCGCCACGTCGAGCGTCTGCGGGCGCTGAGCCCCGCTTACGAGCTGGCCCGCATGGGGCGAGGGTGACGGCAAGCGAAATTACTGGGCGAACACCGGGCCTCGGTCCGCGAGGCGGGTGGGATAACGTAACCGAAAGGAGAGGGTGAGAGATGGCCATCACGGTGACGGAAAAGGCGGCCAACGCCGTCAAGCGCATCGTCAGCGAGCAGCAGCAGGCGGTCCTGACGCCGGATATGCTGGAAGGCTACCGCGGGCTCTGCGCCGATCTCGGCCGGATTCCGACCCTGGACGAACTGGCCGGACGCCTGAACACGTCGGTCCAGGAGCTGACCGGGAAGCTCGGCCAGAATGCGGCGTCGTTCGGCAAGGTCTACCTGCGCATGAGCCTGCGCGGCGGCGGGTGCAGCGGGTTCCAGCCGAAGCTGGACCTCGACCCGCAGGTGAACGAGGGCAAGGACGAGATCTTCGAGTTCCACGGCGTGCCGGTGGCGGTGGACCGTCGGAGCCTGATGTACCTGGACGGCACGACGGTCGATTTCCACGACGACCTGAACCGCCACGGCTTCAGCGTCGATATCCCGCAGTCCAAGAGCAAGTGCGGCTGCGGCAGTTCGGTCGCGTTCTGACGCAGTTCCTCCTCCCCTCTCTCCTGGTGGGAGAGGGGAAGGGGAGTCTCTCACCCCCGGCCCCTCTCCCACCAGGAGAGAGGGTGAGGCGGTCAACCGCGCCCTTGACGGAGGCGCGGCCGCGCTGGTAAGAGTGCAGGAACGGGCGATTGGTGAAACGGCATCACGCCATGCTTACACCGTGGAGTCGGGGGTTCAACTCCCTCATCGCCCACTGACGACCACTGGTGTCCGAGCCGCGCACGCCGCGGCGTGCGCGGCTCGGACAACCGGCATCCTCACCGCGGACCGAGCAGGCGCTTGATACCCTGCTCGACCGCTTCGACCGTCTTCTCGTTCGACCCGACGCGAATCAGGTCGATCGTCCCCTTCGGGCTGATCAGTACGAATTGCGGCACCGGGCCGATCCCGTAGGCCTTGAAGACCCGTTTGGCCTCCTCGCACGGCACCTTCTCCAGCCGGAACTGCAGGTGGTTATCGTCCGCGTATTCGGCGAGCAGCTTGCGCTCGGCCACCGGGTTCAGCCTGGCGGCCGCGCCGAGCGCTTCGAGCTTCTGGTCGAACTCGCAGTTGTAGATGGTGACGGCGATAACTTCCAGCCCCTGCGGCTGGTGCTCGCGGTGCCACGCCTGGAGCTGGGACATCATGCCGCGGCTCGTCCCGCGCGCGAGGTTCACGAACGCGACCAGCACGACCTTGCCCTTGAGGTCGGCCAGTCGCACCGGCTTGCCGTTGACGGCGAAGTCGGCCTCGATGTTCGGGGCGCGTTTGCCGATCAGGGCGTTGTGCGTCTCCACGTCGGCGCCGGCCGAGCCGACCAGCACCACCAGTGCCACCACTCCCCACACGCCTGGTCGCCGCATTGCGTTCATGGCTGCCTCCGGTCAGAACGGGTCGCGGACCACAGGCCCACGTTGGGCGCCCGCCGCATCCGTCATTATGACGAGCTTTAACGGTGCGCCCACCCGCACTCAAGCGGTGGACCGGAAAAAGCCCGCCGGTGCGGTCGGGATGTTCGGCCTGCGCAGGGTGGGCCGTTCGCCGGACGGCTCGATATTTCGCTTGCCGTACCCGGACGGGCGCGCGGTAGGATGTACCCCGTTCCGCGCCGGGAGGGCCGCCCGCCGAACCAGACAATAACCTATTTGTGGAGGGGATATGGCCGGTATCCGCATGCTGACAAACATGGAGCCGCAGGATCTGCTGAAGACGGCGAAGCGAGTCGCGAAGCGGCTGGATTTCGCGGTCGGCGAAGCCGACGACTGGGAGTTGATCGCGCAGCGCGGCAACTTCGTCGCCAGCATCTTCCTGGGCGCGTTCATCGCCTACTGCAACTTCCGGATGCGCATCTTCGAGAACAGAGAACAGCGCGTCGAGATCGAGATCGAGCGTAACAGCCCGTGGTGGACCGGGGCGATCGGCATCGGCCGCGTCAAGAGCTGGGCCAAATCGCTCGCGGACGGGATCGAGGAAGAGATCCGTCTCAGGGGGAGCAACGTGCTGGGCCGGAAGGAGTTTTAGGCGCCGCGCGAGAACAGAGAGCCTGACCAATCCGTAAAAGGCAGCGCAGAAAGCGGCACACGCTCCCTGTCCGATCCCCGTCTCGGCTCACTGATTGACGGTCCACGTTGCCCGAGTCAATCCGCGCGGGTATTTTGGCGATAGTCCGGGTCCGGATTGGCCAGCAGTCTCGGCTTGATTGGTCTGGCGGTCTGCCAGCTGATCGGCCCCGCTTCAAGGTAGTTTCACTCCGGCAGCCTCTCCAGGCGCAGCAGTTGCAGCACGGCGGCGCACACGCCTGCGGTGACGCGCGCGAGGAACGGATAATCGAGCGTGTCGGGCGTGTCGGTGGCCCGGTGGTAGTGCGGGTTGCGCAGGAACGACGTGTCGGTGAGCATCAGCGCCGGCAGCCCACAATCCCAGAACGAGCTGTGATCGCTCAGCCGCGTTTCCGGCAGCATCTGGCCGTTGCCCGGAACCGCGATGTACTCGACCGGCAAGTCCGGCACCCCCTTCAGCGCCCCCGCGACCACCCCCAGCAGCCCCGCCGACGTCTCGTTACCCACCGCACCGATGAAGTTACCGACGTCCGGGTACAGCCCGCGCACCATCGGCGGCAGCTGCTGGCTCCCCGGCCGGGTGTCGGCGTAGCCCAGCATCTCCAGCGACATCATCCCGCGCAGCGGCCACCCCCCTTGCTGAATCTCCCGCGCGTGCATCCCGCTGCCGACCAGACCGTACTCCTCCTGATCGTAGGCGACCAGCTGCAGGCGCGCATGCCACGGACCGGCGCCGTCGAGCTGCGGGCGAATCCACGCGGCGAGTTCGAGCAGCGCGGCGACGGCGCTGGCGTTGTCGTCCGCGCCCGGCGAACCGTGGACCGAGTCGTAATGCGCCCCGACGACCACCAGCGGCAGCTGCTCGTCGGCCGGGAGCGATTCGGTCAGGAGATTCGTGCAGCCGTCGAGGTTCCGGTAGACCGCAGCGCGCACCGCGAAGCCGGCGCGGCGGAGGTGGTCGGCGACGTAAGCGGCCGCCTGACGATGTTCGGCGCTGCCTGGGGTTCGCGGCGTGGCGGCAAGGGTTTCGACGTGGGTTCGCAGGCGGCCAGCGAGTTGATCGAGGGACATGGGATCCTCCGCGGTCGGTTCAGACCCAGCATACAGAGACGGAGGTCGCCGCGCCGTTCATCGCATTGAACCAGCCGCCCGGATTTGGGGGTAGATCACTAGCCCGGAGCGCCAGCGCCGGGCCTCTGCAAGCGCCCGGCGCTGGCGCTCTGGACTGGTAGTGCGGCTCCTCGCGGTGTTACCTCCGGCAGTGCGGATCATTCTGCCACACCATTCTGCCAATTTGCCAGCGCCTCTCATCCACCTGGCCGATTGTCCTGCATTCCGCCTTCGCCGGCCTATCCAGTCCCCCCACTTTCCAGCCGTCTGATACAGGCCAACTCTACCAGCGCAGCGAGCAGCCCGGGGACGGTGTACTCGGTCGCCTCGGCGGCCACCGGCAGCCCCGCCTCCCGCGCCGCCACACTCGTGACCGGGCTGATGGTGACCACGCGCACCTCCCCCGACTGCAGCCGCGCCCGCGTGGCGTCATCGAGGGCGCGCGCGAGCGCCCTCGCGATGTTCGAGCTGGTGAGGGTGATGAAGTCGATCTCCCCGCGGCGCAGGCAGTCGAGGACGTGGGAGTCGGCGTCCACCGCATCGATCTGCGAGTAGACGGCCACCTGCTCGAAGCGGGTCACCTTCGCCAGTTCGTCGCGCAGCACGTCGCGCCCGCGGTCTGCCCGCGCCAGCAGCACCGTCTGCCCGACGACCTGGTGTTTCAGCGCTTCGGCCAGCGACTCCGAGCGGTACTCGGTCGGCACCAGATCCGGCTCCAGGTGGTAGCCGCGCAGCGCGTCGGCGGTGCCCGGGCCGATGGCCGCCAGGCGAATCCCGCCGAGCGCGCGCAGATCCTTCCCTTGCGCGCGGAGCCGACCGAGAAAGGCGTGGACGCCGTTGCTGCTGGTGAACACCAGCCACTGAAACGAGGACAGCGCGCTCAGGGCGCGGTCCACCGGACCCCAGTCGGTGGGCGGGCCGATCTCGACCGCCGGCAGCACGAACGGCACGGCGCCGAGCAGTTCCAGACGGCGCACCAGGTCGCCCGCCTGGCGGCGCGGCCGGGTCACCAGCACCCGCTTGCCGAACAGCGGCCGCTGCTCGAACCAGGCCAGGTGCGCCCGCAGCGCCACCACCGGCCCGACGATGACCAGCGCGGGCGCGGCCATGCCAGCGTCGAGGACGGCGCGGTGCAGCGTCGCCAGCGGCGCCTCGACCGTCCGCTGCTCACCCGTTGTGCCCCAGTGAACGACGGCGGCCGGCGTCGCCGGATCCTTGCCGTGCTCGACGAGCGTGCGCGCCAGCCGCGCCAGCCGCGCCATGCCCATGTAGATGACGAGCGTACCGGGAAAACGGGCGAGGGCCGACCAGTCGAGCGCGCTCTCCGGCTTGGCGGGGTTCTCGTGGCCGGTGACGAAGGCGACGGCGCTCGCGTGCAGTCGGTGCGTCAGCGGAATGCCGGTGCAGGCAGCCGCTCCCAGCGCCGCCGTCACGCCCGGAACGATCTCGAATGAGATGCCGGCCTGGCGCAGCGCCTCGGCCTCCTCTCCGCCACGACCGAACAGGAACGGGTCGCCGCCCTTGAGGCGCACCACGCGCTTGCCCTGGCGCGCGGCGTCGATCAGGGTGTTCCGCACCGGGCCGTAACGATCGATGTGACAATCGGCCAGGTCCGCGACACAGATGCGCTCGGCGGTCGGCGGGGCGTGGTCGAGCAGGCGCGGGTTGACGAGCTTGTCGTACACGACGAGGTCCGCCCGGGCCAGGCATTCGACGGCGCGCAGCGTCAGCAGTCCGGGGTCACCCGGACCGGCGCCGACCAGATACACGGTTGGGGGAGTCATTGGCACGCGAAGCCGCAAGCGGCCGGGTCAGACCTCGATCATCTCTTCCGGTTCGGGCACGTCGAGGTCCAGCGGACGCTGAGCCGGCGACAGGAGGCACAGCCCGATCCCCAGCTCGTACAGCAGGCTCATCGGGATCCACAGGAACAGCAGGCTGAACGCGTCGGTCGAGGGAGTGATCAAGGCGGCAAAAATCGCCATGAAGAACCAGGCGAAGCGCCGCTTGCTGCGGAACGCCTCGACGTCGAACACGCCGATCCGCTCCAGGAACAGCATGACCAGTGGCGTCTGGAACGACAGGCCGAAGATGATCGGCATCATGATCGCGAACCCGAGCCACTCGCTCAGCCGCAGGTCCGGCTCCAGCCCGAGCCACTCGTTGAACCACAAAAGCGCCTCGACCGCCCGCGGCATCACCAGAAACTCGCACACCAGCACGCCGACCAGGAACAAGCCGAGGCTGAACGGCAGAAAGACGTTGATGTAGCGCTTCTCGTGCGGGTACAGGCCGGCCGCGATGAACGACCAGACCTGATAGAAGATCCACGGACTCGCCAGGACGAACCCGGTCATGAGCGATACCTTGAAGTAGACGAGAAACGCCTCCTGAACGTTCAGAGTGGACAGCGCCGGGCGGCGGCCGATCAGCTTCTGGGCCTCGCTGGTGGCGAGCACCCAGTCGAGCGGGTAGATCGCGACGTTTAGCGCCAGGTGCTTGCCGTCCGTCGTCAGCGCGGGCGCCCGCGGATCGATCTTGTGGCCGAAGACGGTCTCGAGTTCACCGCGCGGCACGAGGAGCTTCATCTGCCGCGGTTCGTTCTTCTTGAGGAGGGTCGGATCTTCTCGCTTCAGATCCTCCTCGACTTGCCTGGCGCGCCGGTCGTAGAAATCGACGAGCTGCTCCTCGACCGGGGCGGCGATGAACGCCAACACCTGCTTGCCGATGAAGAAGCTGAAGAAGACAGCGATGAAGAATCCCTTGATCGCCCGCCACAGGTGTGTACGCAGATCCTCCAGGTGTTCCCCGAACGTCATCCGTGTGTCGCTGAAGAAGTCGTCGGGGTCGGGTTGGTGATTCTCTTGCGGACGCATGGTCTCTTTCACTCAGGCGGGACCGCCGGGCCGAGGCCCGCGGCGCGGGGCAGCGGTCGGGTTCTTCAAGAAGTCATCCTATCAACCGCCCGGCCCCCCCTCAAGCGGGCGGCCCGTCCCCGCCCGGCGCCGGGCGCCACCGGCGGCGTCGGACCAGCCCGGAGCGCCAGCCTGAGGGAGTTGGTGACGGTCAACGGCGGGGAGGTGGTCCGCGAGGTGTTTGCCTGGCAGGCGTCCGGCCTTGTGAGATGTGCCCAAAAACCAGCCAGGCCCACCCAGAGTGCCGGGCAGGCCTGGCCGTTTTCAGCGGTCACAGAACGATACGCGCGAGCCTACTCCGTGTCCTTCTTCTTGCTGCCCTTGCCGAAACCGCCCTTACCCTTGCCGAAGCCGAACTCCATCTTGAACTCGTCCCCGACCATCTCGGTCCACTGCTTCTTCTGGCCCGCCGTCAGCAGGCCGGTAATCTTCTCGGTCGTCTCCTTTCGGAGGTTTTGCATCTTCTCGCCGAACCCCTTACCGCCCTTACCGAAGCCGCCGCCCTTGAACATCCCCTTCATCTCCTCGGCGTACTTCTCCAGGGCGGTCTTGACGCCTTCCTTCTGATCGGCGCTCATGTTCAGGCTGGTCTGGACCCTGGCGTCGGCGAACGCCTGAATGCCGCGCTGCTGCAGGACGATCTGCTTCAGGCGCCGGGTCTGGTCCGCGTCGAGGACGTCGCCGAGCGCCTTCCAGATCGCTTCGGGGACTTTCTTCGCCTGCTCGTCGGTCAGCTTGATCTCCTTCTTGACCGACTCGTTCGCGAGCAGGGTTACCGGATTCGTGGTCTGACCGCCGCGACCGAAGCCACCCCCGGGGAATTGACCGACCGCGAGTGACACCGTGAGGCACACCACCCCCACGGTCAGCAACATCTTGTGTACCGGACGCATCGCGAGACCTCCTCAACAAAGGTACAGGAAATGGCGGCGTGTCTCTCCACACCCCGCGAGGGACCGGCCCCGGGAATTGCGTCAGGGCAGACCCTCCCCGCTGCTTGAAACCCCACCTCCCGGGTGATGTCTCGCGCCCGCCTGATTTTTGTGCAGCCCCCCAACCCTTCAACGACAAAGCCCACGGGGGGGCGTCCCGTGGGCTTCGGCAGTCCTGTCTCTGCCCCGGAGAGCCTTCTCTCCTCACTGTGCGCGGCTGTTCACTGCTGCTGGCGGATGACGCGGGCCGCCGGCTGTTGCGGAGTGCCGCCGGGGGCGTCGGCCCGGACCTGCCACCCGGGGGGCGGCGTCGGGCGCCGGAACTCCGCCGCCTGCAGCGGTACAGCGGTCGTCAGCTTCGTCAGATCCCACGTCACCTCGTTGCCGTTGGGGTGCAGGAACCAGAGTTGCCGCGGCAGGTAGTTGTTGCGCGTCAGCACCAGCCGCGCGCGGGTGAAATCCGACCTGTCCTGCGCGCTGACCGGGATGATGTCAATGTAGTAGTAATACGTGTCGTTCGGCGGCGGCGGGGCCAGAGACAGCCTGTAGCGCTTCTTCGCATCGACTGCCTTCATGCCGAACACCAGCGACAGCACGTTGTCCTCGGCGACCTGGCCGCTCTTCGGCGGGGGCAGGCGGTGGATGCGGATCTCCTTGCTGTCGGGGGCATACGTGTAGACCTCCTGGCCGTTGATGATGAACTTCTCGAACCGGGCCGCCTCCTTCGCGTGGCGCATCTCCAGGCTGGCGTAACTGGGTTTGAGATACTTCGCCTGCCCGTCGAACACCTCGGTCTTGCCCCACGTCTTATCGATCACCGTTCGGGTGCAGTGGGCGATGAGGCTGTGGATGCTGGTCATCCCGCGCTCCCAGTTGGCCAGGATCTCGTCCAGCGACGGCTGGGCCTGGACGGGTTGCTGCACGAGCGCCGGCGGGGCCGCCTGCTGGCCGGGAAGCTGCTGGGCCGTCAAGGCGGCGCCGCACACCACGACGCCGATCAGGGCCAGGATGGAGTAGCGCATGTCCATTCTCCCGATTCGCTGTTCCTACGTTGGGTCAGACCGCTCTGCCCACGCCAGGGCAGGGGGGAGCGGTAAGAGCGGGTTATAGCACGGCCCCGGACAGGCGCGAAGGTCTGTCTGGGCGCCGCCTGCACATGGTAGGCACGCGGGCAGTTTCCGGAGGACGGGCGGCCCGCGCCCTCTGCCGTTTTCCTGCCAGGGCTGCCCGTCCTTCCCCTCCGGGCGCCCTTCCCGATATGCCCCGTGCCGCCCGTCGGTCCGGCAATTCCCCGTCAACCGCGCGTCCCCGAACGGTCGATGAAATCCACACGCGAGGGGATGTCAGCCCGCCCGCGCTGGCTTCGCGCCGGGGCGGGCGGGCGTTGTCGCGAGAGGATCGGCCATGCAGCGCACCAGCTTTCCCACTCCGCCCGGACTTCGTACCTTGTCCCGCCTGGCGACCGGCTGGCTGGTGGCCCTGGCCGGCTGCGCCCAGTTCACCGGGGCCGCTCAGCCGGAACGCCCGCCCATCGTCCGTGGCCAGCCGCCGACAGAACTCCCGCCCATCCACGGCTCCGCGCCCGTCCCGGGCGCCAGCCTGGGAGCACCGGCGGTGCCGGCACCGCCGGTGCCCGCTGCCAGGACGCTGCCGCTCAACCTCGACACCGTGTTGCGGCTCGCCCAGGACCAGAACGGGCAGGTGGCGGTGGCGCGCGCCAAGCTGGACGAGGCGTTTGCGCAGCGCGACGTGGCGGCCCTGGCGTGGCTCCCGGACCTGTGGGTCGGGACGGCGTTCTACCGGCACGAGGGCGGCATCCAGGACCAGGACGGGCGGTTCATCCACTCCAGTTTCGGCGCCCTCTTCACCGGGGCCGAACTGCACGGCCGGTTCGACCTGCGCGAGGCGACGTTCCAGAAGATCGACGCCGAGCGCAAGGTGTGGCAGCAGAGGGGGGAGTTGAGCCGGCTGACGAGCGAGAACCTGCTCGACGCCGCCAACACCTACGTCGATCTGCTGGCGGCGCTGTCCGGGGCGGCGATCCTGGCCGAGCGCGACCGCAATCTGGAAGATCTGCTGAAGAAGGCCGAGAGCCTCGCCAAGGCCGACCCGGGGGCGGAAGTGGAGGCGGCCCGACTCCGGGCCGAGCTGCACGGCCAGCGCCTGGCGAGCCGGAAGCTGCGCGAGGGGGTCCGCAGTGCCCAGGCCAAGCTGGTCTACCTGCTGGGGCTCCCGCACGGCGCCGAGCTGGTCCCGACGGACCGCCAGCTGGTGCCGTTCACGCTGGTGGACGTCAGCGCCCCGGTCGAGAAGCTAATCGAACAGGCGCTGGCAAACGGGCCGGGGGTGCGCGAGTTGGAGGGGCTCCTCAACCTGATCCAGGAGGCGAGCGCCCGGTCGAACAGCCTGGTGCAGCTGCTGCCGACGTTCGACGTGCGGGTCGCGGAGGGGCTGTTCGGGGCGGGGCCGGGCAGCCGCTCGGACTGGGACAACCGCTTCGACCTGGCGCTGCAGGCGCGCTGGAACCTGACTCCGCTGGTCACCGCCCGCGACCGGCGGCGCGTCGCCGATGCGAAGAGGCAGCAGGCGCACCTGAGCTACCAGGATCTGCGGGGCAAGCTGACGATGGGCGTCGAGGAGGCCTACGAGGCGGTCCACAGTGCGCAGGAGCAGCTGGCGCTGGGCGCCCAGCAGATCAAGGCCGCGACGGAGGCCCACGACCTGAGCCGGAACCGGCTGAAAAACCGGATCAAGGGATGGTCGTACAGCGAGGTGCTGCTGGCGATCGGCTCGCTCGGCCGGGCGCAGCTTACCTACATCCAGGCGGTGCGCGAACTCGACAAGGCCCAGCTCCGGCTACTCGTGCTCCTCGGCCTCGGGACACAGCGCTGTGAGCCGTGAAGCGGAAGCAGGAGACGAAGCCGGGACGGTCCACGGATCCGGCCCGTGGCTGTCGGACCGGGTTGCGGCTGGCGCAACAGTCGCTATAATAATAATTTGTGTTAAGGTCAGCATATGGTAGTCCTTGGGTGGGGTCTTGCCCGGTGGCCCGGAAGCAGGAGTGATTGGGATTAATACGGCGACCGTCCGGCAATCCTTGAACTTCTCGGGATAACAGCTCATCCAACGGACCAGTTAGAGCGCAGAATTGCTCTGGCCGAGATCACCATGTCCAGGGAGGAGAGACTTGCTCTCCTCCACAGCTGAGAGCAATAACTCCGATGCAGATTCTTCGCAGATACACCGCCGAGGGGCAGGATCCCTTTGCCGCGTTCGCGTTCGTGCCGCGCACGTCGCGCATCACCAACCCGAATGGGTCGGTCGTGTTCGAGATGAAGGATCTGCTCGCGCCCGAGTCGTGGTCGCAGGTCGCGGTCGATGTGCTCGCGCAGAAGTACTTCCGCAAGGCGGGGGTGCCGGCGCAGACGGAGCGCGTCCCCGAGGACGGGGTGCCGGCGTGGCTGCAGCGCCGCCGCCCGGCCGCCAGCGAGACGGCGACCGGCCAGGAGACGGATGCGCGGCAGGTGTTCCGGCGCCTGGCCGGATGCTGGACCTACTGGGGGTGGAAGGGCGGGTATTTCGACACCGAGACGGACGCCCGGGCGTTCCACGACGAAACGTGCCACATGCTCGCGGCGCAGATGGCGGCGCCGAACAGCCCGCAGTGGTTCAACACCGGCCTGCACTGGGCCTACGGCATCGAGGGTCCGCCGCAGGGCCACTACTACGTCGATCCGATCACCCGGGAGTTGACCCGCGCCACGTCTGCCTATGAGCGGCCAGCGCCGCATGCGTGCTTCATACAGGAAATTCAGGACGATCTCGTCAACGAAGGCGGGATCATGGACCTGTGGGTGCGCGAGGCGCGCATTTTTAAATACGGCAGTGGTACGGGGACGAATTTCTCCGCGCTGCGCGGCGAGGGGGAACCGCTCTCCGGCGGCGGCAAGTCCAGCGGCCTGATGAGCTTCCTCAAGATCGGCGACCGCGCCGCCGGCGCCATTAAAAGTGGCGGGACCACGCGCCGCGCCGCGAAGATGGTAATTCTCGATCTCGATCATCCGGATATCGAGGAATTCATCAACTGGAAGGTGATCGAGGAGCAGAAGGTTGCGGCTCTCGTCAGCGGGTCGAAGATCCTCAACCGTCACCTCAACGCGATCCTGGCCGCGTGCCACCGCTGGCCGCAGGCCGGGGAGAAGTTCAACCGCCAGAAGAACCAGGATCTGCGCAAGGCCATCGCCGACGCCCAGGCCGCGCTGGTGCCGGCGAACTCCATCGAGCGCGTCCTCCAGCTGGCGCGGCAGGGGTTCACGTCCCTGCAGTTCGAGGAGTACAACACCGACTGGAACTCGAAGGCATACTACACCGTCTCCGGCCAGAACAGCAACAACTCCGTCCGCGTCACCGGCGCGTTCATGGACGCGGTCCGGAAGGACGGGCCGTGGCACCTCTACTGGCGCACCGAGAAGGAGCGGGCGCAGCAGGAGGGGCGCGCGCCGAAGCCGCACAAGACGCTGCGTGCCCGCGCCCTGTGGGACGAGATCGCCTACGCGGCGTGGGCGTGCGCCGATCCGGGGCTGCAGTTCGACACGACGATCAACGAGTGGCACACCTGCCCGACCGACGGGCGGATCAACGCCTCCAATCCGTGTTCGGAATACATGTTCCTGGATGATACCGCCTGCAATCTCTCGTCTCTAAATTTGCTAAGGTTTTACGACGCGAAGGCCGGCCGCTTCGACGTGGACTCCTTCCGTCACGCCACGCGTCTGTGGACATTGATCCTCGAAGTCTCCGTTTACATGGCCCAGTTCCCCAGCCAGACCGTTGCGCAGAAGTCCCACGACTTCCGCACGCTTGGCCTGGGTTACGCCAACATGGGCGCCCTGCTCATGGTGCAGGGACTGCCCTACGATTCGCCGGACGGCCGCGCCCAGTGTGGCGCCCTCACTGCGCTGATGCACGCCGTCGCGTACTCGACCTCTGCGGAGATCGCTGCCACCGTTGGGCCGTTCCCGCGCTACGAGGCGAACCGCGACTCCATGCTGCGCGTCATTCGCAATCACCGCCGCGCCGCTTACAGCGCGCCCGCCGAGGACTATGAAGGACTCACCGTCACGCCGGTCGGGATCGATCCGCGCCACTGCCCCGACTACCTGCTGCAGGCCGCCCGGCGCGAGAGCGACCGCATGCTCGAGTTGGGTGAAAGGCTCGGCTATCGCAACGCCCAGGTCACGTGCATCGCGCCGACCGGGACGATCGCGCTGGTGATGGACTGCGACACGACCGGCGTTGAGCCGGACTTCGCCCTGGTGAAGTTCAAGAAACTCGCGGGCGGCGGGTACTTCAAGATCATCAACGCCAGCATTCCGCCCGCCCTCGAGCATCTCGGCTACACTCCGCGGCAGATCGAGGACATCGTGCGCTACTGCCGCGGAGCCGGCACGCTCCAGAGTTGCCCGCACATCAACCGGGCCAGCCTCAAGGGCAAGGGTCTCCCGGACGACGCCCGCCAGCGCGTCGAGGACCAGCTGCCGGCGGCGTTCGACCTGGCATTCGCGTTCACCCGCTGGAGCGTCGGCGACGACGTCCTCAAGGAGACGTTCGGGCTGACGCAGGAGCAGCTCGACGCGCCCGGCTTCGACGTGCTGACCGCGCTCGGCTTCAGCCGGGCGCAGGTCGCCGAGGCGAACGCCTACGTCTGCGGAACGATGACGATCGAGGGGGCGCCGCACCTGAAGCCGGAGCACTACCCGGTCTTCGACTGCGCCAACAAATGCGGCAAGATCGGCCAGCGCTTCCTGTCCGCCGAGGCGCACATTCGCATGCTGGCGGCGTCGCAGCCGTTCATCAGCGGGGCGATCAGCAAGACGATCAACATGCCGCACGACGCGACCGTCGAGGACGTCAAGCAGGCGTACCTGCTCAGCTGGCAGCTGATGCTCAAGGCGAACGCGCTGTACCGCGACGGGTCCAAACTGAGCCAGCCGCTCAACACGGTGGCGGACGAGCCCGAGCCGATCGAGGCTGCGGCGCTCGCCCCGGAGCCGAAGGCCGAGCCGGTGCGCATCGCCGAGCGGATCATCCACCGCTACCTCGCCAAGCGGCGCCGCATGCCCGACCGCCGGGCCGGCTACACGCAGAAAGCGCGCGTCGGCGGGCACAAGATCTACCTCCGCACCGGCGAATATGAGGACGGCACGCTCGGCGAGATCTTCGTGGACATGCACAAGGAGGGGGCCGCGTTCCGGAGCATGACGAACTGCTTCGCCATCGCGGTATCGCTGGGCCTGCAGCACGGCGTGCCGCTCGACGAGTTCGTGGATGCGTTCCTGTTCACGCGCTTCGAGCCGAACGGCCTGGTGCAGGGGAACCCGCACATCAAGATGGCGACGTCGATCATCGACTACATCTTCCGCGAGCTGGCGATCACTTACCTCGGCCGCCACGATCTGGCGCACGTTCAGGAAGAGGATCTCCGCGCCGATGCCATGCACCGCCAGGGGCGCGAGCCGGAGTACGTGGGCGAGGAGCTTGTCGCCGAGCGCGTGTTCGAGCCGCGGCCGGTGCCGAAGGCGTTCGCGACGCCGCGTTCCGAGCACCTGCGGACGACCCCCGAGAACGGCAACAACGGGCACGCGCCGGGCAAGGCCGCTGCCCCGACCGCGCCGCCGGCCTCGGCCAGCGCGCGAGAGGAGAAGGTGCGGGTGGCGCGGCTGAAGGGGTACGAGGGCGACCCGTGCGGCGAGTGCGGGCAGCTCACGCTGGTGCGCAACGGAGCCTGCCTGAAGTGCGACACCTGCGGCGCCACGACCGGCTGCAGCTGAGCAGGCCACGCGGGACGAGGGACCGTGCCGCGCGGTCAGTTGACGATTCGGTTGCGGCCGTCTATCAGTGAACCTTGGACCGCCGGCTGGTGGCGGAAGGATGCGCCCGAAACGTGGCAAGAGGACAGCTCCGTGCCTGCGACCGACAGCCCCGATCTTCTGTCCGCTCTGTGGCAGCTCGGCAGTTCGCTGGGGGTGCTCATCGTCGTCGTCCTGGCGTTGGCGCTGCGCTGGTCGCTGCTCATTGCGTGGGTGGCATGGTGGTTGCTGGGCGTCAACTGGCGGCGCGGCTGGGCCGTTCTGGCGCAAGGCGCATGGGTGCCGGTGCTGCTGCTGATGTTCGTCGCCGCTCTGGTGTGGTCGCGCCTCGCGCCGGCGCCGTGCGAGTGCCTGGGGCTGGTCAGCGTGCCGAACTTCTGGTGGCAACTCGGCGAGATCGGCCTGCTGGCGGCACTGACACTGTTCTGCGGCTGGCTGCAGGGCGTCTTCGGCTGGGCGCCGGCGGAAATCAGCCTTGAGCCGCCCGTGCATACCGACGAGTCGCACGGGCACGAACATCCCGTTGGCACGTTCCACGGTCACGAGTCCTTCCACGCGAATGAACCGCAGGATCCGGGCCACTAGAGCAGTTCACGTTTGCACGTTCCGGGTTTGCGCATACATTGGCCTCCGACAGGAGGCCGACTATGGAACCTTACTCGATGGACTTGCGGGTTCGGGTCGTCGAGGCGTACCTTGCCCACGAAGGCTCCCAGGCAGAGCTTGCCGAGCGTTTCAAGGTCTCGGAGCGGTGGCTGCGCAAGTTGCTCCGCCAGCGCAGCCAAACCGGCTCCCTTGAGCCTTTGCCGCACGGCGGTGGTCGGCAGCGTGTCATCGGTCCGGACCAAGAGCCCCTGTTGCTGGCGGCGCTGGCGGAGGCCCCAGATGCCAGCCTGGATGAACTGCGCGAGCGCTGCGGCGTGCAGGGCAGCCGGATGTGCATCGCGCGGGCGCTGCGCCGCCTGGACATCACGAGAAAAAAAAGTCGCTCCTCTGCTCGGAGCAACGACGTCCCAAGGTGCAAAGGCAGCGCCAGGCTTGGCAAAGGAGGGTCAGAGACATCGACCCCGGGCGCTTCAAGTTCCTCGACCAGACCAACGCCAAGACCACCTTGACCCGCGTTTTTGCCCGTGCGGTGCGCGGGCAGCGGGTGCGGGAGTACGTGCCGGATGGGCGCTGGCAGTCGCTAACGTTGATGGGGACGTTGGGCTACTGGGGGATACGACCGCTTTGACCTATGCGGGCGGCACCGACGTCATGGCCCTGCTGACCTTCCTGGAGGAGATCCTGGCGCCTGCGTTCGACCGCGAGCATGTAGTGGTGTTGGATCGCTTGAGCAGCCACAGGGATCCCCAGGTAGCCAAGGCCGTGCGAAAGACGGGGGCCAAGCTGTGGCATTTGCCGCCGTACTCGCATGACCTCAACCCCATTGAGCAGATGTGGTCGAAGGTCAAAGCCTACCTCCGCAAGGTCAAACCGCGCGAGGTGGATGCCCTGGTCGTGACCATTGGGGAGGCACTGCGAACCATCACGGCTGAGGATGCCCAGGGTTGGTTTCGACATTGTGGGTACCAATAAACACAGAGCAGGTGACCGCCCGGTAGTGGTCGCTGGTTGGCGGAACACGCAAACGTGAACCGCTCTAAGGCACGGTTCTCCTCTAACTTACGAGCGGAGGCCATGTTTTTCAACAGCCTTTGAGACTTTCCTCCGCCGGTGAAACTCCGGTCGGCGAAGAAGACCCCTCTCCGTTCCAGGCGGGGCGAGTATTTTATGGAGTAGATGGATTGGCAAAAGGCGAGGTTACCACCTTCACCCAGGATGGCAAGCAAAAACCGCGCGATTGGTCTGTTGCCGAGTCGAGGAACAGGTCGATCAATTCGTCAGCGGTCAGCCGCTTACTCTTGCTACCCGGCTCCTCTTCCACTAAGCTCTGGATATGGGCCGAGAAGAGCCGCCTCGCGTTGTCGTAGCCCACGTCCGTGACGTTGCCGAAGTAGGTTTCTCCCCCGGCCTCGGTGTACCAGTAGTTGCTTTTGCCGATCTTCTTCTTGTGGAGCTTCGGTGGTCGTGGCATGACTGGTTTCGCTGAAAACGGTAAACGAAAACGGTAGCGACATCAAACCGCTTTCAGTGTACGCCGGAAGTAACGCTCAGACAAGGGTTAGCGATTTCGGAGAGGTGCCAGAGCGGCCGATTGGGTCGGTCTCGAAAACCGATGTAAGGGCAACCTTACCGAGGGTTCGAATCCCTCCCTCTCCGCTGAAAAGGCTTGTGGTTAATTCCACAAGCCTTTCTTTTTTCGGTACTTGCGTCGATCAGCCAAAATCGAACCCTGCCAGAAAACGCTGATTTGTCGGATTTTCTTGTCGGAATTTGTCGGATTTCTTGTCGGAAACGCCCATCGACTTGCCCTTTCCTACAAAGATTCTGACCCCTACTATGGAAGAAGACGCAGGACGGTCGGATGAACTCCCGTCATCCCCTGCGTCGTTCGTGGTAGAAGGGTTGGGCAACACCAATGGCGAAGAAAATCCTGGCGTGGAGCGAGAGTGCCCAGCAGTATTACCGAGAAATCGGAAAGCGACTGTCGGGGAAGAAGTCTCCACGCATTTACCTGGGGGCAGACGAGAAGCAGGCGCTAGTGAACGCAGGTCGTCTGGAAGCGCTGTGGAAGGGCGTTGAGCGTCGGTGGCAGGAGTTCTCGGACCTGGGAATTGCAGATACACCGTATCCTTGTTGGGACGAAATAACTCTGATGCTCGCCAAGGCCATCGGCAAGGGGCTGTACACCATCGAGCTTGATCTGGACGATCCGCCTGCTGAGGCTGCTGGGAAAGTCGCCGCACTGTTCACCTACTTTCCGATGATTCAGGTCACGCTGGCCGACAAGGAGAAGCTGGCAGAAGGGAATCGTGAATGGCAGGCGGAACAAGAGATGCTGGCGGAAGAAGAACGCCAGCGTCACCAAAGGACGATGCGGTCAATCAAGGGTCAGGCTGAGAGCTTCGGTGGAAAGATCAGGACGCAGGAAACGCTGTTCGACGCTCTCGATGCCTATAAGGAATGGATCGAGAAGGAATTTGTCGATGTTACTGGCAGGACGACGCAGACAGGGGTTAAGCAGGCCGAACGTGCGGTGAGAATCAAGCGCCACGCCAAAGACATGCCCCTTTCGGACTTCGGCATTCCTCAGATCGACGCCATCATCGACTACTGGAAGAAACGCCCGAAGAAGCCACTCGGTAAAAAAATGGGGGCAGGCGATCCGTACTCGTTCACGCTCTGCAAGCACACGATCCGCCTGTTCAAACACTTCCTGAAATGGCTTCACAAGGAACCAGCTTTTCCGTGGAAGAAGCCGGTTGACCTTGAGCTTGATCGCATCAGTGTCATCCGTGACAAGGAAACGACAATCGGCGTTGACACTTACACGAAAGAGGAACTCAAGGTTCTGTGGGGACAAGCCACGCTCATCGAACGCCAGTTCATGTTGCTCGCTTTGAACTGTGGCTTTTCCATATCTGAAATCGGATCGCTCGATTGGTCGATGATCCACGGCGATTACATCAAGCGCATCCGCCCGAAGACGAAAGTCTACGGCGAGTTCCAGATGTGGGAAATCACCAAGCAGGCGATGGGGGAACCGAAGGAGAAAGGGTTGGTCTTCACCACGGCAAGTGGCAAAGGAATGCTGGAACCAACCGCCAGAAATCACCGCTGCGCCAAGATTCCGAACACTTGGTATCGTTTGCTGAATAGGGTCTGCAAATTCGACACCACGTTCAAGCGCCTTGGGTTTCATCATCTTCGCAAAACGTCAGCCGACCTGATTCGCAAATTCAGCAACGGTGAGACGGCAGGCGTGCATCTTTGCCACGGCAAGCCCGTGAAAACCGATGCTCTATCTGATATTTACTCCAACCGTGATTTCGTGAAAGTCTTTGAAGCTCAAAAGCGAGTGTACGAATACCTAGCCGACATTTTCACTCCACTTCAAGAGGTAGAGCTTCCTCGTAAAATCAGTCCGGCGACAATTCGCCAGATCAGAGCCATGAAGAGGAACGGAATCAAAACCAAGAGCATTGCAGACGCATTGGGGGTGACGGTGGATACGGTCCGAAGATATTCCAGAAAGGCATAAAGTTAGCGGGCGATTTGGCTATTCTCCTTATCACCACGAGAAAAAATGCTCCGTGCTGCATAGATACCTGCATGGAGCAACAACATTACTTTCTGCTGGGCGACGTGGCGAAGATACTTCGATGCCAGCCGTACCAGATTGTGTACTTATTAACGACTAATAAGGTGCCGGAACCGGCCCTTCGCATTGGTAATAAACGAATCTTCACCAGCGCCGACATTGCACGTCTGTCGGAGCGCCTGAGCCAGCATTTCACGCCCACAGAACGATCAAGAAGAGGAAAAGATGAATGATTATTATGTCACCATGAAGGAGATTGGAGCCGAGTTCGGCGTCACCAGCCACGCCATCGGGAAGAGGCTCAAGGAGCTTGGCCTGCGCACCGCTGACGGCAAGCCAAGCTCCAGAGCCTTTGATGAGGGGTACTGCGATCAGAAGTTTACCCAGGATTGCTCGCACTACCTCTGGGCGTGGCACCTGGGCAAGACGATCACGTTGCTGGAAGCGGCGGGGATGAAGCGAGTCAACGCTTTGGTGAGTTAATAGCTCGGAAAGCATGTCGCTATTAACCATATGCCTTGCTGTAGGTTGCGCTCGGTTGTGAAAGGTGCGGGTAATAGCTGGCATGGGTGGCGTCAGAGCGGACTACTATTAAATGCCAGATTGGTCGTGACAGAGTTAATAATCGAGAAATCGAGGACAAAAAAGCCTGGGTGACACCCCTACCGACCCCTGTTCTTATACCCATGTCGGTCTGTGTTTCAGAGTTGCAAAAAGTAGTTTTTCCGAATTCCTGGCAGGGGGCTGGAAAAGTAAGTAAAGGGCGGTCGCCAAAAAATCCGCCGCCGCCAGGAGCGTGGGGCTGGTAGGGGTAGTCCGAACGTCACTCCTTCAACCCCGCTGCAATCGTGGCGAACTGCTCCAGCGCCGTTTGCAGGTCATCGGCTATCTCCTGGGCCAGCACGTCCGGTTCGGGCAGGCTTTCGGCGTCTTCCAGGCTCTTGTCCTTCAGCCAGAAAATGTCGAGGTTCAGCTTGTCTCTCTTGGCCAGTTCGTCGTAGCCGTAGCAGCGCCAGCGGCCTTCGGGGTTGGCCTCGCTGTAGGTCGGTTTGCGCTTGTGGCGGTTGTCGGCGTTGAAGCAGTCCACGAACTCATCGAGGTCGGTTCGCTTCAGCGGGTTGGTCTTCAGCGTGAAGTGCATGTTCGTGCGCAGGTCGTAGACCCATAGCTTCTCGGTCCACGGGTTCTCCCTGGCGGGCTTGGCGTCGAAGAACAGGACGTTGGCCTTCACGCCCTGAGCGTAAAAGATGCCGGTCGGCAGGCGCAGCAGCGTGTGAACATCGCACTGCTCCAGCAGCTTGCGGCGCACCGTTTCACCGGCCCCGCCCTCAAACAGCACGTTGTCCGGCACGACGATGGCGCAACGGCCATTGATCTTCAGCAGCGTCTTGACGTGCTGGAGGAAGTTAAGTTGCTTGTTCTTCGTGGCGGTCCAGAAGTCGGTGCGCTCGTAGGCAATGTCTTCCTTCTCCAGATCGCCGTCATCGGTCACGATGGCGATGCTGCTTTTCTTGCCGAACGGCGGATTGGTCAGCACCATGCTGAAGCGCTGGCCAGGGTCGGCGGCGAGGCTATCGACACCGGACGTGACGGGGCACGGGTCGGCGTCGATGCCGTGCAGGTACAGGTTCATGATGCACAGGCGGGCCGTGTTGGGCACCAGTTCCCAGCCCTTGACCAGCCCTTTCTTCAGGTGCCGTTTTTGATCGGGGTCGAGCGTCTTGCCGTGTTGCCGAACGACGGAATCGTGTGCTGCCAGCAGGAAGCCACCCGTGCCGCAGGCGGGATCGCAAATGGTATCGTCGGGCGTCGGCTGCATCACGTCCACGATGGCCCTGATGAGTTGCCGAGGCGTGAAATACTGCCCCGCACCCTTGGGCGATTCCTCGGCGCTCTTGGCGAGCAAGCCTTCGTAAATGTCTCCCTTCACGTCGGCCTGCATGGACGACCACTGTTCCTTGTCGATCAGGTCCGCAATTAACCGGCGCAGGATGGCGGGGTTCTGGATTTCCGGCTTGGCCTTCTTGAAGATTTCGCCCAGCATTCCCGTCTGGGCGCTCAGGTGTTCCAGAATGTGCCGGTAGTGCGTTTCAAGGTCGTCGCCTTCCTTCTTCAGCAGGCTCGGCCAGTCATACCCCTTCGGCACGATAGGCTTGCGGTTGTACGGCGGCTTCGTCTGTTCGTCGGCCATCTTCAGGAACAGCAGGAAAGTGATCTGCTCCGTGTAGGCCATGTACGAAAGGCCATCGTCCCGCATGACGTGGGCGAAGTTCCATGCCTTGGCGACGATCTGTTGCGTGACGGTACTCATGATTTACCACAGCCTGTTGACGCCGTAGGGGTCGAATTGGGAATCGGCACTCACGATGGGAATGTTTTCGGCCAGTGCCTGGGCGATGATAAGGCGGTCGAACGGATCGCCATGATGGGGTGGCATCGTGGTCAACAATGCCGTGTGCTTCGGCTCAATGTGCAAGTAGCCGAAACCGTTGAGGTCGATTGCTTCTCGCATGGCGACCTCGTAGGGCTTGGTGAGCGCATACTTCTTCTTGCCGATCTTGATGGCGATTTCCCAGTAGCTGGCCGGACTCACCAACTTGGAATTGGCAGGATCAACGATGAGCGCCTTGGCCGTGCCACTCAGTTGCGGATCATCGAGGTAAAACCACAACAAGGTGTGGGTATCGAGCAGGAGCTTCAAGGCATGTACTCCTTAAAATCCTCCAGGTGTTCATCGTCCTCGGCAAGAATGATGAGCGTGCCCTTGCCCCGCCCAGGAATGGGGCGAGGCTCCTCCGCTGGCGTGGCGACCAGTTTCGCTACAGTGCGGTTGTTCTCCGTGATTTCCACTTCCTCTCCAGGGGACAAGGCGTGGACCAGATCGGGCAATCGAGCCTGTGCTTCAGCAAGCGTCAGAATCATGATCGTTCTCCTCGTTGCAGCAAATCACTCTTACATGTACTCCGTAAAGTCCTTCAGGTGTTCGTCATCTTCCACCAGCAGCGTAATCATTCCCTGGCAGCGTCCAGGCTGACGAGGCTGGCGCTTCGATGTCGGCTCGCTCACCAGCTTGGCCACGGGCTGGGCGTTCTCGGTGATGACGAGTTCTTCGCCTGGGGCCATCTGGTGGATCAGTTCCTTCAGCTTGGCCTGGGCTTCTTCGATGGTGACGGTGGTGGACATGCGGAGTTCCTCTCACTCGGTTATTTCGGGAGACGGTTTCGCCTTCGTGCGGGTTCGCCGTGCGCTGCCGTTCGTTTCCGCACGCTGTTGCCGGATGCGTTGCAGCAGTTTGTCTGCCGGTTCGTCGCTGGGGTCTTGCGGCACGAGCTTGCCTTCAAAGGCCCGCTTCAGGATGCTCTGCCGCAGGCGGGCGGCACGTTTAAGGTTGGTTTCGATCAGAGCATCCGTTGCGGTAAGGATGGAAAGTCGCCTGTCTGCGTCTCTGGAAATTTCGTCTTGTTCAGCCAATGGGGCGAGTGGAAATGGCATCATGGAAAACTTGGCTGCACTTAAATGGTTAATCCCCACCCCTGCGGCAGTCCGTGCAAACAGTTTGTTGAAGTAGAAGTGTCGCAGAACGGTCAAGGTATAGCTGGTGGACAATTGATACGGGCGCAATCGAATCACAGTATTCTGAAAGCAACAGTCTTCAATCTCGCCATTCCACACAGCAGGCTTACCGACCTGATCGGGACTGCCAGAGGCTTCCGAGAGAACCAAGTCGCCAGGGTGAAGACGATACGTTTCTTTCTCTGTAGGCGAAAAATCCATGTCTAAAATGTCATCAAGTGCCAAACCATTTTCCGTGATATTTGCCGCACGAATGTACTTGGTCGGGTATTTGTCACTGCGGTTTTGAGGGGAACGCTGTCTTCCAAGTTGCACATCCCCAAGCTGCTCCACACTCGCCCAGCACCATCCCGCAGGCAGTTGCGGCAGGCCGGTCGTGTCCGGTGCGGTGGGTTCGACGTACTTCGATTGCCAGCCCTTGGGGGGCGTCTTGCTCGCTGCGGCGAACTTGGCGAGTTGCTCCTGTTCCCACTTGCGACGGCGTTCGGCCAGGATGCGGCGCAGCAACTCCGACGCTGGCTCCACGTCTCGATGCTTCGCTCGCCATGCTTCGGTCAGCTTGCCCGTCACCGCCGCTTGCAGCACCGATGCCCGATACCGCTTCAGATTGGCCCGCACCCGCTCCAGCGCCGCCACGCCCGCATCCAGTTCGGAAAACAGTTCCTCAATCTTGGCAACGATGCGCCGCTGTTCGTTGAGGGGAGCGAGGGGAACCTCAGTGTCACGAATTTTCCTGAGAATGATGCGCTTGATCGCCGTTCCGGTCATCTGGCCGGTGAGGGAACGGTAGCCGTTGGGACTTTGAAGGTAATAGCGCAGAAACTGGTTCACCAACACGGCGTTGTGCGGACGCAACATGCACACACTGGAAAGCAAGCTGATTTCGCCCTCGCAGGTGTTGATCGCTGCATCACCAGTATTAACTCCGTCTTTCACCAACAACACGTCGCCTTCCCTGGTGTCACATCGTTGGTAAATCTGGCGGTGATCTTCCTCCGCCAAGAACGTCAAGTCGCTCAGGTCCAGACCGCCTGGCCGAACGTTCTTGGCAGTGACGTATGGATATGGTCCCTCTGGCAACTGCTTTTCCTTGTCAGGGGAAAAGTGTGTGCCGTCTTGGATTTTCTGGCAAACGACTCCAAGGACCGATCTGGCCCATCCCTTTGGCAATCCGTTGTTATTCATGCCGCCAGACTCCCGTTCAGTTCCTCAAGGAGCGTGGTCAGCTTGTCGCCAAAGACCTCGTGCGCCTTGCCCAGCCCGCCGAACTGAATGAACGGGGCATCCTCAAAGTCGTCCATCTCGATGCGCAGGCAACCGGCGATGTGATCCTTGATGGCCTCCAGCCAGCGGCGCTGTTCCGGCGTAAAGGTCATTCCGGCCCTTTGCTTGTCGGCCAGCCAGCGCCCGAAGCGTTCGTCCACCGTGGCGGCGAACGGCAACAGGTCGTTGGCGGGGTCGAGGGCGTGGCGAACCAGGGCGATCAGATCGACCAGTTGCTTGCCGCCCCGTCCCTTCACCTTCTGCGGCTCCACCTGCTGAAACGCCTGCCAGACCTTTTCCGGCGTGGCCGACAGCGGCGGATTCTTCAGCGCCTGGGCCAGTTCCTTGATGTGCCGATACCGCAGCCCCGACCGATACGGCTGGCTGTAGAGCAGTTGCAGGGCTTCCAGTTCGTCCTTGTGATCGACAACAAATTGCTGAAAGTTCGTCACGAGCGATTGCGCCCGCTCCCTGGCTTCGGGGCTGAAACTGGCCTCGATGAGTTGATCCTGCGTGACCTCATCAATGATCTGTTCCAGCGACCTGGTGATTTCCACGATGCGATGCCGCAGCTTCGGGTGCAGGAACGGCTTCAGCGCCGTCGCCACCATTTCTTCTTCCACCTTGTCGAGTTGCTGTTCGGTCGGCTCCTGGCCTTCGGGGAGCTTGAACCGTTCCTTCGCCCGCTCCGCCTGGGCATCGGCATCGACGCTCTGCAAGAGTTGCTGTGTCAACGTGGGCAGGTCGGCCCCACCCGTCAGAGTGACGAGTTCCTCACGCTGTTCGCAACTTAATTGCCGATCCAGTCGAGCCAACCGAGACGCCAGGGTCGTGGCAATGTCGGGGTGAGCCATCCCCGTGGCGACCATGTTGAGTAACTTTTCCAGCGGCACGAACGGCTTTCGGTCCAGCGGCTTCGACTCGGACTTGTCGCCGTCGCAGACACCCACGGCATCCACGATGACGAAGTGATCCTTGACGATCTGCTGCTGCACGTCCCCTTCGCCGGAAATCTTCCACAGGTCGTCGTTGCTGACGACTCGGCACCCTCGCCCCTTCATCTGCTCAAAATAACCAGCGCTCCGCACGTTGCGCATGAACAGCAGGCATTCCAGCGGCTTCACGTCGGTGCCGGTGGAAATCATGTCCACGGTCACGGCGATGCGAGGGTTGAACGAGTTGCGAAACTCGGCCAGCAGGTCTTCGGGCTTCTTGCCGGTGGTCTTGTAGGTGATCTTCTGGCAGAAATCATTGCCCCTGCCAAATTCCTCACGAATGATACGGGTTATGTCCTCCGCATGGCTGTCGTCCTTGGCGAACACCAGCGTTTTCGGCACTTCCTTGCGGCCAGGGAAAATCTCGGTGAAGAGGCGGTCACGGAACGTGCGGACGACGAGGCGGATTTGATCCTCGGCCACCACGTCCCGATCAAGCTGGGTGGCGGTGTAGGTCAAATCGTCGTCAAGCTCGGCGTAGCGTCGGGCCTTGGTGCGGCGATCCCTGCGAGGGATGAACCGCCCCGTTTCTTTTTCCAGCTTGGCCCCGCCCTCGGTGATGC
>JAANMY010001072.1_pt1 | contig 33355 bp, 28 predicted proteins | sample 7279691 | NCBI WGS metagenome assembly JAANMY01 (sample SAMN14094543, study PRJNA606508) | bioreactor metagenome | isolation source: A lab-scale SPAN reactor treating ammonium-rich wastewater day 388 | place: Ireland: Galway | collected 2018-02-07
GAGCCTGCGGAACGCCAGGGTGCAGGGGGGGTTCACCCTGCTGGAGGCGATCGTGACGCTGGTCATCGTGTCCATGCTGGTCACAGTGCTGATGAGCGCATTGTCGCAATCCCTTTCGTTGCGGACCCGGATGCTGCGAATGCAGGGCGAGTCCCGCCAGATGCTGCTGCAGGAGGCCTGGTTCCGCGACAGCCTTGCCGGTGCGCAGCCCCCGACGCAACGCCTGGAGGCGGACGCGTTCTCCGGGGGCATCGAGGAGGTGTCGTTCGTCAGCGCTGCGCCACTGATGGCTAGCGGCAGCGCGCGGATAGCCTGGCGCCTGGTCCGTGGTGCCGACGGCGATACCGCACTGCATTACCTGGACCCGGTCGCCGGTGATCTCGTCGTGGTTCCCGGGCCCCTGCGTGAGGCCGGCTTCGCCTACCTGGCCGAAGGCGACGGCGCGCAATGGGAGACCGCATGGCAGAGCACCACCCCGGAAAACGCGAGCCGCCTGGCCGAGAAGGGGCGCGGAGTGCTGCCCCGGCTGGTGAAGTTCCAGGCGACCACGGAGGCCGGGCGACGCCTGCAATGGCTGGTCTACCTGCCGGCGAACCTGCGTGCCTCCGACCGCATCAACATCGAGGAGGGTGGCGATGCGGGGATCTGAACGGTCTCAGCGGGGCTTCGTCCTGGCGGTGACGCTGTGGCTCCTGGCGGGCATCGGCGTCGCGGTGGGACTGATGATGCTGTGGGCGCGCTCCCAGGTCGAGCACGCACGCCTCGACAGCGAGCGGCTGCAGGATGATGTGGCCGCGTTGGAGACGCGCGACACCCTCCTGTACATTGCCGCCACCCGCGAATTCACGCTCGCCGGGCTGCCGGTGGAGCCGCTTTCGGCAGATACGGTGGCCATGCGCAAGCTCGATGAGTTTGGCGGTGTGATGCGTGATCCCGTCGGCGGCGAGCTGCGACTCGATGGCACCCGCTACCGCGGTCGCGGTGCATCCTTTTTTGCGATCCAGGACGAGGCGGGGCTGTTTTCACTGCGGCGCCCCACGGCGGGGGGGCTGGACCGCTTCCTGCAGGTGGAGGGGGTGGAGAAGGGCAGGATCCCGCGCCTGCGGGACACGTTGCTGGACTACATCGATGGCGACGACCTCAATCATCTGCAGGGCGCCGAGCGCACCGACTACGAACGTGAGCGCCGGCCACCGCCGCCCAATCGTGGTCTCCTGCTGTCTTCCGAGCTTGCCCGCGTCATGGATTGGGATGGACTTCCGCCGGCGCAGCTGGGCCGCATCATCGAACATGCCTCCGCGTTCTATGTCGGCGCGATCAACCTCAACACCACCCCCGCCGAACTGCTTCCGCTGTGGATCCCCAACTGTCCGGAAGCCTGCGAGCTGCTGCTCAAGCGGCGACAGGAGCGGCCCTTCCGCAATGGAATCGAAGCGGAAGCTCTAACCTTGGGGAAACTGCCCGGCGACAGTGCCATCGACTATCGCACCGTGGCCGAGGGCATCCTGCGAATCGACGTCTGGGGGCGTACAGGAAGGGGCCAGCGTTATCATGTTAGATTGACCCCATCAGCCGACCAGCGCGGGCCTTGGACCATCTTGGCCGCCTATCCCGTCCAACGCCCCGCCGATGACCGCGATGCAGAAACGACCCAGAGCCCTCTTCTCGCCGGGCCGTAGCCTGCCGGGCGAAACACCGGGCCTGCGTCAGGCCAAGGGCCTGTTTGGCGCGCAGGAGTGGGTGATTCCGAGGCGCGACTGCCAGTACCGCAAGCAGGATTTCCGCGCCCTGCCGCCGCGCAAGCGGGCCATGGCCGCGCGTTTGGCGGCGGCCCGCTTCCTGCCTTCTGCCGATGCGCGCATCCATCTGGCCTGGCAGGAGGGCATTGCCCACTACTGGATCTGGACGCCGCCCCAGGACAATCCGTCGGCGTACCGCCGTTGGCTGCCGGAATCGTTGCTGTATCCGCCGCCTGTCCAGGATGGTGTACGGCTCCTGTCCCTGTGCGAGGGTGTGGAAGGGCAGTACTGGAGCAATGGCGTGCTGGTAGCCAGCCAATGGTGGGCGCGCCGGCCGTCGGAGGCCGAGTGGCTGACATTCCTCAGGGCGGCGGGCGCCACCACGGGTTCCGGCGACGTACCGGAGCCCGTCACGCTGGCGTGGCTGGATCGCCCTTGGGCGCACGCTGGTCGTGGCTTGTCCATGGACGCGGATACTGCCGAACGGGTTGCGTGGATTGCCTCGGCCGGTCTCCTGCTGGTGGTGGCGGGGTGGCAGTTGGCCAGCCTGATGCGCTGGGATGCCGAAGCCGCGAAAGAAGCCGTCAGGCTTGAGGCGGCGCGCTCCCGGGCGGCGCCGTTGCAGGCGGCACGCGAGCGTGCCGAGGCGGCGGCGGCGCAGATCGCGGAGTTGCGCGAGCTGGAGCCGGACCACACCGATTTCGACTGGATGGCGCGCATCGGCGCGAAGTTGCCGAATGGCGCGTTGATGGCGGGATGGTCGCGCGAACCCGGGAAGCTGCGCGTACTGGTTCGTGGCGGTGATGCCGATCCGCGCCGCTACATCGAGGCCTTCGTGCAGACCCCCCCGTTCGATGACCTGACCGCGACCTCTTCCGGCAACGGGGACATCCTGCTGGAGTTCACCCTGCCGCAGCCTCGTGTCACCGAGGGCGGCGAAGAATGAGCGCGCCCATGCTGGAAAACGCAGCCATGCAATGGCGCGAAAATCGGCGGCTGCGCATGGCCGTGCTGGTCGCGATGGTGGCCTTGGCCCTGCACTTGCTGGACGGGCTGGATCGCCACCGCGAATCTGCGATGCGGCAGCATGCCGCCGACATCGGCCTGCGACAACGCCTGGAGCGCGTGGCAGGGCAGCCGGAATGGGTTGAGCGCGCCAAGCAGGCCGAGGCCGAGCTGGACGGCATGCGGCGTGAGATGCGGGTTACCGCCAATGCCGGCCAGGCGCAGGCTGAAATCGAGGCCTGGCTTACCGAGTTCGCGGCCGCGCAGAAACTTTCCGGGCCCGCGGTCAAGGTGCAGGACGTGCTGGAGGTGCCTGGTCATCCGGAACTGGTGCAGGTCCTGGCCAGGCTGGATGGCACGTTGCCGGCCTTTGCCCAGTATTCGTTGGTGCAGGCGTTGGAGCGCGGCCTGCCCTGGATGCAGGTCGAGCGCCTTGATATCGGCGAGCAGAGCGAACCCAAGATCAGTCTGGTGATGCGCGCCTACTACCGGCGTGCTGGACAGGGCGTGGTCGCCGGGACAGTGGTTTCGGAGGCCGCACCATGAGCGCTCTGTCGATGTGGCGCCTGCTGTTGGGCGCACTGCTGGCGCTGGCTCTCGGTGCAATGGCGAACTTCGCCTTCGTCGACGTGCCGGGTCAGCCGGTGGCCCTGCGGGCGACTGGAGAGGACTGGACGTTGCCGCAATCGCCGCGTCCGGCGCCTGCGGCGATCGAAGCCGCTTGGGAGAAGAATCCGCCTTGGCCGCAGCCGCCGCCCCCGCAGGAAGTTGCAGCCAGCGCGGTTGCGGCACCGGAGGTTCCGGCCCCCGTCCCGGTGGGTGTGGCCCGCAGCCGGCACGGCGCCCGCGCGGTCTTCAGCGTGGCTGGGGCGGGCACGGTGCTGCTGCGTGCGGGCGACCCGCTGCCGGGTGGCGGGCGTGTGTTGCGGGTGTCAGGGCTGAGCGTCGAGTGGCGCGACGCCAAGGGTGAGCGCCAGCAGCGCGAAATGTTCAACAGCTACCAGATTCAGGAAGAGGCGGCGCCCGCGCCTGCGCCCGCGTCGAAGCCGCCCACCAGGAAGGGGCGGCGCTGATGCGTTGTCAGCAAGCTGCCCCCGCCCGAGCAACCGGAACACGCATGATGGATCGGACACACCTTCAACCTGTGGCGCGTCGATGGCTGAGCCGCGTGCGCGTCGTTGCGCTCGCGGCGGTGGTCGGCGTGCTGGCCGCCTGTGCCGCGCGCCCGCCCGAGTTGCCGCGCCCGCTGCGCGCGCCGAAGGCGGACGCACCGACGGGGGAAGTCCTGGGTGATGCCGCTTCCGGGCGCACCCATCCGCAGATCGAACGTGGCCCCGAGCCGGTGCGGCGCGAACAGGCTGCGCAGCAGCCGGAGCGCGCGCAGAGCCGCATCCCGCCGATGCAGCGCAGCGAGCCGGTGGCGATCGCCCTGGACGGCGTGCCGCTCGAGACCTTCATCAACATCGTGTACGGGATGGAACTGGGTCTGCCGGTGCAGATCGACCAGTCGCTGCGCGGCCGTCCGGAGTTGCTCAGCCTGAGCCTGGCCAAGCCGATGCCGCCGGAGCAGGCGTTCCGGGTGGCCGAGGAGGTCCTGCGCAGCTACAACGTGCGGATCGACGAGCTGGGCGGCGTGTTGCGCTTCATGCCCGTGGATCAGCGCACCAGCGAGGTCAGCCCGCTGCTGCAGACGCGTTCGCTGCCGGATGTTCCGGCTGGCCAGCGCACCGTGTTCGTGTCCATGCCGCTGCAGTACCGGCGGCCGGGTGCAGTCATTCCGCAGGCCAAAGAATTGTTCAACGGCAAATCAGTCACCTTCAATCCGTTGATCGAAGCCAATGCGGTGCTGATCAGTGGACCTGGTACCGATGTCCGCGCTGCCATGCAGGCCTTGGATGCGCTGGACCAGGCAGTGCTGCGCGACAAATATTCGCTGCGCATCAACCCGCTCTACCTGCCGGCTGACCTGCTGGCGAAAGAGCTGCGCGAGGTATTGGCGGGGCAGGGCATTGCAGTCTATAGCGGCGGAGGGGAGCCCGGAGCGCTGACCTTCGTGCCGGTCAATTCCGCCAACGCCCTGATCGTGTTCGCCAACAGCCAGCAGGCGTTGGACACGGTGGCCGAATGGGTGGCGCGCCTGGACCAGCCCAGCGATGCGGCCGGCAGCGGCGGCATGTACGTGTATGCCGCGCGCCACACCACGGTGGATACAATGCTGCCGGTGTTGCAGGCGCTGGCAGGCGGTGCAGGCGCTAGTGCGGGGAATGCGGGGGCATCTGGGGTCGCTGGCACGGGGAGCTCAACTGGCGAAACCGCGCGCGGAGCGCGGCAAGGCAATGCGGTGACCGCAGTTTCCGGCTTCGGCGGGCAGCTGGCCGCCGATACGGTGCGCAACATGATCGTGTTCCAGGGCGACGCCCAGAGTTGGCGCGCGTTGCAGGGCGTGCTGGCGCGGCTGGACCAGCCGGCCCGGCAGGTGCTGATCGAGGTCACCGTTGCCGAAGTGACCCTCACCGACGAGTTGACCCACGGGGTGGAATGGGCGTTGCGCAACATCAGCGTCGAAGGCATGTCGGGGCCGCTGACGGCACTGGCGGACAATGCCACCGCCGGTGGCCTGCGCTGGGCGGCGCTGTCCTCGTCCGGCCAGGTGCGCGCCACGCTCAACCTGTTCGCCAAGGACAGCCGCGTCACCATCCTGTCCACGCCGCGCATCCTGGTGAAGAGTGGCGAGGCGGCGAGCATCGACGTCGGCACCGAGGTGCCCATCATCACCAGCCAGGCCACGGCGCCGGACCTGCCCAATAACGGCAACCAGAGCTCGATCCTGCAGTCCGTGCAGTACCGCAAGACCGGCACCCTGCTGGATATCGAGGCGGTGGTGCATTCCGGCCAGCGGGTGGACCTGAAGATCTCGCAGGAAGTCAGCGAGGCGGTCCAGACCGACACCAGCGAGATCTCCTCGCCCAGCATCCTCAGCCGCAGCCTGCGCACCGTGCTGAGCCTGGCCGATGGCCAGAGCACCCTGCTGGGCGGGCTGATCTCCAGCAGCCGATCTGATGGCAAGACCAAGGTGCCGCTGCTGGGTGACATCCCGCTGGTCGGGCGTGCCTTCCAGAACCGAACCAAGTCCAGCGTGCGGACCGAACTGCTGCTGCTGATCACGCCCTACGTGCTGGAAGATGCCACCCAGGTCGAAGAAGTCACCCGCGCCGTCCGGGAGCGATTCGGCCGGGTCGAGCGCAGCTGGCCGGGCCGCCCGGATGGCACGCCGGCGCCGCTGCAAGAGCGCGAGCCGCTTCCCATGCCGCCTGCCAAGCCCAATCCCGATCCGCAGCCATCCGCGGAGGCCCCGTCCAGCGCGCCTGTCGAGGTGCAACCGCCTGCGGCGGCCAACCCGGCGGACGCCACCAAGCCCGCCTGAGCTCCGGCCGCGGCGCGAGCGCCGGGGGCCCCAGTGCTCGTCGCGGGCCGGCTCCAGTGCAATCGGGCCAGTGCCCGGATTTCATTGTGAATGGGCGCCGCCCGACATTCGCAAATGTGGTCGGCGTAACGCCACGAGAAGCTTCGTGGATGGTTTCACAAACCCGTTGGCACTAGGGCAGTCCAGCGGTTGACACTTTCTTAATCCCCGCTTTATGCTGCCTGCACATCTGGGATGCTGCGCTGGCTTTGGTATCTGTATGCGCAGATGAGCCGGATTCAGGGGGAATGGGTTGCGGGGTTCGGGCCTTTTCTTCTCCGGTTCTGTATCGGCGCCGATACGCGCATGCGGGCGGCGAGTGGTGCCCATGGTGTGACCAAGATTTACAAACCTAAGCTTAGGAGCCAACAAGAATGAAGTTCTTCAACAAGCAGACCCTGGCGCTCGCCATCGTCGGCGCACTCGCCTCCAGCAACGCGCTGTCGGCCAATCTGATCCAGACCGCCAACACCGTTTACGCGAAAGAAATCAAGATGCCGGTCACCGGCCTCTCGCTGAACGTGGCGTGGAAGGTTGGCTACAACTTCAACACCAACGAAACCCGTTACGCCTGCGTGCGCCTCGAAGGTGCCGAGCCCACCGCTATCGTGCCGACCATTACCCAGGCCGACGGTGTGACCCCGGCTGGCGCGAATCTGACTGCCGGCACGGTCAATGCCAACGGCAACGTGGCCTTCTTCACCCTGTCTTCGAGCCCCACCGGCGCGGTTCCCGCCACCGCGGCTTACCAGGTGCAGCTGAACAACCTGCTGATCGATGTCGCCAGCCGCGACACCACCGTCACCGCCACCGTCGGTCTGTACGACAACCCGGCTGCAGCCGGCCAGTGCCTTGCTGAAGGCCCGGCTAACCCGCAGCTGATCGCCGGCACCGGCGACACCAAGAAGCTGCTCACGTTCGAACCCAGCTATGCGTTCCTGACCGATCCGAACAAGGCCATTGCTTCGGTTGATAACCTGAACACCCCGTACGCCGGGTTCAAGAACCCGGTTCCCGCGGGTGGCCTGGTGTCTCCGGATGCCAACAACGCCTATCTGGCCAAGGCCCAGGTCAACCTGCTGACCTATGGCACCCCGGCAACGGCTCCGCGCGGCATCAATGGCGTTCCCGTCACCTTGGCCACGCTGTTCGACACCGCGGCAACGAACGTTCTGACCATCGATGGCGACTTCGGCGCTTGGGCAACGGCCAAGACCTTTGCCACCGTCGCTCCGACCACGTCCACGGCGACTTCGGCCAGCTGGAATGTCAACCCGACTGCCCTGAACGGCAATTTCGCGGTGGTGGTCAACAGCAGTTCGGCTAATGAAATTCCGGCCGGCGGCTACATCGCCAGCCTGAAGGCCAAGGCGAACACCGGCTACACCCTGAACTACAACGACGCGAATGCCGGGCAGATGGTGACGCTGTCGCCGAAGCTGGATGAGTCCATCGAAGCTGGCGCTGACAACCAGATCGAAGACATCGCCTACGCTGAAGCTTCCGCTGGCCAGATCGCCCAGGATGGCGTGCGTCTGCAGGCTCCGCTGGTGCAGGTCCCGGGTGGCTGGCTGAGCCGTCTGGTCATCACCAACACCGGCAACAAGGACCGCACCTTCTTCCTGACCGTCCAGGGTGAAGATGGCACCGCCATCACCACCGGCAATCTGGATGGTTACGTCGTGAAGGCCAAGAAGACCTACGTCATCGAAGACATGTCCACGGTGCTGCAGGGCTTCAACGCCGGCGCGAAGACCCGCGGTACCGTCATCGCCACCGTGGCTGGCCCGGAGAAGGAAATCAAGGGTCTGTACCAGATCGTCAACACCACCAACATGTCGCTCAGCAACTACGTGATGGTGAACCAGGATTCCGGCGGCCACTAATCGGCTCCCGCTCCTGTGCAATACCGGAAAGGCCCGCTTCGGCGGGCCTTTCCTTTTGTGCGGCTTGCGATGTGGATGCTTTCCTGTCCACGCCCTCATGGCCAGGCAGACGTGCCCTTCGCAACCGCTGCGCGCCGGTGGGCGATGGCGCACGCGAGTCGTTCAGTTGGAAGGGCTCTCCAATTGGGGCGCTTGTGGAAGTGTTGCCGGTTATCCTGCGCGTTGCTGATGCAGGTGCGGGCAGGGCGGGAATGAGGGAAAGAATGAGGGCGCTGTTCCTGGGGCAGCCCAGGACGCGCGGGGAACACGTGCAGGCGCTGGACGGGTTGCGTGGCCTGGCGGTGTTGATCGTGATTGCATCGCATCTGTCCAATGCCGGCTGGCTGCCGCAGCCGGGGATGTCCGGCACGGGCAAGAGCGGCGTCTATCTCTTCTTCGTGCTCAGCGCCTACCTGTTGGCCCATGCCATGCTGGCGCGTCCGCTGGCAGGGCTGGCTGACCCGGCCTACTGGATCGATTACGCGCTGCGCCGGGTGCTGCGCATCTGGCCGCTCTATCTGGTGATCCTGCTGTCGAGTTGGGGACTCACGAGCCTCGGCGTTGCCGGCTGGCACTACCAGCTGGATGACGCTGCCCTCTTGCGGCACCTCGCCCTGCGAGAAGGCCAGGACGTGCTGTGGTCGATCCCGGTGGAGTTCACGTTCTACCTCTGGCTGCCGTTCATCTGCCTGGCGCTGGTGGCCCTCCGCGGCCTGCCGGGGGGGCGTTGGTGGGGGCTGGGGCTGTTGACCTGCCTGCTGATGCTGTCGCGCTGGCATTGGCCGGCGGCGGAAGCGCCCGTCAACAGCGTGCAGCTTGGCTATTACATGCCGGTCTTCCTGGCCGGCGTGGGGGCGGCATGGGTTGGGCACGCCTGGCCGCTGTGGCGGCAGCAGATGCGCGCCTGGCGCGTGACTGGATGGCTGCTGCTGGCGGCGCTGGCAGTTGCCACGCCTGCCATCTGGTCAGCGGTACTGGGGACTGCCTACGCCCCGGACTTGAACCATCGTTGGTTCACCGCGTTTGGCTTGGGGTGGGCGCTGCTCCTGCTGTCGGTGCTGTGGGGCGGCGGAGTGCTGTCCCGCTTTTTCGCCAGCTCGCCCATGAGGCTGGTGGGCGTGGTCAGCTTCAGCGCCTATCTGTGGCATATGCCGGTACTGCAGCTGGCTGACGCGTTGGGGTTGCGCGCTCACGGAGTGATCGGGCTGCTGGGTGTGCTGGGGGCGATGCTGGCGGTGGCGATGGTCTCGTTCCTGCTGTTCGAACGCCCCTGGCGCGATGTGCGGTACCTCCGCAGCGAGCGTCGCAATGCGTGAGGGCACCGGAGCCCCCATGCTAGGCGTGTCCGGTATCATTCCAGCCTTATAGGAAGCGTGGTCGGGTTACAACGTGCTGCGCACGGTGAGGGCGCCCTGCGCGCCTTTCCCAGAGGAAGAGATGCGTGCATTGAACATCCCTGTAGCCCTTCTTTCGCCGTTCGCGGCGCTGATCAGGCACCGGGCACTGATCCGGGAATTGACCCGGCGGGAAGTTGACGGACGCTACCGTGGCGCCAGCCTGGGGATGCTGTGGGCGCTGGTCAGTCCGTTCCTGATGTTGTGCATCTACGCGATCGCGTTCGGCACCGTGCTTGGTGGCCGCTGGCCGGAAGTGCGCGCCACGGATACGCCGTTCTCCATCGTGCTGTTCGCCGGAATGATTCCCTATTTCGTACTGGCCGAATGCATGGTGCGTTCGACCGAGCTGGTCATTGCCAACCCGTCCTACGTCAAACGTGTCGTCTTCCCGCTTGAAATCCTGCCGTGGCCGATGATCTTCTCGGCGCTGTTCCACTGCCTGATGAATGTCATCGTGTTCCTGGCGATGCGCATGGCAATGGAGCACAGGTTCGAATGGACCGTGCTGTACATGCCCGCGGTGATCCTGCCGATCGCCCTGGTCGGGTTGGGCGTGGCCTGGTTCATCTCCTCGCTGTCGGTCTATGTGCGTGATCTGCGGCAGATGATGGGGTTGGCGAGCATGGCGATTCTTTTTCTGTCGTCGGTGATGATCCCGCTGGCGACCGTGCCGCAGAAATACAAGGCGATTTTCATGTTGAATCCGCTCTCGTTCATCGCCGAGCAGTCGCGCGCCGTGCTGATCTGGGGGCAGGCGCCGGACTGGGCCGGCTTGTCCTGGCACGCTGCGACGGCGCTCGCTTTCCTGTACGCAGGCTATGCGTGGTTCCTCTCCACCAAGCGCGGGTTCGCCGATGTGCTCTGAGGTTGCCATCCGCGCCAAGGGTGTCGGCAAGACCTACCCGATCTATGACAAGCCGCACCACCGGTTGTTCGAGCTGATCGTGCCGGGCGCGCGCGGGGGGCGTTATCGCACGGAATTCCATGCGTTGAAAGACATCGATCTGGAGATATGCAAGGGACAGACAGTCGGGATCGTGGGTCGGAACGGGTCGGGCAAGTCCACCTTGCTGCAGATCCTCTGCGGCACGCTCGCGCCAACCACGGGAAGCGTGGAGGTCTCGGGCCGGCTTGCAGCATTGCTTGAGCTGGGGGCAGGCTTCAATCCCGAGTTCACCGGATTGGAGAACGTCTACCTCAACGCAACCATTCTGGGCATGGACAGGCCCGCGATCGATGCGCAGCTGGACGCGATTCTGGCGTTCGCAGACATCGGCGACTTCATCCATCAACCAGTCAAGAACTACTCGAGTGGCATGTACGTGCGACTGGCCTTTGCAGTTGCCATCAACGTGATGCCGGACATTCTGGTGGTTGACGAGGCGTTGTCGGTGGGCGACGAGGCGTTCCAGCGCAAGTGCTTCGCCCGAATCGAAAAAATCCGTGATGCCGGGGCGACCGTTCTGTTCGTGTCCCACTCGGCCGCCACTGTAGTGGATCTGTGCGACAGGGCGATCCTGCTTGATGCCGGCGAGGTGCTTGTCACGGGAACGCCCAAGCGGGTGGTCTCGCTGTACCAGAAACTGATCTTTGCGCCAGCGGAAAAGCGCGGCGATCTCCGGGAAGTCATACGTGCAAGCGGGATGTCGCCATCCGGGGCCCAGGAGCTTCCGGGATCAGCATCGGACCGGGAGGCGCGGGACGCCGCTGCAGATGCGGTGAGGGCCTGGTATGACCCCCATCTGCAACCCGCGGCGAGCATCGCGTACGAACACCAGGGCGCAGTCATCGAAGCCCCGCACCTGCGTACGCCCGATGGGCGGCGGGTGAACATGCTGGTGCACGGTGAGGAGTACATCTATGGCTACCGCGTGGAGGCCAAGAGAACGCTCGCTCGCGTGAGGTGTGGAATGATGATTCGCACGACCACCGGCATCGAGATCGCAGGAGCGGCAACTGACCCGTCGCTGCAGCACATGCAGCTGGTGCCCGCGGGCGCCATCGTCAATGTGAGCTTTCGCTTCCGTTGCCTGCTCAACCCCGGGACATATTTTCTCAACGCGGGCTGTCTCGCAGATACGGGAGGTATGGAGGAATACATCGACCGTAGAATCGATGTGGCGATGTTCCGGGTCATGCCGGAGCGGGGTATCCGGGCGACGGGTCTGGTCGATCTGACGGTGGATGACGATATCGAGTGGACACAATGAGCTGCCCGCAGGCGATTGCGCTGCTGGTGCTGGGCATGCACCGCAGCGGTACCTCGGCATTGACCGGATTGCTGGGGCTGCATGGCGTCGAGCTGGGCCGCAACCTCAGCGGGGCGGCGGCGGACAACCAGGCCGGGTTCTGGGAAAACCATCGCGTCGTGGACTTGCACGAGCGTCTGTTCGCCGCGCTGGGCACCAGTTGGGACGACCCACGTGAGCTGCCCGCCGACTGGCTCGAAACCGCCACCCGGCAGGGGTTCGTGGACGACCTGGTGGGATTGCTGCGCGAGGAATTCGGCGGAGCTGCGCTATGGGGCGTGAAAGATCCCCGCCTGTGCCGCGTGTTGCCTTTGTGGCGGCAGGCGCTGGCGCGGATGGGTGTCGAGCCGAAGCTGGTGTTCGCGCTGCGTGATCCGGGCGAAGTCGCTGGTTCGCTGATGCGGCGCAACGGGTTGTCGTCTGCGACTTCTTCGCTGCTGTGGCTACGCCATCTGGCGGAGCCGGTACGGGCAGCGGTTGGCTTGCGTTATTGCGCGATCGACTACCACGCGTTGCTGCAGGACTGGCGTGGTTGCATGGCGCGCGCGGCCGAGGCGCTGGAGCTGACTTGGCCGGTGAGGTCCGATGCGTGCGCAGGGGCGGTATCCGCGCACCTGCGTGCGGATCTGCACCATCAGCGCGCCGCGGATGCGCGCGCGCTGCTGCCCGCCGAATGGCGTGACTGGCTGCTGGAGGCCCATGCCTATGCGCTGTCGGTCGCCGACGGTGCGCTGGACCGGACGGCCTGGGAAGCGTCGCTGTTGCGCACGATGGCGCGATTTGCTCCAGCGCAGCCGCTGATCCCGGATTTGCGGCCGGCTTCGCTGATCGACGCATCACGCAGGATGCTGGCCGAGGCGGAGCATGCGCGCGACGATTACCGCGAAGAAGCTGCGAGACTGTTCGAGGAAAGTGCACGCGCACAACAGCTGGTCATTGAGACCGAGGCAAAGTGGCAGGCGGCGCAACGCGATCAGCTGGCAGCGTGGGAAAAGGAAAGGCAAGCCCGCGCCGCGGCGGAGCGCGACGCGTTGGCGGCATGGGAAGCCGAGAAGCGAGCAAGAGTGGAGGCGGATGCGCAGCTGTCCAGCGCACGCCAAGGCCTGCTGGAAGCGCACGGTGAATTGCTCAAGCGCAATGCGCGCATCGAGCGGATACAGTCGGAACTGGAAGCGATCAAGGGCAGTCGCTCCTGGCGCTGGACCAGGCCGTTGCGATTTGCGCTGCGTACCTTGCGCCACCGTGGTCTGACCCCGGAGGATCGGCGCCTTCTGGGCTGGGGATCGCGCGACCAGCAACGCGTGGGCGCGTCCCTCACGGGAGAGGGCGTCACCGCGACCCCGGCTTCCTCCGTCGCGGTGCCGGTCGCGCTTGCGACGCGGTCGTCGCAACGGGATGTTTTCGTCTGGGCGGTGATCGACTGGCATTTCCGCATCCAGCGTCCGCAGCACCTGGCGCGTGAGCTTGCCGCCGCGGGCCATCGCGTCTTCTACGTCTCCAACAATTTCATCGACGCCGCGCAGCCGGGATTCTCGGTGGAGGCGCTGGATGCCGACGGTCGATTGTTCCAGGTGAACCTGCACCTCGCCGGGCGGCCTGCGATCTACCACGCCGCACCCGACGGGGCGCAGCGTGAGCAGTTGCGCGCCAGCGTCGGCATGCTGCTGGCATGGACGCGCAGCCACGCCTGCGCATCGCTGGTGCAGCACCCGTTCTGGTTGGAGACGGCGCAGGTCCTGCCCAACCAGCGGCTGGTGTACGACTGCATGGATCACCATGCGGGGTTCGCCGACAACACGGATGACGTGCTCGCCCGCGAGCATGAGCTGATGCAGGCTGCGGATCTGCTGGTGGTGACTTCGGACTGGCTGCACGAAGAGACGCGCCGGCACAACCTGAATTGCCTCACCATCCGCAATGCCAGCCAGTACGAACACTTCTGCGAGCCGCCGGCGGAGGTGTTCCGGGATCCGCATGGGCGCCGGGTGATCGGGTACTACGGCGCGATCGCCGAGTGGTTCGACGTCGAACTGGTGGAGCAGGTGGCCCGCAGGCACCCGGATTGCCTCGTGTTGCTGGTGGGGGCGGACACTGCGGGTGCGCAGCGACGCCTCGGGCATCTGGACAACGTGCAGTTCACCGGAGAGGTGCCCTACGCACGCCTGCCGTTCTACCTGCACGCCTTCGACGTCTGCCTGCTGCCTTTCCATGTGGTGCCGCTGACGCTGGCGACCAACCCGGTGAAGATCTACGAATACCTGAGCGCCGGCAGGGAGGTGGTGTCGGTGGCGCTGCCCGAGATGCGGCAGTTCGGCGACCTGGTGCGTACCGGCGCCGATGGCCCGGCATTCCTCGCCGCGCTGGACGCCGCACTGCAGGCGCCGGGTGATGCGGCCATGGTGGCGCGCCGCCGCGCGTTTGCCGCCGGCCAGACCTGGAGGCACCGCGCGGCAGATCTGATGGAGGCGGTGGAGGCATTGCCGCAGCCGCGGGTCAGCGTGGTGGTGCTTTGCTACAACAATGCCAGCTTCACCCGTGCCTGCCTGGACAGCCTGGAGAAGTACAGCGACTACCCGAATCTCGAGCTGATCGCGGTGGACAACGCGTCCTCGGATGAGACGCCGGCACTGCTGTCGGCATGGGCCGCGGCCGCCCCTGGTCGCCGGCACATCGCCAACGGCTCCAACCTCGGGTTTGCGGGCGGCAACAACGTGGGCCTGGCCGCCGCGACCGGCGAGTACCTGGTCATCCTCAACAACGACACATTCGTCACGCCGGGCTGGGTGTCGACCCTGGTCCGGCATTTCCGGAGCGATCCCTCGCTCGGGGTCCTGGGCCCGGTCACGAACAACATCGGCAACGAAGCGCGTATCGAAATCGGTTACACCGACATGGCGCAGATGCTGGACGCGTCAGGCGACTACACCGCCCGCCATGCCGGCCTGCGGTTGCCGCTGCAAACGGCCGCGTTCTTCTGCGTGATGCTGCCGCGGCGGGTATACGAGGCAGTCGGCGGACTGGACGAGGCCTTCGGCATCGGCATGTTCGAGGACGACGACTATTGCCGGCGCGTCGAGCAGGCCGGCTGGACGGTGGCCTGCGCCGAGGACGTGTTCGTGCACCATCACCTCTCCGCTTCGTTCGACCAGATCAAGCAGGAGCGCCGGCAGCAGATGTTCGAGCAGAACAAGGCAATCTACGAGGCGAAGTGGGGCCCATGGGTGCCGCACAGGTATCGGGAACAGGACGCAGGAAAGTTGGCAGGATGAACATGTTGGATGGGCGAGTGAAGGCCGTGAAGCACATACTCTGCATCGTTGGCACCCGCCCGGAAGGGATCAAGATGGCCCCACTCATCCGGGCCCTGAAGCGTGAGCCTTGGGCCAAGGTCACGGTGCTCTCGACGGCACAGCACCGCGACCTGCTCGACCAGGTGCTGGTCCTGTTCGACATCAAGCCGGACGTGGACCTGGACATCATGCGGGAGAACCAGCAGCTGCCCGAGCTGACTGCACGCCTGATCACCGCGCTCGATGCGAAGTTCGCCGATCTTTCCCCGGACATCGTGCTGGCCCAGGGCGATACCACCACGGTGATGACCGCCGCGCTGGTCGCGTTCTACAGGCGCATCCCGTTCGGCCATGTGGAAGCGGGCCTGCGCACGCATGACCTCGACAATCCCTTCCCTGAGGAGATGAACCGGGTCGTGGCTGGCCACTTGGCGCGCTGGCATTTCGTGCCAACCGAGCGGTCCCGCGCCAACCTGCTGCGCGAGGGCATTCCGGCCGACAGGATCCACGTCACCGGCAATACGGTGATTGATGCGCTGCTCGACGTGGCCGCCAAGGAGTGGCCGCTGGATGTACCGCTTGATCCGTCGAAGCGGCTGTTGCTGGTGACCGCGCACAGGCGGGAAAACTTCGGCGAGCCGTTGCGTGCGATGTGCCGCGCGATCCTGGCTCTGGTCGAGCGTCATCCGGACGTGGAGGTGCTGTATCCGGTGCACCCGAACCCGAACGTCAAGGCGGTGGCAAACGAGCTGCTGGGAAACCATCCGCGGATCCGCCTGTGCGCGCCGCTGGACTATGCCCCGTTCGTGGAGGCGCAGAAACGGGCCTACCTGATCCTGACGGATTCGGGGGGCGTGCAGGAGGAGGCGCCCGCGCTCGGCAAGCCGGTGCTGGTGATGCGCGTGGAAACCGAGCGGCCGGAAGCCGTGGATGAGGGGGTGGTGAAGCTGGTGGGGATGGACGAGGCACGCATCGTGGCCGAAGCGTCGCGCCTGCTCGATGACCCGCAGGCCTGGCGTGCTATGGCGCGCGGCGTGTCGCCCTATGGCGACGGCAAGGCCGCCGCCCGCATTGTCGAGGTCCTGGCGCGTGATTGCGGGGGGGGGGCGAGAGTCCGTCCGGTAAACTAGGCCGATCGCCAAGGCAGTCATGCCGACAAGTCCCGCATCCCGAAAATGACAAATCCCGTCCCGTTCTTTTCCATGTCCGCCGCCAACGCGGGGATCGACTTGCTCGGAGCGACGCAGCGAGTGCTCGATAGCCACTGGTACGTGCTTGGCCGGGAGGTGGCGGCGTTCGAGCGCGAGTTCGCTGATTTCGTCGGCGTGGCGCGATGCGTGAGCCTTGGCAACGGTACCGATGCCCTGGAGCTAGGGCTGCGCGCGCTGGGCGTCGGGCCGGACGATCGCGTCATCCTCGCCGCAAATGCCGGCTTCTACGGAAGCACTGCGACACGCCTGATCGGGGCGATTCCCGTCTACGTCGATATCGATCCTGCGTCGCAGACCATCTCGGTTGACGCGCTTGCTTCGGCACTGGCGTCGGCGGCGCAACCGCCGAGCGCGATCATCGTCACGCATCTCTATGGCCGAATGGCTGATATCGAGGCGATCTGCGAGGTCGCCGCACGCCATGGCGTACCTGTGCTCGAGGATTGCGCCCAATCGCATGGCGCCAGCCGTGGTGGCCGCCAATGCGGCAGTTTCGGTGCGATCGCGGCCTTCAGCTTCTATCCCACCAAGAACCTCGGTGCGCTTGGCGATGGCGGCGCGGTGGTCACAGATGACCATGCGCTGGCCGATCGCGTTGCGTGCCTGCGCCAGTACGGATGGTCCGCCAAGTACCACGTCTCGGAACCGTTCGGCCGGAATAGCCGCCTCGATGAGCTGCAGGCCGCGCTGCTGCGCGAAAAGCTGCCGCATCTGGGGCGCTGGAACGCGCAGCGTCGCGAGGTTGCCAAGCGCTACAACGATGCGTTCGCTGACCTCGGCCTGGCGTGCCCCGCATCGCTCGGTGAGGACTACGTGGCCCATCTTTACGTAGTACGCGTGCCTGATCGGGATGCATTCCGCGCGGCGTTGGCCGCCAAAGGCATCGCAACCGAGGTGCACTATCCGGTGCCAGACTCCCTGCAGGGGGCGTATGCGGACGACCCTGGAACTGCCTTGCCGGCTACCATGGCCGCTTGCGCCACCGTGGTATCGCTGCCTTGCTATCCGGGGATCCCGCACGCCGACGTCGAGCGGGTCATCGAGGCGGTGCGCGCCTGCCGCACGGGCCCGGGGGACGGGCATTGCTGACAGTCGTCGTCCCGGTATACCGAAACGAGGAGTCGATTCCCGACCTGCTCGATGCCATTGCCGGCCAGTGGCGGGCTGCGGGCGGTGCGCTTGAGGCCGTACTCGTGGTCGATGGCAGTCCCGACCGCAGCTACGAGTTGCTGCGGGAAGCCTTGCCACGGCAACCGTTTCCGTCGCGACTGGTGCTGCTGGCCCGAAATTTCGGTTCTTTCGCGGCGATCCGCGCCGGCCTTGCCGCTGGTAGCGGCGATGCGTTCGCCATCATGGCCGCGGACCTGCAGGAGCCGCCTGAACTCGTGCTGGAGATGAACAAGGTCCTGCGCGAGGATGACGCCGACGTCGTCATCGGCGTGCGTGATGGACGCGGGGACCCGCTCACGAGCCGGATTCCGGCGCAGTTGTTCTGGTCGTTATACCGGCGATTCGTGGTTCCCCAGATGCCGCCGGGCGGGGTCGACATCTTCGCGTGCAATCGCGCATTTCGCGACCAGCTGCTCGAGCTCGGGGAAAGCCACAGCTCTCTGGTCGCACAGGTGTTCTGGCTCGGCTACCGGCGCAGGTTCGTGCCGTACACCAGGCGCGAGCGTCAGCACGGAAAGTCCGCATGGACGTTCCGCAAGAAGCTCGCATACCTGATGGACAGCGTATTCGCGTTCACGGATCTGCCGATCCGCATCCTGATCCGTGGCGGCGCGTTGGCGACGCTGTTGTCCCTGGTGATCGGCATGATGGTCGTAGTTGCACGCCTGACCGGACAGATCGTAGTGCCGGGCTATGCCGCCACGATACTGGTGATCGTCTTCTTTGGCGCCCTCAACCTGCTGGCGCTCGGTATCCTCGGATCGTACGCATGGCGCGCATACGAGAACACCAAGGCCCGGCCGTTGCACGTGGTGCTGCGCTCGCACGCGTTCGGTCAGGGCGGCACATGACGCGTTTCCGCCTCGCTCGCGCCGCGCGGCATTCGCAGATGGGCTTCCTGCGCGGGCACGACGATGCGCTGGCGAGCGAATGGCTTGCGCAGGTCAGCACCGGCCAAGGCCTGGAGGTGTTCGGCTGCGATCATCAGCTGATTGTGCGCGCCATGGCGTGGGATAGCCGTTACTTCGGCGTCCCGATCTATCGCATCGAGTTCGCGGACAGGATCAAGGGCCAAGTGGATGCGCGCGGGATCCTCGCGGGCATCAAGGAGATGCACGCCACGCTTTCCTCGCGGCATGCGGCAGCCTATGTTTTCGCGGATGTTCCGTCCGAAGATACCCAGCTCCTGCAGGCATTGGGCTTGGGTACATTCCGCCTGATAGAAACACGGCTCGCGTACGTGCACCGCGAGCCCGCTCTCTTTGTCGACGCTCGCGCCGGCGCCCGCCTGGCAACGGTTGAGGACATTCCGGCGCTCCGGCATGCGGCGTCCGAGGCCCGCAACGAATACGACCGCTACCACGCGGACGGGTTTTTCGACGTGGCGCGCGCCGATGCCTATCTCGCCGATTACGCCGAGGCCTGCATGGGTGGGGGCATGGCTGACCTTGTCGTGGTTCCCGACGATGGCGGGCCGGCATCGGCGTTTGTCGCGGGCAGCCCGTGCGTCGCCAGGCATGGCGACGAGGTGATCGGAAGGCTGGCGCTGGCCGCGGTCGCGCCGGAACGACAGGGGCGATACCGGTCGCTCAATGCGGCCTTCCTCGGATGGATGGCCGAGCGCGGTGCGACCCAGGTGGTGAATACCACCCAATCCACAAATAGAGCCGTGATCCATGTATGCGAGCAGTTGGGCTATCGCTTCGGCCGCGCCAGCCACGTGTTTTCGGCCGTGATCGAGAAGAGGGGGGCTGCATGAGCGTGCTGACCTTGGCGGATGTCGCAACCGGGCGCAAGAACAACATCACGTTCATCCGCCTGGTCGCGGCGCTGATGGTGATCTGGGGGCACTCCAATGCCGTGGTGAGGCAGCCCGGACAGGATCTGGTGTCCTATGTCACCCAGTACGCGCATGCCGGGGGCCTAGCGGTCGACATGTTCTTCCTGATGAGCGGGTTCCTGGTGACCGGCAGCATCATCAATGGTGGACTGCGTCGTTATGTGGTGTCACGCGCCCTGCGCATCTATCCCGCGCTATGGGTATGCCTGATCGTCGTCACCTTCGTGCTTGGCGCGGCCTTGACGGCGCTGCCATTGGGTCAATACCTGGGCGATGCGCAAACCTGGCGATACTTCGGCAGATTGGCCTCGGGGATGTGGACAGAATGGTTCCTGCCGGGTGTATTCCAGCAACAGCGCGATCATGCGGTCAACGGCTCGATCTGGTCGATCATCGTCGAGATCAGGATGTACGTGCTGCTGGCCGCGCTGTTCGTGCTGCGGGTGTATCGATGGCCTGCGGTCTTCAATGCGCTGTTCGTGTTCGCGATGATCCTGGGATATCGCGAAGTGGTGCATTTCCCGTACTTCGCTTCTGGCTCCACCGACCTTCAGGTGGCCAGCTACTTCGCGATCGGATCATTCCTGTACGTCAACCGGCAGTGGATCCCGGCCGGGCCGTTCCCGTTCTTCGTGACCCTCGTGATCGCCGCGACCCAGATCGGCACGCCCGGTTTCCCGCTTGTATACGCGTTGGTGCTCACGACGCTGTTCGTCTGGACCGCGTTTGGTCAGCAGTTCCACTGGATGGACAAGCATGACTACTCCTATGGAATCTATCTCTACGGGTGGCCGGTACAGCAAGCCTTCGTGTATTTCTATCCCGACATGAGCGCGCACCAGAACATGGTGGCGTCGATGGTGGTCGCAACCGCGCTGGGTGCGTTGTCCTGGCACTTCGTCGAGGCGCCGATGCTCGGGCTGAAGCGATATTTCGACCGGCGGAAGGACGCTCTCCGCCATGAGGACGTTTTGCCAAGGGGAGGTCCGGCATGAGTGTCGATCCGGCGGCCAAGGTGATGGATGGCGCCTACGTAGCCCCTGGCGCGAGAGTCGCGGCGGGGGCGGTGGTGGGCCCGAATGCATGCTTGCTTGACGGTGCGATCGTCGAGCAGGGTGCCGATGTGGGCGCGAACGCCACGGTGTTCGGCGGCGTGCAGATCGGCAGCCATGCGCGCGTCGAGCCTGGCGCCGTAGTCACCCGTTCGGTTCCTCCGTACGCGATCGTTGGGGGAAACCCGGCGGTCATCGCCGGCTATGTGGCTGCCCATGCCGCTGCCGCAGCAGAGCCGGTATTCGATGCGGCGGGAACGGCCACCAGCAGGGTCAAGGGCGTCACGTTGCACGATTTCAAGCGGGTGACCGACTTGCGCGGCAGTCTCAGCGTCGGCGAATTCGAGCGGCAGGTTCCGTTCCTTCCTAAGCGTTACTTCTTGGTGTTCGACGTGCCGACCGCGGAAACGCGTGGCGAGCACGCCCACATTGCCTGCCACCAGTTCCTCGTTGCGGTTGCCGGCAGCGTCAGCGTGGTTGCTGATGATGGCGTGAACCGGGAGGAGTTCCTCCTTGACCGGTGCAACAAGGGGTTGTTCCTGCCGGCGATGACGTGGGGAATCCAGTACAAATACTCGCCGGATGCCGTTCTCCTGGTGTTCGCCTCGGAGTACTACGATCCCGACGACTACATCCGCGACTATGGCCAGTTCCTGGCCCGGGTACACGGAGCGCCGGGCGGCGCATGAGTCGGGTGGAGTCACGTTCGCGCGATGCGCGCGCGTTCGCGCGATTCATCCTGGTCGGGTTGGTCAACACATGCGCGACCTACCTGCTGTATCTGCTGTCCCTGCGCTGGTTCGACTACCGGGTCGGCTATACGATCAGCTTCATCGTGGGCATCGTCATTGCTTATGAGCTGAACCGTGTTTTCGTCTTCCAGGCCAAGCGGGCTGCGCGTTCGATCGCTGCGGTGCCGCTGGTCTACCTGCTGCAATACGTGATCGGCCTCGGCATCGTTGCCGCCGCGGTGACGCTGCTCGGGATCCCGCGCCCGTACGCCCCGATCCTGTCGATCGCGGTAACCGTTCCGTTGACGTTTCTGCTGAACCGCTGGGCCTTCTCGCCACGGAGTACATGATGCCACTGCCCGTTTCCAAGGCTCCCGCACGCCCCCTGTGGCTCACGGCCCTCTTGCTTGCGCTTGCCTACTACGCGATCAATTTCGTGTTGACGCCCAACAGCCTTTCTCCGGTCCACCAGGACGACTACCTGGCGCTCGGCTACGGCTTCGAAGACATGCGTTGGGGCGTCAGTCGCCCGGTGTCCACCAACCTCATCTACTTCATGGGCGAGATGGGGCCGGCGTTCTCATTCCTCCTGCTGGCAGCGATGACCGTGGCGATGGCACTGCTCGTGCTGCGCTTCGTCGAGCGCGCCTTCGGGCGCGAGGTCGAATGGCATTCGCTGCTGCTGTTCTCGGCGATCTCCTTCGCACACATGGCTTCATTCGAACATGGCAAGTTGCTGGGACTCGCGACGACGCTGAGCTCCAACGTGGCGGGCCTGTTGGCGATGTGCCTGCTGTGGGATGCATGGACGCGGAAGTCGGGCGGCAAGGCCATAGCTGCGGTTGCCGCCTACCTCGTCGCCGTGTTCGCGAAGGAGGACTTCATCCTGCCGCCGCTGGTGCTGCTTGCCTGGCTGTGGCTGCAGCGGCTGCGCGAGGCAAGATCGTGGCGCGAGGCATTCGCGTCGTTCGAGACGGCCTTGACGCTGGCGGTCGCATGCACTGCGGCTGCAAGCATCGCCTACAACTTCCTTCTGACGAGCAATCCCTTCGTCAGCGGGGTCGCCGGGGGGGCGCCGCAGGACGCGCCGTACGCGGTCGACATGACGCCTGCTGCGCTGGCGTCGGCTTTCTGGACGCTGACCTTCGGTTATGCGCCCCTTGCAAGCGGCCTTGCAGTCGCGGTGGCAGCGATCGGCATGATCGCGAAGCGCGCGCTGAGGTGGCCGCTGGTGCTCGTTGCGGCGTTGATCTTCGCGTTGATGCTTCCCTACGCGCTCATCCCCAACAACATGCCGGAGTTCCGCGTGTACGGCTGGCTGCCGTGGTTCGGCGGAATCGTGGCGATGGTGCTTGCGTCGATTGCTCCTCCCGGTGATCGCCTCGCGCTGCCCGTGCGTAAAGTCGCCTCAGCGTTGCCCGCACTCTGCCTGGCGGCGATCGTCGTGTGGCAGGCCAACCCGCATCGACAGGGAGTGGCTGGCTGGTATGCGCTTCAGCAAGGCGCTAATGAAAGGATGCTGCAGTCCCTGCGCGAGCATCGAAGCAGCATTGCGCGCGAACCGGTTGTCGGGATCGTCGGTGTCGAGGGACTGTCGCCATGGTCCAATACCGATGCGCAGTTCCTGCGTCGGAAGCTAAATTTCGACAACCGGTGGATCGTGTTCGTCGAGAAGGACTCGATGTTCTACCAGATCGATCCTGTCCTGGACGGCAGGACATCCTCACGCAACGGCAAGCAATTCGTACTTGTCGAGCAATCAAGCCGCCTGTGCGATGAGCCGGCCCTGGCCGTCCTTGTCTTCGATCCTTCCGGGGCGGCCACCATGGCCCGCGCAGCGGATTTGTGCGCGGGAACGCATGCGATCAAGCCGGTCCCCGCGCCTTGAGGAGCGCGTAGGCCTACCCTTCTGCAGGATTGGCGTCGTTGGGGGCGAATCCGCCGCAGCGGGGCGGATTCGCCCAAGCGCGCCTCAGAGCGCCGCTTCCAGCTCCGGCAGGATCTGGAACAGATCCCCCACCAGGCCGATGTCCGCGATCTCGAAGATCGGCGCGTCGCCGTCCTTGTTGATGGCCACGATCGTGCCGGCGTCCTTGATGCCGGTGAGGTGCTGGATGGCGCCGCTGATGCCGACGGCGACGTACAGCTCCGGGGCGATGATCTTGCCGGTCTGGCCGACCTGCAGTTCGTTCGGCACGTAGCCGGCGTCGACCGCCGCGCGCGAGGCGCCCACCGCCGCGCCCAGCTTGTCGGCCAGCGCGTAGATGACCTTGAAGTTCTCCTCGCTGCCGACGCCGCGGCCGCCGGAGACCACGCGCTTGGCGCTCTGCAGGTCGGGGCGGTCGGACTTGCCGGCGGCCAGGCCCTTGAAGCGGGTGTGCGCGGGCAGAGCGGCATCGACGCTGGTGGCTTCGACCGCGGCGCTGCCGCCCTGCGCGGCTTCCGGCCAGGAGGCGGTGCGCACAGTGGCGACCACGACCTGGTCGGCCGGTGCCTCGACGGTGATGATGGCGTTGCCGGCGTAGATCGGGCGCTTGAAGGTGTGGCTGCCTTCCACCGCCATCAGGTCGGAGACCTGGTTCACGCCCAGCAGCGCGGCGACGCAGGGCATCAGGTCCTTGCCGAAAGTGGTGGACGGGCCGAACACATGGCTGTAGCCCCGGGCCAGCGCGGCCACCTGCGGGGCCAGCACCTGCGCGATGGCATCGGCGTTGGCGGCGTTGGCGACGGTCAGCACCTTGCGCACACCCGCGATCTGCGCGGCCTGCGCGGCGACGCCGGCCGGGTCGGCGGCCAGCACCACGACGTCGATGGCGGCGGGCGAGAGCGCCTGCGCGGCGGACACGGTCTTGGCGGTGGCGGCGTTGAGCTTGCCGCCCAGGTGTTCGGCAACGATCAGGACGTTGGACATCACAGGAGCCCCTTCTGCTTGAGCGCGGCGACCAGTTCGGCCGCATCCTTCACCATCACCCCGCGGCTGCGCTTGGCCGGCGCGGCGTAGTGGGTGGTCTTGAGCGAGTCGTTGGCATCGACGCCGAGGTCGGCGAAGGCGATGGTCTCCAGCGGCTTGCTCTTGGCCTTCATGATGTCGGGCAGCTTGATGAAGCGCGGCTCGTTGAGGCGCAGGTCGGTGGTGACCACCGCCGGCAGGTCGATTTCCAGCGTTTCCAGGCCGGCATCGACCTCGCGCACCACGGTGGCCCTGCCCGCTTCGACGTCGAGCTTGGATGCGAAGGTGGCCTGCGGACGGCCCCACAGCGTGGCCAGCATCTGCCCGGTCTGGTTGGCGTCGTCATCGATGGCCTGCTTGCCGAGTATGACCAGGTCCGGCTGTTCCTTCTCGACCAGCTTGAGCAGGGCGCGGGCGGCGGTCAGCGGCTGCACGGGGCCGTCGGCGACCACGTGGATGGCGCGGTTGGCGCCCATCGCCAGGCCGTTGCGCAGGTGCGGCTGGGCATCTGCGGGTGCGATGGTGGCGACCACCACTTCGGTGGCGATGCCCTTGTCGCGCAGGCGCAGGGCTTCTTCCAGCGCGATGTCGTCGAATGGGTTGGGCGACAGCTTGACGCCGTCGGTGACCACGCCGGAACCGTCCGGCTTGACCTGGATGCGGACGTTGTAGTCCACCACGCGCTTGTAGCCGACGAGGATCTTCATCGAGCGGATGTCCTTGCAGGTGCGAGAAAGAGGCCTTTCGGGCCGACCGCCTATTTTAGCGGACGCCCGCCGGGGCTGCCTGCGCAGCCGGCGATTGCCCGAAAGTACGCTGGGTGTTCTCGCACGAATCGCTAGAATGGCTGCTCTACCCGCATTGGAGAACGGTCCGTGGCGTCCGCCAAGAGCAAGCTGTACGACAGTGCCGCCGCCGCCCTGGATGGGCTGGTGGCGGATGGCCAGACCCTCGCCGTCGGCGGCTTCGGGCTGTGCGGTATCCCCGAGGCGCTGATCGCGGCGCTGCGCGATTCCGGGGTGAAGAACCTGACCGCGATTTCCAACAACGCGGGCGTCGACGGGTTCGGCCTGGGCCAGCTGTTGGGCACGCGGCAGATCCGCAAGATGATTTCGTCCTACGTGGGCGAGAACAAGGAATTCGAGCGCCAGTACCTGGGCGGCGAGTTGGAGCTGGAATTCAACCCGCAGGGCACGCTGGCCGAACGCCTGCGCGCGGGCGGCGCTGGCATCCCGGCGTTCTTCACCGCCACCGGCTACGGCACGGTGGTGGCCGAAGGCAAGGAAACCCGCGAATTCGACGGCCGCATGTATGTGATGGAAACCGCGTTGAAGGCGGACGTGTCGCTGGTCAAGGCATGGAAGGCCGACAAGGCCGGCAACCTAGTATTCCGCAAGACCGCGCGCAACTTCAACCCGGCCTGCGCGATGGCCGGCAAGGTCTGCGTGGCCGAGGTGGAGGAACTCGTGGAGATCGGCGACATCGATCCGGACCACGTGCACCTGCCCGGCATCTACGTGCAGCGCATCGTCGTCAACCCGACGCCGGAGAAGCGCATCGAGCAGCGCACCATTCGCCAGCCGGAGAACAACTGAGATGGCTTGGACCCGTGAACAGATGGCGCAGCGCGCCGCCCGCGAACTCACCGACGGCGCTTACGTCAACCTCGGCATCGGCCTGCCCACGCTGGTGGCCAACTACATCCCCGACGGGGTGAACGTGTGGCTGCAGAGCGAAAATGGCCTCCTCGGCATCGGCCCGTTCCCGACCGAAGCCGAGCTCGACGCCGACCTGATCAATGCCGGCAAGCAGACCGTCACCGCGGTGCCGGGCGCCAGCTTCTTCGGCAGCCATGATTCCTTCGCGATGATCCGCGGCGGCCACATCAACCTGGCGATCCTCGGCGCGATGGAAGTGACCGACAGGGGCGACCTGGCCAACTGGATGGTGCCCGGCAAGATGGTCAAGGGCATGGGCGGCGCGATGGACCTGGTGGCCGGCGTGCAGCGGGTGGTGGTGCTGATGGAGCACGTCACCAAGGCCGGCACGCCGAAGATCATCCCCGAGTGCACCCTGCCGCTGACCGGCGTGGGCGTGGTCAACCGCATCATCACCGAGCTGGGGGTATTCGACGTGACCCCGGAGGGGCTGAAGCTGGTCGAGCTGGCCGAGGGCGTGAGCTTTGATGAAGCTGTCGAAAAGACGGGCGTGGCGCTGCACTGAGCCGCGCTTGGCGCCTAAGAAAAAGCCGCCCTTTGGGGCGGCTTTTTCATTGGGCTCACATGTTCTGGTAGTTCGGCCCGCCGCCCCCCTGCGGGGCCACCCAGACGATGTTCTGGGTCGGATCCTTGATGTCGCAGGTCTTGCAGTGCACGCAGTTGGCGGCGTTGATCTGCAGGCGCTCGCTGCCGGCTTCCCCGACGAATTCGTACACGCCCGCCGGGCAGTAGCGCGCCTCGGGGCCGGCGAATTCCTTGAGGTTCACGGTCACCGGGATGGCCGGGTTCTTCAGGGTCAGGTGCGCCGGCTGGTTCTCGTCGTGGTGGGTGCTGGACAGGAACACCGAGCTGAGGCGGTCGAAGGTCAGCACGCCATCGGGCTTCGGATAGTCGATCTTCGGCTGGCTCGCCGCCGGCTGCAGGCACGCGTGGTCGGGCTGCTGGCGGTGGATCGTCCACGGCGGGTTGCGGATGCCCAGCTTCGGCAGCAGCCACTGCTCGATGCCCGTCATCAGGGTGGCGAAGCCGCGGCCCTTCTTGAACCACTGCTTGAAGTTCTTCGACTGCCGTAGTTCGGCGTGCAGCCAGCTGTTCTCGAAAGCAGCCGGGTAGGCGGTGAGCTCGTCGCGCTGACGGCCTTCAGCCAAGGCCGCGAAAGCGGCTTCGGCGGCGAGCATGCCGGTCTTGATCGCGGCGTGGCTGCCCTTGATGCGGCTGGCGTTGAGGAAGCCGGCCTCGCAGCCGACCAGCGCGCCGCCGGGGAAGACCGTCTTCGGCAGGCTGAGCAGGCCACCGGCGGTGAGCGCGCGCGCGCCGTAGCCGATCCGCTTGCCGCCTTCCAGGTGCTTGCGGATCGAGGGGTGGGTCTTGAAGCGCTGGAATTCGCCGAACGGGCTCAGCCACGGGTTCTTGTAGTCAAGCCCGATCACGAAGCCGACCGCGATCTTGCCGTCCTCGGCGTGGTACAGGAACGAGCCGCCGTAGGTGTCGCTGTCCAGCGGCCAGCCGGCGGTGTGCACGACCAGGCCAGGCTGGTGCTTCGCCGGATCGGCCTGCCACAGCTCCTTGATGCCGATGGCGTAGCTCTGCGGGTCCTTGCCTTCGTCCAAGCTGTATTTTTCGATCAGCTGGCGGCCAAGCTGGCCACGCGCGCCCTCGGCGAAGATCGTGTACTTGGCGTGCAGCTCCATGCCCGGCTGGTACTGGTCGGTGGGCTGGCCGTCCTTGCCGATGCCCATGTCGCCGGTGGCCACGCCCTTGACCGCGCCGCGCTCGTCGAACAGCAGTTCGGCGGCGGCGAAGCCGGGGAAGATCTCCACGCCCAGCGCTTCCGCCTGCTGCGCCAGCCAGCGCGCCAGCGCGCCGAGGCTGACCACGTAGTTGCCGTGGTTGTGGAAGCACTCCGGCAGCAGCCAGTGCGGGGTGGCGCGCGCGGAGGTTTCGTCGAGGAACAGGAACTCGTCGCGGGTCACCGCCTGCTTCAGCGGCGCACCGCGCTCCTTCCAGTCCGGGAACAGCTCGGTCAGCGCCTTGGGGTCGACGATGGCGCCGGACAGGATGTGCGCGCCCGGTTCGGAGCCCTTCTCGAGCACGCAGACCGAGACTTCGCTGCCGGCTGCGCTGGCCAGCTGCTTGAGCCGGATCGCGGTGGCCAGGCCGGCCGGGCCGGCGCCCACCACCACGATGTCGTATTCCATCGACTCGCGTTCGATGGCGTCCTGGGTGGCTGAATTCATGCGGCTCTCCTCTGGCAGACCGCCGATTGTCCGGGCTTTGTCTGGAGCCGGCAATCTAGCGGCGGGATGCCGCGGCGGTCAGCGCGCGGGTGCAGATGGATGCGGCTGGCCGGCGTGCGCCTGCCCGGCCTGCAGGCTCCAGCCGGCGACGTCGTGGCTCAGCCCGGCCAGTGCCTGTGAGAAGGCGTCGGCGACCTCCGCCACCGCCACCCCCGTCGCAGGCTGCGACTGGTGGAAGTTGCGGCTGCCCGCCACGCTCTGGTCGCGCAGGTGCAACAGGGTGGCGTTGACTTCGACCACTGCGGCGGGCAGCGCGCTGCCGGCGTACTCGGCGCGGAACGCGCGCACCTCCAGCAGCAGCCGGTAGTCGGCACTGAGGCCGCTGCCCTGGCGCGCCACCAGCGGCAGCTTGCCGCTGTCCTCCAGCGTACGCAGCACCGCGTCCTGCACCATCTCCGCGGGGGGGCGCGCCCACAGCGCGCCGCGGTAGACCTGCAGTTCGCCCGGTACCGGGCTGACCACGATCCGCGGGCCGTCTTCCATCTGCGCTTCGCCGGAGCGCGCCAGCGCCAGTGACCAGTCCACGGCAGGCCAGGACTGGTCGACGCGCCGCGCCGGCTCGGGGGCGTAGATGGTCGGGGTTTCGCGGGGGCCGCCGATCAGGCTGCTGCAGCCTGCCAGCAGCAGGCTGGTGGCGAGCAGGGCGGGGCGGAGGCATCGCTGCAGGCGGGTCATTTGGGGTCGAACTCCTTGGGGGCGTCGCGGCCCAGGATGTAGCGGGCGGGGTTGCCTTCCAATCGCCCGCTCAGCGCGCGCAGGTCGCGCATCAGCGCGCGCAGCTCCACCAGGGTGGGGCCCAGCTGGGCGAGGCCGTCGGTGGTGAAGCTCTGCAGGGCCGGCCGGTTCTCCGCGATCATGGCATTGGCGTTGCCGGCGGTCGCATCCAGCTTCGTCACCACCGCATCAAGCTTGTCCAGCAACGCCGGCAGGCGCTGCACCAGATTGCGGTCCACGCCCTGGATCGCACCATCGGCATGGGCCAGGGCCGTCTTCATCGCCGCCGTGGCATCGCGTGCATTGACGATCAGCTCGCCGATCTCCTCGCGGCGGCCTGCGATGCTGCCGCTTGCCTGTTCGAGGTTTTCCAGCGTCTGCGAGATGCGGCGGATGTTGTCCTCGCTCAACACTTGGTCCAGCCGCGCCACCAGCCGGTTGGCGGTGTCGGCGATGTTCTGCAGCGCCGACGGCTCGGTGCGGATCACCGGCAGGTGTCCGTCCGACGAGGGTTGCAGGGCCGGCGCGTTGGGGCTGCCGCCGGTGAGCTGGATGAACGGCACGCCGGTGATGCCCTGCTGCGAGAGCTTGGCGCGGGTGTCGGTCTTGACCGGGGTGTTGGCCTTCAGCTTCAGGCGTGCGATGACCCGTCGCGCATCGTTGTCGTCCAGGTTCAGGCTTTCCACCGTGCCTACCGCCAGCCCGTTGTACTGCACGCTGCCGCCTTCGGTGAGGCCGGTCACGGGCTCGGTGAACACCACCATGTATTCGCGCCAGTTGCGCGCCGCCGAAAAGTTGCTGGCCCACAACGCGAACAGCAGCAGGAGCACCGTGGTCACCAGCGTGAAGGTGCCGATCAGCACGTAGTTGGCGCGCGTCTCCATCAGGTGAGCTCCATCAGTCGTTGCCTTCCACCGAAGCGCGCGCGGCACGCGCCCGGGGGCCGTTGAAGTAGGCCTGCACCCACGGATGGTCGAGCCGTTCCAGCTCGGCCACCGGCGCGGTCGCCAGGACCTTGCGGTCGGCCAGCACCGCCACCCGGTCACAGATAGCGTATAGCGTGTCGAGATCGTGCGTGATCAGGAACACGGTCAGGCCCAGCGCCCGCCGCAGGGTCAGGATGAGTTCGTCGAACGCCGCCGCGCCGATCGGGTCGAGGCCGGCGGTGGGTTCGTCGAGGAACAGCACCGGCGGGTCCAGCGCCAGCGCACGCGCCAGCGCCGCGCGCTTGCGCATGCCGCCGGACAGCTGCGATGGCAGCTTGTCTATGGCATCCGCCGGCAGCCCCGCCAGCTTGATCTTCAGCAGCGCAAGTTCATAGCGCAGCGATTCCGGCAGCTCCGGGTAGTACTCCTTCAGCGGCACCTGCACGTTCTCGCCGACGGTCAACGACGAGAACAGGGCGCCATCCTGGAACAGCACGCCGGTGCTGCGCTCGATATGCCGACGCACCATCGGATCGGTGGATGTCGCGTCCATGCCCAGCACCTCGATGTGCCCGGCGTCCGCCCTGCGCAACCCCAGCACCGAGCGCATCAGCACCGACTTGCCCGAGCCGGACCCGCCGACCACGCCGAGGATCTCGCCGCGCCGCAGGTCGAGGTCGACGCCGTCGTGCACGATCTGCTCGCCGAAGCGGTTGACCACCCCGCGCATGCGCACCACCGGTGCTTCCTCCCGGGGGCTGCCGTCGCTGGTGCGGGGTGCGGTGGCGTCGACCATGCTCAATAGTCCATCTGCATGAACCACAGCGCGGCAAAGGCGTCGATCACGATCACCATCGAGATCGCCTGCACCACGCTGGAGGTGGTGCGCTCGCCCAGCGACTGCGCGGTGCCCTTGACCTGCAGGCCCTCCAGGCAGCCGATCAGGCCGATCACCAGCGCGAACAGCGGCGCCTTGGTCATGCCGACCACGAAGTGCCGCAGCTGCATGGTTTCGTGCGCGCGCGCGAGGTAGGCGACGACGGGGATGTCGAGGTTGAACGCACCCACCGCCATGCCGCCCAGCATGCCGGCCAGCATCGCGATGAAGGTCAGCAGCGGCAGCATCGCCAGCAGCGCCAGCACGCGCGGGATCACCAGCAGGTCGACCGGGTCGAGGCCGAGCACGCGGATCGCGTCCACCTCCTCGCGGTTCACCATCATGCCGATCTGCGCGGTGAACGCGCTGGCGGTGCGGCCGGCCAGCAGGATCGCGGTGAGCAGCACCCCGAATTCACGCAGGAACGCGGCGTTGACCAGTTCGACCACGAAGATCGTCGCGCCGAAGTCGGCCAGCACCATCGCGCCGAGGAAGGCGATCACCGCGCCCACCATGAACGACAGCAACGCCACCAGCGGCACCGCGTCCAGGCCGATCTGTTCCATGTGGTGGACGGTGGCGGTCAACCGCAGCCGCGCCGGCTCCTTGAACAGGCGCAGCAGCTTGGCCTGCACCTCGCCGAAGAAGCCGATCAGGATGACCACCTCGTGGGCGTTTTCCACCACCGCATGGCCCAGCCGCTCCATCGCCGCCTTGACGCCGAGTTCGCGCTTGCGCGCGGGGCGGTCGTCGTGGACGTTCTCGATCGCATCCACCAGCGGCTGCTGGTCGGTGCGGAAGCGCAGCGTCGAATAGTCCAGCCCGCGGCGGTCGGCAAAGCGCAGCAGCTGCAGCACGCCGAGCGTGTCCAGCCGTTCGCAACCGCGCGCGTCCACGCCGACCACCTGTTCCGGTGCAGCCGCGAGCGCGGTCGCGATCGCGCCGGCATGGCGCAGCGTCCAGCGGCCGCGCAGGCGCAGGACGCCCGGATCTCCATCCTGGTCGATGCCGGCGGCAGGCGTGGCGCTGTCGGTTACCGGTTCCATGCCGGGCAAGCTTACGCAATGCCGTGTCGACGTGTGCATGCGCCATCGCCCATGCGATGCTTAGGGGCCTCCTCCGCCCGTCCGCCATGACCGAAGCGACCTACACCGAACGCATTGCCTTCGTGGTGGACCTGGCCCGGCACCTGCACGCCTATGGCACCACCTCGCAGCGCATGGAGGCGGCGATCGAGTCGGTGGCGCGCAAGCTGGCGCTGGAATGCCAGCCGTGGTGCAACCCGACCGGGATCATCCTGTCCTTCAGCGACCCGGCGCGGCCGGCCGGCGAGTCGGACACCACCCGCATCATCCGCCCGGGGCTCGGCGATACCAACCTGCGCAAGCTGTGCGAGGCCGACCGCATCGCCGAGGACGTGATCAACGGCCGCATGGGGATCGGCGCCGGCCGCGCGGCGCTGCGCGAGCTGGATCGTCCCGGTGGCTGGCGCGGCCAGGTGATGGTGGCGTTGGGCTTCGCGCTGGCCTCGGCCGCGGTGGCCGGGCTGCTGCGGCTGCCGTGGTTGGATATCGCCACGGCTGGCGTGATCGGGCTGCTGATTGGAGGTCTGGCGCTGGCGGCGCAGTCGCGGCCGCGCCTGCACGAGAGTTTCGAGGCGCTGGCCGGCCTGCTGGCGGGGACGGTGGCCATCCTGGTCAGCAGTTTCATTGGGCCGCTCAATCTCAATACCGTCATCATCGCGGCGGTCATCGTGCTCCTGCCCGGCATGATGCTGGCGCTGTCCACCAACGAACTGACCAGTCGGCACCTGGTCTCGGGTACCGCGCGCTTCGCCGGCGCGCTGATGATCATCGTCAGCTTGACCATTGGCATTGCGATCGCGTTTGGACTGGCCGGGGTGGCCGGGATCGAACCGCAGGTGCGGGCGTCGCGCCCGCAGTCGGAATGGGTGGTCTGGTCCGCGGTGGCGCTGGCCGCGTATGCATTCGCGGTTCTGTTCCAGGCCGGGCGCCGCGATTATCCGCTGGTGATGGGGTCGGTGATCGCGGGTTATCTGATCTCGCGCTTTTCCGGCGAGTGGCTGGGGCCGATTGCCGGGGTATTCCTGGCCGCGCTGGCGGCGACCGCCGCGGGCAACGCCTATGCGCGCTGGTTCAACCGGCCTGGTGCGTTGGTGCGCCTGCCCGGCATCATCATCCTGGTGCCCGGCAGCATTTCCTTGCGTGGGGTGATCTCGCTGGTGCAATCGCAGGATATCGGCGCGGGCGAGGCCGCGGCGATGGCCGCACTCAATACCCTGATGGCGCTGCTGGCGGGGCTGGTATTCGGCAACCTGCTGATGCCCACGCGGCGCAGCCTTTGAGCGCGAGCTGATCCACTGAATCCGGAAACAAAAACGCCGGCGGGTGCCGGCGTTTTCGATTCCACGGTGGCGCGCGCTTACTTGATCAGCAGATCTTCCAGCTTGCGGCCGTTGGCGATTTCCGCCGCCACCCAGCGCGGCTGGCGGCCGCGGCCGGTCCAGGTGTCCTTGTCATTGGCCGGGTTGCGGTACTTCGGCGCCACCTTGCCGGTGCTGCGGCCCTTGGTGGCCTTGCGGGCCTTCTTCGCCGCCGGCGCCGCGGCGGTGCTGCCACCGGTCTTGCCGTACAGCTCTTCGAACGTCCAGCCGGATGCCTTCAGCACCTTGGCGACCGCCGCCTTGGTCTGCGCCGCGGGCTTGCGCTTGGCCAGCACCTTGCGGCGGCTGTTGGCGCGCTTGATCAGCGCGGCCAGCTCCTGGGGGTTCAGGGTTTCGA